>VFQT010001431.1_pt1 | contig 28772 bp, 29 predicted proteins | sample 3512381 | NCBI WGS metagenome assembly VFQT01 (sample SAMN10412376, study PRJNA504923) | tailings metagenome | isolation source: Relicate 2 Philex TSF3 active mining site | place: Philippines: Tuba, Benguet | collected 2017-08-29
CGGGAGGCGGTCTCGGCCGCGCTCGAGTCGTGGAAGGGGTCGATCATCATGGTGAGTCACGACACGGAGTTCGTGACCAGTCTGAACCCGACGAAGGTGCTGCTGATGCCCGACGGCCAGGTCGACTACTACTCCGACGAGTGGCTGGAGCTCGTCAGCCTCGCGTGACGGGTCGCCAGGGTGCGACCGGGCCGTCGGGGGGTCTGCGCTGGTACGGTCGCTTCCCATGAGAATGGGCATCTTCGGCGGAGCAGTGAACGACGGAACCATCGACGACGTGGTCGCCGAGGTTCGTTCGGCGGAGGCCGACGGATTCGCGAGTTTCTGGGCTCCGAACATCTTCGGTCTCGACGCCATGACGGCGCTCGCCGTCGCGGGCCGTGAGGTGCCGCGCATCGAACTCGGAACCAGCGTGGTGCCGACCTATCCGCGCCACCCGCATGCGATCGCACAGCAGGCCCACACCGTCGCCGCGGCGTCGGGGAACCGTTTCACTCTCGGCATCGGGCTCTCGCACAAGGTCGTGATCGAGGACATGCTCGGAATGTCGTACGACAAGCCGGTGCGTCACCTTCGCGAGTACCTCAACATCCTCATGCCGCTCTCGCGCGGCGAGACGGCCCACTTCGACGGCGAGACGTACCGAGTGCACGCCGCGATCGCGGCGAAGGGATCGACCGGTTTCGGGGTGGTGATCGCCGCCCTCGGTGAGCAGATGCTCAAGGTCACGGCTGCGCTCGCAGACGGCACCCTCACGTGGTGCACCGGGCCGGCGACGCTCGCGGGTCACACCATTCCCACGATCACCCGTGCGGCCGACGAACTCGGTCGCCCCGCGCCGCGCGTGATCGCTGCGCTCCCGGTGTGCGTCACGGCAGACAAAGAGGCGGCGGCCGCACGAGCCGCCAAGGTCTTCGCCGTGTACGGCACGTTGCCGAGTTACCGGGCAATGCTCGACCGCGAAGGTGCGGCGGGTCCGGCCGACATCGCGATCACCGGCAGTGTCGCCGAGGTGCAGGACAGGGTCTCGGCGCTCGCCTCGATCGGTGTCACGGATTTCGCCGCGGTCGAGTTCGGGGCGACCCCCGACGAGATTGCCGACACCCGTGATGCGCTGAAGGGCTTGTTGTGAGCAGCCTGAACGACGCGGTCTCGTTCACCCGGGGGCCGGGAATGAAGAACCGGTTCATGCTGGCGCCACTCACCAACCAGCAGAGCCACGACGACGGCACTCTCTCCGACGACGAGCACCGTTGGCTCACCATGAGAGCAGAGGGCGGGTTCGGCCTCGTCATGACGTGCGCCGCCCACGTGCAGAAGGTTGGCCAGGGATTCGCCGGCCAGTTGGGGGTGTTCGACGACGTGCATCTTCCGGGTCTGGAGCGTCTCGCACGCGACGTGAAGGCCCACGACGCGGTCGCCATCGTGCAGTTGCACCACGCGGGTCACCGGTCACCGGCCGCACTCATCGGCAGCGATCCGGTCTGTCCGTCCGACGATCCCGAGACCGGAGCCCGCGCGTTGACCACGGCAGAGGTGGAGAAGCTCGTCGACGACTTCGTCGCCGCGGCTGTTCGGTGCGAGAAAGCCGGCTTCGACGGCGTCGAACTGCACGGTGCCCACGACTACATGATCTGTGAGTTCCTGAACCCCGATCTCAACCGACGCACCGACCATTACGGAGGGTCGCTCGAGAACCGGGCTCGTCTGCTCACCGAGATCGTCTCTGGCATCAGGGAACGCTGCCGACCGGATTTCAACCTCTCGGTGCGCCTCTCGCCCGAGCGCTTCGGGATGCGCACCGACGAGATCGTCGAGGTCTACTCGATGTTGGCGGCGAGCGGACAGGTCGACTTCGTCGACATGTCGTTGTGGGATGTGTTCAAGACCGGAGCGAACGAGGGGTTCGGCGACGTGCGGCTCGTCGACTTGTTCGCCGGGCTCGAACGTGGCGACATGCGGCTCGCCGTCGCGGGGAAGCTCTATTCAGCCGACGACTGCCGGCGTGCGATCGATGCAGGTGCCGACATGGTCGCCATCGGCCGTGGGGCGATCCTGCACCACGACTTTCCACGTCTCGCGTCCGATCCCGGGTTCGTCGTGCGCCCGTTGCCGGCGAGTCGCGCCGTTCTCGCCGATGAAGGACTCTCCGAGACCTTCATCGGCTACATGGGCAACTGGCCGGGTTTCGTCGGCGACTGAACCTCAGCGCAACGAGATCGGGGTGCCGGTTCCGACCTGGTCGAAGAAGTCGTTGCCTTTGTCGTCGACCACGATGAAAGCGGGGAAGTCCTTCACCTCGATCTTCCACACTGCTTCCATGCCGAGTTCGGGGTACTCGAGCACCTCGACCTTGGTGATGCAGTCCTGTGCGAGCCTTGCGGCCGGCCCGCCGATCGAGCCGAGGTAGAAGCCACCGTGCGTGCGGCACGCGTCGGTCACCTGTCGTGACCGGTTGCCCTTCGCGAGCATCACGAACGAGCCTCCAGCGGCCTGGAACTCGGCCACATACGAGTCCATGCGGCCGGCCGTGGTCGGTCCGAACGATCCCGAGGCCATTCCTTCCGGGGTCTTGGCCGGTCCCGCGTAGTACACGCAGTGGTCGCGCATGTAGTCGGGAAGTCCGTGACCCGCATCGAGACGTTCCTTCAACTTGGCGTGTGCGATGTCGCGGGCGACCACCATCGGCCCGGTCAACATGACCCGTGTCTTGACGGGGTGCCGCGACAGCGTCGCACGGATCTCGTCCATCGGTCGGGTGAGGTCGACGTGCACGACTTCCTCGGAGAGGTCGCCGTCGGTGACTTCGGGGAGGAAGCGCGCAGGGTCGGTCTCGAGCTGTTCGAGGAAGACACCGTCCGAGGTGATCTTGCCGAGAGCCTGACGGTCGGCGCTGCACGACACGGCGAATGCCACCGGGCAACTGGCTCCGTGACGAGGGAGGCGGATGACGCGCACGTCGTGGCAGAAGTACTTGCCGCCGAACTGGGCACCGATGCCGGTCTCCTGCGACAGCTTCAGGATCTTCGCCTCGAGGTCGAGGTCGCGGAAACCGTGACCGAGTGCACTGCCCGACGTGGGGAGTGAGTCGAGGTACCTCGCGCTCGCAAGTTTGGCGGTCTCCACGGCGTGCTCGGCCGACGTGCCGCCGATGACGACGGCGAGATGGTACGGAGGACACGCCGCGGTGCCGAGGGTGACCATCTTGTCGAACACCCACGGCAAGAGGGTCTTTTCGTTGAGGAGTGCCTTCGTCTCCTGGAACAGGTAGCTCTTGTTGGCCGATCCGCCACCCTTGGCCATGAAGAGGAACTTGTAGGCGTCGCCGTCGACGGCTGCGATCTTGATCTCAGCCGGGAGGTTGTTGCCGGTGTTCTTCTCGTCGTACATGGTGACCGGAGCCATCTGGCTGTAGCGCAGGTTGCTCGTGAGGTAGGTGTTGAAGACACCGCGCGCGATGGCTTCCTCGTCGCCACCGCCGGTGAGCACGAACTGGCCCTTCTTGGCCTTGACGATGGCGGTTCCGGTGTCCTGGCACATCGGGAGCACCCCGCCTGCCGAGATCGAGGCGTTCTTCAGCAGGTCGAGAGCGACGAACCGGTCGTTTCCGCTCGCCTCGGGGTCGTCGAGGATGTTGCGCAGTTGCTGGAGGTGGCCCGGGCGCAGGAGGTGTGCGATGTCGCGCATCGCAGTTTCGGTGATCAGCGTGAGCACCTCGGGCTCGACGCGCAGGAAGCGACCTGCTGCGGTGTCGACCACCGACACTCCGTCACTCGTGAGATGTCGGTAGGGGGTGGTGTCGGGGCCGAGAGGGAGGATTTCGGTGAAGGCGAACTCTGCCATGTCACCAACGCTAGGCGTTCGGATCGACCGGCCACTCATGCTTCGGATACCGACCGGCCATGTCTTTTCGCACGTCGGCCCACGAGCCGCTCCAGAACCCGGGAAGGTCGGATGTCACCTGTATCGGTCGGTCCGCCGGCGAGAGCAGCTTCACACGAAGCGGAACCCGACCGTCGAACACCGTCGGATGGACACGGGCGCCGAACACGTTCTGCACCCTCGTCGAGACGGTGGGTGCAGTGGCATCCGAATAGTCGATGTCGACGGAACGCCCACGGGGCGGTGTCCACTGTCGGGGAGCGATCCGATCGAGAATGCTGCTCGCATCCCAGCCGAGCATCGACGACAGAACCATCGAGAGATCCGTGCGCTCGAGATCGTCGCGCCCGGTCGCCGAGACGAGGTACGGGGCGAGCCACTCGTCGAGCGTCGCGAGCAGGGTCTTCGTCGACAGATCGGGCCACTGGTCGCCCGTGTGGTGGCGTGCGAACGCGACACGAGCCTGCAGTTGCATCGCGGCGTCGCTTCCGCCCAGGATCGCGAACCTGGTCGTTCTCACTCGGTCGAGAAGTTCGCGCACGGTGTCGTCGCCGGGTGAGGGAACGAGATCGCGTTCGTCGAGTCTGATCGCGCCGACCTTGCGCACGACACGCAACACCAGGTCGTCGCGCGACTTGTCCCAGAGCAGTCGCGTCTCCACGTCGACGTCGTCCCCCAGTACCGGTGCAATGAGGTCGAGATCGATCGCCGCGCAGCGACGCACGATCGAGGTGCCGCGCTGTGCGTCGAGGTCGGCGACCACCACGAACCGTTCGCGCGCAACCGGGTCGTTCCGGTCGAGGCGGGCCCCTCCACCGGCGCGCATCACGAACTGGCCCGCCGATTCGCGCCGCATCGCCAGCCTGTCGGGGTAGGCGGCGAGGAGCACGGCGCCACACAAGGTGTCGATCTCGTCGCGACCGGGTGATGCTTCGGCGATGCCTGCGCGACGGGCGATCCCACGTGCGGTCTGCAGCACGCGTTGGACCGCGCCGCGGTCGGCGGCGTCGTGACGGTCGAGTCCGGCGAGAACGCGTGTCCTGAGTGCGAGGTCGCTCGGCAGGTCGCTCGGCCGTCCGCGGAAGATGTCGCGTTCTTCGAGGAGCGCGGCCACCATGCACGCGATCCAGCCGGGGGTCGGGTCGTGGGCGTTGCGTGCCACCATTGCGCCGAGTCGCGGGTGGAGCGGCAGCGCGAGCGCATTGCGCCCCGCGTCGGTGAGGCCACCACGGTCGTCGACGAGGTGGAGCATCGCGAGTGTCTCACGGGCCGACACCAATGCGCGTGCCGGCGGTGCGTCGAGGAACGGCAGCGACTCGACCGGTGTGCCCCATGCCGCGATCTCGAGCGCGACATTGCACAGGTCGACCTGTGTGATCTCGGCCGGGAGGTGTGCGGGACGTGTGGCTTCTTCGATGCGGCTCCACAGGCGATAGGCGACTCCGGGTCCGAGGCGTCCCGCACGCCCGCTGCGCTGGTCTGCCGATGCACGCGATGTCGCAACGGTGACGAGTGCGGTGAGTCCCGTGCGCACGTCGAGTCGGGGAACGCGGGCGAGCCCCGCGTCGATCACCGTGGCGACGCCGTCGACCGTGAGCGACGTCTCGGCGATGTCGGTCGAGAGCACCACACGTCGCCGAGAGCCGGCGCGCAGGGCGGCGTCTTGTTCGTCGGTCGGCAGGGCACCGGCGAGACGCACCACGTCGACGGCGTCACCGCGGCGCGAGGCCACCGCCTGTCGGCATCGCTCGATCTCCCCGATGCCCGGGAGAAACACCAGGATGTCGCCGTCGGTCTCGCGCAGGGCCGTGTCGACGGCGTCCGCGACCGAGTTCTCGAGTCGGTCGTCGCGTCGACGCGGCAGGTGCCTGATGTCGACCGGGTACTGACGTCCGTCCGAGCGGATCACCGGCGCCGGGGCACCGTCCGATGCGAGCAACGTCGAGAACTTGTCGACGTCGACCGTCGCCGACATCGTGAGCACCGCGAGATCGGTACCGAGCGCGCGACGTGCATCGAGAAGGAACGCGAGACCGAGGTCGGTCGGGACATTGCGTTCGTGGACCTCGTCGAAGATGACGAGCCCCACCCCCTCGAGCGACGGATCAGACTGCAGTCGACGCGTGAGGATGCCCTCGGTGACGACTTCGATGCGCGTCGCGCGTCCGATGCGTCGTTCGTCACGGGTCTGGTAGCCGACCGTCGCGCCGACCTCTTCGCCGAGGAGCGCCGCCATGCGTCTCGCCGCGGCACGTGCAGCGAGCCTGCGTGGCTCCAGCATCACGATCTTTCGGCCGCCGAGCCAGGGTTGGTCGAGCAGCCTCAACGGAACCAGTGTCGTCTTGCCGGCTCCGGGGGGCGCCACGAGAACGGCGGTGCGCGTCGTCGAGAGAGCGAGAGCGAGTTCGTCGAGGACTGTCTCGACCGGAAGGTCTGTCGGGGCGGGTTGGGCGACCACGCCGCGACTAGTTCACGCGCAGCTCAGGCGAGTGCCGGAGTGCCGCGGAAGGGAACCGGATCACCCGGTGCGGGCAGGGTGGGCTTCGACCACGAGGTGATGCGCGCAACCTCGGCCGCGACGCTGCGCCAGTCGGCCGGGTTCCAGCCCTGTGCCGCGGCCGGCACGGTGCCGTTCGACTGGACCAACACGAACGCGGGAAGTTCGGTCAGACCGAGACCCTTGACCGCGGTGCGGTCGGGGTCGCAGAAGACCAGGAACTCATCGGCCAACGGACCGAGGAAGGTGCGGGCACCTTCTTCGTCGCAGGTCACGATGAAGTTCACCCTGACGGCCGCGCCCGAGAACTGGCGCATGACCCTGACGGCGGTTTCGAGGATCCACGACGACTCGTTGGTGTAGGGGTCGAGCACGACCGAGGCGAGATGGAACGTGGTGAGCCACTCACGCATGGTGCGGGGCTCACCCGCGAGGGGGCTGAGCACGAGGTCGAGGTTCGGATCGGGGAGTCGTTCGCTGGCCACGGGGTTTCAGGCTAGACGACCCCCGTTAGCGTGACGCAGGTGCACCCCATCGAACACCTCAGATATGTGGCTCGTTCGCACGGTGCCGACCCGGTGGAGGTGGCATTCGGCGCTGCCGATGCCCTCTCGGGGGTGGTCTCCGACCCTCCGGCGCTCCTGGTGTCGGCCCGTCGTCTCGTGGAGCACCACCCCTCGAACGCCCTCCTGTGGACGGTGTGCGCCCACGCCGTGACGTCGATCGAGCCACGCGCCGACATTGCAGCGAGCGTCAGCGCGATGTCGCACGATGACACCGCAGGCCATCTCGTGGATGCGCTCGTCGGTGTCGACTCGGTCGCCACCGTCGGGTGGTCAGGGCATCTCGTCGATGCGCTTGTGCGCGGCGGTACCACTCATGCGCTCGTGGTCGACTCGCTCGGAGACGGCCAGGACGCCCTGCGAGTTCTCTCGCGGCGTGGAGTCGGGTGCGAGCTCGTTGCGGCCGAAGGTGCCGGCGCAGCGGCGACCGCCGCGGACGCCGTCGTGATCCCGGTGTTCGCTGTCGGTGATGCGACGTCACTCGCGCCGGGCGGTGCTCTCGCGCTCGCATCGACGGCCTACTGTGCCGGACGCGAGGTGTGGCTCGTGGCGCCGGCCGGCGTGCGCCTCGCCCATCCGATGTTCGAGGCGATGACCCACGTCGGTCTCGGCCGGCCCGATCCCTGGGCCGCGGGTCTCGACATCGTTCCGCACGGGCTCGTGTCGCGTGTCTTCTGCGCCGATGGCAGCAGAGATTCGTCGTATCTCCAGGTCATGCAGGCATCGCCGAATGCTCCGGAGTTGATTCGCGGTCTCGCACGTTGAGCGAGACGAGTCGGGACGGGTCTAGGTTGAACCGACACGGTCAGAGAAAGTGGGCATGCGATGGGTGAGATGGTCGAATTCAGGAGCAACGGCGGCACGTGTCGTGGCTATCTCGCCGGGTCGTCCGGGCCGGGCGTGATCGTCATCCAGGAGTGGTGGGGTCTCGTCGACCACATCAAGGACGTCGCCGATCGGTTCGCTGCCGAAGGTTTCACTGCGCTCGCGCCCGACCTGTACCACGGAGAAGTGACGAGCGAACCCGACGCTGCCGGAAAGTTGCTGATGAGCCTGAACCTCGCGACCGCCGGAAAGGATCTCAGTGGCGCGATCGACCTGTTGCGCGAGCGCACCGGTCGCGACAAGGTCGGTGTCACCGGGTTCTGCATGGGTGGAGGTCTCACGTTGATGGTCGCATGTCAGCGCCCCGATGCTGTTGCCGCCGCCGCGCCGTTCTACGGCGCGATGCGCCCCGACACCCCGGTCGACTGGGATGCGCTGGCTGCCACGGTCGAGGGGCACTACGCCGAGAACGACCGCGGCAGTGCCGCCCCGGATGCTGTTCGGGCGCTCGAGGCTGATCTGAAGGCGAAGGGGAAAGATGCGACGTTCCACGTCTATGCGGGAACGCACCATGCATTCTTCAACGACACACGCCCCGACGTGTACGACGCCGCGGCCTCGACCACCGCGTGGGACAGGGTGCTCGCTCTCTTCCGCTCCAGGCTCTGACAGCGAGAAACGTCAGCCGGCGAGTTCGGCGATGGCCTCGGCGATGGCGATCGCACGGCGGGCGTTGTCGACGTGGAGGTTCTCGATCATGCGGCCGTCGAGCTGCACGACCCCCTTGCCTTCGGCGAGAGCCTCATCGAAGGCCTCGATGACGCGGCGTGCATGTGTGACCTCGTCGGCGGAGGGTGACCAGACGTCGTTGGCGACCGGCACCTGGTCGGGGTGGATCAACGTCTTGCCGTCGAAACCCATCTCCGATCCCTGCACGCACTCGGCACGGAAACCGTCGGCGTTCTTGATGTCGTTGTAGACACCGTCGAGGATCGGCTTGCCGGCCTCGCGTGCTGCGAGGAGCGCCATGTGCAGACTCGGCACCAGAGCGTGGCGACCCGGCACCTGTGCGGCGCGCAGTTCCTTGGCGAGGTCGTTCGTGCCCATCACGAGTGCCGCGACCCGTGGGTGGGCGGCGATCGCACGACAGTCGAGAATGGCAGTCGGCGTCTCGATCATCGCCCAGATACCCATGGTCGACGGGGCGCCGGCGGCATCGAGGGCGCGTGACACTGCGTCGACCTGCGCGACCGAGTCGATCTTGGGGATCACCACCGCCGAGATCGGCGTCCGCGCCGCGGCAGCGACGTCGTCGGCTCCCCATGGTGTCGCGAGGGCATTGCAGCGGATCGTCAACTCGCGCTTGCCGTACTCACCCGACGAGGCAGCGGCGATGGCTTGGGCACGTGCGGTGTCCTTCGCGTCGGGCGACACGGCATCTTCGAGGTCGAAGATGATCGCATCGGCGGCGATCGACTTCGCCTTCTCGAGCGCACGCTCGTTGGCGGCCGGCATGTAGAGCGCGCTGCGGCGCGGGCGAAGTGCAGTCACTGTCGTCTCCTTGTGGTGGTTGCTGACGTCGGTCGGTCAGAAGCCGTAGGCCTCTGCGAGGTGCGGGTCACGCGCGGCGAGTTGGCGCGCCAGTTCGACGACCACCTTGCACTGTTTCACCGAAGCATCGTCTTCCATCTTGCCGTCGAGCATGATCGCGCCGGTTCCGTCGCCCATCGCGTCGATCACGCGTTGGGCCTGGCGCACGTCCTCCGGTCTCGGACTGAAGACGCGCTTTGCGATCTCGACCTGCACCGGGTGCAGGCTCCATGCGCCGACGCAACCCAGAAGGTAGGCGTTGCGGAACTGGTCCTCGCACGCGACGACGTCCTTGATGTCGCCGAACGGGCCGTAGTAGGGGAGCACGCCGTGCATCACGCAGGCATCGACCATGCGAGCCATCGTGTAGTGCCAGAGGTCCTGCTGGAAGGTCTGGCGCTCTCCCTGGTAGTCGTCACCCTGCGGGTCGACACGCACGACGTAGTCGGGGTGTCCACCGCCCACGCGCGTGGTCTTCATGCGGCGGTTGGCGGCGAGGTCGGCCGGTCCGAGGGAGATTCCCTGCATGCGAGGCGACGCTCCGCAGATCTCCTCGACGTTCGCGACGCCTCGCGCCGTCTCGAGGATCGCGTGCAACAGGATCGGCCGCTTCAGACCGGCACGGGCCTCGAGCTGTGCGAGGAGCCGGTCGACGTAGTGGATGTCCTCCGGGCCCTCCACCTTCGGGATCATGATCACGTCGAACTTGTCACCGGCTTTCGTGACGATCTCGACCATGTCGTCGAGGAACCACGGCGAGTCGAGGCTGTTGACGCGCGTCCACAGCTGTGTGTCGCCGAAGTCGAGCGAGTTCGCGACCGTGATCAATCCGGCACGGGCCGCTTCCTTGTCGGCCATCGGGATGGCATCTTCGAGGTTCCCGAGAATGACGTCGACCGTGGGGATCGTCTCCGGGAGTTTCGAGACCATCTTTTCGTTGTGGGGCGGGAAGAAATGGATCACCCGGCTCGGCCGGAACGGGATCTCGCGGAGCGGTTCGGGGGCTCCGGCGGCGAGGGGTTTGAAGAAGTCTTTGGGGGAACGCACGGCACGAGCGTAGGTCGTAGGGTCGTGCGCGTGAAACCCGGCTTCGACGCGGTTCTCTTCGATGCAGGCGGTGTCCTCGTGGTTCCCGACCCGGCCGTGCTCGCGCCGACGCTCGCCTACTACGGGGGGTCGGTCGACCACGACCTTCACGTGAGAGCGCACTACGCCGCGATGGCGGCGAAGTCGCGAGCCGGTGTCGGCGAAGACGACTGGTCACACTACAACCTCGCGTACGTGCGGTGTGTCGGGGTGCCCGAGAGCAACGCAGGTGCCGCTGCTGACGTTCTCTCCCGTACGAGACATGCCCACCTGTGGAGACACCCGGTGCCGGGGGCCGCAGATGCACTGCAGGTGCTGGCCCGAGCCGGTGTACCGATCGGCGTGGTGAGCAATGCGTCGGGGCAGATCGAAGAGATTCTCGCCCGCAGTGGTCTCTGTCAGGTGGGCGACGGGCCGCACGCGGCGATGAGGTGCATCGTCGACTCCCACGTCGTCGGTGTCGCCAAGCCCGACCCGCGCATCTTCGACCATGCGATGCCTCATTTCGACGGCATCGACCGTTCACGCATCGCCTACGTCGGCGACTCGGTGACGATGGACGTCGGCGGTGCGACAGCGGCCGGCCTGACACCGATCCTCGTCGACCCGCACGACGACGCCGCCGATCTGGTGACGTGCACGCGCATCGGTCGGATTGCCGACTTGCTCGAGTTGGTGTGACCGCTGCGCCGACGCGCGACGATCAACGGCGCATCACTTGGCCGATTCGCAGAGGTTCTTCGCGATCACCTTGAGACAGAGTGTCTCGTCGGCACCCTCGAAGATCGAGAGCACGCGGGCGTCGACGTAGAGGCGGCTGACCGGGTACTCCTCGGCGTATCCGTAGCCGCCGTGGATCTGCAGCGCCTCGCGGGTCACCCACTCGGCCGCTTTGCAGACGTACGCCTTCACCATCGAGGCCTCCATCGCGCCCTCGCCCTTGCCCATGAGGCCGGCGACTGCGTACGAGAACTGGCGCGACGCCTGCGTGATGACCGCCATGCGACCGAGCTTCACCTTGGTGAGTTCGTACTCGCTGATGGGCTGGCCGAACACGACGCGGTTCTGTGCGTAGTCGAGAGCCGCTTCGTAGGCGGCTTGCATCACACCGACGGCGCGGGCCGCGGTCTGGAGACGACCGTTCTCGAAACCCGCCATCTGCAGGTAGAAGCCCTTGCCGAGTCCGTCGCGTCCGCCGATGAGATTCGTCTCGGGCACCCACCAGTTCTCGATCGCGATCTCGTAGCTGTGCATGCCGCGGTAGCCGATGGTGTCGATCGGGCGACCCTCCATCTTTCCGCCACCGTCCTGGGTGAACACGAAGCCGTGCGCGTCGCCGATGGGCTTGGGCACGATGAACAGTGAGAGACCGCGGTGTGCCTTCGAACGGTCGGGGTCGGTACGAGCGAGCAGCATCAGCACGTTCGCACGTGCTCCGAACGTGCACCAGGTCTTCACGCCGTTGATGAGCCAGCCGGCTTCACCGTTCGGTCCGGGTGCCTCCACGGCCGTGGTCTTGAGGCCGGCCACGTCCGAGCCGTAGTCGGGCTCGGTCACTGCGACGGCCGACAGAACCTCGGCACTCGCGAGCTTCGGGAGCCACTCGTGCTTCTGCTCCTCGGTGCCGCCTTTGACGAGGGCACGAGTGAGGATCTCCGGTCGGGTGATGAGCGAGCCGCCGATGCCGAGCGATGCGCGCGAGAGCTCCTCGGTGGCGATGACCGACGCCATGTACTCGCTCTCGCCGCCCTCACTGAAACCGCCGTACTCGACCGGCACGCTGAGGCCGAATGCGCCGATCTCGGCGAGACCGGCGATGACCTCCTCGGGAACGTCGTCGTTGTGCCGGTGCACGTGCTCGGCCTTCGGCGCGATGACCTTCGTCGCATACGAACGGAAGGTGTCCTGCACCATCTCGAACTCGCCGTCGAGGTGTCGCGGGCCTGCAATGTCGGCGAGCGAGGCGAGGAACGCCGGGTCGCGGAACTTCTCCACGAAATCGTGCGAACCGGAGAGCCGTGACGCATCGACGCCCCACAACTTCTCGCGACCGACGAGACGCGTGACGAAGTCGTGCACCATGTCGGCGGTGAAGGCACAGGCGATGCGTCCTTCGTCGTCTCCCTTGGCGCCGTAGTCGAGCAGCGAGCGCGCCGTCTCGACGGCCGCTGCGACGTGTGCGAGGTCGTAGGCGAGCGTCTGGTTCTTGTCGGGGCCGCCGAGCGCGACGAGGCGCGAGAGCGCGGCGTCGACCATGTCGCGGCACGTCGAGATGGTGGTGGCAGCTGTCTGAAGGTCGGGGGCGACTGTCATGGGGCGAAACGCTACAACGGCACGCCCGTGGGGGCTCCAGTGGTGCCCGCGTGTCATGTGGCGCACCCGCCTGACGCCGGGAGCAGGGTCTGTCCGCCCCGCGCGGGGCCTGATGGGCAAGAGTGGAGGTCATGGAGAGGCTGTTCGACGAGGGCCCTGACGAGGCAACGGGCCCGTCCCGCCGGCCACGTGTGCCCCGCACGATCAAGTTCCTCGCAGTCGCATTCGTCGTCTATTTCTTCGTGCTGCCGCTGATTCCCGGGTTCCGGGAGGCCGTGGCCGACCTCAACACCATCGACCCCTATCTGTTGGTCGTGGGTCTCGGTCTGCAGGGCTTCTCGTTGCTCGCCTACACGCTGCTGACCCGTGCCGCGCTCGTGGAGCACGGTGACGAGATCGGCATCCTGCGGTTGTTCCGGATCCAGCTCAGCACCAAGGCCCTCGGCAACATCGTGCCCGGCGGAAGCGCCGCGAGCACCGCACTCGGATACCGCCTGATCACGATGTGCAAGGTGCCGAAAGCCGATGCTGCGTTCGCGCTCGCCACCGCCGGTATCGGATCGGCAGTGGTCCTGAACGTGATCCTGTGGCTCGGCCTGATCGTGTCGATCCCGATCCGGGGGGTCAACCCCCTCTACGGCACGGCGGCAATCGTCGGGGTGCTGCTGATGTCGTTCGCGGCTTTTCTCATCTTCGGCCTGGTCGAGGGCCAGGGTCGCAGCGAACGCGTCGTGCGCGCGATCGCGCGACGACTCCGTTTCGACGACGAGCACGCGGCCGACGTTCTCCAGCACCTCGGCAAACGCATCGAATGGTTGGCCACCGAGCGACGGCTCCTGTGGCGCGTGGTCGGCTGGTCGGCCGTCAATTGGCTGCTCGACATGGCGTCGCTGTGGGTCTTCGTGAGGGCATTCGGCGGAACGCTCGACATCGACGCTCTGATCGTTGCGTTCGGAATCGCGAACGTGTTCAGCGTGATCCCGGTCACGCCCGGTGGCCTCGGCATCGTGGAGGGCGTGTACATCCCGATGCTCGTCGGCTTCGGGCTCGCACAGCGCACCGCCACGGTGGGGGTCATCTCGTACCGCGTGGCGCAGTACTGGCTCCCGATCCTGGTCGGGTGGCTCGCGTACCTGTCGCTGCGCATCGGTCCGTTCGCGATCGACCGCAAGCAGAAACTCGCGACCCTCGGTCGGGTCGCGGCCGAGCAGGCACAGCGTCAGTTGAGCACGGTCGACTGGGTCGAGCAGTACGCGCCGCGCGACCGCACGGGCCAGTTCCCGATGCCGTCGTTCGGGCCGACCGATCTCGAGTACTCCGACGACACCGACGGATCGGAACGCCCCGACTAGCGTCGTCGCCCATGACGACCCATGAGCGCCCCTTCGGCCGTTTTCTCGAAGACTTCACCGTCGGAGACATCTACCGGCACTGGCCCGGCAAGACGATCACCGAGTACGACGATCATCTCTTCTGCATGATCACGATGAACCACCACCCGCTGCACACCAACGACTGGTTCGCGAGCGAGAGCGTGCAGGGGCGCAACGTGGTGGTCGGCAACCTGGTGTACTCGTTGGTGCTCGGCATGAGCGTCCCCGACGTGAGCGGTGCCGCCATCGCGAACCTCGAAGTGGAGACGTTGCAGCACAAGTTCCCGACGTTCCACGGCGACACCATCCACGCCGAGACGCGTGTGCTCGACGTGCAGGAGAGCAAGTCGAAGAACGACCGCGGGATCGTGACCGTCGAGACGAAGGGTTTCAACCAGGACGGCAAGGAAGTGTGTTACTTCCGTCGCCGCGTGATGGTGTGGAAGCGCGAGTTCGCGCCGACCCGTCGCCGTCCCTACGACGGTCAGGACGTGTGGGCCGACTAGACCGCGACGACCAACTGGTCTCTGCGCTCCTGGCCTGGGGCGCAACGTCTTTGCGCGACCTCCCGTGGAGGCGGACCAGCGACCCGTGGTGGGTGCTCGTGAGCGAGGTCATGTTGCAGCAGACCTCGGTCTCGCGTGTGGTGCCGAAGTTCGAGGCGTTCGTCGCTGCGTTTCCGACGCCGGCTGACCTCGCCTCGGCCCCGCTCGCGGATGCACTCGTGTTGTGGCAGGGGCTCGGGTATCCGCGCAGGTGCCGGAACCTTCAGTTGGCGGCAGCCGCGATCGTCGATCGACACGGCGGACGACTTCCGAGCCACCTCGACGCACTTCTTGCGCTCCCCGGTGTCGGTGCCTACACAGCGCGCGCAGTGCTCGCCTTCGCGCACCGGGTCGATGTCGGAGTCGTCGACACCAACGTCTCCCGGGTTCTCTCGCGCATCGACGGTCGCTCCATGACGGCGCGCCAGTTGCAGGCTCGCGCCGACGAACTCGTTCCCGGCGGTCTGTCGTGGGAGTGGAACCAGGTCGTGATGGACCTCGGTGCCCGGGTGTGCACGGCACGAAGTCCGCGATGCGACGAATGCCCGGTGTCGATGTCGTGTTCGTGGCGCGGTGAAGGCGACGATCCGGCTCCGGCGTCTGCGGGTGCGAGTCGACCTCAGGCCAGGTTCGAAGGCTCCGACCGACAGGCGAGGGGCAAGGCAGTGCGCGCGCTCACCCGTGGACGCTGTTCGCTCGACGAGTTGGTCGTTGAGATGGGCGTCGATCGTGACCGAGCCGTGAGGTTGCTGGGGGCACTCGTCGCCGACGGACTCGCCGTCGACGACGACGGCACCTATTCGGTGCCGACACAGTCAGTGTGACGTGACCCAGTCGACCACGAGTCGGTTCACGACGTCTGGCCTCTCCAACTGGAGGAAGTGCCCGGCTCCTTCGACGATCTCGACCCGTGTCCACGGATTCATCGCTCGCGAGGCTTCGGCGACGTCCGCGCCGATGCAGCCGTCGTTCGCGCCGTGCAGGTAGAGGGTGGGCTGGGTGAGCGGCTCGGATCCCTTTGCCTGGATCTCGTCGTAGCGAGGATCGCGTGGTCCGGCGCCGAGCGTCGCACGGTAGTACCCGATCGCGGCCGTGAGGTGCGCGGGGTCGCGCAGGCACGCCTTGCAGTTCTCCGCATCACCGACGCCGTCGTGGTCGGGCGACCAGTCCCTCCACAACATGTCGACGAATGCGAGGTCGTCCGACGGCACCACCAGGTCTGCGAGCGGGTGCTGGAAGAAGAACATGTACCAACTGCGCTTCAGCTGGTCGGGATTGGTCACGAACGCGGCGCCCATCGCGCCACCCGGCGGCACCGCCATTCCGACCACGCTGCGCCAACGGTCGGGTTCGCTCGCGGCGGCTCCGTAGGTGCTCGGGGCACCCCAATCGTGGCCGATGATCACCGCGTCGGAGTCTCCGCCCAGGATCTCGTGGAGCGCATTCGCATCGGCCGACAATGCCCCCGTCTGGTACATGCCGTCGGGGGCCAGCGACGTCGGTGCATACCCGCGGGTGAAGGGTGCAACGGCACGGAATCCGGCGTCGGCGAGGGCGGGCAGGAGATGACGCCAACTGTGGGCAGAGTCGGGAAATCCGTGCAGGCACAGAGCGAGCGGCCCGGACCCGCACTCGAGCCACGCGAAGTCGACGCCGTTGGCCGTGCCACGGCCGGTGGAGATCGGAGGTGCCATGGGCGCACGGTAGCCGGTGCGACAGGAGTCACGAGGCTCCCCGTTTACACGGAGGCCGAGGCTTCGTAGCGTCACGGGCGTGGGGGACCGGTCGATGCTCGTGACGTTCCATGGCGTGCGTGGGTCGACGCCGTGCCACGGCGACGACACGGTTCGATACGGCGGCAACACCGCGTGCGTCTCGGTCTCGGTGGAGGGTGAAAAGCCTCTCCTTCTCGACCTCGGAACCGGACTTCGGTACTTCGGTCGTCAGTGGACATCGACGAACAGCGCGCCGTTCGACGGTCACGCACTGGTCACCCACCTGCACTGGGATCACGTGCAAGGTCTTCCGTTCTTCTTCCCGATGCTCGTGTCCGGGGCGCGGTTCGTGGTTCACGGACCGCGCCAGGACGACTCGTCGTTCGCCGACGCGATGGGTCGCATCATTCATCCTCCGACGTTCCCCGTGACACTGGCCGAGTTCGCAGGTGATGTCGAATTCCGTGACGTCACCGACAGTGAGTTCTCGATCGGTGGCTTCCGGGTGACCGCCCGCTCGGTGCCGCACATCGGCCCGACCGTCGGGTACCGCATCGAGCACGGTGGTCGTGTGGTCGCCTACGTGAGCGACCACCAACAGCCGGTCGACGGGTCGTTCTCGGTCCCGCCGTCGGTGCGCGAACTCGCCGAGGGTGCCGACTTGCTCATCCACGACGCGCAGTACACGAAGGCAGAGTTCGACAAGAAGCGGCACTGGGGTCACTGCACGCAGGACTTCGCAGTGGCACTGGCTGCATCGTGCTCGGTGAAGCGGCTCGCGCTGTTCCACCACGACCCGGAGCGCACCGACGATCAACTCGACGCGTACGAACCGTGCGGGTCGGGTTCCACCGAGGTGTTCGCGGCGGCCGAGGGTCTCACCGTCACGCTCTGACGATCGCTGTCGACCTTCGTCCCTTCGCGTCTGGTGCGAGCCGAGCGGTCGTGGTCGCGTCTGTCGCGAGCCAATAGTGTGGACGCGTGACAACGGTCGATGCCGCAACATTCCGCTCGGTGCTCGGGCACGTGCCCACGTCGGTCGTGGTGGTGACCGGACTCGACGATGTGGGAACGCCTCACGGCATCACGATCGGTTCGTTCGCATCGGTGTCGCTCGATCCGCCTCTCGTCGGTTTCCTTCCCGGCGTGAACTCGCGGTCGTGGGCTGCCATCCGTACGTCCGGTCGTTTCTGTGTGAACGTGTTGACTGCGAGCCAAGACGAGATCTGTTGGCGTTTCGCGAAGGAGGGCGACGACAAGTTCGCCGGTGTCGCGTGGTCGACGTCGCCCGGTGGCGGTCCGTTGATCGACGGTTGCGCGGCGTGGATCGACTGTGCGATCGAGTCGGAGACGGTGGTCGGCGACCATTGGTTCGTGGTGGGACGTGTCGAATCGATGGATGCGGCAACGGACGCGCGCGATGCGATGGTGTTCTTCCGCGGCAAGGTCACCGGCGTCACCCACGAGGGCTGAACCAGGCAGATCACGTCATGGTGTCGAGAATCCTCGCGGCGGTGGTCGGGGCGACGCTCGCTGTCGCTGGTGCGTCGAAACTCCTCGACTTCCGGGGCTGGATGCGCGATGCGCGGGCTCAGGCTGTGTGGCCGGTCGTCGCAACAGCCGTTCCGCCGGCAGAGATCGTGATCGGCGCGGCGCTCGTGGCGCTCGACCCGACGCCGTTGACTCTCGGGTCGGCGACGTTGTTGCTGCTCGTGTTCACGGCGTTCCTCGTGGCGTCCGTTGCCGCCGGCAGCACCGTGCCGTGCGCGTGCTTCGGCGCGGTCCGTCGTCGGCCGCCGTCGTGGCGCGACGTCGGCCGCAACATGGCGTTGCTCGGTGCGCTGTTCGTCGCCGCACTCACCGTCTGACGGCCGGCTCGAGTCCGATCGAGGTCAGGTGCGGCTGACCAGGAAGGCGAGTGTGCGCGCCTCGTCGCGCCACTGTTCGTAGCGACCCGAGGGGCCGCCGTGACCGGCGCCCATCTCGCACTTGAACACCACGAACGTCGACGGTGACTGGTGGCGGATCTTGGCCACCCACTTGGCCGGTTCGTGGAAACCGACACGCGGGTCGTTCAGCCCCGCGGTGACGTAGAGGTCGGGGTATCGGTCGGTGCCGGTGTTGTCGTACGGCGAGTACGACTCGATGTACGAGGCGAACGGCTCGACGCGCGGGTCGCCCCATTCCTCCCACTCGGTGACGGTCAGCGGCAGTGTCGGGTCACTCATGGTTGTGACCACGTCGACGAAGGGCACCTCTGCGACGGCCGTGGTGAAGAGCAAGGGTTGCATGGTGATGCACGCACCGACCAGCAGCCCGCCCGCGCTTCCGCCGCGCAATGCGATGCGCGCGGGATCGCAGACCCCGGTGTCGGCGATGTGACGGGCACATGCGATGGTGTCGTCGAAGGTGTTGCGCTTCGCGAGCAACTTGCCGTCGAGGTACCAGTGCCGTCCCATCTCGCCGCCGCCACGGGGATGGGCGAGTGCCCACACCCAGCCACGGTCGAGCAACGACAGTCGTGCAACCGAGAACCAGGGCGGCATCGATGCCTCGTAGGCCCCGTATGCGTACACGAGGGCCGGTGCCGTGCCGTCGAGCGCGGTCTCGCGGTGTCGCACCGTGTCGATCGGAACACGGGTGCCGTCGTCGGCTGTCGCCCACGTACGTTCGGCCACGTAGCGCGAGAGGTCGGTGCCCGGCACACGCGTCTGCTTCAGCACGGTGAGCGACGAGTCGGCGAGCGAGTGCCAGGCGACGGTGCGCGGCACCGTGAGCGACTGGTGCACGACCCTGATGCCGTCGGTCGTCCAGTTGGGATTCGCCTCCAGTTCGACTTCGTGCGGCTCGTCGGAGATGTGCACCGGCCTCGTCATGCCATCGGGTGACACGATCGAGATCACCTGCTGGGCATTCACCCATCGCTGCATCACCGCGAATCCGTCGAAGCAGTCGAAACCGACGATGCGTGCTCCCGGCTCGTGAGGAACGAACTCGCTCCACTCGCCCGGCGCGTCGAGCGGGGCCACCATCACGCGGAAATCGACCGCGTCGAGGTTGGTCACCACCGCGAACCGGTCACCCCAATGGTCGACTCCGTACTCGACGTCGTCGACCCGCGGGCGCACGCATCGTGGGTCAGACTCGGGGTTCCTTGCGTCGATCAGCCAGGTTTCGCTCGAGGTGCGGGAACCGGAGTCGATCACGATCCAGTCACCCGAGCGCGTGGCGTCGATGCCGACGTAGAAGCGCTCGTCGGGCTCGGTGAAGACGCACACGTCGTCGGAGGCCGCCGTGCCGAGCGTGTGGCGCCACACCTTCCACGGGCGCATCGCCTCGTCGGGCGTCACGTAGAAGAGGTGACTGTCGTCGGCCGACCACGCGACCCCGGCAGAGCTGGTTCCCGGGATCTCGTCGGCAAGGTCGACTCCGGTCTCGATGGTGCGGATGCGCAGCGTGTACTTCTCGCTGCCGTCATGGTCGCTCGACCAGGCGAGCAGCGAGTCGTTGTTCGACACTTCGAAGGCACCGAGAGCCAGATAATCGTGCCCGGCCGCAATTGCATTCTCGTCGAGTACCACGTGCTCGGTTGCTGTCGCCGCACTGTGTCCCCTGGTGTGGACCGCGTACGAGAGCCCCTTGCGGGTCTCGGCGGTGTACCACCACCCGTGGCGTTCCACCGGGTGAGCAACGTCGTCTTCGACCACCCGAGAGACGATCTCGGCGTTGATCTCGTCGACGAGCGCGGCGTGTCGGTCGAACCATGCGGTCGCGTGCGAGTTCTCTGCCTCGAGATAGGCGATCGTGGCGGGGTCGTCGGCGTCGCGCAACCAGGCCCACGGGTCGTCGCGCTCTCCGGTCGGGCGCACCCAACGGTGGGGGATTTTGGCGGCGAGAGGAGGGGTGGCCGCGTGTCCGGGGGTGGTTGGGCTCATGGCCGGTCAGGATATGTGGCACCCCCGGTACCGTGACCATCGATGGGGTCGAGCGAGACATGAGGGTCTGGATCGACCAGGATCTCTGCACCGGTGACGGGTTGTGCGTCGACCACTGCCCGGAGGTGTTCACGCTCCTCGAAGACGGCATCGCCTACGTCGTCGAAGACGGGCTCATCTTGAACGACCCGGGTGGGTCGGGGTCGCTGGCCGCCGTGCCCGGCCGCCACGTGCAGTCGGTCGTCGAGGCGGCCGACGTGTGTCCCGGAGAGTGCATCTTCCTCGAAATCGACGAATCTCCATTGGGGGAAATTTCTCCCTCTATTTAGCCAAATACTGACTCGCGACACACCGGTCTCATAATCTGAGCGGGTCATGAAGAGAAAGCGGCTCGATCACCTCGATTCAGACCTCGCCGCCGCGCTCGAAGTCGTGGGCGAGTGGTGGACCCTCCTCGTGGTGCAGGCACTCTTCGACGGTCACACCCGATTCGAGTCGATCCAGCGTGAGTTGCAGACTGCACGCAACATTCTCACCGACCGTCTTCGTACCCTCGAAGCCGCTGGCGTGGTGGAGCGGCGCGCCTACCAAGACAAACCCACACGTCACGAGTACCACCTCACCGACATGGGACTCGATCTCTCGCACTCGCTCGCGGCGCTCTCGAACTGGGGCAACAAATGGACCAACGGCAGCCGTGGCCCACAGGCCTCGTAGTCTCGCTGGCATGAATTCGATGAGAAAGTCCGTCGCGATGCGTCGCGGGCTGATCGTCTTTCCGGCACTGGCCGTCGTCGTCTCGGTGTCGTGCACCACGGCCTCACCCGCCTCGTCCACCGACGCGGCTGCTGCCGTGGAACGGAAGTCGACCACGACCACCGTCGCCCCCAAGGGAACTGCCACGCGAACCGTCGCGCGAACGTTGGCCGGCGTTCGGGTCGCCAAGGAACGTCCGGCCGGGTACTCACGTGCGTTGTTCAAGCACTGGACCGACGACGACGGCAACGGCTGCAGTGCACGCGAAGACGTGCTGATTGCCGAGTCGCTCACGCCCGCCCAGGTCGACGGGTTCGGGTGCAAGGTCATCGAGGGCGACTGGTACTCGCCCTACGACGGTCTCACTCACACCGACCCCTCCGATCTCGACATCGACCATGTCGTGGCGCTGAAGGAAGCATGGGACTCGGGTGCCCATTCGTGGACGGCGGCGAGACGCCGTGCGTTCGCGAATGACATGTCCGACGCGCGCAGCTTGATCGCGGTGACGGCATCGGTGAATCGCTCGAAGGGCGACAAGGACCCGAGCAACTGGATGCCGCCGAACCGGGCCGACTGGTGCCGCTATATCGCAGATTGGGTGGCGGTGAAGGTGCGCTGGGGTCTCACCATGGACCAGAGCGAGCACGGCCGCATCTCGAAACTCGCGCGCGGTGAGTGCGCATCGACCACGATCGTCGCATGGGGCAGGGGTTCGAACACCCGACCGGCAGGCGGCACGACGACCCAGACCACCGCACCCGGTTCTGGCGCGGTCGGCACGACGGTGCCACCGGTGACGTCGCCGAGTGACACGACCGGGAGCGGTGGTGAGATCCGGACCGTGAAGCCCGGGGCATTCTGCAAGAACGTCGAGATCGGTCAGACCGGAACGGCGGGCGGGAAGTCGTACATTTGTGCGACAACCAAGACCGATGGCACCCCGTATTCCGATGGTCGGGCGCGCTGGCGTCAGCTCTGATTCGGCCTGTGGCGGCCGGGCTGACGCCCGATAGCCTCGTCTTTCATGTCGAAGAAGACCAAGAAGCGCAAGGCGCGCCTGCGCCGGTCGAAGGCCAACCACGGCAAGCGTCCCAACATGGGTCGCGGCTGAGTTCGCCCCGACTCGAAAGTGACCCGTCTCGCCGCACTCATCGTCGGCGGCGAGATCTCGCCCTGGCAATTACTGGGTTTCGACACCGATCACGGATCGTTTCGCATCGCCGATGTCGCGGTCCACGTCACCGGAGGCCAACAGGGTCTCGTCGGGTGGCACGTCACCTCTGATCGGGTCGGGCACGTCGACATCGACGGAATCCCCACCGAGCTGGTGCCTGTGGCACCCACGCCGGAGCCGACCTCGCGGCTGGGCACCGCATCTGTCGTCGGTCTCGACCACGTGGTGGTGAACACCGACGATCCGGCACGCACCTGCGCGGCCATCGAACGTGAACTCTGCTTGCCGGTGCGGCGCGTTCGAGAACTTGGAAAGGGTGTCACCCAGACGTTCCACAAGGCCGAGAACACGGTGATCGAAGTGGTGTCTGGTCCGCACATCGAACATCGGGGTGCACGTCTGTGGGGAATGGTCGCAAGCGTCGATGATCTGGAAGGGTTCGTTGCCGACGCCGCGGCCCGATTGGGAGACGAGTCGATCTCGCTCCCGAAACCTGCAGTTCAGCCCGGGCGACTCATCTCGACCGTCCGGTCGGAGGCAGGTCTCGGTGTTCCGTTCGCGTTGATGAGCCCACACGTGCCGACGTCGCGCACCGACTGATTGCGTCGACTCAGGTCGACGAGCGGAGCATCACCACTCGTCGGCATCGTCGCCTGTGAGCGACTTCAAGAATGCGACACCTTCGTCGCACGACTCGTTGAGCGGACACCACCGGCACTGGTTGCCGGGGCGCACGTCGGGTTCCCGCGTCTTTCCCACGAGGTCTGCCATCAACAGGATTCCTCGCGCCGTTCGCCGCACCGCCGCCTGCAACACGCCTTCGGTGACCTCCTCGTGGTCGAGTCGGGCCGTCTCGAGTGAGTACGTTCCGAGTCGTCGTGGGGTGCGACGGCTGCGGAGCGACTCGACGAGCGCATAGAAACGAAGGTCGTCGCGGTGACTCGGGCCGATGTAGCCCGACTTCAGGTCGATGATCACGCGTCGACCCGGTGCGCCGAGCACGAGGTCCATGCGTGCCGTGAGGAGCACCGACCCCGAGAGCAACGAATACTTCGCCGAGTACTCGACCATGGGCCGCCACTGAGGTTTGATCGGAGGAAAGCAGTCGCCGAAGTTCGTCACCAGTTGAACCGTCTGGCCCCGGAGTTCTGCCAGGTCGTGGGCCGGCAGGGTCTCTATGAAGGCCGCCGCTGACTCGCGCGGATTCTCGACGATGCTCGTGATGGCGGCATCGACGAGTTCCGAGGGCACAACCGGCCCGTTCCAGTTGATCATCAGTTCGATCGCCTTGTGGGCGACAGTGCCGCGCACCATGGGAACGGTCCATGCGAACGGCTTGTCACGATTCACGAGGAAGTGTTTCTCGCATCCGTGCACGGTGCCGAGAAAGTGTTTGTTCACCCGAAGCGGATCGTCGGAGGTGAACATTCCTTCGATGGGGGCAAGCTCGGCCGTGAGCATGGCCTCGAGATCGTGCACGAGCGAATCGGGGAGCGGCTCCCAGTCGGGGGGCACGCCGAGCGAGTCGATGATCTCTTGTTGGAGGGGGCTCAACTCGTCGTCCACGGCGTTCCCGACCTTATGTGGTGGGTGGGGCGACGTCGTGCAACCCGTCACGGGCGGTGTTGCAACACCCATGTGGCATCGTCTCGGCCATGGAGGAGTTGGCGCCACGCATGACCGTCACCACGCGGTTCACCGAAGCGGCGCGCGTGCTCGCGCGGCACGTCTCCGAGCTCGGGCTCGAGGTTCCGGGGTTCCGTTCCCCGCCACGAATCGTCGGCGTCAACCGCACTCTTCGTCGTCGCGCCGACGGCACAGGCGGTGTGGTGGCGGTGCGACTGTCCGATCGACCGTTCACCGCCGTGATCGGCGACATGATCGAAGGTGTGTTGGTGGTGAACAGGCTTGCACCGCCCGAGGCCGACCGAGTGCGCAGTCACCTGTGGCGGCTCATGCTTGCGTTCACTGCCGAGTGCATGCCTCCTCGTGGCACCGAGGTGCCGACGACACGCGTAGCCTGATCGTCGTTCCCGCCCGGATGGCGGAACGGCAGACGCAGGGGGCTTAAACCCCCCAGCTCCGCGAGGGGCATGTGGGTTCAAATCCCACTCCGGGCACCGAAGTCTGGTCGCGCCTGACGAACCGTCCACGCCTCTTTCCGGGTTCCGGTAGGCAATGAGGCATGCGGTTCGCGTCGGTCAGGGTCGTCGAGGTGCCGTTGCGGCTCGTTGCTCCCTTGCGGACATCGACCGGCACTCATGACGCCCGACGCGCTCTCTTGGTGGAGGCCACCCTCGACGACGGCTCCGTCGGCTGGGGTGAGAACGTCGCCCCCGACGGCGACTTCTACACCGGTGAGACAGCGACCGCCTCCCGCGCAGTGATGCGTGACGTGTTGGCACCCCGACTGTCGCGCGAATTCGACGACCCCGCGCACCTCGACAGTGCGTGGTGGCGCACCATCGACTGGCCGATGGCTCGCGCTTCGATCGAGCAAGCCGTGTGGGATGCGTGGTGCCGACGACGCGGTGTGTCGCTGGCGTCGGCACTCGGCGGTGCACCACGGGCGATCGAGGTGGGTGCAGTCGTGGGACTCCATGACGACGTCGCGGCATCGGTCGCAGAGGCGATGGCGCGCATCGACGAGGGATACCGACACCTGAAGGTGAAGATTGCTCCCGGCCGTGACGTCGCGGTGGTGCGAGCGATCCGCGATGCGGCGGGAGCCCAGGTGTCGATCTCGGTCGACGCGAACGGTTCCTTCGCGCGGGGAGACATCGACACACTCGCGTCGCTCGTCGATCACGGCGTCGTCCTCGTCGAACAACCTTTTGCCGTCGGTGATCTCGCATCGTGTGCAGACCTCCGCGGAACCGACACGGTGAAGGTCGGTCTCGACGAGTCGATCATGAGGCTCGATGATCTCTCGGTTGCGCTCGCCGCCGACGCTCTCGATGCCGTGAACGTGAAGCCGTCACGTCTCGGCGGTCTCGGTGCATCGCTCGCGGTTCTCGACAGGTGCGCCAGCGAAGGACTCGGGGCGTGGGTCGGGGGCATGCTCGAGTCGGGTGTCGGCCGTGCCGCTGCACTCGCGCTCGCCACTCACCCCGCGTGCACGTCGGCTCCCGATCTGTCGGCCTCGTCGAGATACTTCGATCGCGACGTGACGGACCCGTTCGTGCTCCACGATGGTGCTCTCGCCGTGCCCGACCTGCCCGGGCTCGGTGTCGAGCCTCGCGCCGAGGTGCTGAGGGGGCTCGAATTCGAGACCCTCTGGCCCCGCTGAGCCGTGCCACGATGGTGGCCGTGACGACACCAGCCACGCCGAAACTCGACGACATGATCGCCGACCTCGAGAGATTGGTGATGTGCGAGTCGCCGTCACGCGACGTCGAGCGCATCACCGCCCATGCCGAGGTGCTGGCCGAGATCATGGAGAAGCGTCTCGGATCACGTCCGGCACTGGTCGCCTCTCCGGTCGGCCCGCACGTGCACTGGTCGGGCGGTGGTGAACCGAAGGTGTTGATCCTCGGTCACCACGACACCGTGCATCCGGCCGGAACGACGTCGGTGCGCCCGTTCCGTGTCGATGACGGTGTGGCCACGGGGCCGGGCGTGTTCGACATGAAAGCCGGCATCGTGCAGGCCATCCACGCGGTCGCGGCTCTCGACGATGCAAGCCATGTCGAGATCCTCCTCACCTCCGACGAAGAGGTGGGGTCCGGGGCGTCGCGAGACTTGCTCGAGGAACGCGCGCGTGCCTGTGGTGCCGTGCTGGTGATCGAGCCGAGCGCCGACGGCGGCGCGCTGAAGACCGGTCGAAAGGGAACCGGCACGTTCACCGTCACTGTCGAAGGTCGCGCCGCTCACGCCGGGCTCGAACCCGAGAAGGGCGTGAACGCACTCATGGAACTCGCGCGTCTGGTGCCGGTCATCGCATCCATTGCGCGACCTGAACTCGGCACCACGGTCACGCCGACGACGGCGAAGGCCGGCACCGCCGACAACGTGGTTCCGGCATTGGCGGTGTGCGAGGTCGATGTGCGTGTGGCAGTGCCGGAAGAAAAGCCCCGTGTCGAGGCGGCGATGGCCGCTCTCGCGCCGACAGATCCTCAGGCAAAGGTCTCGGTCACGGGTCGCATCGGTCGGCCGCCGATGCACGAGTCGGCCGCGGCAGGGTTGATGCCGATCGCTTCGACGGTGGCGGCTGCCATCGGTCTCGACGGTCTCGACGGTGTCGTCGTGGGCGGAGGATCCGACGGCAATTTCACTGCCGCTGTCGGCGTGCAGACACTCGACGGACTCGGCGCCGTCGGTGGAGGAGCGCACGGAGACTCAGAACACGTGATCGTGGCCACGATGCCGCAACGCGCGGCGTTGATCGCCGGGCTGTGTCAGGAGTTGTCGTCGATGGCCAAGAGGCCGCCACTCGGGAGCGTGCCGGCCGATCGGTAGACCTCGAGCTTCGCGCGCGAGTCGTCGATGTCGAGGTTGCGCATGGTGAGTTGGCCGATGCGGTCGAGCGGACCGAAGGCTGCGTCCTCGACGCGCTCCATGCTGAGGCGCTCGGGTGCATAGGTGAGGTTCGGGCCGCTTGTGTCGACGATCGTGTAGTCGTCGCCCCGACGCAGGCGCAACGTGACCTCGCCCGAGACGGCGGTGCCCACCCAGCGCATGAGCGGCTCGCGCAACATGAGTGACTGCGGGTCGAACCACCGACCCTCGTAGAGCAGGCGGCCGAGACGGCGCCCCATGGTGCGCAGGTTCTCGGTGGTTGCCTCGTTGTGGATCGCCGACACCAGGCGCTCGTAGACGATGTGCAACAGCGCGAGCCCGGGTGCTTCGTAGATGCCGCGTGACTTGGCCTCGATGATGCGGTTCTCGATCTGGTCACTCATGCCCAGCCCATGACGTCCGCCGATTGCGTTTGCCTCGTTCACGAGGTCGACCTTCGAGTCGAACTCACGACCGTTGATCGCAACGGGGAACCCTTCGTGGAAACGCACCGAGACGGTCTCTTCGGCGATGTCGACGTCACTGCGCCAATGCGCGACGCCCATGATCGGCTCGACGAGGTCCATTCCACTCGACAGTTCCTCGAGCAACTTCGCCTCGTGCGTGGCGCCCCAGATGTTCGCATCCGTCGAGTAGGCCTTCTCTTTCGATGCGCGGTAGGGCAGGTTGCGTGCGGAGAGGAACTCGCTCATCTCGGAACGTCCGCCCAGTTCGGTCACGAAGGTGGGGTCGAGCCACGGCTTGTAGACACGCAACGACGGGTTCACCATGAGTCCGTAGCGGTAGAAGCGCTCGATGTCGTTGCCCTTGTAGGTGCTGCCGTCGCCCCAGATGTCGACTCCGTCAGCGGCCATCGCGCGCACCAGCAAGGTGCCGGTGACCGCGCGCCCGAGGGGAGTGGTGTTGAAGTACGTCTTGCCCGCAGTCGAGATGTGGAAAGCGCCGCATTGGAGAGCGACGAGACCTTCGTGCACGAGTTCTTCGCGGCAGTCGACGAGTCGCGCGATCTCGGCGCCGTACTCGACCGCACGACCGGGCACCCCCGGAAGGTCGGGTTCGTCGGGCTGGCCGAGGTCGGCGGTGTAGCAGCACGGCACCGCACCCTTTTCGCGCATCCAGGCAACGGCAGCCGACGTGTCGAGGCCGCCCGAGAAGGCGATACCGACTCGTTCGCCGACGGGGAGAGAGGTGAGCACCTTCGACATGAGGATCAACGGTACTGGCGCAGACCCAGCCACACCGCTCCGTGGGCGAGGATGCCGGCAACGGCAACGATCGCAAAGCCGAGAGCGACAGCCGCCGAATCACCGGCATCGCCGACGGCTGACACCAACAGGCCGACCGAACATGCCACCGATACGGCGGGCGCGCGACGGTTGCCGAGCGCGTGGAACAGCACCGGAAGACCGACGAGAGCCACAGGCACGGCGATCCAGAGGGGAGAGGCAGGATCCGACGACGGACCCAGCCACCACGTGGGCCGACCGATGGTGCGGCTCGACACGGCGACGGCGGCTGTGCCGGCGAGAACCAGTCCCGACGTGATGTGGGCGACGACCCTCCATCCACCGCCAGACCGTGACCCGGGGTTGCGTGTCACGGCCATGGTCACACGGTACCGACGTCGCACCGGCCGGCGCACGGACCGCCGTTAGCCTCTGCGCGGCATGGACTCCACCTCGTTCCGCAAGTTGAGCGTGTTCTTTCCGATGTGGAACGAGCAGGACTACATCGTGCGTGCCGTCGACGCGGCCCGCGAGGAGTGCGACGACCTGATGGCGTCGGGAGACATCTCCGACTACGAGGTGATCGTGGTCGACGATGCCTCGACCGACCGCACGGGTGAGATCGCAGCCGACCTGGCGGCGCGAGACCCGCGCGTGAAGGTGGTGACCCACCCCGAGAACCGCAAGCTCGGCGGATCGATGAAGTCGGGGTTCGAGGCGGCGACCGGCGACCTCGTTCTCTACACCGATGCCGACCTCCCGTTCGACATG
>VFQT010001432.1_pt1 | contig 28769 bp, 25 predicted proteins | sample 3512381 | NCBI WGS metagenome assembly VFQT01 (sample SAMN10412376, study PRJNA504923) | tailings metagenome | isolation source: Relicate 2 Philex TSF3 active mining site | place: Philippines: Tuba, Benguet | collected 2017-08-29
AAGTCAGTGCGGGCTCCCAGTCGTTCAACTCGGTCAACACCCTTCGCATACTCGGTCGCTGGATGCGGATGTTCACCATCCCGAACCAGTCCAGTGTCGCCAAGGCCTACGAAGAGTTTGACGTGGCTGGCCGCATGAAGCCGTCGAGCTATTACGACCGGATCGTCGACGTGGTGGAGGAACTTGTGCGGTTTACCGTGTTGCTCCGCCCACATGTTGACCAGCTCGTCGATCGATATTCCGAGAGGAAGGAGCGAGACGAGCCGGTGGTCGAAGCGTCGACAATCATGGATTCCGTTCAAACTGAAACCTGAGAGGCCATTGTAGGCCCGCACTTCACTACGGTACCTTCTTTTGGTGTAGCCGAACCAAAGTCCAAGCCCAAAATCTGGTTAACCTCGGCTATTCCGACCTCAGACGTCATCGTGTCATTGGACAAGATAACGAGCGTGTACTGGAAGTGGTATTCCAGCACCACTTAAGGAGGACGCGGAGAACAGTGCGTAGATCAGGAAATTCACGAAGGAATTGATCTTAGTAGACATGAGATAACCCCTATAATGCCACATCTGCTGGCCAGAAAATGTTATTCTGGCCAGCAGACTCCTCTTACGGTTTGTACGTCGGCGATGCGGGCCACCATGTCTGTGTTCGAGCCCTTCAGGGGGCGTTTTGGATTTTTGTGACCGTGCCCTTCTGACCGTCCCAGTCGATTTCGAAGGTTACCTTGTCCCCGATCCTGAAACCTGTGAGCTGATCTGGCTTTGCCGAAAAACTCATGGTCATCGCGGGCCATTTGAGTGCCTCGATTTCGTGGTGATCAAGGGTTACGGTGCCTTTTGCGGCGTCAATCGCGGTAATTATGCCAGTGCTCGCCCCGTGCATCATCGGTCCGGCCATGGGCATGCCTGCCATGTTGTTAGCGGCGGTGGTGGTCTCAGTCGGTTTCGTTGCGTCTGCTTCCTTTTTGCAAGCGCCAAGCGAGGTTACCGCCAAGAGGCTCGACGCAATCATCAGGGTCTTCTTCATTGCACTTCTCCTTTGGGTTGAATGGGAGGTTGGGATCTGCGGCGCATCAGCAGATAGGCCGCGGGAATGATCAGCATCGACAGGAGCGGTGCGGTCAGCATGCCCCCGACCATCGGCGCGGCTATCCGGCTCATCACTTCCGAACCCGTGCCGCCGCCCACCAGGACCGGGAACAGGCCGGCGAGGATCACCGCGACGGTCATCGCCTTGGGCCGCACCCGAAGCAGTGCGCCTTCGCGCACGGCGGCGGTGACATCGCCATCGTCGCGCACTTCGAGCGCCTGCTTGAGGTAGATCAGCATCACTACGCCGAACTCGGCGGCGACGCCGGCGAGCGCGATGAACCCGACCGCGCTCGCCACCGACTGGTTGTAGCCGAGCCAGTAGAGCAGCCATAGGCCGCCGGTGAGCGCGAACGGCAGCGTGCCCATGATGAGCAGCGCCTCGTCCCATCGGCGGAAGGTGAGGTAGAGCAGCGCGAAGATGATCGCGAGGGTCACCGGGATGACCAGTCTCATCCGTTCCTTGGCGCGGACGAAGAACTCGTACTGGCCGGTGTAGGAGACGCTCACGCCCGGTGGGAGTTGCACCTTGCTGGCGATCGTCTGCTGGATGTCGCCGACCAGCGTCTGCATGTCGCGGTCGCGGCCATCGACATAGATCCAGGTAACCGGTCGCCCATTCTCGCTCCGGAGCATCGGCGGGCCGTCGCTGACGCGGACGGTAGTGACGGTGCCAAGCGTGATCTGCTGGCCCGAGGGCGTCAGCACCGGCAGATTGGCGAGCTTGTCGGGGGTGTCCCGCAGCTCGCGCGGGTAGCGCACGCTGATCGGGTAACGCGCAAGTCCCTCGACGGTCTGGCCGACGTTCTCGCCGCCGATCGCGCCCGAGACTACTGCCTGGACGTCGGCGACATTGAGGCCGTAGCGACCCGCTGCCGCTCGATTCACGTCGACATCGATGTAACGCCCGCCAGTCAGCCGCTCGGCTAGTGCGGAGGCGACACCGGGCACGGACTTGACTACCTGTTCGATCTGCTTCGCGGTCCGGTCGATTTCGGCAAGGTTCGAGCCCGCGACCTTGATCCCGACCGGACTTTTGATCCCGGTCGCCAGCATGTCGATGCGATTGCGGATCGGCGGGATCCAGAAATTGGCGAGGCCTGGCACTTTCACCCGTGCATCCAGTTCATCGACCAGCTTCTCTGGGGTCATGCCGGGGCGCCATTGGTCGCGGGGCTTGAACCGAATCGTCGTCTCGAACATTTCCAATGGCGCGGGATCGGTCGCGCTGTCGGCGCGGCCTGCCTTGCCGAAAACGCTTTCGACTTCGGGCACGGACTTGATCAGCCGGTCGGTCTGCTGGAGCAGGCGCCCGGCCTCGGCGGCCGAGAGGCCCGGCAGTGCCGAGGGCATGTAGAGCAGGTCGCCCTCATTCATTTGCGGCATGAATTCCCCGCCGATCCGGTACATCGGCCACAGAGTAGTGGCGAAGATCAGGGCCGCGATCAGCAGCGTCTGCTTGGGCCGCCCCAGAACCCAGTCGATTGCCGGACGGTAGATGCGCGCCAACCAGCGGTTTATGGGGTTCGCTTCTTCGCTGGGGATGCGCCCCCGGATCAGCAGCCCCATCAGCACCGGGATCAGCGTGATCGAAAGGAACGCGGCAGCCGCCATCGCATAGGTTTTGGTAAAGGCCAGCGGTGCGAACAACCGCCCCTCCTGCCCCTGCAAGGTGAAGATCGGCAGGAAGGAGAATGTAATGATGAGCAGACTGAGGAACAGCGCCGGGCCGACTTCCGCAGCAGCCTCCGTGATGAGCCGCCAGCGCGTCACCGTATCGGGTTCTGCATCAGGGTTCTCGTGATGCCAGCGTTCGAGATGCTTGTGGGCATTCTCGATCATCACCACCGCCGCATCGACCATCGCGCCTATGGCTATCGCGATGCCGCCCAAAGAGAGAATGTTGGCGTTGAGCCCCTGCAAGCGCATGACGATAAAGGCGATCAGGATGCCGAGTGGCAGGGTGAGGATCGCCACCAGCGCCGAGCGTGCGTGCCAGAGGAATAGGCCGCAGACCAGCGCGACGATGGCGAATTCCTCGATCAACTTGTGATTGAGATTCTCGACAGCGCGGTCGATCAATCCCGAGCGATCATAGGTGGGTACGATCTCGACGCCCGACGGCAGGCTCTTCTTGAGTTCGTCGAGCTTGGTCCTGACGCCCTCGATCACCGCCCGCGCGTTCTGGCCTTGGCGCATGACGATGACACCACCCGCGACCTCGCCCTCGCCGTTGAGTTCGGCGATGCCGCGCCGCATCTCGGGGCCGACTTGCACGGTGGCGACATCGCCCAGCGTCACCGGAACGCCCGCCGCCGCAGTGCGCAGTGGCACCGCGCGGAAGTCGTCGAGGGTCTTGAGGTAGCCGCTGGCGCGCACGGTATATTCGGCCCCGGCCATTTCCACACTCGCTCCGCCGGTCTCCTGATTAGCGCGCTTGAGCGCTTCGGCCACATCGTTCGCCGTAACGCCATAGGATGCGAGCTTCTGCGGATCGACAACCACCTGGTACTGTTTGACCATGCCGCCGATGCTGGCGACTTCGGCGACGCCTGGGACCGTTTTCAGCTCATAGCGCAGGAACCAGTCCTGAATGCTCCGGAGCTGCGCGAGGTCGTGCTGTCCGGTCTTGTCGACCAGTGCATATTCGTAAATCCATCCCACGCCGGTTGCATCGGGTCCGAGTGAAGCGGTTGCGCCCGCTGGCAGTTTTCCTTGCACCTGGCTCAGATATTCGAGCACGCGCGATCTCGCCCAATAGAGATCGGTGCCATCCTCAAAAAGCACATAGACGAAGCTGTCGCCGACGAAGGAATAGCCCCGCACAACCCGCGCGCCGGGCACCGAGAGCATCGTCGAAGTAATCGGATAGGTAACCTGGTTCTCGACAATCTGCGGGGCCTGGCCAGGATATGTCGTGCGGATGATGACCTGCACGTCGGAGAGATCCGGCAGCGCATCGACCGGCGTGGTTCGCACCGCGCCAATGCCGATCACCGTCAGCACCAGCGCCGCGATGACGATGAGCCCGCGTGCCTTGACCGAGGCGCGGATAATCCATTCGATCATTGCTTCGCCCCCAGCTTACGGGCCGGAATCCCGGTCAGGCTCGCTTCGGAATCGAGCAGGAATTGTCCAGAAGCGACCACCTTTTCGCCGACAGCCAAGCCTTCGAGGATCTCGGTCTGTCCGCCACCTTCGCGACCGGTGCGAACTTCCGCAGGCTGGTAGCGACCATTGCCGATGGCCAGCATGACAATTGTACGCGTGCCCGTGCGAATAACCGCTTCGCTCGGCACCAGCAGCGCCGTGCTGCCCGTTCCGCCGAACGCGACCTGCGCGAACATGCCGGGACGCAGACGTCCTCCCCGGTTGGCGAGTTCGATCCTCACCGTGATTGTCCGGCTGTCGGATTGCGCTGTAGGCAGGATCGCGATGATCCGCCCGCCAAAGGCCTCGCCCGGAAAGGCAGTGAGAGTCGCGCTCGCACTTTGACCGACGCGCACCGCACCTGCCTGCGCTTCGGGCATGGCGGCATTGAGCCACACCGTGCCGATGCCGTTGACCTGGGCCAGGGTCTGGCCTTGGGACAGGGTCATTCCGGCGCGGACGTCGAGCGTCTGAATCACTCCCGAAATCGGCGATGTGATCGCGATCGTGCTGTTGGTTCGCCCGCTGCGCTCAACACTGGCGATCAAGCCGTCGGGCATGCCCAATAACTTGAGCCGCTGGCGCGCTGCGGCGGTGAGATCGGGTCTGCCCAGCCGCTTGACCGCGAGGAACTCGGTCTGCGCACCACTCCATTCGGGCAGTTGCACATCGGCGATCGGCGCCCCGGCACGGATGACATCACCGGGCGCGCGGGCATAGACGCGGGCAACGAAGCCACCCGAGCGCGCCTGAACGATCGCGACATCGCGTTGGTTGAAGTCGATGCTGCCAGTAACGTTGAGCGACCCGGCGAGGCTGCCCATCTGTGCTGGAACCACCCGGATGCCGAGGTTCTGCATAGCCGCAGGATCGATCGTCACTCCGGGAGGGCCGCCCGGCGCCGCGCCGTCATCCGCATACTTGGGCTGGGTTTTCATCCCCATCGATGAAAGCGAATTGGGATTGTCGTAGTGCTCGGCCGGAACCATCGGATCGTACCAGTAGAGAATCTTACGTTCGCTCTGGCCTGAACCCGCCTCGGGGGCAGGCTTGCCGCGTTGCCCGAGCCAATAACCACCACCGCCAGCGATCAGCACCGCAGCCATCAATCCAGCGCGCCAACGCGCCGCCGTTGTCGCGTCCAAGCTCATGGTCGCACCCCTTCGTTAGTCATTGGCCCATAGGTGTAATTGATACGGATTGCGTCGCGCGCGACATCAGCCTCGCGCGACAAGGCATCGACCTCAGCTTCGGCCAAGGCGAGGGTCGAGAGCAGTGCGCTCCCAAGATCGAGCTTGCCTGCGGCATAGCTTGCCATGTCGAGTTCGGCCCGGCGCTTGGCGAGCGGAACCAGTGTCTCGCGCGCGTTCTTCAGTCGCTGGAGATGCAGGGCATAGTCAGCCAGGTCGGCGTCGAGATCGGCCAGAATGTCTCTTTCCCCGGCATCGCGGATCAGTCCCGCGCGGCGGGCTTCGCTCTCGCGCGCCGCAATCAGGGGATCCTGCCGCCGCTTGCCGAAGAACGGCAGGTCAATGGTAACCGTGACCGACACCATATCGCCATAGGCTGGATCGCGTCGGCCATAGGATGTGCCGACCCGCCAGTCGGGCCGTTTGTCGGCCTGGGCCAGCGTGACATCGGCGTCGGCTGTCCGGACCCGCGCGTCGAGCGCCTGCAGGCGTGGCAGGGAGGCGACGTGCGCACGTAAAGCCGGGCCGTCGACCTCCAGAACAGGGGCATCGCCCGAAACATCGGCATCTGGGTCGCCTGTCAGACGGGCAAGTCGCGCCCGTGCTTTCGCGACTTCGGCCTGGAGCTCCGCCCGCCGGTCGGCGATCGCCGCACGCAGTTGCTCGGGCTCGAGTGCCTGGCTGGGGCGAGCAGAACCCGAAGCGAGACGCGCACTGACGGTTGCCTGCAAGTCGATCAGACTGTCGTTGAGCAGGTTAAGCTGGGCGAGCCGCCGTTTGGCATAATAGAGGTCGATCCAAGCCAGCGCGGTCTCAAGCCGGACATTCTGTGTCTCGACCGCCAGATCGGCTTCGGCCACCCCGATCTCCGCTTCTGCCCGCCCGCGCTGAGCACGACGCTTGGCAGGATTGGGAAATCCTTGTTCGACACCGATCCGCGCCATCGTCATGCTGTCGCCGTTCAAGGTGAAGGCGGGCGGTCCCGAGACCGGAAAATTTTCTACGCCCACCGACAAGGTCGGATCGGGCAGCCGACCAGCGGCAATCGAAGCCGAGCGGGTAGCATCGACACCGGCCGCGCTCGCCTGCACCGACGGGGCATTGGCCGTCGCGCGCTGAAGCGCTGCGCCGAACGTCAATGGTTCGGCCAGAACTGTAGCAGGGATCGCCGCGAGCAGCGGTGCCAGATAGATCTTTCGCATGGAGCTCTCCTGATCGGCAGAGCCCGGACGACAACGGTTGCAACTTGGGGCAACCGTGCGCCGGCGAAGCAGGGGATCGCTCCGCCGGCGACACGCGCCCGGCCAGCTTGCTTATCGTTATCGGCCAGGCAATTGCCTTAGCCGGCCGATGGAGCCTTGGGTTTACCCGGCATGTCCATCATGCAGTCCGCTGCGCTCATCTTCATCATGGTGCAGTTGCAGTCCGCCATTGCGGTGCCGCTGTCCCTGACCCAGACGCGAACCTGAGATGGAAGGTTGGACTTGTTGGGTCCGGGTGTCGGGCGGGACTGCCATTCCCAATGGCCATCGGCGGTATCGTGCGCCGAAGCCACGGAAGCACCTGCGAGTGCCGCTGCAAGGGCAGCGAGCGTCAAACTAGTCTTCATGTCGGAAATCCTTGATTGAACTGCGAGGTGACGCGCCGCGAACACGGGTTCGCGAGCGCGTCGCTTGGGTTCAGCCAAGGAATGCGGGTGGATGGGGCTCGGGACTGATTTCGCGCCCGATCATTCGCGCGACTGGAGTTTGCCGCGGCGCCATCAGGTCGAATTGCGCCGAAGCCGCGCCCAGAAGCGGCGGGATCAGCGCCACCGGAACCGCGCATCCCATCTTGGCGACGCAATCGGGCGTCATGCCCTGACACGGCGCATCTGGCTGCGGCTGCTGTGCAAGCTTCATCATCTCGGCACAATCGGCGCTCATCTGGTTGGCGTCCGTCTGGGCAGCGACAACCGTCTGCGCGGACTGCGCGGTGGGCAGAACTCGCGCAAATGCGGCTTCCTGGCCGATCAGGCCCAGCAGTGCTCCCAAGAGCAGCAACAAGGAAAACCAACGCTTCATCTTGTCTCCATCGCAGTGGCGCGCTGAACAGTCAATTCGCGACTTAGGCGCTATTGGTTGCAGACTTGTATGCCGGCCCGGTTGCCAAGCCAGCAAGTATTGGACAATCGGGTCTTTCATCGCCGCTGCACCCTTCGACCAGGTCCAGCAGGGTGCGCCGCATCGCCTCCAATGCCGCCGCCTTGCGAGCAAGATCCCGTGCATGATCGAGGGCGATGGCCTTGACCTCGCTGCTGGCCCTTGTCCGGTCGTCCCACAGGCTCAGGAGCGTGGATATCTCGTCAACCGAGAACCCAAGATCGCGGGCATTGGCGATGAAGCGCAGGCGTTCGATCGAGCGGGCTGGATAGTCCCGATAGCCATTGTCGCGCCGGTCGGGCGGCGGCATCAGTCCGATGCCCTCGTAGTGGCGGATCATCCGCAGCGAGACGCCAGTCGCCTTCGAGACCTGTCCGATGTTCACGGGTGGTGCTCGCCCGATTGCCGATGCCGGCCGTGGTGATGGCCGCCATGGAAGAAATGCAGCAGCGGGCAGGCGAACAGGAAGGCGTAGGGGATCAGGCCGAACAGATGCTGACGATGTTCCGGGTAGAACAGAAAGACCGCGATCAGCGCGGCTGACACCGCCGCCAGCAGCCAAGCGCGTTTGCTGGAGAAATTCATAGTGTAATCCTCCTCAAGCGCAGCGAATTGCCGATGACGCTGACCGACGACAGCGCCATCGCCGCCGCTGCGATGATCGGCGAGAGCATGAGGCCGAACAGCGGATAGAGCGCGCCCGCCGCCACCGGTATGCCCGCGACATTATAGGCGAAGGCGAAGAACAGGTTCTGCCGGATGTTGCTCATGGTTGCCCGGCTGAGATGCCGGGCGCGCGTAATGCCGGTGAGATCGCCCTTGAGCAGCGTTATCCCGGCGCTCTCGATCGCGACATCGGTGCCCGAGCCCATGGCGATGCCGACGTCGGCGGCGGCAAGCGCTGGCGCGTCGTTTACCCCGTCCCCGGCCATGGCCACGATCCGGCCTTGCGCGCGCAGCCGCTTCACGATCTCGCTCTTCTGATCGGGCAAGACATCGGCTTCGATATCGGTAATCCCCAGCCTCCGGGCGATTGCCTCGGCCGTGACCCGATTGTCGCCGGTCAGCATGATCACATGGATGCCCGCTTCGGAGAGCGCCTTGAGCGCCGCAGGCGTGGATTCCTTGACCGGATCGGCGATGCCGATGGCACCCGCGATCTTACCATCGACGCCAAGAAAAATCGCGGTTGCACCTTCGTTGCGCAGACGGTCGGCCCGCTCGCCCAGTTCGACAGTCGGAATATTCTGTTCGCCCATGAAGCGCGCATTGCCCGCGACGATGCGGCGTCCGTCGATCGATCCTGTGATTCCTTTGCCGACGGGCTGATCGACCTCGCTCGGCTCGCTGATGGCGAGGTGTTTCTCCTCGGCTGCTCTGACGACGGCGAGAGCGAGGGGATGCTCGCTGCTGCGCTCGAGACTGGCGGCGAGACGCAGCACTTCGTCCGCGTCAAATCCTTCGGCGGTCTCGATCGCGATCACCGCCGGTTTGCCTTGGGTGAGCGTGCCGGTCTTGTCGACGACCAGCGTGTCGACTTTTTCCATCCGCTCGAGACTTTCGGCGTTCTTGATCAGAATGCCGGCCTGCGCGCCGCGCCCAACGCCGACCATGATCGACATCGGGGTCGCCAGGCCAAGCGCGCAGGGGCAAGCGATGATCAGCACCGCGACCGCCGCAATCAGGCCATAGCCCATCGCGGGTGACGGTCCCACCAGCGACCAGACGACGAAGGCCAGCACTGCAACCGCGATCACCGCCGGGACGAACCAGCCCGAAACCGTATCGGCGAGCCGCTGGATCGGCGCGCGGCTGCGCTGAGCCTCTGCGACCATCTGCACGATACGCGCGAGCATGGTGTCACGCCCGATCTTCTCGGCGCGCATGACCAGGCCGCCGGTCTGGTTGATCGTGCCGCCGATCAGTTTCGACTGTGCTTCCTTGGTCACCGGCATGGATTCGCCGGTGACCATCGATTCATCGACCGTCCCGCGGCCATCGAGCACCACACCGTCAACCGGAACCTTCTCGCCGGGGCGGACCCGCAACGTGTCGCCGACCAGAACTTCGTCGAGTGGGACTTCTTCATCCGATCCATCGGCACGGACCCGCCGGGCAAGTTTGGGCGAGAGATCGAGCAAGGCCCGGATCGCGCCGCTGGTCGTCTCGCGGGCGCGCAGTTCGAGTAATTGGCCGAGCAGGACCAGCACAGTGATCACCGCCGCTGCCTCGAAATAGGCCGGGACCGCGCCGTGCGCCGTGCGGAATGCCGCCGGAAAGACACCGGGCAGTAGTGCAGCGACCATGCTGTAAGCCCAGGCTACACCCGTCCCCATCGCGATCAGCGTGAACATGTTGAGGTGGCGGCTCTTCAGCGAGGCCCATCCGCGTTCGAAAAACGGCCAGCCGGCCCAAAGCACTACCGGAGTTGCAAGCACCATTTGCACCCAGTTCGACATCTGCTGGCCAAGCAGACGATTGAGACCCAGCAGGTGTCCGCCCATTTCGAGCGCGACCACCGGCAGGCTGAGGACGAGCCCGACCATGAAGCGCCGCTTCATGTCGGCATATTCCGGGGACGGACCGTCAGTCAGCGTCGGGGTCATCGGCTCAAGCGCCATGCCGCAGATCGGGCAGCTTCCCGGCCCGGGCCGCTGGACCTCGGGATGCATCGGGCAGGTCCAGATCGCCTCTTCGGGCGCAGGCTTGGTGACCTGCGGCGCATCGCCAACATATTGCGCGGGATCTGCCTCGAACTTGGCGAGGCAGCCCGCGCTGCAGAAGTAGTGATGTGCCCCTTCATGGGTCGCGACATGCGGCGTAGTAGCAGGGTCGACGCTCATCCCACAGACGGGATCGGTTACCGTTCCCGGTGCCGGCACTTTCGGTTGGGCGCCGTGGATGTGATCGTGATGCGACTCGGCCATGCGATGTGCTCCTTCAGTCGCCACTTCATGAACCTTGACATGATGTCAGGGTCAAGGTCCAATTTTCGGCAACGCATTGAACGCTCGCAGGCCAGCGCAGGAGCTGCATCGAATGCAATCTTCCGTCGTTCGCTCAGCCGCGATCCAGCGACGACAGTGCGTTGTAGACCAGCGCGAAGAGTCCGCCTGCAATCAAGCCGAAAGCGAGCGACCAGCAGAGACCCTGGAAGAGGGCGGTCGCCGAAGAACCCGGCTCGCTCGTGAACAGATTGAGATACATGTGCGAAGCAGGGCCAATGGGAAGAAACGACCCCAACCAGCACAATGCGAAGAAAACGGCCGAACTGAGAGCGCCGGCGACGGCGACCCGGACAACGCCAAGCTTCATTTTTGTTTGGTCTGACATGGAACATATCCACCCATTGAATCTTGAAAGGCCTATTTGCTGCACCCCAATGCGTCATTGACCCTTATCAACATTCGCTCGCGCTAATTGATCGTCTCATCCTGTCGCACCTAGCGGCTCCAAAGTCCCCAGCCAGGCAACCAATGCAAGGATCGCGAGGGCCGCCGCACACTCCAGAAGCAGGCTCCGCCTGAGATCGCGAATGGCTGGAGATGCATCGGCGCCATCAATCGCGGAACCAAGCGCCGGCGTAAGTCGCCAGCGGTTTGCACCCGCAAGTGCCAGCATCACACCGAACAGGCCCAGCTTGGCGAGCAGCAGCTGGCCGTAGAGCGATGCGAGCAATCGGGAAGGACTGGGCAATCCCAGCAAGATCAGACTGTTGATAAAGCCAGTTGCGACGATCAGTCCGACTGCGAGCGTGCCCACTTGCGAAAACTGCTCAAGCGCTCGGTGGGCTACTGACAACTGCTCGCTGGTCTGTCGCCCGAATGGCAGAAACATCATCCACGTAAAGGCAGCAATGCCGCCAAGCCAGACTGCTGCGGCCAGCATATGAACGATGTCACTCAACCGGTGGGCAGTTCCGCTCCAGCCTTCGGTCGCACCGGCATGTCCGGTCCAGACCAGCGTCGCGATGGCAAGTGCGGTCGCCGCGAGCAGGCCCAAGCGCGCCGCCGAGGGACGGCGATCGAGCGCGCATGCGGAAAGCACGGCAATGCCCATAGCTGCCATGCGGACGATCCAGGCCGTGCCGATCGCGGTCTCGCCGATGATCTCGCGCAGGACTTCACCATCGAGCGCAACGAGGCTCGACCCGGTCATCGAGGCGGCGAGCGCGAGCATGCCCAAAGCAGACAGGATCAACCCAACCAGGGACAGGACAACAGCGAGCCGCTTCAGGGGCAGAAAGCCCGAGACCCGCTCCCCGGCTGAAAGGGCATAGAGCGAGAACGCAACCATGCCCGCCAGCACCATCAGGTCGGCGTAAAGCGCGAACCGGATGACGATGACGGGCAGATTGTCCATGGGCCTTAGCGCACGGTGAAGCTGAAAGTACCGCTCATCCGATGGGTATCCATGCCCGCGGCGGTCCAGGACACCTGGTACGTGCCCGCCGTCAGCGGACGCCTCAGCAACAGTGTCATCGACTTGCGGTCCTTGCCCATCTGGGCAGTGAAGCCGGTAACCGCCATCGGCGCGTGGCTCGCCATGCCGGGCATGCCGGTCATTGCGATCGTGGCGCGCGCGGTGGCACCAATGACAGCCTCATTGAAGCGCAGTTCGATCTTGGTCGGGGCCGCGACCGTGGCGTTGGCTGCGGGGCTCGATGCAACGAGCTGGGTGTGTGCGGCGGCGATTTGCGGGGCGATGAGCCCCATTGCTGCGACGGCGAGGATAAGACGGGGGAAGCGCATCAACAATCTCCTTGGAGCTGGGTGTCATCGGGAAATACGCAGCCCGCAGCCTTGTCCCTTGAAAGATTCGCCATGGGATTTTCATGAGGGATTGCTCCTACCGCTGCGTATAAGAGGCCAAGACTTAGGGAGATTGCTCGTGCCCGATATTGATCAGGCCCTCTACCGCCTCGGCGCAATGCCGGTCCCATCCGGGCTGGCCGAGATGGACGATGCCGTATTGGCAGGCCTTGCGCGCAGTCGGCGAGAGGCCGCCGCATCGCCGCGCCTGATGGGTTACGCTATCGCATTCGCGCTGGTCTTAGGCTTTGCCGGGGGCGGACTCATCGGCAGTGAACCTGCCACTGCGCAGCCGCTGTCGCCGTTCGCGCCGGACAACCCCCTTGCACCCTCGACATTGCTGGATGTTCATCAGTGAGCTGGAGCAAGCGAATTGCATTGATCGCACTCGTCGCCTTCGTGGCGGCGATGGGGGGCACCTATGCCGGGCGAACGCTCCTTGTGCCTGAAAAGCAGACCGAAACCGAACTTCACGCACTGTTGCATACCGAACTCGACCTCGATGCGGCGCAGCAAGCCAAAATCGAGGCGATCGAGCAGCGCTTCGCTGCTCGCCGAAAGGCGCTCGAGCTCGAGATGCGCGCGGCCAATGCCCATCTCGCCGCCGCGATGCAGACCGAGCACGGCTACGGACCCGAAGTAACCGCGGCGATCGATCACACCCATATGGTCATGGGCGAGATGCAGAAGGAAACGCTCGAGCACCTCTTCGCGATGCGCGCCGTTCTTCGGCCCGATCAGGCCGCCAAGTTCGACAGGACCGTCACCAGGGCCCTGACCCCCGACACACGGTGAGCCTGCCGCTGACCGATGGCAGCGATGCGGAAATCGCGGCACTGGCGCTCGCCGGGCGACAGGACGCCTACCGCGAATTGCTGGCGCGGCACCGCGAGCCGGTGTTTCGCCTGGTTCGCGCAACCACCGGCGATCCGCATGAGGCGCTCGACATTACCCAGGAGACCTTCGTCGCGGCGTTTGCCGCACTCGCGCGCTATGATCGCGAACGTCCGTTCTCGGTGTGGATCAAGCAGATCGCGCTCAACAAATGCCGCGATTGGGCGCGGCGGCGCAGGGTTCGATCCTTTTTCACCCGCGCAGCACCATTGGAGGATGCCTTCAGTGTGTACGATGATGCCGTTCCCGCCGACGTCCAGGCCGCCGATCGGGCTGAGCTGGCGCGGGTGACCGCCGCCATTGCCGGACTACCCGTGCGCCTGCGTGAGGCTCTGGTGCTGAGAACCGTCGATGGCCTGAGTCAGGCCGAGGCCGCCGATGTGCTGTCGGTCAGCGAGAAGACGATCGAGACCAGGCTATACCGTGCCCGATTAAAGCTGAAGGCACTGCTCGGCGATTAGTTTTTGAGGGGCATGGCCCGGCGCTGCGTATGAGCCTCTGACAGTCAGCCACTCCATCCGGTAACAATCATGCCAGCCATTTCCCTCGATCGACGCACCCTCATCCGTTCCGCCGCCTGGGCGGGCGGAGGGCTTGCCGTTTCGGCGGCGCTGCCCGCTTGGGCGCGCAGCGGAACGCCGGGGCTTGCCGCACCTATGGCAACTGTATCAGGCGAGAACATCGCCCTGTCGATCGGGCACGCGATGATCGGCGTTGGCGGCCGCGAAGGGCATGCCATCGGCATCAACGGCGGCACTCCCGGACCCGTCATCCGGCTCAAGGAAGGCCAGAAGGTTCGCCTTGCGGTGACCAACACTCTTGCCGAAGAAAGCTCGATACACTGGCATGGAATGCTTGTGCCGTTTCAGATGGACGGCGTTCCAGGCGTCAGTTTTCCAGGAATCGAGTCGGGCGCGACCTACAGCTACGAGTTCGATGTCAGGCAGTCGGGCACTTACTGGTATCACAGCCATTCGGGGATGCAGGAAGCGATGGGGCTTTACGGGGCGATCGTCGTCGATCCTGCCGGTCCCGATCCGGTGGCCTACGACCGCGAGCATGTGATCCTGCTAGCGGACTGGAGCTTTACCCACCCGCACACGCTGCTGCGCAAACTGAAGGCCCAAGGGGGCTATTTCAACATGCAGAAGCAGACGCTTGCTGGCCGCCTGGCAGGCAAGGACCAGTCGCCAGCCGAGCGGCGCATGTGGGCGGGGATGCGGATGGATCCGACCGACATCTCGGACGTCACCGGCTCAACTTACCATTTTCTCGTCAACGGCCACGACACCGCCGCCAACTGGACAGGACTGTTCACGCCGGGCGAGCGTGTGCGCCTGCGGATCATCAATGCCTCGGCGATGACCAATTTCAATGTCCGGATTCCGGGACTGCCGATGACCGTGGTCGCCGCCGATGGGCAGAATGTGCAGCCGGTCGAAACCGACGAGTTCCAGATCGCCATCGCCGAAACCTACGATGTGATCGTCCAGCCTTCGGCGGACCAGGCCTACGGTTTCATTGCCGAGGCAATCGACCGTTCGGGACAGGTCCGCGCGACGCTAGCACCGCGCCTTGGCATGGTCGCGCCGATCCCGGCAATCCGCGAGCGCCCGCTGCTCACGATGAAAGACATGGGCATGGGCGAGATGGACATGTCAGGCGGCGGTGACATGGCGGGCATGGACATGTCTGGCGGCGATATGGCCGGTATGGATCATGGGGCGGGGGGGCACAGCGCGATGAAGATGCGCGATCCATCGGTCGCACCGCAGGTCAAAATGGGTCCGGGGGTCGCTACGCTTTCCCCGATGCCGACTGACCGGACCGGCGAGCGTCCGACCGGCCTTGAAAAGGTCGACCACCGGGTCTTGACCTACCGCGACCTCAAATCGCTCGCGCCCAATGCCGACACCCGCGCGCCGTCGCGAGAGATCGACTTGCATCTGACCGCCAACATGGAGCGCTACATGTGGTCGTTCGATGGCCAGAAGTTCAGCGAGAACACCGAACCGATCCCCTTCCGCCACATGGAGCGGGTGCGGGTTAATCTGATCAACGATACGATGATGCCGCATCCAATCCATCTCCACGGACACTTTTTCGAGGTGGTGACCGGCAATCCCGGTCATCACCCGGTCAAGCACACGGTCAACGTCCTGCCCGGCGGCAAGGTGTCGTTCGACCTGACAGCCGACGCGCTCGGCGACTGGGCGTTCCACTGCCACATGCTGCTCCACATGATGTCGGGCATGTTCCGCGTCGTCACGGTCCGCCACGAGGAGGATGCGGCATGAAGCTTCTGCTCGTCAGCACTGCCGTTGCTATCGCGCTTGCGTCCCCAGCCGCCGCGCAGATGGACATGAACATGCCGGGCATGAAAATGCCCCCACCTGCGGCCGCACCGGTGGTCAGGGCCAAGCCAAAGGCCAAGCCCGTCAAGCGCCGCGCGCCCAAGGCCCGGACAAGAGCAAGGCCGACACAGGTGGTCGCGCCAACCCGTCGTGCAGCACCGCCGGTGCCCCATCCCGCAGCCGGTCACGGCACGGCCGGTATGCCCGGAATGGACAAGCCGCCAGCCGCGCCCGCCCCTTCGTCAGCTGGTCAGGAGACACCCGCCGCGCCTGGACACGACATGGCATCCATGCCTGGCATGGACATGGGGAAGCCGGACACCCCCGTTCCGCCCGACCCCCATGCGGACCATGACATGACTGCCATGCCGGACATGTCATCAGGAGATGCAGAAATCGGCACTGCGCCAGCCCCGGCGGCGCCGACTGATCACGCCGCCGATGCCTTATTTGACCCGGCGGTGATGGCGCGGTCCCGTTCCGCGCTGCGGCGTGAGAACGGCGCGTTCAGTGGTTCGATGATCCTGTTCGATCTCGCCGAATATCAGCCGCGCCCGGGCGGTGACGGCTATCGCTGGGAAAGCGATGCCTGGTTCGGCGGCGATATTGACCGCCTGCAGATCAAGACCGAAGGCGAAGGCAAATTCGGCGAGCCGATCGACGACTTCGAGGTTCAGGCGCTCTATTCGCGGGCAATCTCACCGTTCTGGAATGCCCACGTCGGCATCAGGCATGACATTGCTCCCAATCCATCGCGCACCTATGCCGTGGTCGGCGTCGAGGGGCTCGCGCCTTACTGGCTGCATCTGACCGGGCAGCTGTTCCTTTCGGACAAGGGCGATGTCCGTGCCCGGTTCGAAGGCAGCTACGACGAGCGAATTACGCAAAAGCTCATTTTGCAGCCGCGTTTCGAATTGAACCTCTCGGCGCAGGACATGCCGGCCATCGGCGTTGGCTCGGGATTGACCAGTTTCGAGGTGGGTGCCCGCCTGCGCTATGAGTTCCGCAAGGAGTTTGCGCCCTACATAGGGGTTGAGTGGTCCGGGCAGACCGGTGATACCGCGCGTTATACGCGTTTGGCTGGCGAAAAGCCCAATGCAGTCAACGTCGTTGCCGGCATAAGGTTCTGGTTTTGAGAGGCAAACATCGCATCCACCTGTTCGCCAGCCGTTTGCACAAGTGGCTGGCCTTGTTCATCGGTGCCCAGCTGCTGATCTGGTTCGCCAGCGGGGCGCTGATGAGCTTCCTGCCGATCGACAAGGTGCGCGGCGAACATCTTGTAAGCCGAGAGACGGTCGAACCTATTCCGGCTGGACTGCACCTGGTCCCGCCAGAGAAAGTCCTCGCGCAGGTGGGAGCGCCGGTTGAAGCTTTGACCTGGCGCATCCTGGACAACAGGCCGGTCGCAGAAGTGGCGACGGCACAGGGAGTCCGGCTTTACGATGCGACCAATGGCAATGCGCTGCCGGCGATCGATGCCGCGACCGCAACGCGGATTGCCGAGCGGGCCTGGAAATCGGGCCAAAAGCCTGGTTCGACGGCCACCCGCATAACCGAGGAAAGCCCTGAATATCGCGGCACCCTGCCGGCTTGGCGGATCACATTTGCCGATCCCGATGCAACGAGCGTGTTTGTCGCAGCCGACACGGGCAAGATCGCCGCCGTCCGTACCGGCACATGGCGCCTCTACGACTTCTTCTGGAGCCTCCATATCATGGACTGGAAGAACCATGAGGACTTCAACACGCCATGGCTGCTGGGTTTTGCAATCGGCGGGCTGATGTTCGGCTTGGCAGGAACCATACTTCTGTTCATGCGCTGGCCGATTCGACAGCGGCGAAGGTCGTTGTCGGCTACACAGCGTCAATAAGCGCCCACTGTCCGTTGTAGCTCGAGGCACCCAGACGAAGTCGATTGAGCCGCGACTGACTGCAAGCCCAGTCCTGCTTGCCGATCTCGAGCGCTAGCAGCCTGGCTTCTGGCGAAACCAGTTCAGATGCTGGCGGGCGTCGCTCTGAAGCAACTCACTGACCGCCGAATTACATTCGCAAACAGACCAACAAGATTAAAGCGTTGGACTTCAGACCAGATCCGATACAGCTAGATGAGCGCCCGGGGCGAGGGTTTCGATGATCTTGCAATCGGCCACCGTTCCATGGCTGCAGGAACCGATGACGCGGTCCAGCTCTGCGCGAAGCGCCGAGAGATCGGCAATCTTGCGGTCGATTTCTGCCAGATGGACGCGCGCGATCCGGTCAATCGCTTCGCAGGGCTGGTTTGCATCGTCGGCCAAGGTTAGCAGTTCGCGCACGGCATCGAGAGGGAAGCCCAGGTTCCGGCTCTGGCGAATGAATGCCAATCGCTTCGTATCGGCGTCACGGTATATGCGTCGTCCCGAGGCCGTGCGCTCCGCCTGGGGCAGCAATCCACTCTCCTCATAAAAGCGGATGGTATTGACCTTGGTTCCGGTCTGCCGGGCGAGGTCGCCGATCGCCAGATGTGCCGCCTCTGCCATTGCAAACTCCATGTTGCGACTGATTCGCAAGAAACTGCTTGCTCCTACAGTAACTGGAGGTTGTATCGGGAGTCCATGAGCAATCCCGAATCACGAAATTCCGAGAAGAACCCAGCAATTTCGGCGTTCAGCAGACTGCTTGCTTTGCTGGCCATCCTTGCGCTGGCAATGGGATTGGCAACGCCCGTTCTTGCAGGCGCGAGCGACGAAGATGTGCAGACGGCGTGGCGGCTGCTCGATTATGTCGCAGTCGATTACCGCGGTGCGGTTGCGGACGGACAGGTCAAAAACGCCCAGGAATATGCAGAGATGACCGAGTTTGCTGCGGCGGTCGAAATCAAGATCGCCGCACTTCCAGCGTCAACCAATCGATCCTCTCTCATATCCGAAGCCAAAGCGTTCCGGGCCAAGGTTGCTGCGAAGGCCGCGCCTGACGATGTCGCCAAGGCAGCACGGACTCTGGCCGGCCATTTGCTTGGCGCTTATCCCGTTCCGCTGGCCCCGGCCAATGCCCCCGATCTTGCGCGCGGGGCGGCGCTCTATGCCCAGAATTGCGCGAGCTGTCATGGTCTCAGGGGTGATGGCCACGCCCCCGATGCAGCGAAGCTGAACCCTTCACCAGTCGCATTCCGCGACGCGGACCGCGCCCGCGAGCGCAGTCCCTTCGCTCTGTATCAGGTGATCGGGCAGGGGCTGGACGGCACCGCGATGCGCAGCTTTTCCGAACTGCCTTCGCAGGACCGCTGGGCATTGGCCTTTTATGCAAGCCGTTTTGCATTCGCGGATAGCGACGAAGGCGAACGGCTTTGGAAGACTGATGCTGCCTTGAGGCGCCGAATTCCCAACCTGGCTGCGCTCGCGGGTTTGACCCCGGCGGCGCTCGGGCGTGAGATCGGGCAGGACAAGGCCGACAAGGTCTTGGCTTATCTGCGCGCGCATCCTGAAGCCGTGACGGAAGTTAGGGCTGGATCGCTGAGCGTGGCGCATGACACGTTGCAGGCGAGCCTGGCAGCCTATGAAGCAGGCGACAGGGAAGGGGCCAAGAAACTTGCGCTTTCCGCTTATCTCGATGGATTCGAGCCGGTCGAACCCGCGCTTGCGGCACGCGATTCGACACTTATGGGCCGGATTGAAGCAGAGATGGGCAATTTGCGCGCCATGATCGGTCGCGGCGAGCCCGTTGCTGCCATCAAGGATCAGGTCGCGGTGCTCGACACGCTGTTCAGCGATGCCGAAGAGGTGCTGTCGCCTGATGCCGCCAGCACGGCGTCCACCTTTATCGGGGCCTTCACTATCCTGCTGCGCGAAGGCGTGGAAGCGCTGCTGATCGTGGTCGCCATGATCGCCTTTCTGCGCAAGGCGGATCGCGGCGAGATGGTTCGCCATGTTCATGTCGGTTGGGTCGCCGCCCTTGCCGCAGGAGCGCTGACCTGGGCCGTTGCCACCTTCTTCATCGGCATCAGCGGCGCAAGCCGGGAGCTGACCGAAGGTTTCGGCTCGCTGTTCGCCGCCGTAGTCCTGCTGTCCGTCGGCATCTGGATGCACGGCAAGTCGCAGGCTGGGGAATGGCAGCGCTATATCAACGAGACGCTCGGCAAGGCGCTGTCGCGCAGCTCCGCGTGGTTCCTGTTCGGCCTCGCCTTCATCGTCGTCTACCGCGAGGTGTTCGAGACCATCCTGTTCTATGCGGCGCTGACCGCACAGGGAAGCGGCGCAGTCATTCTGGCCGGTGCGATTTCGGCCGTCGTCGTCCTGGCGTTGATCGCCTGGGCCATGCTGCGGTTCAGTGCCCAGCTTCCGGTGAGTGAGTTCTTCAAATACAGTTCCTGGCTAATCGCGGTCTTGGCGGTGGTCCTCGCCGGCAAGGGCGTCTCCGCGTTGCAGGAGGCGGGGATCATCGACATTGCCCCGCTCGCCCACATGCCCCGCATCCCGGTGCTGGGACTGTTCCCGACCTGGCAGTCGATTGGCGCGCAGTTGTTGACGATCGCGGTCATCGTGGCAGGGGGATGGTATAACGAAAGGCTGGCCCGCAAGGCGGTGGCGGCATGACGGAGTAGTCCCATGGCCGGCACTTGCTGCGGTTCAAGTTCAGCGCCTGCTTCCCTGGACGAGACAGTTCCGTCCACGCTTTCGGCTGCGTCTGAGGGTAGCAACGTCACCCGTCTGCGCATTGCCCAGATGGATTGCCCGACCGAGGAAGCACTGATCCGTAAGAAGCTCGGCACCATGAGCGAGGTTCAGGGGCTCGAGTTCAATTTGATGCAGCGCATGCTGACGGTTACCCATCGCACCGGCGCACTGCCAGCGGTTCAGACGGCCATTCGCGAAATCGGCATGGACGCCGAAATCTTCGAGCCGGCCGGCGATAAAGAGCCTGACGGACAAACCACCAAGCCATGGTGGCCCTATGCCGCAGGCGGCCTTGCGGCGTTGGTCGCGGAGATCATGCACTGGTCCGGCTTGCCCGAATGGACGGTCGCGCTGATCGCCTTGCTTGCCGTGGCTGTCTGCGGGCTCGATACCTATCGCAAGGGTTGGATTGCCCTGCGCCACGGCAACCTCAACATCAACGCATTGATGAGTATCGCGGTGACGGGCGCGCTCCTGATCCGTCAGTGGCCCGAAGCCGCCATGGTCATGGTGCTGTTCGCCATCGCCGAGCTGATCGAGGCGAAATCGCTCGACCGTGCCCGCAATGCCATTCGCAGCCTTGTCCAGCTTGCCCCGGACCATGCAACCGTTCGTCAGCCGGACGGCTCGTGGGTCGATCGCCCGGCCGCATTGGTGCGCATCGGTGACGTTGTCCGGATCAAGCCAGGTCAGAGCATTGCGCTGGACGGCACCGTCACAAGCGGTCGTTCGACGATCAACCAGGCGGCGATCACCGGCGAGAGCATGCCGGTCGAAAAGGCACCCGGCGATCAGGTCTTCGCCGGCACCCTCAATGAAGCCGGTTCCTTCGAATATGAGGTCACGGCAGATGCCGGTCACTCGACCCTTGCCCGTATCATCGAGGCCGTCGAGTCCGCGCAAGGTGCCCGCGCGCCGACCCAGCGTTTTGTCGACCAGTTCGCGCGCATTTACACGCCGGTTGTGTTCCTTGGCGCCATTGCGGTGGCTTTTGTTCCGCCGCTGCTGCTGTCTGCCAACTGGCTGGACTGGATCTACAAGGCGCTGGTCCTGCTGGTGATCGCTTGTCCTTGTGCGCTCGTTATCTCTACTCCCGTCACGATCGTCAGCGGCCTGGCGGCAGCGGCGCGCCGAGGTATCCTGATCAAGGGCGGGGTCTATCTCGAACAAGGGCACAGGCTAGCTGTGCTCGCGCTCGACAAGACCGGGACGATCACGCACGGCAAGCCCGCGTTGACCGATACCGTGCGGTTCGGACCCGGAGAGGGGGGCGACAGCCTCGGCATTGCAACCAGTCTTGCAGCCCGGTCGGACCATCCCGTTTCCTCTGCGATTGCCGAAGCCGGTAGAAAGTCCGGTATCGCCTTGCTCGATGTGACCGACTTTGCAGCACTGCCGGGGCGCGGTGTGAAGGGCACGGTTGGCGGCGTGGACTATCTGCTCGGCAATCACCGTCTGATCCACGAGACCGGGGTGTGCTCACCGGCGGTTGAAGCGCAGCTCACGAAGTTGGAGGAGCAGGGCAAGACGGTCGTTGTCCTGACTGATGGCAAGGAGCCACTCATTCTCCTCGCGGTCGCCGACACCATCAAGGACAGCAGCTGCGTTGCCATTCAGGCGCTGCGCGAGCTCGGCATCGAGACGGTCATGCTGACCGGTGACAACACGCGCACGGCCGCGGCCATCGCCCAGCAGGTCGGGATCGACAAGGCGCTTGGCGACCAACTGCCCGAGGACAAACTCCAGGCGATTGAACGCTTTATCCGAGATGGCCGGTATATCGGCATGGCCGGCGATGGCATCAACGACGCACCCGCGCTTGCGCGTGCCGACATCGGTTTTGCAATGGGGGCCGCCGGTTCGGACACCGCCATCGAGACGGCCGACGTCGCCTTGATGGACGACGATCTCAACAAGATCGGGCGCTTTGTCCAGATATCCCGGATGACCCGGACCGTCCTCATCCAGAACATTACCCTGGCACTCGGTATCAAGGCGGTGTTCCTGGTGCTCACGATGCTCGGTTATGGAACCATGTGGATGGCCGTGTTCGCCGATATGGGGGCCAGCCTTCTCGTGGTCGCCAACGGGCTGCGATTGGTACGGCAGTAATGCTAACGGCATTAACGCCATTGGTACGGCAACTAAAAGACCGAGGCCTGACTTGCTGGTTTTGCGGATGACTGTTAACGGAAATATCATGCGGGGTCAGATCATCTCCATGTTGCTGCTTTTTGCCGTGTTGATCGGGAGCATGGTCGTGCCAGAAAGCAGCCACGCACAGGGTCCACTCGCCGGCCACAGCAGCGAAGTCCTCAACATCGAGGATCATGTCGATGCCGCTGCCGGGCAACACGACAAGCAAGGCGGCGATGTACCCTGCCATGCGGTTGCACACCACCATTGCAGCATCGCTGTAAAGACTGATGCCGAGATCGACCCACTGGGGTTCTGGTCTGCCACAGCCCTGATCATGCCGCAGACGGTTTATCCGCTGTCCTCGCTTGGGTCCGCGCCGCTAATAGAGCCGCCTGCCGCCTGAAGATCATCCGCCGGCGCCACACGTGCGCCCAAGGCTCATGATTTTCAGGAAAATACTTCATGCAAGACAGTCAAACGGGCGCCCGCGCGTCCGTAGCGCGCCATCGGAGCGCCCGTGCGGCGGTGCCGCGCGTCCTTGTCGCCGTGCTCCTGCTCGGTACGAGCGGACAGGTCGTCAGGGCCGAAGCGCCGGTCGCAGCGGCCAGCGCCCCCGCGTCGGTGTTCACGCTCGATCAGGCGCTCGCCGCTGCTGCCACCAGTGCGCCGGGACTCGACGCAGCCGCAGCGGACCTCCGCGCTGCGCAGGCCGGCCGCAAAGTCGCGGGATTGAGGCCCAATCCCGAAGTGCAGGTCCAGGTCGAGAATGTCGGCGGGACAGGCGAGTTCCGGGGCACCCAAAGCGCAGAAACGACGACCGGCTTTGCCCTGCCGATCGAACTTGGGGGCAAGCGTTCGGCACGGATTGCGGTGGCCGATGCCCAGACCTGGCGCGCCGAGGTCGAGGCTGCTGTTGTGGCCGCCGACCTGCGCCTGCAGGTCACGGAAGCCTACATTGCCGCCATTGCCGCCGAGCGGCGCGTCGAGATCGCCCAGATGGAAGCCGATTTCGCGGGCGTCGGCTTTCGGGCTGCGAGTGCGCGGGTTACGGCCGGCGCAGCCTCACCAATTGAACAGCAACGGGCCGATGTCCTGCGGATCAACGCCGATGTCGCGCTCGACCGTGCCCGGCGCGAAGCCGAGACCGCCCGGGCCAACCTCGGACGGCTGATCGGTCAGCCGGTCGTTGGATCGCTTGATCGGAGCTGGTTCGAGCGCGTCGATGCTTACGGGCCGTCGGCCCCGATCAAGGCCGAGGGAACCTTGGCGCTCGCAGCCGCAGAAGCCGATCTGGCGACCGCGTCGGCACAGGTGCGCCTCGCCAAATCGCAGCGCGTTCCCGATGTCACGCTCAGTGCCGGTGCAAAGCGCCTGTCGGCATCGAACGACACGGCCGCAGTATTCGGCGTTTCGATCCCGTTGCCGCTGTTCAACAGCGGCAGGGCAGCGCTCGATCAGGCCAGTGCGCAGGAATCGGCTTCCGAAGCCCGGCGCCGGGTAGCGCTGATCGAAACCGAGCGTGAGATCGCCTCGGCTCAGGCCGAACTTGCCAATGCCGCTGCGAGCGCGCGCGCCGCAGGCGGACCCGGCCTTGCTGCCGCCTTCGAGGCCGCAAGAATCGCTGGCATCGGTTATGCCAACGGCAAGTTCAGCCAGCTCGACTTGATCGAGGCGCAGCGGACTTTGGCGCAGACGCGCTCATCCTATATCGACGCGCTGATCGCCTATCATGCCGCAGAGGCGCGACTTGCGCGGCTCATTACGCCTGCACCCGTGGCGGGAGGCGCACAGTGATCGCAGCCGCACCCTTTTCTCGATGCCTGCCGTGCGCCGCACCCGGCGCCGGGCGTCGCCCCATTCCGGAGATTACCCATGTACTTTGACGACAAGCGTCTCGTTGCCGGTGTTGCCGGCGCGCTCGTGCTGGCAGCCGGCGGCGGCTTTATGGCCGCCCGCTGGACCGGCGAACCGTCCACTTCCGCGGCGCCCGCCGAGGAAGCTGCCGAAGCCGCTCCGACATCACTCGATCTCTCGGCCGAGGCGATCCGAAATTCGGATATCGCTGTCGAAGCGATTTCGGTCGGCGGGTTTGGTTCCGAGATCGTTGCCCAGGCGATCGTTGTGCCTTCCCCGACCGGCGAGGCCGTGCTGACTGCCCGAGCCGGGGGCGCCGTCACCCGCGTGTTCAAGCGGCTTGGTGATCCGGTTCGTGCCGGGGAAGCACTGGCGATCGTCGAAAGCCGCGATGCCGGGCAGATCGCGGCCGAACGCGCGTCTGCTGCCGCGCGTGCGACGCTCGCGCAGCGTAACCTTGCCCGCGAGCGCTATCTCTATGAGCAGAAAGTCTCCTCGCGCGCGGACTTTGAAGCCGCACAGGCCGAAGCGGCGGCAGCCGAGGCTGAAGCCCGGCGTGCGAGTGCCGCGATGGGAGCGGCGAACGTGACCCACGACGGGCGCGGCACCGTGGTCAGCAGCCCGATCTCGGGCCGGGTGACATCCGCGACTGTCATGCTGGGCGCCTACGTCCAGCCCGAAGCCGAACTGTTCCGCGTTGCCGATCCGCGCCAGATCCAGGTCGAGGCATCGGTCGGTCCGGCTGACATGACGCGTCTTGCCGCAGGCAACCGCGCGGTCATCGAATTGCCGAGCGGAGGAACGCTGGAAGGCAAGGTTCGGTCGGTAACGCCGACACTCAGTGGCGAAACACGTACCGCCACTGCCGTCATCGACATTGTGGGCGGGACGCTCCAACCGGGCCTCGGTGTCCGGGTGCGACTCTATCCCAGCGGCGGGTCTTCCAGCGCAGCGGTCGTGGTCCCGGAGGATGCGCTCCAGTCGCTTGACGGCAAGGATGTCGTTTTCGTGCGCACCAGCAAAGGCTTTCGGGTGCAGCCGGTAACCATCGGCCAGCGCAGCGCCGGTCGCGTCGAGATCGTCACCGGCCTGAAGTCCGGAGAGACCATCGCCACTCGCAACGCTTTCCTGCTCAAGGCCGAACTCGGCAAGGGCGCGGGCGAGGAGGAATAAGCCATGATTGCAAGCCTCATGGCACTGTCCGTCCGCATGCGCTGGACGGTCGTGATGCTCTTCCTCGCCATTGCCGGTATCGGTATTTGGCAACTCACACGGCTTCCTATCGATGCCGTTCCCGATATTACCAACAACCAGGTGCAGATCAACACCATCGATCCAGGTCTGTCGCCGGTAGAAATGGAGAAGCTAGTCACCTATCCGATTGAGACAGCACTCGCGGGAATCCCGGGGCTGGAAACTACCCGTTCGCTATCGCGCAATGGCTTCAGCCAGGTCAGCGCTATCTTCTCGGATTCGACGGACCTGTATTTCGCGCGACAGCAGGTTGGCGAACGCTTGTCACAGGCGCGGGAGAAGCTGCCACCCAGCGTTCAACCCCAAATCGGACCGGTGACCACTGGACTCGGTGAAGTGGTCATGTACACCGTCGGCTACGCTAACCCCGATGGCAAGGGCGCTCGCCGGTTGGCAGGCCAACCGGGGTGGCAGCCGGATGGCAGTTATCTGACACCCGAAGGTCAGTTGCTCACCGACGAGGTGGCGAAGGCCGGTTACTTGCGCACAGTGCAGGACTGGATCATCGCGCCGCAGTTGAAGAGCGTGAAGGGCGTCGCCGGCGTCGATTCCATCGGCGGCTATGCCAAGACCTTTGTCGTCGAACCGGATCCGGTAAAGCTGACCGCGTTCGGCATCTCCTACAGCGAGCTCGCGAAATCCCTCGAAGCCGCCAATCTCGCGGTTGGCGCCAACTACTTCAACCGGGGCGGCGAAGCCTATCTCGTGCGCGCCGACGCGCGCATCCGCTCGATCGATGAAATCAGCAATGCCGTGGTCGCTACACGCGGCGGAGTCCCGGTCTCGGTGGGCCAGGTCGCCAAGGTCCGGATCGGCGGCGATCTTCGCACGGGTGCCGCCAGCATGAACGGGCGCGAGGCAGTGGTCGGGACGGCGCTGATGCTGATCGGCGAGAACAGCCGGACCGTCGCCGAAGGCGTCAGCGCAAAGCTCGACCAGGTCGCCAAAACGCTGCCGCCGGGCGTGAAGGTCGAGGTCGTGCTTGACCGCGCCAAGCTGGTCAACGCGACCGTCGCCACTGTTGAACGCAATCTCGCGGAGGGCGCGATCCTCGTCGCCGCCGCGCTGTTCCTCCTGCTCGGCAACTGGCGCGCGGCGATCATCGCCGTACTCGTCATTCCATTCTCGTTCCTGATGATGGCGACGGGAATGAACATTTTCGGGGTACCCGGCAACCTCATGAGCCTTGGCGCGCTCGACTTCGGCCTGATCGTCGATGGCGCGGTGATCATCATCGAGAACTGCCTCGCCCGGCTTGCCCACCGGCAGGCCCATGAAGGCCGCATCCTTTCCCTGCGCGAACGGCTCGAAGAGACGATGCGCGCCAGCCAGGAGATGATCAAGCCGACGGTGTTCGGACAGGCGATCATTCTTCTCGCTTTTGCCCCGCTGCTGATGTTCACGGGCGTCGAGGGCAAGACGTTTTCGCCGATGGCGATCACCATCATGCTGGCGCTGGTCGCCGCGTTCATCCTCGCCATCACGTTGGTCCCGGCGCTGGTCGCGCTGCTGATCCGCGGCGAGGTCGCCGAAAAGGAAGTCTGGCTGATCGCAAAGACGAAGCAGCGCTACCTGCCACTGCTCGACCGTTCGCTGGAGCGGCCCTGGCGCTTCATCGGCGCAGGGCTGGCCTTCTTCGTGGCGGCCATACCCGCTTTCGCTCTGCTGGGGTCAGAGTTCATTCCCCAGCTAGACGAAAAGAACCTCGCGCTCGCCTCGACCCGCGTGCCTTCGGTCAGTCTCGAACAATCCCTCAAGATGCAGCGGGGAGTCGAGCAGGCCGTCACCAGGCTTCCCGAAGTCCAGTTGATGTTCTCGAAAACGGGTACTGCGGAAGTTGCCACCGATCCGATGCCGCAGAACATCTCCGATGGCTTCGTGATCCTCAAACCGCAGGACCAGTGGCCTGCTGGTGTCGAGAGCAAGGCCGATGTGGTTGAACGGGTCGAGAAGGCAGCCAACTCGAAGCTCGGCCAACTCTACGAAGTCAGCCAGCCCATCCAGCTACGCTTCAACGAACTGATCGCCGGGGTGCGCGGCGATGTAGCCATCAAGCTCTATGGCGACGACCTCGACAAGATGGCGCAGTCGGCAGACGAGATCGTCCGGGTGCTCCAGTCGATCCCCGGCGCATCAAGCGTCAAGGCCGACCAAACCGGCGGCGCACCGACCCTCGACGTCCGCTTCGACCGCGCAACGATCGCGCGCTACGGCCTCAGCGTCGATGAAGTGGCCGACACCGTTGCCGCAGCGATGGGCGTGGCGACGACCACGCCCCAGCGGAAGCGGATTGCCGCATCGAGAAGTTTTTCGATCATCTCAATGCTCCGCCTCGCCCTTGCCGAGTTCGGCTTTGAGAAGAAATGCGCCCTTGGTCGCGATCACGGCACCGGGTTTCAGCCCAGCGACGATTTCGACCCGGCCTGCTCTGCGCTGCCCGACGGTGACGTTGGTTGCCTGAAAGCCCATTGGCCTTTTGACGAACACCACATCACGGCCTTCGACCGACTGCACGGCTTCTTCGGGAACACCGATGCTGGCGCTGGGCGAAGCGTTGCGAGGCGTAATGCGCACGCGCAGCCCCTGCCCGGCGGTTAGCTGGCCGAAGCCATCAGGCACGAGCACGATGGTTGCCGCCTTGCTTTCGGGATCGAGGCTCGGCGTCACCGCACGCACGGTCGCGTTGATCGTATCGCCGCCCAACAATTCGATGACCGCGCGGTCGCCCGGTTGGATACGACGGGCATCGGTGGGGAGCACAGAGGCATTGATCTGGATTTTGCGCGGATCGGCGACGCGGAAGAGTTCGGTGCCTGCCGCGACATAGCTGCCGAGTGTCGCATCGACTTTGGTGATCCGCCCGGAAATCAGGCTAGTGACTGCCAGAAAGCGCCCGTCGCCGGTGATCTTGGCTGCGCCCGCCGCCGATTGCGTGCGCCGCGCCTCGGCTTCGGCTTCAGCAAGCGTCGCTTGTGCGGCTTCCAAATCCTGCCTCGAGGTAACGCGGGCATCGAACAGCTTTTTCTCGCGGGCATAGGCGGCGCGGGCGGCAATGAGGCGAGCGGAGGCCGCGCTGCGCTCGGCGGCAATTGAACCGGCATCGCGGCTTTCGAGATAGGCGATAGTCTCGCCCGCGCTCACGCTGTCGCCGAGCTGCTTGACGATGCGGGTGAGCGCCCCGTCGGCGCGGTGCTGTCAGTCTAACCGCAACTCGTCTCCACTTCACGAATTTTCGTGTCTAAA
>VFQT010001433.1_pt1 | contig 28756 bp, 26 predicted proteins | sample 3512381 | NCBI WGS metagenome assembly VFQT01 (sample SAMN10412376, study PRJNA504923) | tailings metagenome | isolation source: Relicate 2 Philex TSF3 active mining site | place: Philippines: Tuba, Benguet | collected 2017-08-29
GGCATCGACACCCTTGAAGTCGGCTGCGTCCGCGTCGCGCACGTCTTTGGCGATCACCGGAACCGTCTCGATGCGCCCACCGGGGCAGAACGTGCAGCTCGCGTAGAGGTCAGTATCGTAGCCGATGACCTCGTGCCCCGCGTTCCGAAGGATGGGCACCATCACCGTTCCGATGTAGCCGAGGTGACCGGTGACGACGACACGCATGACAAACTCCGACCCATTGCAACCAAGCGCCGGATCTCGCGGCGCGGCGCTTCGATTTTTACGCGATGCGAGGGGAGGCCGCGCTCCGAACCTCAAAGCATCATGAATTTTCTGCAAAAGAACGCTTCCGCGTAGCGTTCTGGCGCGCGGCACTCCATTCCGCGGATGCGTGCCAGCCCGCGGAACGTCTCCGCGTCGAACCAGTCCTTGCTCCGCTGCGAGGCGAAGTGCCGCTCGAGCAGGGCGATCTTGCGATCCAGATTGCGCGCGCTCACGGGCACGTAGAGGTTCGGCTGGCCCAGATCACCGTCCCATTTGGGGATCTCGTATTCGAGCACCAAATGGTCGCGGAACACGCGCGTGGTCAGCAGCGAGATCTTGTTGTGGTCCTGATGGGCATCGTGCCTGAAGTGCGTGAACACCACGTCGGGGGTAAAACGGCCTCGCAGGCCCTCCATCCAGACCTTGATCTCGGCCCCCTCATAGGGGAAGTAGCTGTCGCGGAAGTTCCCGCGCTCGAAGCTCCAGCGTTCGGCCCCCTGCATGAACTGCTCGGCCGATTTTCGCGCCTCCTCGGCTCGCGTATCGCAGCCGCTGAGCACGGCCCAGCAGGCGTCCAGCTTAACGCCGGCTTCGATCCAGCCCAGGATCGTCGCGCCGATACCGATTTCGATATCGTCGGAATGCGCGCCCAGGAACAGCACGGAAAGCCTCTTGCCCGGCTCGGACAACTTCAAACCAATCATGGCGCCCCCGCGATGAAAGACCGCTGCAGAACTGCGGGATCACGCTTGGCGGCCCGCGGTCCCGACCTTGCAACTGTGCCGCATCCGAGCCCTCGTCTGGGCCTGCGGATCGACGGCGGATCGCCTGCATTAATCGCACTCTTGAATTAATTTGACGTAATCGGAGCGTGATCTCGAGATCGTCAGGTTCGCGGAAGTTCGGGCATCGCGCGCCGATACCACGCCACGGTCTCGCGTAGGCCTTCTTCGAGGCCATATACCGGTCGCCATCCGCTAAGCCGCTCCGATCCGTCGACATCGGCGATACGCTCGGGCTCGTGGCGACGGTCGGGCTCGGCGCCAAACGCGATGGCTGCGCCCGGATCGACGATGTTCCGCAATCGCTCCGCTATCTCGGCAACCGACGTGAGACGGCCGGTACCCAAGTCCAGCGTCTCGATGTCGGGCCGACGGCCGAGCGCCAGAATTCCCGACGCGATATCAGCGACGTATGTGAAGTCAGCCCGGCGCTTGCCGCTGCTTAGTCTTGGTGTGCGCCCCTGCAGCAACGCAAGGATTACGTAAGGCACCAGCTTCTTAACATCCAACTGGCCGGGGCCGTACCCCATGAAAATGCGTGCGTGAGCCACGGGGAGACCGAATGTCTTGCGGAACAGTGCACCATAGGCGCTCGCGGCCAGCTTGGAGGCCGCATAGGGCGAAGACGGAGCGGTATCAGGATCGCCGATGGTGAACGTGCGCGGCTCCTCGCACGATCCCGCGATCACGATGTTTTGAACACGTCCCCGATCGGCCAACGCGGTCAACAAATTCACGGTGCTCAACAGATTGCCGCGGAATGCCGTGCCGACCGTCTGTAAGTCCTGCAGACCGGAAACATGCGAAGCCATGTGAAAAACGAGATCCGGGCTCGCACGGGCGACCAGGGCGCCGACAGCGTCCAGACTATCGTAATCAACGGTTTCGAACACCGAACATCCGGGAATTGCGCGCGCGGGTACGGCGCGTCCGGCGCCAACCACGCTGGCGCCTTCTTCCGCCAAGGCCGAAATGACGTGCGAAGCGATGAAGCCAGATGCGCCCGTCACCAGCACGCGCGCCGAACGATACGTCAATTGCCCAGTGTCCTTTTCATCGGCCGATTTCACGGCCACTCGTGCCGGACAGAACCGGACCCGGGGTCACAGCACCATGGCTGGAGCCAAACGTCGAGAACGACCTTGAACATTGGTTATGACAGAGACGCGCCATCGCCGCTGTGCACCACTGTGGTCTACCGATGCCTTGTGATTGCTGTGTGTGCACGCGTGATGTATCTGCCGAAACGTCAGCGACATTCACCCGTACCGGCCAAGGCCGATCTACCAAGCGAGCACACCCATGAGTGGACCCAAGATCACGCTTCACAAGGGGGATTTGCCCGCGAAGGTTTCGTTCGGGAAATCCGTGGCCATCGACACGGAGACGCTTGGTCTGAAACCGGGGCGCGACCGGCTCTGCCTCGTGCAATTGTCGGGCGGGGACGGGGAAGCACACCTTGTTCAATTCGACGGTAAGGATTGGTCGGCGCCAAATCTCAGAGCATTGCTTTCCGACCCGAACACTTTGAAAATATTTCATTTTGGTAGGTTCGACATTGCCGTTCTCGAACGCTATCTGGGCGTCCAGGTGGCGCATGTCTGGTGCACCAAGATCGCGTCGAAACTGGTACGCACGTACACCGATCGACATGGCCTCAAGGATCTGTGCTCTGAATTGCTCGGGGTCGATCTCTCGAAACAACAGCAGAGTTCGGATTGGGGCGCGGCGAAGTTGACACAGCAGCAATTGGCCTATGCTGCTTCGGACGTACTTCATTTGCATCGGATCAAGGAACAATTGAGCGCGATGCTCGAAAGGGATGGGAGAATGGCGCTCGCGCAAGCGTGCTTCGACTTCCTGCCGCAGCGCGCCCGCCTCGATCTTGCCGGGTTCGAAGATATGGATGTGTTTTCACACTAACCTCCGAATCGGCGCCCGGCCGACCTCGGCGGCATGCGGGACGTCGATCGGGAGAAACGGGACGCGATGAAACGTCCGCGCAAGGATGGCGGCAGCACGATCGGTGATGTGCAAAGCGGGGCGCTCGCGGATGCTCGTGCGCGCTCGTTTCGCCAAGCGAAACGACATACGCTCTTCGTGCGGCTCTTCAAGTACGTATTGCCCGTCTCCGCCCTCGTGGTCGCGGGCTTTTACGGCGCAACGATCCTGTCGGTCAGCACGTTGAAAGAGAAGGGCTTAACGACAGGACCGGTGAAGATCGATCCGAAGAACCTGACCATGCAGGATCCGCGCTACAACGGTTTCGGCAAGGATGGCTCTCAATTCCTCGTACACGCCAAGGAAGCCGTTTCCGACTGGCGGCAGACGGGGCCCGTTCGCCTCAATGTCATCGACGGCAACATCGTCCAGCCTTCCGGAGAAGTCATAAAGCTGACGGCTGACTGGGGGACCTTCGATCAAAAGAAGGACCTGCTGGAGCTCTACGACCGCATCGACATCGACGGCTCGACGGGCATGAAGGCACGTTTGACGCGTGCGACGGTCTATACGAAAGAGAGTCGCGTCGTTTCCGACAAGCCGATCTATGCCGTCAACGACACCGGCGAGATCCGCTCCCAGCGCATGACACTCAACTCGAAGAGCCACAAGGCCAGCTTCAGCGGCGCCGTTCATGTCACCATGAAGCCGCCGCCGCCGCCCCAGCAGAAAGAGGGAGAGCCCAAGAAACCGGCGCCCACTCTCTTGCCGGGTATGGCTGCCAATTCGGGCCAACCCATCGACGTGCGCTCCGAGCAACTCGACGTCGACGACACAGCGAAGATAGCGATTTTCCGAACGAACGTCAGGGCCAGCCAAGCCGACGCTTCCCTGGTCGCGCCCGAGCTGCACGTCCATTACGAAGGCAAGGCGGCTGCTGCCGATCTGGGAGGCAAGCAGCAGGCACCCGGGGAGAGCCAAACGCGGCTCAAGCTGATCAAGGCGCGCGGCGGCGTGACCATGGTGAGCAAGGAAGACAGGGCCACGGCAGAAACGCTCGATTACGATGCACAGGCGGAGCGAGCGACATTGCAGGGCAGCGTCGTGATGACGGCCGCGGGCGAGCGACAGATCACCGGCGATCGGGTGGATCTCGACCAGAAGGCGGATACTGCCCTGGTGACCGGCAACGTCGTGGCCATGCAAGGGCGGAACGTGCTGAAGGGCGAGCGCTTGTTCATCGAGCGCGGCACGGGAAAGATGCGGCTGGATAGCCCGTCTGCGACGGGGCGCATCCACACGACCTTCTATCAGAACCAAGCCAAGCCGGGCGTGCCACAGAAGGTGCAGACACCCGAGGCGAAAGCCACGCAGTCCCCCTTGGGAAGCTTCGGCACGACCTTCAAGACCGACTCCGATGCGCCGATCGAGATCGAAGCCGAGGCTCTGGATGTCACCGACACGAAGAAGATTGCGATCTACGCGGGTAACGTCATCGCCAAACAGGGCGATTTCGTCGTCCAGACAGCTCAATTGACGGCGTACTATGTCGGAAGCGCAAATCTCGACGGCACGCGCAGTGCGCCGACACAGGCCACCAGCAAGAAGAGCGACGGTGGGCAGACGGCTCAGCTAAAGCGGGTGGAGGCGCGCCAGAAGGTAGTCGTCGTCGGCAAGGACGGTCAGAAGGCGGTCGGTGACTGGGCCGACTTCGACGTCGCCGCCAATACGATCGTCATGGGCGGCAAGGTGATCGTGACGCAGGGCAAGAACATCGTGGAGGGGCCAGAGGGCACGCGGTTCCTCATCGACATGTCGACGGGAATCACCCGTTTCGAGCAAGGTGGCGGCAAGGACGGCCGCATACCGAAGCCGCAATGGGGACCGGTCGTCAGCTCAGCCGGCCCGGCACGGGATACCGCAACCGGCGCGGCTGCGGCGACAACGGCGCAACCGCCACGCAAGCGGATGCGTGCCGTCTTCCATCCGCAGGACGTCGAAGCAGCTGCAAAGACAGGCGAAAAAGTATTGAAGGACGACGCAAAGAAAAAGAAGAAGTCGGAGCGCAAGAGCGCGCCGACCGCCGCTTCATCCTGGGACGCGCAAACCTCCACGGTGGGACCGAGGCAGTGATTTTCCGCCTGTTCGGTCACCAACCCAAAGGGCTTAAAACGATCGTCCGGACAATGGTACGGGGGCGCGCATGAACCTTCTCTCTGCCTTGCGACGGAACAAGACCGTATCGGACGATCCGGCCCCCGTTCACAGCCAGCCTCCTGCCGCCGTCGACGGGACGCAGGATGCAGCGTCATTCTGGCAAGGCAGCGAAGGCTGGCTGACCTGCTACGGAGTTCAGAAGACCTACAAGAAGCGCATGGTCGTGAAGGGCGTCAGCGTCGCGGTGCGGCGCGGGGAGGCCGTCGGACTGCTTGGCCCGAACGGAGCCGGCAAGACCACGACGTTCTACATGATCACCGGACTGGTGCCGGCAGACGCCGGTAAGATCACCATCGACGGCCGAGACGTAACGCGTCTGCCGATGTACCGCCGGGCACGCCTGGGTATCGGCTATCTCCCTCAGGAAGCTTCGATTTTTCGTGGGTTGACCGTCGAACAGAATATTCTGGCCATCCTCGAGCTGGTGGAGCCTTCGCGCAAGAAGCGGATGGAACAACTCGACAGTCTTCTGGACGAGTTCAACATCTCGAGATTGCGCAAGAGCCCGTCCATCGCACTCTCGGGAGGAGAACGGCGACGGTGCGAAATCGCGCGTGCCCTCGCGTCGCGGCCCTCATACATGCTGCTGGACGAGCCCTTCGCCGGCATCGACCCGATCGCGGTCGGCGACATCCAGCAGCTCGTGAGGCATCTGACACGACGAGGCATCGGTGTTCTGATCACCGATCACAACGTCCGCGAGACCTTGAGCCTCGTGGATCGCGCCTACGTCATTGCCGACGGGAACGTACTGACGCAAGGTAGCCCGGAAGAGATCATCTCCAACGAGGACGTGCGGCGCGTCTATCTCGGCGACATGTTCGGCTAGATTTGATCCGCCAATGGAGCAGGGGTGCGCTCCCGAAACCTCTAGTATTCATCACTCGTTTACCTTTCGATGAGGATGTCGACACGCGTCACCCTCGATTGGCATGAGTGTGATGCTCGGTTAATTCCCTTGGCCTAGATCCTTGAGGGGTATCGATAGGGATGCGTACGAGGGCAGGGTGAGGACTGACGATGGCGATTTCGGCCAAGCTCGAGCTTCGGCACAGCCAGCAGCTGGTCATGACACCGCAGCTGCAGCAGGCCATCAAGCTGTTGCAGCTGTCGAATCTTGAGTTGAGCGCCTTCGTCGAGACGGAGCTGGAACGAAATCCGCTTCTGGAGCGAGAGGAAGAGGGCGACGCCCCCCCCCTGGCATCCAGCGATAGGGAAACCGATCGCGCGAGCGAGATCGAGTCCGACGGTTTCGACGAACCGGCTGCGGACCGCCTCGAACTCGACAACGACATGTCGGGCGCCACGACGGAACTCGACGCCGATTACGAGACCGTTTTTCCCGATACGCCACGCAACGAACTAGGGGGCGATCTCGTCTCCAGCGATTGGGCGAGCGTGCGGCAGCGGAATGGTGCTGCCGACGAAGACGCCAATCTCGAGGAGTTCGTGGCAAAGGAAACCTCCCTCAAGGAGCATCTCGCCACGCAACTTCATATGGCGCTCCACACGCCTCAAGACCTGCTTATCGGCGGCCATCTGATCGACATGGTGGACGAGGCCGGATATCTGCACGCCGACCTCGCCGAAGTAGCCGAAAAGCTCGGGGCGCCGCTGGCGGAAATCGAGCGCGTGCTGGCTGTGCTCCAGACCTTCGAGCCGTCCGGCGTCATGGCCCGGAATTTGAGTGAGTGCCTGGCAATCCAGCTCAAGGAACGCGGTCGCTACGATCCGATGATCGCGCGACTGCTCGATGCGCTGCCCTTGCTGGCCGCCAAGAACATTCCAGCGCTGCGTCGCGAGATCGGCGCAGACATGGAGGATCTCGCGGATATGATCGCCGAGATCAAGGCTCTGAACCCGAAGCCCGGTCTAAGCTACGGCGGTAGCCCGATACAGCCGGTCGTTCCGGACGTACTCGTGCGCTCTGCAGCAGACGGAAGCTGGCTCGTGGAGCTGAACAGCGAGACGCTGCCGCGCGTCCTCGTTAATCGCGTGTATTACACGCGTGTCACACGTAACGCGCGTAGCACGCAGGACAAGGATTTCCTGATGGGGTGCCTGCAGAGCGCGAGCTGGCTCGTGAAGAGCCTCGATCAGCGCGCGCGCACGATTCTTCGGGTTGCCGAGGAAATCGTGCGGCAGCAGGACCGCTTTTTGGCGCACGGCGTTCAGTATTTGAGGCCGCTCAACCTCAAGACCGTTGCCGATGCCATCAAGATGCACGAGTCCACGGTCAGTCGCGTGACGTCGAACAAGTATATCTCGACGCCGCGCGGTCTCTTCGAGATGAAGTACTTCTTCACGTCGGCCATCGCCTCGGCGAGCGACGGGGAAGCACACTCCTCGGAGGCTGTGCGTCACCGAATCAAGACGCTGATCGACGCGGAGACGGCCAACACCGTTCTGTCTGACGACAAACTCGTGGAGCTTCTGAGCCAAGAGGGCGTCGAAATTGCCAGACGGACGGTGGCAAAGTATCGCGAATCAATGCGCATCCCCTCGTCTGTTCAACGGCGCCGGGAAAAACGGCTGATAGGCCAGACGTCCGCTGTAGCCTGAAACCGTTGAATTCACCGACGAAAGTTTGTGAAGCAATGCCTCGGTTGCATCCGCCTCCGAATTGACAGAAACGGCGGGTTTCTCTACTTAGGGAGGGTGAGCGGTAAACGTATTCGTGCGCCGTTGTCCTGCCAGAACGACAAGAAATTTCGGACAAGGCTGCTTCGCTCTCAGTCAAGCTGAAACCACGGTCGCGTAGGCGTCTGTCGCGAGGACATAGGTCGTTAGCGATAACGTGAAGTTTTCTTGACCGTTGTTCAAAGTTGCGGCATCGAACATGTACGCGAGCCAGGGCGACGGCAGCGAGCGGTGCGAAACCGACGCTTGTAGTGTCACGGTGTCAGCATGCGTCACGATTCGCCAAACGAGCGGCGTCCGTCGTGCGCGCATGCATCTGGAAGCTGAGGCGGCTTTGATGGAACTTGGGGATCTGATTTCGCTGAACGGGGTCATTCCACAGCTCAGGGCGCGCAACAAGAAGCAGGCGCTGCTCGAACTGGCAGTGAAGGCTGCCGAGATCACGGGCATCAATTCGGGCGTGATCTACGAAACGATCTTGCAGCGTGAGCGATTGGGAAGCACCGGGCTCGGCCGCGGCATTGCCATACCACACGGTCGCCTCAGCCGACTCGACCACGTCGTGACCGTATTTGCTCGCCTCGACGTCCCCATCGACTTCGATGCGATCGACGGGGAACCGGTGGATCTGCTGTTCCTGCTGCTCACCCCCGAGCAGGCTGGAGCCGACCACCTGAAGGCGCTGGCGCGGATCTCACGGGTGCTGCGCGATCCACATACGACGGAAAAGCTGCGTGCTTCGCGCGATCGTGCCGTGCTTTATGCCGTACTGACGGAGCCGGCTGCATCCCACGCCGCTTGACGGCCCCATGGCCCGCGCGGGGTGCATGCCACGCGGGCATAAGTGCGATGCGGGTTACGCCTCAGAACGACTGCGCAACCAGAAGCGCGCCCAGACCGACGCCGCCCACGACGATGCGCCACCAGGCAAACGGCGCAAAACCGTGATTGCCCACGAACGCTAGCAGATAACGCACCACCAGCGCACCGGCGATGAACGACGTTACAAAGCCGATGCCGATGGCGGTCGCCTGTGACAGGTCCAGATCGCCGTAACTCTTGTAGAGATCGTAGGCGAATGCGCCGGCCATGGTGGGCATTGCCAGGAAGAACGAGAACTCGGCAGCGCGCTGCTTGTCCATGCCAAGTAGCATCGCGCCAACGATCGACGATCCGGAGCGCGATACGCCGGGGATCAGCGCCAGACACTGGAAGAGGCCGATCATCAGCGCCTTGGCTGGCGGCAGGTCCATCACATCCCGATATTTCACTTCGAAGCGCATGCGGTCGACGACGAGCAGGATCACGCCGCCGACAACGAGCGAGATACAGACGACCATCGGGCTCTCGAGCAGCACGCTCTTGATGATCTTGTGAAAGGTGGCCCCGATGATCGCAGCCGGCACGAATGCGAGGAGCACCGAGAGCACGAAGAGCTGCGTTCTGCGCGAGCTGGGCAAATCCATCAGGATTCGCAAAAGCTTGCCGAAATAGACCGTGACGATCGCGAGAATGGCGCCGAGTTGGATCAGAACCTTGAAGGTGCCGGTCGACTTGAGGCCCAGGAAGTGATCCGCGAGCACGAGATGGCCCGTGGAGGATACCGGCAGGAACTCGGTTAGCCCCTCGAGAATCCCCAGAATAATGGCATGCAGGGTCGACATGGCTGCGGCTCCGTCAAAAAAGGCGCAGCCTGATGACTAGCGCGGGGCAGCCATATCAGGATTCGGCCCCACGGGTGAGGAAGCCTTCTCTTTGCACCAACGAGACGTTGCCCACCGGATGGTGTCGTCCGCGCGAAGGTTGCCGAAGGCACGGCATGGCAGACACGGCTTGATAGAGATGTGATAGTCAGGACCGAGCTGTGCCCACAAAGGGCTCCACAATGTCAATTCCGGAGGGCCGAAGGCCGTGAAGGGTATCAAGGCGCTGACATTCGATACGGGCGGGACGATTCTCGACTGGCATAGCGGCGTCAAAGCCACGATGGCCGCGGTGGGGGCGCGACGAGGGATCACGGCAGACTGGACGGCGCTCACCAACGAGTTTCGCAAGCGCGCCCTCGGCGGCATCGTCAATGCCATAGGCCCCCGGTACAATTTCGACGATGTGCACCGGGACCAGCTCGACCGGATGCTGCGCGAGCATGGTCTGGCGGCTTTCACGGACGCCGACAAGGACGAGATCTTCGGATCACTCTACACATTGGACGCTTGGCCGGACTTCGTACCCGCATTGCGGCGCATCCGCGCCAAGTTGCCATGCGTGTCTTTCACGCTGCTGACGCCGGCCCTCGTGATCGCGGTATCGCGCAAGAACGGCATCGATTGGGACTGCGTCATCTCTTGCGAAATGCTGGGCGTCTACAAGGTGCGGCCGGAAGCCTATCAGGCCACGGCCAAGCTGCTGCAGCTCCAACCCGCTGAAATCCTCATGGTGGCCTGCCACAACTTCGATCTCGATGCGGCTCGCACCGAAGGCTTCAAGACTTGCTTCGTGCGCCGCCCGGACGAGTGGGGGCCTCCGGGGCCACCGGATCCGACGCCCAACCCAGCGTGCGATCTCGTCGTATCGACGTTTGATGAATTGGCGTCAGCCCTGGATTGCTGAATTCGGGGGAGCGCTTCAGCGCCATCGCCCGTAGCGCCAAGGTGCGAATGGGTGATGGCGTTGCCTGATATCGGGTGGTGCATCGATTCCGGAGGTGCCCCACGGGTGGCAGCGGCAAATGCGCGACAGCGCCTGCCAAGTACCGCGCCAAGCGCCGTTCAACTCGGTGGCCTCGAGTGCATACTCCGAGCAGCTGGGAAGATGACGACACTCATTGCCGATCAAAGGCTTCAGCGTCCAGCGATAGGCATGAACGGGGATTTGGACGGCACGTTTGGCCGCCCACCGGACAACATCGACCCGGTCAGCTTTATGGTCAGGCTCGCGCCGCGGTTGCGGGGGCATCTTTCTTTTCGAGCGCCATATCCAGCGCCCGCTCCACGGCGTCGAAGACCAGCAGCGTCGAGGCATGCCGCATGCGCACCTCCCGTACAGGCTCCAATACCGCCAGTTCCGACCATCGTCCGGTCGGCGGGGCGCCGCTCTCTTTTAGCATTCGGCGCATCTGGCTAGCGATCTCACGAAGCTCGGCGACGCTAGATCCGACGATATTCTTCGCCATGATCGACGCCGCAGCCTGCCCAAGCAGACATGCCCGCACCGTTTGGCCGTAGTCCGCTACGCGATCCCCGTCGAGCTTCAGGTCGACTGTAATCGTGGAGCCGCACAGCTTCGAATGCGCCAAGGCCGTACCGTCCGGTGCATCCAGGCGGCGCGCCGGCGGAATGGCCGCCGACAACGCTATGATCTGTTCGTTATAAAGATCGCTCAGATCCGCCATGGGCCGCCGTCTCTCAAGACACGATAGGTCACGGCAGATATATCGCCCGCATCCGCTGCCATTGCAAGGCTGGACCGGCGTCTACGTCAGAGCGTGGCGCGGCTCAGCGCCACGTCTTCGGCGTAAACCGCTCACGCGCCCGCACGCGGGGGATTTCGTCGTATGCGATACCGATGTCGCGCAGCAACTTGGTATCGAGTTCAGAGAGTTCTTCGCGCAACATGCGGTCCGCGTGGTGTTTGCGGATACCGACGAAAACAGCGGCGAGCTTGCTCCAAGCTTGGGACGCAAACGACTCGCTGCCCTGCCCCAGCACGGCACCGTGAGAGGTCATCGTGGTGGTTCTCATAGCTTCATCCTCACAATAGCCCACCGTCACACAGAGCAGCACTTGCTGCTCTCGGCCGGGGATTCTCGGAAACTTGTAGAATACGGGGCGCCATGGGCACCCCGCTTCAGTAGTTTGGCGTCAGCGCCAGAAAGCGGCCGGGACCTGACCGGTCGCGCGGAACGTCTTGATGTGCTCGTCAGACATGCCGACATCCGCCAGAGCGCCGTCGGAGACGCCGACGAGGTAGGTCTGGATGTGGGTCTGGGCCTGGCGTGTCCGGTGCGCAATCAGCCGCTCGAGGAAGCTCGGGCGGGCCGACTTGGTAATGGAGATCTCGGGGGCGGTGGAGAAGGTTGCCGTGGTGCTCATGTAATCCCTCAACTCTATTTTTGGTTTCGAGTTCTGTGGGTTTTGCGGCTCATCGTTTCTCGTGAGCCGACATGCGTAAATTTATGCATTTGCCCCGGCGGTTCCAGACTCTTCTTTGCGCCGCAGCAATGCAAAAATTGCATGGCAATTTCCTTTTTGATTGAATGCGTTATATTCTCGTCACAATTGGTGCGCCGCACGCGATTTGTTCATCGGCGGTTCATGGACGCGCCGATTGGTCGACGTTCACTCATGGCATCCGCGGACCGCGCGCCTCGCCACAATGCTGGCCGGCGATGCGCAGCCGCTGGCGCAACACAACTATCGAAGGCAATGTCTTTTCCGTCATTGCCGCACCCTATCGGAGCAACCAGACGCATGTTCCAGGACTTCACGAGCGAAGCCGATCCAAAGCTCGGCGTCGAACGGACCGCCCGCCTGCGCGAGAAGCTGGCGACACTCGGCGTCGAAGCGGTCGTCGTGCCGCGATCGGATGAGCATATGGGCGAGTACGTGCCAGCGTCGTCGGAACGGCTGGCATGGCTGACCGGCTTCACCGGATCGGCAGGCCTCGCAATGGTCGGACGCAAGAAAGCGGCGCTCTTCGTGGACGGCCGCTACACGTTGCAGGCGGCGGAGCAGGTCGACAAGCGTACGTTCGAGATCGTGCAGTTTCCCGAGACGGATCCGCTGGTCTGGATGGCGAGCAACCTCGATCGCGGTGCCGTTCTGGGCTTCGATCCCTGGCTGCACACGTCGGCCTGGGTACGGCAAGCGCGCGAGAAGCTCGGCCCAAACGGCATTCTACTGAAGGCGCTGACCCGCAATCCGGTGGATCTGGTGTGGGGGAAAGAGCGGCCGAAGCCACCGCTCGGCGAGGTGATCGTGCAGCCGTTGCAATATGCCGGCCGGTCGGCACAGGAGAAGATCACAGATCTCCAGGCCCAACTGAAGGCGGCCGGCGAGGACGCTTGCATCCTGACGCTGCCCGATTCGATCGCCTGGCTCTTCAACATCCGCGGTTCGGACGTGAAGCACAATCCCACGGCGCTGGCGTTCGCGATCCTGCACTCCGGCGCGAAACCTGAGCTATTCATCGATCCAGCCAAACTCGACAAGGCAGCGCGCCAGCACCTTGGCGCCCTGGCCCGACTGCGATCTCCGGAAGAACTCAGGGCACGCGTTGCGGGCCTCGCAACGGCAAAGAAATGTGTGCGGCTCGACGAAGGCACGGCGGCGCACTGGTTCCGCAAGGTCCTGGGCGAGCGCAGCAAGCACGTAACGGATGGCAAGGACCCTTGCATTCTTCCGAAGGCCCGTAAGAACGGGGCCGAAATCGCCGGTGCGCGCGCGGCACACGAGCGGGATGGCGTGGCGCTCGCGCACTTCCTCGCGTGGCTGGACCGTGAGGCGTCGAGCGGCAAGCTCACGGAGATCGACGTGGTCACGAAGCTCGAAGCATGCCGCCAGGAGACGCAGGCGCTGCGGGAGATCAGTTTCGATACGATAAGCGGATCGGGCCCCAACGGGGCGATCGTTCATTACCGCGTCACGACGCAGACCAACCGGCAAATCCGGCCGGGCGAGTTGCTGCTCGTCGACTCGGGCGCGCAATACCAGGATGGCACCACCGACGTAACGCGGACCATCGCCGTCGGCCGTCCGACCCGTGAGATGCGGGAGCGCTTCACGTTGGTACTCAAAGGGCATATCGCGATCGCGACGAGCCGCTTCCCGGCCGGCACCACCGGCGCACATCTCGATGCGTTCGCCCGGAGAGCATTGTGGCAGAGAGGCCTCGAGTTCGACCATGGCACCGGCCACGGTGTCGGGAGCTATCTCTCGGTGCACGAGGGGCCCCAGTCCATCTCCAAGCGCGGACATGTGGCCCTCGAGCCCGGCATGATCGTCTCCAACGAGCCTGGATATTACAAGACCGGCGCCTACGGCATACGGATCGAGAACCTCGAACTCGTCACCGAGCCGGCGATGATCGAGGGAGGTGAGCGGCCGATGTTGGGTTTCGAGACGCTGACGCTCGTTCCCATGGACCGCCGCCTGATCGACCCCTCACTCATGTCGCCCGAGGAGATCGACTGGCTCGATGCCTATCATGCTCGCGTGGCGCGAGTTATCGGTCCTCATCTGTCCGGCGACACACGCGCCTGGCTGAAAGAAGCGACGAAGCCGCTGGCCGCGGGCGTGTAAGACCCGTTGCCATCGCTTGGTTTTCCAACGCGGGTTGGCTAAATGAGCACCATGAGCCTCTCCAAATCAGAGATCGAACGATACAAGCGCCACCTCGTCCTCAAGGACGTGGGCGGACAAGGCCAGCAGAAGCTGAAGGCGGCACGCGTGCTGTTGATCGGCGCCGGCGGGCTCGGCAGTCCGCTGGTCATGTATCTGGCGGCGGCAGGTGTCGGCACGATCGGGATCATCGACGACGACATCGTTTCGCTGTCGAACTTGCAGCGCCAGATCGCGCACGACACCGAGCACGTCGGCGTCCCGAAGGTCGAGAGCGCCAAAGCCATGGTCGAGCGCCTCAATCCGCACGTGTCCATCGAGACGTGGCCGGTACGGATCGATGCCGGGAACGCCCTCGACATCATCGGCCGTTACGACATCGTGGCGGATGGCTCGGATAATTTCGCCACGCGCTATCTCGTTTCGGATGCGTGCTATTTTGCCAAGAAGCCGCTCGTTTTCGCCGCTGTCGGACCTTTCGACGGCTACATCACGACGTTGAAACCTCACGAGAAGCGTTCCGACGGAACACCGTGGCCCTCCTATCGGTGCCTCTTTCCGGAGGCCCCGCCCGCCGGCGCCGTGGCCAACTGTGCAGAAGTGGGCGTACTGGGGGCCGTGGTCGGCGTCGTGGGCACACTGCAGGCGACGGAAGTGCTGAAGGAGATCATCGGGATCGGAGACAGCTTGGCCGGGCGCCTGCTCATCTATGACGCACTCGGTTCGCGGTTCGAGAGCGTGAAAGTGGGGTGGGATCCCGACAATCCTCTCTCCGGAACGTCTCCCACGATCCACGATCTCAGCATCCATGCGAAGGCGCCGGTCGCGGGACCGGTTTGCGCGGCTTGAACCGTCCGCCCCACCGGGAGTTCGCGACGTGCGCATCAATGGCGTTCTCTTCGACAAGGACGGGACACTGCTGGACTATTGGCGCACCTGGGTCCCGATCAATCGCGAGGTCGCGCTCATGGCGGCTGCAGGCGACCCTGCCTTGGCCGACGAACTGCTGGCACTCGCCGGGCACGATCCGGCCACCGACACGGTGACACCGGGCTCCGTTCTCGCGGCCGGCAGTCACGACGAGGTGGCGGATGTGTTCGCGATACACCTGAAAGCACGTGCGCCCAAGCAGCTGGCCGCCCGCATCGAGAAGATATTCCGCGAGGGCGGTGCGCGGCATGCGGTGCTCGTGGATCAGGCCTGCGAGACACTCGATACGCTGGCAGCGATGGGGCTCCTTCTCGGCATCGCGACGAACGACTCGGAGGGCGGGTTACGTGCGTCTTTGTCCCGGCCCGACGGCTTTCTCGAGCGGTTCGTCTTCCTTGCCGGTTGCGACAGCGGGTTCGGTGCCAAGCCGAACCCCGGCATGGCACTGGCGTTCTGTTCCGCCACTGGGTTGGCACCGCAGGCGGTGGCCGTCGTCGGGGACAGCACGCACGACATGGAGATGGGGCGCCGGGCACAGGCGGGACTGACCATCGGCCTGTTGGGGGGGACGAGCGCGGAGAGCGACCTTGCCGACACGGCGCACGTCGTGCTGCCGCGTCTCGCGGACGTACCGGCGTGCCTCCTGCTGCGCGACGCGAATCGGCAGTCCGTCAGTTAAGGAAGTTTTCTAACAAATCGTGCTAACTGGTGCGCCTAGGACAGGTTACACGTGTCGATTTCGCGATGACCGACGTGGCTGAGAAAAATCTACGCAACTCCCGTCGCTCGAGGGTTCTCAAGCGAGGAGTCATAGCGTTCAATCAACGACATTCGACGCTGGAATGCACAGTCCGCGACATGTCGGAGGGCGGCTGCCGCATCGCTTCGGATGCCCATCGCCTCATTCCCGATACTTTCGAGCTGCTGATCGAGCTGGACGGTCTATGGTATCCTTGTGAAGTCGCATGGCGGCGTCCCCCGCAGGTCGGCGCACGCTTCACCGGCGAACCACAGCCTAGCAAAGTGAGACGCGAGCAGCACGTGGAGCCGTCGCAACAGCCTCCCCTGTTACGCCGTTTGCGTCGCGTCTGACGACTACGCATCCGGCATGATGCAGCCGTAATTGCCGGCAAGACGTGTCGCATGGTCAACCGTGTGCGGCGATGACATGTGGTGCCGCTCACCGCCGAGGGTATCGATGAAACTCCGTGTCAACGGCAAGCTTCACGGGGTGGCGGCCGATCCGGCGACGCCTCTTCTCTGGGTGTTGCGAGAGCAGCTCGGCCTTACCGGAACGAAGTACGGGTGCGACAGCGGACAGTGTGGCGCTTGCTGCATCCACCTCAATGGCGACGTGGTGCGTTCCTGTCAGGTGACGCTTGGAAGCGTCCAGGCGAGCGACCGCATCACTACCATCGAGGGCCTCTCCCCGACCGTTTCCCATCCCGTGCAGAAGGCGTGGGAAGCTCTCAACGTCCCACAATGCGGCTACTGCCAGTCCGGACAGATCATGACGGCGGTCGCTCTCTTGAAAAGCATACCGGAGCCAACCGACGCCGAAATCGACGCCGCCATGACGAACGTCTGCCGCTGCGGCACCTATGTACGCATCCGGGCGGCGATCAAACAGGTCGCAACCGAGATGGCGGCTAGAGCGAACCCGACAAAGCGCCGTTGAGCAAAGCCCAGCGCACGCTCGCGGTGCCGAGGCGGTGGCTTCACTCCGAGTCCGGCCTAGACCAAGCCTCGAGGACACGCTGCAGAGGGTCGCCGGAGGGAGCTGCCTTGGCGAGATTGGCGGCGAGGCGCCGGTAACTGTCGCCGGCCGCCGCGTGATAGCCGCCATGTGCACCCATTTCCTCGAGACCGGCACTCAAGTCGTCCATCTCGATGGCCCAGCGCGCGGCCTTCTCGTCGAGTTCGGGCGCTGCGCTCCGCACGCACGTCAAGAGCCCGGGCCGGACACTGTCCAACTCCCCGACGACACGATCGAGGAGGCCCGCTCCCCGCGCTGCTGCGAGAACATTGGCCAGGAGGGCCGTCGCGCCCTTGTTGGCGGCGGAAAACAGCACCTTCATTTCCGTCGCCTGCGTCGGACCGTCACCCAGGCGGAAGACGGGCATGCGCTCACTCTGCATGGATTCGAGCACTGACGAGGCCGGGCCCGATACGTACAGCCGCGTCTTCACCTTGCCCCCGGGCGGCGGACCAATGATGCCGCCATCCGAATAGGTCGCACCGGCTGCCTCGACACGAGCCGCGATGCGCTTCGCCTTCGATGGCGTGATGGAGTTACAATCGACATAGTGGATGTGCCGGCCGCCGAGCGATGCGGCGACGGCCCCGGCAAGAGGCTCGGCCTGATCAGCGGGCACGATAGACAAGAACGTATCGCAGACGGCCAGCATCGTGGCCAAGTCCGGCAACATCTCCACGCCGGCGCGCTCCGCCCGCTGAAGGCTGCGCGCGGAACGGCCGCTCAACACGGAGACGACGCGCAAGCCGCTGGACCGTAGATCCTCCGCGACGCCCGCTCCCATCGACCCCATGCCGAGCACACCGACAACTTCAGGCCCTGCAACTTCACCCATGACGGCCTCCGTACCGATTTTCGCGGACAGAATAGCTGGCCTGACCCTGGGGCGGAACCGGACTTGACACTCGCCGCCCCGTAGCCTCCCCTCTCGCCTCGACAAGATCATCTTCGGGGAGCGAGGCGCCATGGCGGCCAAGAAGAAGAACATCGCGATCGTGGGCGCGGGTGCGCTCGGTGGCCACGTGGGCGGCTACTTGACGCGCAACGGCGAGCGCATCACGTTCATCGATCCGTGGCCGGAGCACGTGGAAACGATGCGCCGGGACGGGCTGACGCTGCGCGGGCAGTCAGCGCCGGAGAACTTCACCGTGCCGGTGAAGGCCCTGCATCTGACGGAGTTGCAGAGTGCGATCCGTGCCGAGCCTTTCGACATCGCATTCGTGGCCGTGAAATCCTACGACACGGTCTGGGCAACGGAGATGATCCGGCCATATCTGGCGCCGGAAGGTTTCGTGGTGTCGCTGCAAAATTCCATCAACGAAGAGCGGATCGCCTCGGTGGTCGGCTGGGGCAAGACGGTGGGCTGCATCGCGGCAACGATCGCGGTCGAGTTGGTGAAGCCGGGTGTCGTGCAGCGCAACGTGGCACTCGGCGGCGAAAAGCGACTGATCTTTCGCGTCGGCGAGCCACACGGCCACATTACACCGCGCATCGAGGAAATCGCGCAGATGCTGCGCTGCTGCGATAGCGCCAAGGCGACGGACAACCTTTGGGGCGAGCGCTGGTCGAAGCTTGTCGTGAACGCCATGCGCAATCCCGTCTCGGCGGCGACCGGGCGGGGTGGCAACGCCAACGACAGTGATCCGATGACACGGATTCTGGCGCTGCGAATTGCATCGGAAGCAATCACGGTCGGTCTCGCGCACGGCTATAGCCTCGAGGACGTCTACAAGATGGATCCCTTGAAGGTGAAGGCTGCCGGTGAGGGCGACAAGGCCGCGCTCGCCTATTGCGAGGGCGTGCTGTTGGAGAACATGAAGTTCCGCAACGACGATCAGCGCCCGTCGATGGGGCAGGACATCCAGAAGGGCCGTCGCACGGAGATCGATTACATCAATGGTCTCGTCGTGGAGAAGGCGCGGGAGCTCGGCATCAAGACGCCTGCAAACGACGGGATCATCGGCGCCGTACGCCGGATCGAACGCGGCCAAGCGATCCCCAGCCCCGATCTCGTGGCCGGGATTTGATCGGCGCGCATCGGACATGATTCACACGCTAACAAGACCTCACATCAGGAGATCCGAAATGTCCTCACGCTGGAGTGGCCGCCGCGCCCGGTTCCGCAACGTCATCAACGGCGCCGCCTGCATTCATCCGGCCTCCGTACACGATCCGATGTCGGGCCGTATCGCGCAGGACCTCGGATTCGAAGTTGGTATGTTCGCGGGATCGACGGCGTCGCTGACGGTTCTCGGCGCACCGGACAACATCACCCTGACGCTGAGCGAGTTCGCCGAGCAGGCGCATCGCATCATGCGGGCGGCCGACCTGTCGCTGATGTGCGATGCCGACCATGGCTACGGCAACGCGCTTTCCGTCATGCGGACCGTGGAAGAGTTGGAGACTGCCGGGGTCGCGGGCCTTTCGATCGAGGACACCGATCTGCCGCAGCCCTACGGGCTCGGCGAGAAACAGCGCATGCTGTCGCTCGAGGAAGGTGTCGGCAAGATGAAGGCTGCGGTGGCGGCCCGGCGCGATGCGGCTCTGGTGATTGCGGGCCGCACGAGCGCGCCACAGATCGCGGGCATCGAGGAGGCGATCAAACGTGGCAAGGCGTACGCCGCCACCGGAGTGGACGCGATCTTCTTCGTGGGCATCAAGACGCGAGAAGAGCTGGACGCTATAGCTGCAGCGAATATCGGCAAGCCGCTGATCCTGGGCCATACGCCCGAGGCGATTGCCGACAAGGCCTATCTCGCATCGCGCGGCGTGCGCATCGCGCTACAGGGCCATCAGCAGTTCGCGGCCGCCGTGCAAGGGATCTACACGACGCTCAAGGCACTACGGGACGGCACGAAACCGTCCGAACTCAAGGGAATAGCATCCGCCGATCTGATGAAGCAGTTGACCCGCGCCGACGACTACGACCGCTGGTCGAAGGATTTTCTGGGCAGCTGAGAACCCGGTAACAGCGAAGCAAAAGGGCCGGCCCCGCGTGAGGCCGGCCCTTCCCGTTTCATGCCGCGGCGCGACCGCCGCCCTCAAATGACGCCCTTGTCCTTGAGCTTGGTCATCTCGGCGTCGGTGAGGCCGAGCAGGCCCTTGAACAGCTCGTCCGTGTGCGCGCCCATCGGCGGGCCCAGCCACTCGACCTTGCCGGGCGTGTCGGAGAGGCGCGGCACGACGTTGGGCATGGCGATCTCGCCAACGCGTGGATCCTTCATGCGCAGGATGTTCTCGCGCGCGGCATAGTGCGGATCCTTGAAGATGTCGGAGATCGAGTACACGGGGCCGCACGGGACCTGATACTTGTCGCACTCCTTGATGCAGTCTTCGAGTGTGAACTGGAGCGTCCACTTGGTCACCCAGGCATCCACCTCGTCGCGCTCGCGGTCACGATCCGCGATCTTCTCCCACCGACCGCCGGGCGCGGCCAGCTCGGGCTGGCCCTGTGCCTCGGCGAGCCGGGAATAGATTTTGTCCGACGTGCAGGCGATGGCGATCCACTTGCCGTCCTTCGTCGGGTAATGGCTGTGCGGGCAGACGTTGACGGTGCCCGGCCCCATGCGCTCGCGCTGGTAACCCTTGTAGTTGTAGGACGCCGCCAGCTCGTCGAGGATGCGGAAGATCGGCTCGTAGAGGCCGATGTCGATATACTGGCCGCGGCCGGTCATGTCGCGCGCGCGCAGTGCGAACATGACCCCCAGCGCGCCATAGAGGCCGGCCAGGTAGTCCGGGATCGTCGCGGAACCCGGCGTCGTCGGTGGGCGGTCGGGGAAGCCGGCGAGATAGGACAGGCCACCGAAGGCATTGCCGATACGGCCGAAGCCAGGGCGCGGGCTGTAGGGGCCGGTCTGGCCGAAGCCCGAGATGCGCACCATGATCAGCTTGCCGTTCTCTTCCTTCAGCGTGTCCCAGCCCAGGCCCCACTTTTCGAGCGTGCCGGGCTGGAAGTTCTCGACGAGCACATCCGCCTTGCGGATCATGCGCTTCAAGAGTTCAGCACCCTCCGGCTTGCGCAGATCGAGCGTCGCCACCTTCTTGTTGCGCGTCTCCTGCAGCCAGGGCAACGAGTCGCCCGAAGGCGTCGGCGTGCCGAACTTGCGCAGCGCATCGCCCACGACCGGCAACTCCAGCTTGAACACCTCAGCACCGAACTCGGCAAGCTGGGTCGAGCAGAAGGGCCCGGCCAGGAAGCTCGACACGTCGATGACACGGATACCCTGCAGCGGCTTGATGTTGGATGGCGCGGTTGCATCGCTCATCGGGTGGATCTCCTCAGTTCGGCAAATGTCCGGACTTGCTCTACATGGTCGCACGGCACATGCCAACGGCCACGACTGCATGCGCAATCGCACTGCCATGCCAAAACGGCCGGGTATTCTCAGTCGACGATGAAAAGCTTGGCGCCCGCCGGACCCGTCCGGGAACGATGCGGCTCGGCGCCGTCAGCCACTTGGTAGCTTTGACCAGGTCCGAGCTTAAATCTGCGGCCATCGGACAGTTCCGTCTCCAGCTCCCCCTCTAGAACGAGCAGGATATGCCCCTTTTCGCACCAGTGGTCTGCCAGATAACCTGATGTGTACTCTACCATGCGAACGCGGATACCGCCGAAGTTGCGGGTGCGCCAGTAGGCTTTGCCGGTCTCGCCTGGGTGCTCCGTGCGCTCGACGGTCGACCAGTCGGTCGTGCCGAACGGAATGTCATGCATCTTCATCGCGCGAGCCTCCTCCGGCTTTCGGCAGATTGGGGTTGGCGAATGCGTCGTCGCCGTCTTCGTCCGCGTCGGTGTTGCCGCCTGCGATCACGTAGCTGCCGGTCACCCAGCGCGCGAGGTCGATATCGGCGCAGCGCTTGGAGCAGAACGGGCGATAGTGCGCATCGCGGGGATCGCCGCAAATCGGGCACTTGCCTTGTGCCAGCTGGGCCAACTGGGCTGGTGGTGTCTTACTTGCCATGTCGCCTCACCGCGACCCGGACGCTGCCGGGTCCTAATCCGCATCGGCCTCTCCGGCCTTCAGCCAGTTGAAATGGACCGGGAATCCCTCGCCGACAAGCATGCTCGTCAACTCTGTCAGAGGGAGGCCGACCACGTTGGTATAGGAGCCGACGATCTTTTGCACGAAACAGCCCGCCAGCCCCTGGATCGCATAGCCTCCCGCCTTGCCGCGCCATTCGCGCGAGGCGAGATAGCTCTGGATCTCCTCCTTGGACAGGCGCTTGAAGCGGACTTTGGTGGCCACGATCTTGAGACGCACGCGATCTTCCGGCGTTATGAGACACAGGCCGGTGTAGACGTGGTGCGAGCGGCCCGACAGCTTCAGGAGTGTAGCGTGCGCCTCCTCCACCGACTTTGGCTTGCCGAAAATGTGCCGGCCAAATGAAACGACGGTGTCGGCCGCCAGCACATAGGCTTCCGCCAGCTCCTTGTCGTCGGCGATGAGATCGCGGGCCGCTTCCGCCTTCGCGCGGGCCAAGCGCGTGACGAGGCTGCGCGGCATCTCCCCGCGCTTGGGCGTTTCGTCGATGGACGCCGGCCGCAACGCGTCGGGCTCCACCCCGACCTGTGACAAAAGCATCATTCGGCGCGGGCTCGCACTCGCCAGGACGAGCCGCGGACGCAGCTCCTGGCGGCGACCTGCCGTCTTCGATCGCGCGCGCAACTGGCGCAGCGTGTCGCGCTTGGGGACGTCCGAGCGTCCCAGAACGCTCAGAATGGCGGCCTTTGTCGACGTCATCCTCGAACCCAGATGGTACCGGTTGCCGTTGCAAGCTTTCCGGCCTGCTCCGCGATCATTGCCTGTCGGCGCATTGCGGCCCATGCCGGGGCAGCCCGCAAACGACGACCAAAGATCTTGAACGGTCGGTTAACGCTCAAATCAGGCGCGACAATGCCCCCTGTGGTGTCTGCATTTCAAGCCCTTCGCGCGGCCGTGCACGGGTTCATCCTCGGGCCATCGACGCTCCCTGCCGCCCGGCGCGCGGTCGGCAGCCCGATTCCTCGGGGTGACTGGCTCGGGACTTGCTTTTCCCGAACCCGACAACCTGAGGAACGCAAATGCAAGCACGCCCAGGAGAAGGAACGATAAGCATCGTGTCGAAATCCCCAGTTGCGGTCGCCCCGGTGCAGCTCGGGCTGGGCGAGGGCGTGTCGCTGACCGGCGCGCCGGTCACCATACCCGAGATTCTCGCCGCCGCCCGCGAACATGCGGGCCGCATCGCCGCGACGTCGGCGATCCTGGCGCTGCTTTTCGCGGTCATCGCGCTGTTCCTGCCGAGGTACTACGAGTCCTCCACGCGGATCTTCATCGATCCGCGTGGGTTGCAGCTCCTCGAAAAGGATGCGGGAGCGCGGGCGGCCTCCGGCGAACAGGGTACCCTGCTGGTCGAAAGCGAGATGCGTGTTCTGTATTCGGACAACGTGCTGAGTGCCGTTGTGAAACAGCAGGCCCTCGGCGATGACGCCGAATTCAACGGTCAGCTGCAGACGATGTCTCGCATCGCCGACGGCTTGAAGAGCCTGGCGCAGGCCCTGACTGGCCGTCAGGACGAACCGACGCCGACGGAACTCAAGGCACTCCGGTATCTTCAACAATCGATCAAGGTGAAGCGCGAGCCGCAGAGTTACGTCGTCGATCTTGCCGTGACGACGCGCGATCCCCATAAGTCCCAGCGTATCGCCAACCTGATCGCCGCGGAGTACGTGCAGACGCGCTTCTCCTCGGAGGCGAACGCGACGCAGCGGGCCTCCGAGGCGATGTCCTCGCGGCTCGAGGAGCTGCGCAAGGCCGTGATCGTCGCCGAGCAGGCCATCGAGCGGTACAAGGCGGAAAACAACATCGTCGGTGCTTCGGGCCGGCTCGTGAACGAGCAGCAGCTCGCCGAACTCAACTCGCAGCTCGTCACCGCGCGTGCCGAGGCGACCAAGGCCTCAGAGCACTACGAGCAGATGCAGCGCATCCGGCGCGCTGGGGCAGAGCCCGATGCGCTGCCCGAGGCCTTGCGCTCGGAAACGCTGACGCGCTTGCGCTCCCAATACGCTTCGATCCGCCGACGCGAAGCATCGCTTTCGGTCGACCTTCTGCCGTCACATCCCGTGCTGCGGCAGGTCACGAAGGAACTGGCCGATACGCGCCGCCAGATCAGCGACGAACTGAGCCGGATCGTCGAGACGACGCGGCTGGAGGCAGAGCGTGCGCGCACCAACGCGGAGACGCTCGAGCGCAATCTGGAGACCCTCAAGCGGGTCGCCAACACGACGAATGCGAAGTCGGTGCGGCTGAGGGAGCTGGAGCGTGAGGCGGACGCACATCGCGCCATCTACGCAACCTTCCTGACACGCTCCAAGGAACTCTCCGAGCAGCGCAAGATCGATACGGCACTCGCCACGGTCCTGTCACCGGCCGTACCGCCCAAGGGCGCAAAGCCGCCGACGCTGCCCCATTGGTTCGCAATCGGCGCCGTCCTGGGCCTGGCACTCGGCCTGCACAATGCCATGAAGCGGATGCGTGCCGATCCGCGACTGCGCAGCGAAGCCCAGCTGCGCACGCTGATCGGCAACCGGCGCTTCGTCGCTATCCCCGAATTGTCGCTGGCGGTCCGCGATGCGGAGCGCGCCCGGACGCAGCGGGGAGATCCGCCCGGCGAGACCATTCCGGCATTCGTACACTGGAACCCTGCGGCTCCGGCCTCGTCCGCCATGGCGCGGCTGGCGGCGGAACTGAGTGGGCGTGTGAGCAGCGAACGTCCGCCGATCGTACTCGTAACCGCTTCAGGCGACATGGAGGCAAAATCGACGATCGCCGTCAATCTCGCGCTCGCCGCCGCACATGCGGGAGACAGCGTCCTGCTGATCGACGCCGACCATCGTGGCCGGCAGGTGAGCGAACTCGCGCCCAACGGGGGCAACCGTCCCGGGCTGCTCGATGTCGCCGCCGGTAAGATCGAAGGCCGCCGCGCCGTGGTGAAGAGCCCGACCTACCCACTCGACATCCTGCCGATCGGCTCGGCACGCGACACGCGCATCTCGCACGTCCGCAACGTAATCTCCGCCATCTCCAAGCCGTACGATCTCGTTGTGATCGATGCGGGTATCGCCATCCGCGACAGGCTCGTCAGCGAACTCGGGTTTGCATCCACAGGAATTGCGCTGGTTGGCCGGCAGCAAGTCACGAACAAGATCGACTATCAGACCGCACTGGAGATGCTCGACCGCGGCGGGAAGCTCCGCCCGGTCTTCGTGCTCGATCAATAGAATCATCCCGCGCGGCGGCACCGATAGGGCCGGTCGCATTCGCCAGAGGTGGGAGCCCTCATGTCTCTATCCCCAGACGCTTCCCGCACGCCGTCTCAGGCCCTCGCACACGGCGATGTTCCGGCGCTCGACGGCTTGCGCGCGATCAGCGTGCTCATCGTCATGGTCTCACATTCGGGGCTGGGCTGGATCGTCCCAGGTGGCTTCGGTGTTACGCTGTTCTTTTTCATCAGCGGCTTCATCATCACGACCCTGCTACTCCGCGAGCATACCAAAAACGGCCATATCGACATCGCGAGCTTCTATGCGCGGCGGGCGATCCGCCTCTATCCCGCGCTTGCGGTTTTCATCGCGGGGCTTGGCTTGGCGCTTGCTGTTGCGGGTTCCGGGCTTCACGCCACCGGCATCGCCGGCGGGCTACTCTATTTCATGAACTATCTGGCAATCTTTGCGCCACAGCATGTGCTGGTGCATGCCAATCACCTGTGGTCGCTGGCAGTGGAGGCGCACTTCTATCTCGTCTATCCGCTGCTGTTCGTGTGGGCCACGCTGCACGCAAACCGTCTGATCCACGCCTTGATCGCAGCGTGCCTGGTCGCCCTTGCCGTCCGGCTCGGCGCAGCCGCACTCATCGACGACCCGAAGCTCGTCTACGAATACGCTTATCAGGCCAGCGAGACGCGGTTCGACTCCATCGCCTTCGGCGCACTGGCGGCAGCGCTGCTGATGTCGCCGCACGGCGCCGGTCTGGCGGCCCGCATGACCCATCCGGCCACCGTCGCAGTGGCGTTTTCGGTACTTGCCGCGACGCTGCTGATACGCCATCCCCTGTTTCGCGACACGCTGCGCTACACGCTACAGGGTCTCGCGTTGATGAGCGTCGTGACCGCGGTCGTGATCGCTCCTGGCTGGGCACGCGTCAGGACAGCGCTCGACTCACGGCCGGCCGTCTACATCGGCTGGCTGAGCTACTCGCTCTACCTTTGGCATCTGCCGGCCCTCGCGCTCGGCTGGGCCATGGCGAGCGGTGTCGGCGGCGCCGTCACCGGCTGGATCTTAGCCTTCGCGCTGGCCGCAGCTTCCTTTCACTTCGTCGAGCAGCCGACGCTGCGCTTGCGTGCTCGCTTCGGCTCCGTCCCCCGCACTGTCGCGCCCCCGGACAAGGACCCCGAACACATGCTCGCCCATTCCGAGCCTCGCTCGCCTCAGAACGCCGCGCCCCTTAACAACGGCAAAGCGCATGCGCTCGCCGAAGTCGACGGCTGGCCGATCCATCTCAGGGATGCCGCCGACTGCGTGGAGACGTTGACGCAAGCTCTGGTCCGGCGCCAGGCGTTCTCGTTCTGCCCGCTCAACCTCGATCTTCTTGTGAAGGCGCGCAACGACGCCGCGTTCGCGGCAGCGATGCGCCGTGCCGATTACATCATCGCCGACGGCTGGCCGATCGCCATGCTGGCGCGGCGCCACGATCGGCGCGTGCAGCGGACGACTGGCGCCGATCTGATCGTGCCGTTGGCTCAGGCTGCCGAGGCGCACGAAATCCCCGTCTATCTCTTCGGCACGAGTCCGGACGTGCTCGCAGCCGTCAAGGCCGACCTCATGGCAAAACTCCCCGGCCTTCATGTCGCCGGCGTGGAATCCCCACCACTGGGCTTCGACCCGAATGGCCCCGCCGCCGATGCAGCGATCGACCGCATACGGGCATCCGGTGCCGGCTTGTGCTTCCTGGCGCTCGGCGCGCCGAAACAGGAAATCCTGGCTGCGCGCGCGCTCGAACGTGGCGTCGGGGTCGGGTTCGTCTGTGTGGGCGCAGGTCTCGACTTCATCGCGGGTGCGCAGGTGCGCGCGCCTGCTGTCATGCGCGACAACGGCATGGAGTGGCTGTGGCGGCTTGCGACGAACCCCCGGCGGCTCGCTGCGCGCTATGCGGCGTGCGCTATCCATCTGGCACGCATCACGACGGTCGAGCCGGCGTTGCGCTGGCTGAATATCCGAGGCGTCTGAAGCCACGCGATCACGTCGAAAAAGGAGGGCGCCGCGAACGATCGCAGCGCCCTTCCTCGTGTCTTTCGGGAGCGTCAGGGGACTGGAACTCAGACGAGGCCAAGTTCTCTTACGAAGTCATGGAGATTGCCGCCGTCGAAGCGATGCCCGCGAATGCCGGCGGCCTGTGCCGCGGCCAAGTCGGTCGGCTGGTCTCCGATCAAGCAGGACGCTTCACGCTTGACGCACCACGACGCCATGAGGTCGAGCAGCATCCCAGGCTTGGGCTTGCGCCAATCGCTGTCCTTTCGATACGCGGGCATCACGGCGTCGACGTGGTAGGGGCAATAGCGGATATCGTCGATGTGGGCGCCGAACTTGCGCAGTTCGTCCCGCACATGCGCGTGGAGCGAGTGCACGTCGGCCTCGCTGTAGAGGCCGCGCGCGACCCCGGCCTGATTGGTGACGATGAAGACGAGATATCCCTTGTCGTTCAACGCACGAATAGCCTCTCGCGCGCCGTCCATCCAGACGAACCGGTCGATGCTGCCGACATGGCCAGCATCCTCGTTGATGACCCCGTCGCGATCCAGGAACACGGCAGGGCGCGCGAGTTGCGCCGGCACGTCGACCTGGGCGGCGGCGAAGGTTTCCTCGATGCCGATGTCGATGAAGAAGCCATCGCGCGGGGTCGCCGCCACCTTGCCCTCGGCCGCCAAGGCCGGGAGAACGTCGCGCTCGAACGAGCAATTGGGCGTCACGTAAGTGAAGATTTCGTCTCTGAGCCGGTAGATCCCGGCATTGACGAGGCCCGGGCCCGGCTGGCGCGGCCGTTCCAGGAAGGCGCGCACGACATGCCCATCGAGTTCGAGAACACCGAAACGCGTGGCGTCCTCGATCTCGCGAGCGGCCATGGCCACGATCGCCGAACGCGAGAATGCGTCGTCGGCGAGACCGAGCAGGTTCGTGTCGAGCCAGCTGTCGCCATTGAGCAGCAGGAACTCGGATTTCGCGATATGGCGCGCGTGATGAAGCGCACCGCCCGTTCCAGCACGTTCGGGTTCGACGGCGACGTGCATCTGCAGGCCGAACCGGCGCGCTGCCACGCTCGAGGCGGCGAAGGCCCTCACTTTCTCCGCGTGGAATGCCGCAAGCAGGACGACCTCCTCGAACCCGTGCCGCCCGAGTTCAGCCAGGAGCACGTCGAGAAACGGTGCGCCGCCCACGTCGAGGAGAGGTTTCGGCATGGCAGCGGTCCTCGCACCCAACCGCGTGCCGAGACCACCGCACAGGATCATCGCCTGCTTAAGCAACGACGGTCACTCCCTGCGGAAACAGCCGCTCTTCCACGATGCCACAAATGATGTGCGCCGCGGTGATGTGCAGCTGTTGGATCAACGGGGTCGCATCCGACGGCACATGGAGCATGAGATCGGCGAGCGGAGGCATACCGCCCCCCGTCCGGCCGGTCATGCCGATCACGATCATGCCCTGCTCTCGTGCCGCCCGCATGGCTTTCAGGATGCTCGGCGAACGCCCGGACGTCGAGATGGCCATGAACACGTCGCCGGCACGGCCAAGTGCCAGCACCTGGCGCTCGAAGACCTTGTCGTAACCGTAGTCGTTGCCGATCGCGGTGAGTACCGAGGTGTCCGTGGTGAGCGCG
>VFQT010001434.1_pt1 | contig 28750 bp, 31 predicted proteins | sample 3512381 | NCBI WGS metagenome assembly VFQT01 (sample SAMN10412376, study PRJNA504923) | tailings metagenome | isolation source: Relicate 2 Philex TSF3 active mining site | place: Philippines: Tuba, Benguet | collected 2017-08-29
CCACCTCGATCTGCCCCATGTGCGACACGTCGAACAGGCCGCAGCGCTCGCGCACGGCCAGGTGCTCCGCGCGCACCCCCACGTACTCCACGGGCATCTCCCAGCCCGCGAAGTCCACGATCTTCGCCCCGGCCGCCACATGGGCGTCGTAGAGGCTGGTCCGCTTCAGGTCGCTCACCGCCCGCACTCTACGTGCGGGCTCGGGGCGGCTAGGAGTCCTTCAGGAAGCTGGGGACGTCCAGCGCGTCGCCGGTGTCGAACGACGGCCGCTCGCGGCGGGGCTCGCTGGCGCGCTCACGACCGAAGGCCGGGCGGTCGCGCTCCACCGGACGCGACCGGGCGCTCTCGCGGTGGCCGTCATCGAAGCCCGTGGCGATGACCGTGACCCGGACGTCGTCGCCCAGGCTGTCGTCCACCACGGTGCCGAAGATGACGTTGCAGTTGGGGTCGGCGGCCTCGCGCACCACGCTGGCGGCCTCGTCCACCTCGAATAGGCCCAGGTCGTGCGTGCCGGCGATGGAGAGGATGACCCCCGTGGCGCCCTTCATGCTGGTCTCCAGCAGCGGCGACGAGGTTGCGATGCGCGCGGCCTCGGAGGCGCGGTTCTCGCCCGTGGCGATGCCGATGCCCATGAGCGACGAGCCGGCACCGCTCATGATGGTGCGCACGTCGGCGAAGTCGAGGTTGATGAGCCCGGGCACCGTGATCAGGTCGGTGATGCCCTGCACGCCCTGGCGGAGGACGTCGTCGGCCATGTTGAAGGCCTCGGTGATGGGCGTGTTGCGGTCCACGATCTCCAGCAGGCGGTCGTTCGGGATGACGATGACCGAGTCGACCTGCTGGCGCAGGGCCTCGATGCCGTCATCGGCGCGGCGGGTGCGCTGGCGGCCCTCGAACGCGAACGGCTTGGTGACCACGCCCACGGTGAGCGCGCCCTGCTCGCGCGAGATCTGCGCGATCACCGGCGCGGCGCCCGTGCCGGTGCCCCCGCCCTCGCCCGCGGTGACGAACACCATGTCGGCGCCGCGGATGGCCTCCTTCAGCTCCTCGCGGCTCTCCTCGGCGGCCTCACGGCCCACCTGCGGGTCGGCGCCGGCGCCGAGGCCCCGGGTGATGGTGCCGCCGATGTGGATCTTCACGTCGGCATCGCAGCTGGTGAGCGCCTGCGCGTCGGTGTTGACGGCGATGAACTCCACGCCGCGCACGCCGTGCTCGATCATGCGGTTGACGGCGTTGGAACCGCCGCCGCCCACGCCGATGACCTTGATGACCGCCAGGTAGTTGCTGCTCTCCACGACCCCGACCCTCCTCGGGTGCTTCGGATGCCCAACGCTCGTTGCAGGGGGCTTGCTCACGATTCGCGCGTTGCGACCCTAATCCTCCCTGCACATGGGGTCAACCTGCGGTTGAGGGAGGTGGCGGACCGGCTCCCAACCCTCAATCCCGGATTGAGGGTTCAGGGAGTGGTGGTGATCTCGCCGGTGGTGCTGGTGCCTCCGGTGGTACCGACGGGCGCCGCCGTGGTGGGCGTACCGTCCGTGGTGGGCGTACCGTCCGTGGTGGAGGTGCCGTCCGTGGTGGAGGTGCCGTCCGTGGTGGACGTGCCCGGGGCGGGCACCGGCACGATCCTCGATCCCAGCATGGGCCGGGTGGGGTTGGAGATGTCCAGGTAGGCCGCCCGCGAGAGCGCCGCGGGGTCGGCCTGCGCAAGCACCGCGGCCAGCGCCTGGGCCTTCTGGGCCAGCTTGGTGGGCGTGCCGATGCGCAGCTCCAGGCCATTGGCCAGGTCGGCGAACAGGCGGCCGTCCTCGAAGCGCAGGTTGCGGAGGCGCCCGGCCACCTCCGGCTGCAGCCATCCGACGAACAGCAGGGCGGCGCGCTGGCCGGGATCGGTGATCACGCCCCCGGGCGGCGGCGACTTCACCTTGATCACCGGCAGGCCGCCGGCACTCCCCGCCTTCCCCATCACCTGCCCCGACGGCGAGAGCAGGTACCGCCCGCCGCCCTCCACGGCCAGGATCGCCACCGGTTCACCCATGGTCACGTCCACGGTGATGGACCGGGGCCAGTCGCGCTCGATGCGCACGTCGAGCACCCCGGGAAACCGGGTGAGCGCCCGGCGCATGTCTCCCACGGGCAGGCGCACCATTGACCCCGTGCCGGCCACCAGTTCGGCCGTCTGCTGCACCGCCGCGGTGTCGGGGCCCGTGTAGCCATCCACCGTGACGTTGGAGATCCCGCATGCCGGGCCGCTGACCATCCACAGGACGAGCAGGAGCAGCGCCACCAGCACGGCGGCCCAGTACGACACCTTGCGCACCACCGGGTTTCCCGCCACTGCCGATGCGCGCTCGGAGGCCGATGGGCCCGCGGGCTTCCTCCCCGCGGGCTTCCTCCCCGTGGGCTTCCGGCCGCCGCGGGGCGGTCGCCGCGGCGGGCGGTCGCGCGTGGACACCTAGGCGATCTCCGCGAGGGGTGGCGCGCCGATGCCCCACTGGGGGTGCAGGTAGCGCACCTCGGCGTGCAGCACCGGGCCCCCGGCATCGCGCACCCGGCGGCGGGCCTCGTCCATGAGGGCCACCACGTCGCGCGCCGTGGCATCCGGGCCCGCCTCGATGAAGTTGGCGTGCACGGGCGAGATGCGGGCGCCGCCGATGGCGTGACCCTTCAGCCCCGCGGCCTCGATGAGCCGCCCCGCCGACTCGCCCTCGGGGTTGGTGAACACGCTGCCGAACGTGCGCACGCCCTGCGGCTGCGTGGACCGCCGGTGCGCGCGGAACTCATCCAACTGCGCCTTGATGGCCGCGGGGTCGCCCGGAGCCAGCGCAAACCCCACGGCCGCCACCACCTGGTCGCCGGCCACGGAGGTGGTCCGGTAGCCCATCGCGAGGTCGTCGCGACCCACCCGGCGCCGCCCCTCGGCGTCGCATACCACCGCCCAGTCGAGCACCTGCGAGAGGTCCGATGAGTAGGCGCCGGCGTTCATGGCCACCGCCCCGCCCGCGGTGCCCGGGATGCTGGCGCCGAACTCCAGGCCCGTGAGCCCCGCATTGGCGGCCCGCTGCACCGCGCGGGGCAGCGACGCCCCTCCCCCGCACCACAGGGTGCGGTCGCCCCGCACGGAGATGGACGACAGCCGCCCCGCCAGGCGGATGACCATGCCGCGGAAGCCGGCGTCGTCGACGATGAGGTTGGACCCCCGCCCCACCACTGCCACGGGCGCGTCCTGCTCGCGCGCCCACCGGAGCGCCTGGGTGACGGCCCGGAATGACGTGCAGGTGGCCAGGGCATCGGCAGGGCCGCCCACCTTGATGCTGGTGAGCGGCGCCAGGGGCGCCTGGCGCTGGATGGCCGCCGGCGCCTCAGCCACCTGCGCCCCCGAGCGCGGCCAGGATGCGCGGGCCGAGCGTGGTGATGTCGCCCGCGCCGATGGTGAGGACCAGGTCGCCCTCCTGCAGGTCGGGCACCAGCACGGCGGGCACGTCGTCCAGCCGCGGCACGTTGAGCACCTCCTGCGGGCCGCTGACCGCCCGGGTGACCAGCGTGCCGTCCACCCCCGGCACCGGGTCCTCGCGGGCGGCGTAGACATCGGTGACCACCACCACGTCGGCCGCCGAAAGCGCCCGGCCGAACTGGTCGGCCAGCGCCTGCGTGCGGGAGTACAGGTGCGGCTGGAACACCGCCACCACGCGCCCCGAATGCTGGTCGCGTGCCGCGGCCAGGGTGGCGGCCACCTCCACCGGGTGATGGGCGTAGTCGTCCACCACGCTCACGCCCGCGGCGGTGCCCTTGTGCTCGAACCGGCGCCCCACCCCCGCGAACGGCGCGATGCGCGCGGCCGCCTGGTCGATGTCCACGCCGCACCACTCGGCCAGGGCGATGGCGCACGCGGCGTTCCACCGGTTATGGGCACCGGGGGCGGCGATGGACAGCGACGCCGTGCGGCCGTCGGCCAGCGCCAGCTGATCGCCCTGCACGCGCGCCCACGCCCCGGGGAATGCCCCCACCACGCGCACCGGGCACGGCGCCGATGCCGCCACCGCCTGCGCGCGGGCATCGGGACCCACCACCAGCAGGCCGTCCGCGGGCAGCGCCTGCACGAACTGCCGGAACACGTCCTCCACCTCGCCGATGGAGGCGTACTCCGAGTGGTGGTCGTGATCGATGTTGAGGAGGATGGCGGCCTCGGGCGCCAGGCGCAGCAGCGACCGGTCGCTCTCGTCGGCCTCGGCGCAGAACCACGGGCCGTCGCCCCACGCGGCCCCGGTGCCCTGGCCCCATGGCACCTCGGCGCCCACGCAGAGGGTGGCGCCGCCGAGGGCCAGCGACAGCATGGCCGTGGTGGTGGACTTGCCGTGCGCACCCGCCACCGCCAGCCCCCGATGCCCCTCCATGAGCATGGCCAGCAGGTCCGACCGGTGCAGCACGGGAAGGCCCCGTTCGCGCGCCGCCACCAGTTCGGGGTTGGTGGCCGGGATGGCCGTGGACGCGAACACCATCTGCGTGGCGTCGGGGATGGCATCGGCGCCATGGCCCGCGCGCACCGTGGCCCCGGCGGCGCGCAGGGCGGCGAGCGCCGGGCCCTCCTCGCGATCGGTTCCCGACACCGTCCAGCCCGACCGCAGCGCCAGCAGGCCCAGGGCGCTCATGCCGGCGCCCCCGGCGCCCACCAGGTGAATGGATCGCGTGGTCATCGGCGGCCGCGCCGGGCCACCGACTCCACCATGTCGGCGATGCGCTCGGCGGCGTCGGGGCGCGCGGCGGCGCGGGCGGCCTGGCCCATCACCTCGAGCCGCTCGGGCTCGGCGAGCAGCGCGCCCACCAGCTCGCGCAGCCTGTCGGCCGTGCAGTCGTCATCGGAGATCATGATGGCCGCGCCGGCCTCCGACAGCCACCGCGCGTTGCCGGTCTGGTGGTCGGCCGTGGCGTGCGGGTACGGCACCAGGATGGCCGGGCGGCCCACGGCCGCCAGCTCGAACACCGACCCCCCGGAGCGTGAGATGACCAGGTCGGCCGCCGCGATGGCCTGGGGGAAGTCATCGAGGAACCCGTGCACGTGGTAGCGCGGCCCGCACCCGTGCTCCTGCACGCGGGCACGCACCTCGTCCTCGTTCCGCGCGCCCGCCACGTGCACCACCTGGAATGGCGGGTTGGGGCAGAAGGCCCCGATGGCGGCGTCGTTGATGGACTGCGCGCCCTGGCTGCCGCCGGCCACCAGCACGCAGGTGGCCGAGGGGTCGAGCGCCAGGCGCCTGCGGCCTTCCTCGCGGGTGGCGTCGCGCACGGCGCGGCTGACGGGTCGGCCCGTCACCATGTACTTGCGGCTGCGGCGACCGGCCACCGGGAACGCCAGCGCCACGCGCTTGGCGAACGGCGCGGCGAGCCGGTTGGCCAGGCCCATCCGCGAGTCGGCCTCCATCAGCACCACGCGGCGACGGGTGAGCCGGCCGGCGATGGCCGCGGGGCCCGCCATGTAGCCGCCCCCTCCCACCACCACCTGGGCACGGCGACGTCGCAGCACGCCCATCATGCGGGGCACCGCCAGCGCGGCCAGCACCACGGCCCACAGGTTGCGCAGCGACAGCCGCCGGTCCAGGCCCCGAAGCGGCACGTGGTCCTCGGGATACCCATGGCTCTCCGGGATTCCCGATCCGGCGCGGCCGCCCACGCCCACGAAGCTCACCTCATGCCCGCGTGCGCGAAGCTCCTCAGCCAGCGCCAGCGCCGGCATGATGTGACCCGCCGTCCCGCCGGCCGCGATCACCACGCGCAGGGGATCGCCCGGGGACCACGCTGAGCGACGGCGCCTTCGCCCGCGACCTGCGGCTGATCCCGACGAGGATCCCGGATGCTGCGGTGAGGACGACGAGGCTGCTCCCCCCATAGCTGACGAACGGAAGCGGCACGCCCGTGACCGGAAGGACACCGAGCACCGCCCCCAGGTTGACGATGGCCTGGATGCTGATGAGCGACACCAGGCCGCCCGCCAGGAGCCTGAGCCGGAGGTCGGGAGCCGCCAGGGCGATACGGTAGCCGCTCCATATGACGACCCCCACCAGGGCGATCACGCCGAACACGCCGATGAGCCCCAGCTCCTCGCCGATGGTGGCCATGATCATGTCGGTGTGCGCCTCGGGCAGGTAGTTCACCTTCTGCAGGCCGTTGCCCAGGCCCACGCCGCCCACCCCGCCGCTGCCGAGCGCCAGTTGCGCCTGCGCCACCTGGAAGCCCGTGCCCTCCGGGTCGGACCAGGGGTCGAGGAACGACGTGAACCGGGCCATGCGGTAGGGCGCCACGGCGATGGCCAGGGCCGTCAGCGCGGCCGCCCCCGCGGCCAGGGTGATGAGGATGCGCCCGGCCACGCCGGCGATGGCCAGCATCACGAAGGCCGTGGCCATGATGACCAGCGTGGTGCCGAGGTCGGGCTCGGCGATGAGGAGCGCGCCGAGGGCCGCAAGGATGATGAGCGGCTGCTTCATGGCGTCCCACCGGTCCAGGCGCGCCACGTTGCGCGCCAGGTAGGCGGCAAGCCAGGTGATGAGGGCCAGCTTGGCCAGCTCGGAGGGCTGCATCTGCACCGGGCCGAGGCCGATCCAGCTGCGCGCGCCGTTGGCCTGGATGCCGAACCCGGGCATGAGCACCACGACCAGCAGCGCGAAGCTCACGAGCATGGCGGGCTTGGCCAGGCGGAACAGCACCTCGGGCTTGAGCCGTGCGAAAACGAGGAACGCGGCCAGGGCCACCAGGGCGAAGGCGCCCTGGCGGATGAGCATGCCCGACGGGTTCTCGTCCGAGAGCAGCGCGCTCGCGCTGGACGCCGAGTACACCATCACCACGCCGATGCACACGAGCATGAGGATGGCGATGGACAGCACCACCTCGGGGGCGAAGCCCGAGTCGGCGGATGGCCGGCGAGGGCGCCGGGTGCGACGCGTGGTGTCAGTGGCCCTGGGTGGCACGTGACGATGTTCGCCGCGCGCCGGGCGTTCCCTACCTGGCGCCGGCCTCCCGGGCGGCCTCGCGGAACACGTCGCCGCGGTGCTCGTATCCCGTGAACTGGTCGAACGATGCGCAGGCCGGGGCCAGCAGCACCACCTCGCCCTCCGCGGCCTCCGCCGCGGCCCGTGACACGGCCGTCGGGAGGTCGGGCAGCACGGTGCCGGCCACGCCCTGCGCCTGGAGCGCCTCGGCCAGCAGGGGGGCGGTCTCGCCGATGAGATAGGCGTGCACCACCACCCCGCGCGCCGCTGCGGCCAGTTCCTGGAACGGCGTGCCCTTGCTGCTTCCGCCGGCGATCAGCCGCACCCCCTGCGGATAGGCGTCAAGCGCGGCGATGGCCGCGGCCGGGTTGGTGGCCTTGGAGTCGTTCACGAACGTGACCCCCCCTGCGGAGCCCACCACCTCCAGGCGGTGCGGCACGCCCGGGAACGTGGCCAGCCCCGCGGCGATCTCCTGCGCCCCCAGGCCGGCATGCGCCGCCATGGCCGCCGCGGCCATCACGTTCTCGCGGTTATGCGCCCCACGCAGGGGAATCTGCTCCCACGGCGCCACCAGGCCCAGACCGCGAACGTGCAACCCGCCCTCGGCCCATGACACCACGTCAGGCCCCGTGTCGCCGCCCTGGCCCAGATGGCGCGTGGGCGCGCCACCCGGGGCGGTCATGCCCGCGGGCAGGATGGCCAGGTCGTGCGCGCCCTGGTGGGCGAAGAGGTTCAGCTTGGCCTGCCGGTAGGCATCGAAATCCGGGTAGCGGTCCATGTGGTCGGGGGTGACGTTGAGCAGCACCGCCGCATGGGGACGGAACGAGGGGATGTCCTCGAGCTGGAACGACGAGCACTCGGCCACCAGCCATGCATCGCCCGCGATCTGCCCCACCAGCCCGGCCATGGGGGTGCCCACGTTGCCGCACGCCACGGCGTCCAGGCCGCCGGCCCTGAGCACGTGCGCCAGCAGCTCGGTGGTGGTGGTCTTCCCGTTGGTGCCGGTGATCCCCATGATCGGGTTGGGCATGGCGCGCGACGCCAGCTCCACCTCGCTCCACACCGGGGTGCCCGCGGCGTACGCGGCGGCCAGGGGCGGCGCCTCGCGCGGCACGCCCGGGCTGCGGATGACCAGGTCGGCGGGCACGGGCTGGTCGCTCGGCGCGCGCACCTCGATGCCGGCCGACAGCAGGTCGGCGGCGTCCACGGCCGCGTGGTCGGTGGCCACCACCTGCCAGCCCAGGTCCCGCAGCAGCAGCGCCGCGGCCCGCCCCGACCGGGCGAGGCCCACCACCAGCGCCCGGCCGGGCGCGGGCAGGCCGCTCATCCGGGCAGCGTGCGGTAGAAGAGCGTGAAGCCGATGCCGGCGAACATGAGCGCGATCAACCAGAACCGCACGATGATCTTGGTCTCGCTCCAGCCCGCCATCTCGAAGTGGTGGTGCACCGGGGCCATGAGGAACACCCGGCGGCGGGTGCGCTTGAACACCACCACCTGGATCATCACCGACAGGGCCTCGATCACGAACACCCCGCCGATGAACACCAGCAGGATCTCGGTCTTGGTCATCACGGCCAGGGCCGCGATGGCGCCGCCCAGGGCGAACGACCCGGTGTCGCCCATGAACACCGAGGCCGGGTAGGAGTTGAACCACAGGAAACCCACGCAGGCGCCCATGAGGCACGCCGCCAGGATGGCGAGGTCGCGCTGCCCGGTGACCACGAAGGTCATGGCCACGTAGGCCAGCAGCGCGATGGCCATGGTGCCGGCGGCGAGGCCGTCCAGCCCGTCGGTGAGGTTGACCGCGTTGGTGGCGCCGGCCAGCACCAGGAACACCAGCACGCCGAACGCGATGGGCCCGATCTCCAGCGAGTAGTCCACCACGTGGAACTGGATGGTGGTGGGCACGCCCACCACGCGCACGGCGATGACCGCCAGCGCCACGGCGATGACCACCAGCGCCAGCATCTTCCAGCGGCCCGACAGCCCGAGCGACCGCTTCTTGACGATCTTCATCCAGTCGTCCACGAACCCGATGAGCCCGCAGGCAAGGGTGGTGAACAGCACCAGCATCGACGCCGTGCTGTGGTCGGACATGATGAGGAACGGGATGGTCATGGCCGCCAGGATGAGCAGGCCGCCCATGGTGGGGGTGCCCTGCTTCTCGGCATGCCCCTGGGGGATCTCGCCCTGCGGGCGGATGAACTGGCCCACCTCGTGGTCGCGCAGCCACCGGATGGAGCGCGGGCCCAGGAACAGCAGCAGCAGGAAGGCCCCGATGCCGGAGATGAGGATGATGGGCACGGCCTACCCCTGGCCCTGGATGGCGCGCGCCACCCGCTCCATGGCCATGCCCCGCGAGCCCTTGACCAGCACCACATCACCCGGGCCGATGAGCGCGGGCACCCCCTGCACCGCGGCGTCGGTGTCGGCGAACTCCACGCACTCCACGCCCTGCGCGCCCTCGGGATAGGCGGCCGCGCGCGGGCCCACGGCCACCAGCAGGTCCACGCCGAGGCGCGCCGCCACGTCCCCCACGCCCCGGTGGAACTCCGCCTCGTCGGGACCGAGTTCCAGCATGTCGGCCAGCACCGCCACGCGCCGCCCGGGACGCCGGCACAGATCGGCAAGGGCGGCCTCCATGGCCGGCGGGTTGGCGTTGTAGCAGTCCTCGATGAGCACCCCGCCGCCCGGCAGCGGGTGCTCGATCCCGCGCATGGCCGACCGCTCCAGGCGCACCTGCGTGCCCGGCGCGGGGGCGTGCCCCAGGGCCAGCGCCGCCTCCACGGCCGCCGCCATGTTGCGCACCTCCCACGCCTTCATCTCGCCAAGCTCCAGCGGCACGGACGGCTGGTGGCCGAACCGCCGCACCTGCACCCACCCGGGCAGGGCATCCACGTGGGGCTGCAGCAGTGGCTGGTCGTCGGGCACCACGGCAACCCCGCCCTCGGAGAGCCCGGACAGGATCTCGGCCTTGGCGGCGGCGATGGCCTCCACCGTGCCGAGCAGCTCCAGGTGGACGGGGCCCACCGACGTGATGACGGCCACGTCCGGGGGCGCGAGCGCTGCCAGCTCGGCGATCTGCCCCGTGCCGCGCATGCCCATCTCGATCACCGCCACCTCGGTGTGCTCGGGCAGGCCGAGGATGCTCAGCGGCACCCCCACCTCGGTGTTGCGGTTGCCCGGCGTGCCCTCGGCGCGCACGCCCGCCGCTCGGAGCACGGCCACCACGGAGTCCTTCGTGGACGTCTTGCCGTAGGAGCCGGTCACGCCCACCACGCGGGCGCCCAGGCGCTGCAGCGCCCCGCGGCCCATGAGGCCCAGCGCCTCCACCGGGCGGGGATGCACCAGCACGGCGGCACCCGACGCGCGCAGGTCGTCTGCGGCCTCATCCCACGCCTCCTGCGACACCAGCACCGCGGTGGCCCCGGCAGCCGCCGCCTCCGGCGCGTGCAGGCCCCCGTCCACGTGCTCCCCGGGCACGCCCACGAAGAGCTGGCCCGACCCCACCTGGCGGCTGTCGGCCGTGGCGCCCTCGCAGATGGCATCGTCGGGGCCCGCCACCTGCGCGGCCCCCGACCAGTCCACCAGGTCGGTGATGGAGAACCTCACGCCGCTCGCCGTCCGTCCAGCACCTGCCGGGCCACGTCGCGGTCGTCGAAGGGCGTGACCACGCCCATGGCCTCCTGCCCCGACTCATGCCCCTTGCCGGCGATCAGCACCACGTCGCCGGGCGCGGCCATTGCGATGGCGTCGGCGATCGCGGCGCGCCGGTCGGCCTGCACCAGGAGCTCACCGGGGCCCTCCCCCGCGCCGGCCACGATGTCGGCGATGATGGCGTCCGGGTCCTCGCTGCGGGGGTTGTCCGAGGTGACGATGCACACATCGGCGAGCCGGCGGCCGATGCCGCCCATCTGCGGGCGCTTGCCGGTGTCGCGGTCACCGCCGCACCCGAACAGCACGATGAGGCGCCCTCCCCCGGCCAGGTCGCGCGCCGCGTGCAGCACGTTCTCCAGCGAGTCGGGCGTGTGGGCGTAGTCCACGAGCACCTGGAAGGGCTGGCCCATGTCGATGGGCTCGAGCCGCCCGGGCACGCCCGGCAGCGCGGCCAGCCCGGTCGCCACCGCCGCGGGGTCGAGCCCCATGGCCTCGCCCGTGGCGATGACCCCCAGCACGTTCATCACGTTGAACCGCCCGCGCAGGGCCGAGGTGACCTGCATGGGCCCGCGCGGCGTGCGCACGGTGGCCATGAAGCCGGTGGCATCCAGCCGCAGCGCCTCCGGCGCCACGTCGGCGTCGGCGCTGTCGATTCCGTAGCGAAGCGCCCCCACGTGGTCGGCCAGGCGCCTGCCCCACTCGTCGTCCACGTTCACCGCGGCGGGGGGATCGGGCCCGTGCCCCTCGGGCCGGGCGAACAGCAGCCGCTTGGCCTCGTAGTACGACTGCATGTCGCCGTGGTAGTCGAGGTGGTCGCGGCTGAGGTTGGTGAACATGGCGCCGGCGAAGCGCAGCCCGGCCACGCGCCCCTGGTGCAGGGCGTGGGATGACACCTCCATGGCGCAGGCGGTGTCGCCGGCCTCGCGCATGGCGGCCAGGAGGCCCTGGATCTCCACGCTCTCGGGGGTGGTGTGGGTGGGCACCGACGACGTGCCGCCCACGCGCACCTCCACGGTGCCGATGAGTCCGCAGGGCATGCCCGCCGCCTGGAGCACCGACTGCATGAGGTAGGCGCTGGTGGTCTTGCCGTTGGTGCCGGTGATGCCCACCACGGCCATGTGCGCCGATGGATCGCCGGCCAGGCGTGCGGCCATGATGGCCATGGCCGCACGGGGGTCGGGCGCCACCACCTGGGGCACCGGCACGTCGAGCGGCCGTTGCACCAGCAGGGCGGCCGCGCCACGCGCCACGGCATCGGGCGCGAAGTCATGCCCGTCGGCCCGCGTGCCGGGCAGGCAGGCGAACAGATCGCCCGGCTGCACCTGGTCCGAGCGGTACCGGATGGCCACGATGTCCGGGGTGGCCTCATCCGGCGCAACGAGCCGCGCGCCGGGCACGCCGCCGGTCAGGTCGAGGAGCCTCATCCGGGGGGCCACGTTACCAGCGGCCCCGGCTACGCCCCTACGGGGCGATTCGCAGTTGGCGCAGGGCGAATGCGGTGATCTGCTCGAACGCCGGAGCGGCGACGTCACCGCCGTAGAAGCTGCCCGCGGAGGGCTCATCCACCATCACGGCGGTCACCACGCCGGGGTGCGTGGCGGGCGCGTATCCCACGAACGACGCGATGTACGTCTCGGTGTAGGCACCGGTGTTGGGGTCGATCTTGTTGGCCGTGCCGGTCTTGCCGCCCACGGTGTAGCCCGCGATGCTGGCCTCCTTGCCGGTGCCGTCATCGCTCACCACCTTCTGCAGCATGATGTTCAGCTGCTCGGCCGTGCGGGGCTTGATGATCTGCTGCCCGCGCGGGTGCGGCAGCACGCGATTGCCGATCTTCTTGATGATGTGCGGCGGCACCATGCGGCCCTTGTTGGCGATGGCGCCGTAGGCCTCGGCGATCTGCGCCATGGTGACCGAGATGCCCTGACCGATGGGGATGTTGAGGATCGACACCCCCGACCAGTCCTCGAACTTGGGCAGCGAGCCGGTGACCTCGCCCGGGTAGTCGAACCCGGTCTTCTGGCCGAACCCGAACTTCTGGATCCAGTCATAGGTCTTCTGCTGGCCCAGCTTCTGCGACACCAGCACGGTGCCCACGTTGCTGGAGTTCTGCAGGATCTCCTCCACCGTCCACGACACCGCCGGCCGGTAGTGGGCCTCCTTCAGCGTGCGGTCGTACATGGTGAGGGTCTCGGGCAGGTTGAACACCGTGTCGCGGGTGACCACCCCCTCCTCGATGGCGCCGGCCACGGCCACCAGCTTGAAGGTGGAACCGGGCTCGTAGGCATCGGTGATGGACCGCACGCGCTCGGTCTCGGGCACGAAGGTGTCGCGGTCGTTGGGGTTGAAGCCCGGCACGGTGGCCATGGCCAGCACCTCGCCGGTGTCGGGCTTCATCACGATGGCCGAGGCGGCCTTGGCGCTGTTGCGCTCCACCACGTCGGCGAGCACGGCCTCGGTCTTCTGCTGGATGGCGCTGTTCAGGGTGAGCGTGATGGGCGTACCCGGCGTGGGCGCCTTGTCGCGGATGATCTGCAGTGCGCGCCCGTCCGGGTCGCGGGCCTCCTCGCGCAGGCCCTCCGTGCCCTTCAGGTGCGACTCCATGGTCTTCTCCAGGCCCGTGAGCCCGGCACCCCAGTCATCGGTCATGCCCACCAGCTGCGCGGCCACCGACCCCAGCGGGTACAGCCGCTTCTGGGTGTCCTGCAGCGTGATGCCCGGGAGGTCGAGCTTGCGCAGGTAGCGCTCGCGCTGCTGGTCCACCCCGGTGTTGAGCATGGCGTACCCGCCCCGGCCCGAGATGCGCTTCTCCACCTCCGACACCGGCAGGCCCACCGCCGTGGCGATCTTCTCGGCGGTGCCGCGCTTGTCGGTGATGAGGTACGGCGTGGCGGTGACCGCCACGGCGTGCTTGTCCACCGCGAGCTCGCGGCCGTCGGCCGACAGGATGGCCCCCCGCGGGGCCGGCAGCTTGATGGTGCTCTCGTGCTGGTTCTGGGCCTTCTGCGACAGCTCGCCGGCCTCCACGGTGGCGATCCAGCCGGCGCGCAGGGCCATGACGCCCAGCACGCCCACGGTTGCCAGGGCGATCAGGCGGATGCGGCGGCTGGCCACGCGGTCCGCGTCGGCGCGCCTGCGGCGGGGCCGCGCGTCGTCAGCGGGTGCGCGGCGCCTGTCCCGGGGCAATCCGGGCCTCCTTCGGCACGTTCACGTAGGTCAGGCCGCTGCCCGGGGCCTGCACCATCCCCAGTCGCGTGGCGGCCTGCTCCACCACCTGGCCGTCCTTCTGGGCGAGCACGGCGCGCAGGCGCAGGATGTCGGCCTGGGCCTCGTTGTACATGTCCACGGTCTGCGCGGTCTGGGTGGTCAGGTTGAGGCGCTGCACGTTGACGAACACCACGCCGCCCAGCAGCAGCGCGATGAGGGGGATCACCACCCACGCCAGGCGCACCCCGTCCAGGTGCAGGCGCTCGCGCAGCGTGGGCTGGCGCGAATGGATGACCCGCGGGCGCGGCCGGGGCCGGGCCGGCGCCTGGCGGGGCGCGCGACCGGGATCCGGCAGGCGGGCGGCGCCCGCGCGGGTGCTCATGCGTCCCCCTTGCGGATCACGCGCAGGCGCGCCGAGTGCGCGCGCGGGTTGGCGGCCACCTCACCGGTGACGGCCTTCACGGCCTTGGGGGTGACCATGCGGCCCTCGGGCAGCTGTCCGCACCCGCACACCGGCATGTCCGGCGGGCAGATGCAGCCCCGGGAGAGATCGCGCATGAAGCGCTTGGCCATGCGGTCCTCGAGCGAGTGGAAGGAGATCACCGCCAGGCGCCCGCCGGGGCGAAGGAGGTCGAATGCCAAGGGCAGCGCGCGCTCCAGGATTCCCAGCTCGTCGTTCACCTCGATGCGCAGCGCCTGGAACACCCGCTTCGCCGGGTGGCCGCCCGCGAACAGCGCCGGGGTGGGAACGGCGCCGCGGATCACCTCCACCAGGTCGCCGGTGGTGGCGATGGGCCGCTCGTCGCGGCGGCGCACGATGGCCCGCGCGATCTGGCGCGCATAGCGCTCCTCGCCGTACTCGCGGAACCACCGGGTGAGGTCCTGCTCGTCGGCCGTGTTCACCAGGTCGGCGGCGCTGGTGCCCGTGGAAGGGTCCATGCGCATGTCCAGCGGCGCCTGGCGCGAATACGAGAACCCGCGCTCGGCGGTGTCCACCTGCATGGATGACAGGCCCAGGTCCATGAGCACGATGTCCGCCCGCTCGCCGTCGGCCGCGAGTTGCTCGAGGCCCGTGGCGAAGTCGGTGCGCACGAGGCGGGCCGGGCAGGGCATGTGGGCCATGCGGGCCTGGAAGTGCCGTGCGGCCTCGGGATCGCGGTCGATGCCCACCAGGCTGCCGGTGGGGCCCACGCGGTCGGCAAGCGCGGCGGCGTGCCCGCCGGCCCCGAAGGTGCAGTCCACCACCGCCTCGCCCGGCTCGGGCGCGGTCAGCGCCAGCACCTGGTCGAGGAGGACGGGTACGTGGGGGGCGCCGCCGGGGGTCGCCGGCGCGACCTCGATGCGCGACGCCGCCGCGCTCATCCCCGGCCCCCGTCCATGCGCTGGGCCAGGCGCGCGGCCCGCTGGGCCACGCCGTCCTTGCGCAGCCTCTGGAAGCGCTCGTCCAGGCGTGCCGGATCCCACAGCTCCAGGTAGGACCCCGCGCCCACCACCTTCACCTTGCCGTCCAGTCCCGCGTGGTCACGCAGCTCGGCGGGCACCAGCAGGCGGCCCTGCTTGTCCAGGCCCTCCTGCTCGAACGCCCCGGCCAGGAGGAAGCGGCTCAGCTCGCGCTGGTCGTCGTCCAGCACACTCATGCGGCCGAAGGTCCCCTCTATGAACCCGGGCCACTCGAACCGCGGCACCACCACGAGGCAGTCATCGAGCCACCAGGCGGTGACGGTGCCGTCGGCGAATGGCTCTCGCAGCCGGGATGGGATTGCCACCCGGGAGCGGTCGTCGAGGCTGCATTCGTAGGTGCCGCTGAGCAATCGGGGTGCCACGTGCGGGAACCTACCCCCACCCTCCCCACAATGCAACCCATTTACCCCAAAATGTTCTCCCACTCCCCCATTGACTCACCCAGGAGCACCTCGCAACGCGTCGTGCGCCCCCGCGGCAGCGGGCGCAATGGATCGTGCGGTGAGAACACCTGTTCCGTCCGAGGGCAGTCGTACATTTGTTCGCATGAACACGCGAACACATCTCACACTCGTTCCCGCCACCGACGGCGGCACCCCCTCCCACCGCGGCGCGCGCCGCCGATCGGGCGGCAGGCCGGCCGGCGGTCGTGCCGCCGGCGTGGCCGCGCTTGCCGCGGGCCTCACCCTGGGGCTCGCCGTCGGCGCGGCGGCCACCCTCGCCACGCACCCGGGCGACTACGCCATGGTGCTGCTGCCGCTGGCCGGTGCCGCGGGCATCACCCTGGCCGCGGCCTTCCGCAGCCGCGCCGTGGCCCAGAAGCGCCGGCGCGCGCGCAGGCTTCGCGAGGAGCGCCGCCAGCTGCGGCACCAGGCCATGCTGCCCAAGCCCGTGCTGGTGCATTCGCGCGACGAGTTCCGACCGGTCCTCGTCGCCACCGGGTCCGTCGCGCTGCCGAACGGGCACGCGGCGTAGGACCCCTGCGCCCGGGGGTGTTGCTCCCACCCCCGGGCGCTCGGGTCATTTCCGGCGTTTCCACGTTTCGGTGCCGTAACGCCGGCCCGCACGCAGCGCGCCCACAGCCGGTAACGTCGAGGGCGTGAGCGACGCTGACCGGCTGGCCGTCTTCGGGGACATCCACGCCAACCTCCCGGCACTCGACGCGGTACTCGACGCCATCGCCCATGCGGGCGTCACGCGTGCGCTCATCACCGGCGACATCGTGCTGCGTGGCCTTGATCCCGAGAAGTGCGTGAAGCGCGTGCGCAAGACCGGGTGGCCCTGCGTGGAGGGCAACACCGACCGCCGCGTGGTGGGAAAGAAGGTCAAGCCCAAGACCCACGTGCGCGACATGCGCCCCGGCACCCGCACCTGGACCAAGACCATGCTCAGCCAGGAGTCGCTCGACTGGCTGGACGCCCTGCCGGCGGTGGTGGAGGCCTCGCTCGGACCGCACCGCGTGGTGGCGGTCCACGGCGACCAGACGGTGCCGCCGGGCGCCGTGGACCACGCGGCCAGCGACGAGTCGATCATCGCCACCATGGACGCGCTGGGCGCGGACGTGCTGGTGACCGCGCACACGCACTCGCCCATGCTGCGCTGGGTGGATGGGCGCCTGGTGGTGAACCCCGGAAGCGTTGGTGAGGGCACCGACGACGACCGGCGCCCGTCATGGGCCCTGCTCGAAGCCGGGGAGAACGGCATCCACGCCTCGATCGAGCACGTGGATGCCCCCCTGGCCCCGCCCCGCGACAAGAACCACCGCAAGGGCGAATAGCCCCGCGGCCGCGCGGCCTAGGGCTCGCCCGCCCGCCGCGCGATGGTCACCAGTTGGCCGCCGTGCCCCAGCGCGCGCGCGGCGCCGGCCACCGGGATGAGCGCCGCCGACAGCGCCCGGCCCAGCAGCCCCCGCCGCGGGTGCACCTGGGGATCCAGCCCGGGGGCCAGCGAGTACGCCAGGCCCGATGGGTACCCCCACCCCCCGCGCGTGCCGATGCCCGCCACCGAGAAGCCCGCGGCGCCCAGCACCAGCCGCAGCGCGTCGGCGTCGAGGTGCCAGCGGTGCCGCGATGGCTCCCAGCCGTGCCAACGCGGACCGAAGGCCCGGGCCTCGGCAGAGTCGCGATTCGGCACCGCCACGTTCAGCAGCCCACCGGGGCGCAGCACCCGCCCCACCGCGGCGAGGCCCCGGTCCAGGTGGGGCAGGTGCTCCAGCACGTGCCACATCACCGCGGCATCGGCCTGGCGCCCCTCCATCACCTCATCCAGCTGTTCCGCTCCTGCACGCACCACGGTCACCCGACCCGGGGGCAGGGTGCTCATCATGGCGTGGGCGCGCATCTCCTCCACCGCATCGGGCTCCACGGCGATCACGCGCAGGCCACGCGCCGCAAGCGCCCGCGCCCGCAGCCCCGACCCCGCGCCCACGTCCACCACCAGCGAATCCGGCGCGAGCAGCGATGCCAACGGCGCCATCCCGGCGGCCACCACGCGCAGGGCGATGCGCTCCTCCACCTCGCCACCGGGTGCGGCCGCGGGCGCGGGTGCGGCGTCGGGCGGCGCGGGATCCGTGAACCCCACCCCGCACACCGCGGACGTGCACAGCCGGATGGCGGCGGGCGCGCCCTGCACGCGGTCGCGCGGCTGCAGCAGGAACCGTGATGGCGCGCCGCACCGCGGGCAGGGGATGGGCTCGCTCACGGCCCCGACGATACCGGGTGGTCATCTGCCCGATGCCCAGGGCGGCAGGAGCACCGTGGGGGGCGCGGGGCGCGGTGGCCGCGGTCGCCGCGGGCGGGCTGGTCGATCCGGCTTCGCCGGGCGCACCGGAGTGATGGGCGCGAGTGGCGCCTGGATGAGCCGCAGGATGGCCGGGAGCGGCCGCACGGGAGCGCGGTCGCCGAGGCTGGTGGCCCGCACGGTGACCAGCCCGATGAACACCAGCACGATCACGATGACGATCCCGATGTACTCGGCCGTGGTGGATCCCCGCTGGTTCACGTGCCACCCATCACCGCGCCCACCTGCGACGCGAGCTCGATGATCATCACGCCGAGGATCAACAGCATCGCCCCGGGCACCATCACCAGGGCCACCACCAACTGGATGCGCGGCGCGGCGCGTGCGGCGCGGTCGCGCGCGGCCTGGCGACGGGAGGCCCGCAGGGCCTCGGCCTGCCCCGCCAGGGCCGTGGCCAGCGGAGTGCCCAGCTCCTCGGCCTGCAGCAGCGACGCCACCAGGCGCCCTACGTCCTCCGACCCGGTGCGCTGGGCCAGCCCCTGGTAGGCGGCCCTGCGGGGCGTTCCCAGCGCCTGGTCGGCAAGCGTGGCCTGCACCTCGTCACCCAGGGCACCGCCCAGGCGCTGGGCGGCCAGGCCAAGGGCGGGGTCCAGCGCCATGCCCGCCTCCACGCAGATGACCATGAGGTCCAGCAGGTCGGGCAGGGCCCACACGATGCGCTGGCGCCGACGGCGGGCCAGGCCCGCCACCACGCGATCGGGCACGGCGCGCCCGCCAAGCGCGGCCAGGGGCGCCAGCACCAGCAAGGGCAGCGCCACCACGGCGGCCACGGCGCCCAGCAGAAGGCCAGCCAGCGCACCGCCCGCCCGGGCCCGTGCCAGATTCGGGATGGCCACGTCGCGGGGCAGGCCCGCGGCCACCACGGCCACCGCATCCGGCGTGCCCCCGAGCACGCTCCGTGCGCCGGGCGGCACCGGGATTCCGGCAAGCACGCGCACCACCAGCGGCAGCGCGGGCGTCGATGCCGCGGCCACGGTGGCCGCGCGGCGTGCGCGCAGCAGGCCCATGACCACGCACGCCAGGGCCGCGGCGCCCAGCAGAAGCCCGGGCAGGATCACGCCGGCACCGCGGCGATGCGTCGGATGATCACGATGCCCAGCGCCTGCAGGCCCACCGATGCCACCAGCACCGCGATGCCCGCGGGCGACGACGCGGTGCGGGCGATGAGCCCCGGGGCGGCGGCCTCGGCCAGCGCGGCCCCCATCACCGGAAGGGCCGCCACCATCCAGGCCGTGGCGCGGGCCTGCGCCGTGGCGCCGCGCAGCTCGCGTGCGAGACGCGCGCGCTCCTCGAGCCGACCGGACATGTCCCGCAAGGCGCGGGCCAGGTCGCCCCCGGTGCGCCGCTGCACCAGGATCGCCGTGACGAGCAGACCCAGGTCGGGGTCGGGCAACCGGGCCGCCATGGCCGCCAGCGCATCGTCCACGCGCGCGCCCAACTCCATCTCGGCTGCCGCCTGGCGCAACTCGGCCCCCAGCGGGTCGGGCGTATCGCGTGCCGCCCGGATGAGCGCTTGTCGCAGCGACAACCCCGCCGCCACCGCCCCCGCCAGCATCTGGGCCACGGCAGGCATGGCATCGCCCACGCGTCGCATGTACCGCCGATCGGCGGCCGACAACACCACGCGCAGCGCAACCACGCCGGCCACGAGGCCGAGCGATGCCACCACGGGGTGGCGGAAGACCGCCAGCAGTACCAGCGCCGCGACCACCCCCGTGCCTGCGGACGCCAGCAGCACGGCATCGGGGCCCAGGGGCAATCCGGCGCGCTGGATGCGCGCGACGAGCGATCCGCCACCCGGCAGGCGCATGGCCAGCCCCGCCGAGGACGCCCGTGTCCACGGGCTGGACCGGACGGGTCGGATGGACACCACTGATCGCACCCCCGCCACCACGGCCACGGCGGCGCACGCGGCCATCAGCGGGCCGGCCAGGCTCACCGCGCCACCAACCCGCGCCGCCACTCCGCCGCGTCGGGCGCCCACACGAACCTGCCTCCGCCATCGGCCCGCCAGCGGCACAGGCGGCGGGCCTCCGGCCCGTCGGCACCACGCACCACCTGGGCAAGCTCCACGGTACGGCGCGCGCCCGAGGCATCGCGTGCCTGATGCACCACCAGGTCCACCGCGCTGGCCACCTGGTCAGCCACCGCCCGCCAGGGAAGCTCCAGGTCGCCCATCAGCGCCAGCGTCACCAGCCGCCGCAGCGCCTCACGGGGAGACGACGCGTGAAGCGTGGACAGCGATCCCTCGTGCCCGGTGGTGAGCGCGCTGATCATGTCCAGCGCCTCGCCGCCCCGCACCTCTCCCACGATTATCCGGTCGGGGCGCATGCGCAGCGCGTTCCGGACCAGTGCACGGATGGGGATGGCGCCGCGCCCCTCCACGCCAGGCGGGCGGGCCTCCAGGCGAACCACGTGCTGCAGCGGAAGGCGCAGTTCGGCCGCGTCCTCGATGGTGATCACCCGCTCCGTGGGTGCGATCGCCGCGCACAGCGCCGCCAGGGTGGTGGTCTTCCCGCTTCCCGTGCCGCCGGTCACGAGGATGTTGCGGCGCGCCCGGACCGCGGCCTCCAATGCGTGGCGCATCTCCTCGGTCATCGCCCCCAGGCGCACCAGGTCGTCAGCGCCCAGGCGCTCGGCCGGGAACCGCCGCACGGTCAGCACCGGGCCGTCGATGCTCAGCGGGGGCACCACGGCGTTCACGCGGGATCCATCGGCCAGGCGTGCGTCCACCATGGGACTGGCCTCGTCCAGTCGCCGACCCAGCGGGGCCAGGATGCGATCGATCACGTGGAGCAGGTGGTCGGAATCGGCGAACCGCGTGTCCACCGGCTGGATGCGCCCGGCGCGCTCCACCCACACGCGCGCGGGGCCATTCACCATCACCTCGGTCACGTCGGGGTCGCGCAGGAGGGGCTCCAGTGGACCCAGGCCCAGCGTGGCGTCCACCACCGCCGTCACCACCCGGTGCCGGTCGTCCGTGGACAGGATGTGCCGCCCCTCATCGAGGGCGTCCTCGGCGAGGGCCGCCACCGCCTCGCGCGTGGCGCTGCCTGCCACGATAAGCCCCCCGCGCACGATGGATGCCCGGATCTGCTCCACCAGCACGGGGTCGGGCGTGCCCTCATCCACGGTCATGCCTGCTCCAGCACCGCGTCGACCGTGCGGGCCATGCGTCGTCCGCGGGGCAGCCTGCCCTCGGACACATCGCGCGCCCCGCGGTCATCGCGGTCCAGGGCCACCACGGCGCGTCCGCGCATGGCCGCCCGCATGGCACGTGCCGCCAGTGGATCACCCCCGGGCAGGGCCGACGCCACCACCACGGCGGGCTGCTCCAGCGCGGGCAGTGCGCGAGCCGCGCGCGCGGCACCCTGCACCGTGGACGGCACCACCAGCACCAGTCGCGTCGCCTGGCGCGCCAGCACCCGGGCAAGGGGCGCATCGCCCAGGCCCGCATCGGCCACCCACCCGCCACGCGCGGCCACGTGCCCCGCCACGGCCTGGGCGCGCGGGCCGTGCCACATGGCCGCGGAGACCGGCCCCGCGGACCCTGCGATCACGTCCACGCCGCATGAGTGGGGATGGACCACCTGATCCACATGCCCGGCCGTGACCCCCTCGCCGAGCGGAAGCAGGTCGTCCAGCGCACGCGCGGGATCCAGCCCCCACAGGGCGGCCGGCCCGGCGCCGTGCATCCCGGCGTCCACCAGCAGCGGCGCACTGCCCGAAGGCGCCATGCGCAGGGCCAGGGCGCACGCCAGCGTGGTGGTGCCGCAGCCGCCCGCGGCCCCCATGACCACGACGCCGCTCACGGATCGCCCGCCGGCCTGGCCACCACCCGCACCTCGCGCGCGAAGTCGAGTGCGCGGGTGACCTCCAGCGCCTGGTCGCTGGTGAGGCGCAGCAGGATGGCGTCGCCGCCCACGTCGCCGTCGGCGGGATCGGCACGCATCACTGCCAGCACCTCGGCATCGGACACCACCACGCGGGTGCGGCCGGCCAGCCCCTCGCCATCGGACGCCATCACGTCCACGCGTGCCCCGGGCAGCGGCGCCGCGGCAGCCACGCCCGCGGCGCGGAGCGGAACGGGCATCGCGCGCTCCCCGGCCGCCAGGGGGGCCGGTGCGATGCGGGGATCACCGCCCAGGGCTGCCTGCGTGATGGGCTCGCCGGCGGTGACCGCGGCAACCACCCGGCGCCCCACCGCGTCGTCGGCGCTCCGCAGCATGCCGGGCAGCACGGCGCCGGCAGGCACCTGTGCCATGGCCAGCAGGCCGGATTCGTCGGCCCCGATGAGCGTTCCGGGGGCCACGGGACGTGCCGCCACCAGCACGCGCTCGCCGGGCGGCGCCTGCTGGCCCGCGCCGCGCGCCAGCAGGAAGGCCCCCACGGCCAACAGCGCGGCGAGGGCGAACCAGGCGCCGGGCCGCCGGATGCGAAGGCCCCTCACGCCGACGCGCGCCGTGCGCACGCGGGGCATGACGCGCCGTCCATGCCACCCTGGCCGCACCAGTCGCACTGGCACCATGCGCAGTCGCACCAGCGGGCCACGGCGTCGGGCCCCATGGCCGGGACGGGCGTGCCGTCCGGACCCCACTCGCGCATGGGCAGGGTGGCCGGCGACATGCCCGCCAGGCCCACCGCCACCTGGGCCCGGCGCAGCAGGTCATCGGGCGGGGTGGTGCGCGCCCACGACGCGATGAGCGCGCAGGCCCATGCCGCGGGCCCGATTGCCGGCGGCAGCCACAGCACGTCCATGCCCATCACCACGGCCAGCGCGGGCAATGGAGCCGTGGATGCGTCCGACCACGGCGGGCGCGCCATCACCAGGGCCTGGGGGCCAGCCGCCTCCAGCACGTCGATCACCTGATCGGCCGCCAGCCGTCCCGAACGTCGGGGTGGCGGAGGCACCGCTCGGGCGGCGGGGTCATCCACCAGTCCCGATGCCGCGGCCACCGCATGGTCCAGCACCAGCACCCGGGCCTGGGCTTCACTCATCGTCGGCCACCAGGCGGTACCCCAGCCCCCACACGTTGAAGATGTACCGGCGGCCCCCTGACGCCGCCGCCAGCTTCCCGCGCAGCCGGGACGCGTGGCTGTCCACCGTGCGCGTGCGGCCCATCGACTTATAGCCCCACACGTCGCGCAGCAGTTCCTGCTTGCTCACCACGCGGCGCGGGTCGCGCGCCAGGGCGGTGAGCAGCCCCAGTTCCTTGGCCGACAGGGCCACGGGCACGCCTGCCAGCGTCACGCGCCGGGCACGGCGGTCGATCACGATGTCGTCCACCCGCAGCAGCCCGGCCGCCCACTCGCCGTCGGCGCGGCGCATGAGGGCCTTGAGCCGTGCAAGCAGTTCCACGTAGGCGAACGGCGTGCCCACCACCTCGTCGGCACCGCGCTCAAGCGCTCGCACCACCCGGTGTGGCTCGCAGGCGCCCGACACGCCGAGCACCGGGATGGCCGCGTCCCAGGGGTCTTCCGGGCCGCCCTCGCGCACGAGCCCCACGGCTTCCAGCCCGCCGGACGACGGCATGTCGAGGTCGACGATGACGGCCGACGGGCACGCCCGGCGCAGCAGCCCCCGGGCCTCGTCGGGGTCGGCGGCGAGCATCACGTCAAAGCGGTCGGCCTCCAGGTCCTGCGCCAGGCTGCCCGACGCGGGACGGGGTCCGACCAGCAACACCGAGCGGTGGGGTGCCTCAGTGGTCATCCGGGTCCTCCGATCATCCGTGGGGGCCGTATGCCCCCGGTGATCGCACAACGCCTGGCGCACGCGGATGCTCCCCCCTCCCCGTGACCCGAATCACCCATCGAGCGGGAAAAGGGGACCCGCATCCGCGTGCAGCACGTCGCCCGGGCGCACGCGCAGGGTGCCACTGCCGGCCTCCACCACCGCCGCGGCCTGGCGGCAACGGGCCCCGCGCCGCGGGAGCGGGTCCACCACCCGCAGCACGCGACCGGCGGAGTCGATGAACGCAACCGCGACGGGCGCACGCAGCCCCAGCCCGTGCACCCAGTTGCACGGCACGAGGACGAGCGCCTCACCCGGCGCAGGATCCGGCGTGCCCAGCATGCCCACCAGCCGCGCCACGGCCCGATCGGCCACGGCGATCCGTGCCACCACCACGCGCCCTGTGTCATCGCGCAGCGCACCCGCCGGGCGGGCCAGGCTGTCGAACCGGAGTCGGGGCATGGCCGAAGGGTGGCCTCCCCGGGCGCGCGGGTGGGTTACGCCCCCTGCCGGAAGGCGCGCCGGATGCAACCGGCGCGCGCGCCTACTGGTGCGGGGTGATGCTCCCCTGCAGCGCGGCCATGGCGCGGGCGAACAGCAGGCCCATGGCGTCGGCGGCCTGGTCGGGCGTGTCCACGGGCTTCAGGCTGGCCATCCCGGCCGATGCCATCTGCACGGCCAGCTGGATCACCTGGAAGCGGTCGACCGGCTGGATGTGCCCGCCGCCCTCGGCCTGGATCTCCTCCATGGCCTCGCGCTGGGCGCGCATCATCTCCTTGAGACGCTCCTTGAACTCCTCCGATGCGCCCTCGCCGAAGGCGAAGCCGAACGGGAACTCCTCATCACTCACAGCCTGATCTCCCTCAGCGGCGTGCGGCTGAACATGTGGATGGTGTCCACGAACCGAACGGTACGCGTCCGGAGGTCCATGAGGATGGAATGGGTTCTGGCGCCGTCGCTGAAGTACCGCACGCCCTTGAGCAGGTTGCCATCGGTGACCCCCGTGGCCAGCACGTACAGCGGCGCGGGCGCCAGCTCGCGGGCGGTCAGGACGCGGTCGGTGTCCTGCAGGCCGAATGGCACCAGGCGCTCGCGCTGGGCGTCGTCCTTGGGCCACATCTTGGCCTGGATCTCGCCGCCCAGGCACTCCAGCGCCGCGGCGGTGATGACGCCCTCGGTGGATCCACCGATGCCGATGTACAGGTGGTCGCCGGTGCCGCGAACGGCCGCCGACATGCTGGCGGTGATGTCACCATCGGGAATGAGCTTGATGCGCGCGCCCTGGCGCCGGATCTCCTCGATCATGTCCTCGTGCCGGGGCCGGTCGAGCACGATGACCGACAGGTCCTTCACGCGCCTGTCGTAGCAGCGGGCCACGGTGTCGAGGGTGTCGGAGATGGGGGCGTCGATGTCCACGCGCCCCTTGGCGGTGGCGCCCACGCAGATCTTCTGCATGTACATGTCGGGCGCGGCCATCACCCCGCCGGGCGCGCCGATGACGCACACGGCGATGGCGCCTGCGTCCCCGCGCGCCACCAGGTCGGTGCCCTCCAGGGGATCAACTGCGATCTCGCACGGCATGCCGCCGGTGCCGAGGACCTCGCCCACGTAGAGCTCGGGGGCCTCGTCCTTCTCGCCCTCGCCGATGATCACCTCGCCCGTGATGGGCATGGCGCTGAACTCCTTGCGCATGGCGTCCACCGCGGCGCCGTCGGCGGCGTGGCGGTCGCCCTGGCCCACCCAACGGGCCGATGCCAGCGCGGCCTGCTCGGTGACGCGCAGGAAGTCGGTGGCCGGGACGATGGTGTGCCCATCGAGGCCGTCGGGCACGGGAGCGGGTACGTCGTTGGTGGTCATGCGTCCTTCCGGGCCAGGCGGGCCGCGTGGTCCTCGTTGAACTTCTCGATGCCCGCCGCCGTGAGCGGGTGATGCAGCATCTGGTGGAAGACCTTGGGCGGGATGGTGGCGATGTCGGCGCCCATGCGGGCCGACTCCATCACGTGCACGGGGGTGCGCACGCTGGCCGCAAGCACCTCGCACTCGAAGTCGGACTGCGCGAAGGCCTCCACGATCTCGGCCAGGTGCCCCAGGCCGTCCTCGTTGATGTCGTCGTAGCGCCCGATGAACGGCGACACGAAGGCCGCGCCGGCCGACGCCGCCAGGATGGCCTGGTTGGCCGTGAAGCACAGGGTCATGTTGACCCGGATGCCGTCGCGCGCCAGCGCCGAGGTGGCGCTGAGCCCCTCGCGGCTGGTGGGCAGCTTCACCACGATGCGCGGATCGATCGCCGCCAGGCGCCGGCCCTCGCTGATCATGGTGGGCACGTCATCCGCCACCACCTCGGCCGACACCGGACCGTCCACGATCTCGCAGATACGCCGGTAGATGTCGTCCTCGTCGCCCTCCACCTGCGAGAGCAACGTGGGGTTGGTGGTGGCGCCGCTCAGCACGCCCCAGGATGCGATCTCCTCGATGTCGTCGAGGTTCGCGGTGTCGATGAACAGCTTCACGAGGGGCCCTCCGTGGACGTCGCCGGCTCGGTCCCGACCCTACCAGCCGGTCCCGTCACCCCGGTGCCGGCGGGCGGCGCTGCATGCGCATGCGGTGGCGCCCCCACTCCTCCAGCCCGGCGCCCGCCATGATGAGCAGCGCGGCGCCCACGAACCACCATTGGCGGTCGATGCCGGCCTCCAGCGGCACCACCGTGCGCGTGGCCGGCACCCACGCCACGCGCACGGTGGAGTCGGTGCCGTCGATGTCGTCGCCCTCGTAGGTGAGCCCGCTCGCGGCAACCCGGCCTGCCACCACCACGTCCCCGGTCCACACCACGCGACAGGCACGGTCCGCCCCCTCTCCCGTGCATCGTTCCACGCGCTCGCGGGGCTGGAACTCCACGATGGGCTGGCCCCGGTCGGTGACCAGCGGTTCCTCCTGCGCGCACCCGACGAACACCAGCGCCGAGCCCGCGAGGATCATGAGCCCGCCGATCGTCACCAACCCGAGGCCGGGTGTGCCGTTCATCGCCGTCACCGTGCCATATGCCCACGCCGTGGTGCGGTCCCGGGAGGCAGGCGGGGCCCGTGCGCCGGGCCCCCGGCCTACCTCACCGCACCCTCACCCTGCGGACGGTCTCGGCCACGACGCCCGCCGGTCCGCGGGCCGTGGTGGTGACCGTCCACGAGCCCTTGGGCAGCCTGATCGAGCAGCTGTAGGTGCGCTTGATGACCCTCTTGGTCTTGGGGTTCCTCAAGGCCTTCACCGTGCACTTGCCGCGAACGGTCCGGCGCTGCATGGCGGCGGCGAGGCCGTTGCCAGCCGCGCCCGCGGCGCCGGTGGTGGCCGCCTGGCTCACCGAGGTCGCACCGCTGGGCAGCGTGCCCGAGGTGGTGCCCCGGCCGCGCTTGACGGCCCAGCGGCCGGGCAGGCCTTTGGGCCGCACCACGGGCGCGGCACCCGAAGCCGGGGTTGCGGCGGCGGGAGTGGCCTTGCGGATGGAGTAGGTGGGCGCGGAGAAGTGCGCGCCCGGGTCGTCGTAGGAGCACAGCACCCCGCCCGTCGCGGCGTCACACGTCATGCCCGGAACCGCTCCGCCGGACGCGGCCCCGGCCTCCCGGCGAATGAGGCCCAGGCTCGAGGGCCCTGCGCCGCCCATGAAGGTGTCGAGCATGCTCGACGGCAGGAACGCGCGCAGGTAGGCCTGGTTGAGCGCGCCACCCACATGGCGGTGCGGTCCGGCGAGGGCGATCTTGAGGCTGGGGGAGCAGGTGGCGGAGGGAGCGCCGCACACCTCACCGGTTTCGGTTACGAACGAAGGCATCACCCCGAAGGTGTTCGCGCTGGTGGACACCCACGACCCGGCCAGCTGCCTGCTGACGTCGGGCATGAGGGGGTTCGGCAGGTTCACCTGCCCCATCAGGTACTGGGCCCAGGTCTGCTGGGCCACGTCGACGTTGCAGTTGTCCGGCATGCACATGCCATTGCCGGCGAATGACCACGGGCGCGGCGACGCCACGACCGTGATGCGGCCGCCCGCGATCGTCACGCTCGAGGCCCAGCCGACCACGATCGTGTTCACGCTCGCCTCACCGCCGGGCACATCCGCCGACATCCTCAGGACGGTGTCCCGGGTCACCCCCGTGGAGGCAATGTCCTCGCTGGCGTTGCCGTTGACGTTGGCGTCGTAGGTCCTGAGGAACACGGCGTTGGCCTGCGACGAGTAGCACGCGGTGAACGCGGGCACGCTCCCCAGGCCCGACACCTTCTCGATGCTGGCATTCGTGGCGTCCTGCAAGCCAAGGGATGCGCACGTGGGGGGTGGTGCGGCGGTGGAAGCAGATGCTCCGACCAGGGCCATCACGCCGGCGCCGACCGCGCCCATGAGGATGTTCCGAACGGTGGGGGCGGGCATGGGATGAGGTCCTTGGGCTCGGGGGATGGATACGTAACCAATACTATCCCCAATATTCCGTAACCGGCAATACGGGCACCCCGCGCTTCGCCCGCATGACTGCGGGGGGCTGTCTACTGTTGCGCCCGTGCCGCTGCGCTTCTCCCTCCCCATCCTCGTCTTCGTCGGCGGGGCGTCCACGCTGGGGGCGGAGCTCACGGGGGCGCGCCTGCTGGCGCCGTGGTTCGGGGCCAGCAGCCTGGTGTGGGCCAACGTGATCGGCCTCACGCTCATCTACCTGTCGCTGGGCTACTGGCTGGGCGGCAAGGTGGCCGACCGCTACCCCAACCCGCGCATCCTCGGCGGCGTGGTGGTCGTGGCGGCCATCACGGTGGCCGTGCTGCCGCTGGCGCTCACGCCCATCTTCGAGGTCGCGCAGGGGGCGTTCGCCGATCTGTCGGCCGGTGCGTTCGTGGCCTCGTTCGTGGGCACCATGCTCATGTTCCTGGTGCCCATCACCCTGCTGGGCAC
>VFQT010001435.1_pt1 | contig 28668 bp, 32 predicted proteins | sample 3512381 | NCBI WGS metagenome assembly VFQT01 (sample SAMN10412376, study PRJNA504923) | tailings metagenome | isolation source: Relicate 2 Philex TSF3 active mining site | place: Philippines: Tuba, Benguet | collected 2017-08-29
ATGGCCGAAGACGAAATTATGATCGCCATCGAAGTGGCTCCGTTTGCGCCGAAAACGGGTTACGCATATCACAAGCTAAAACGTAAAACAGGCGATTGGGCGACTGCTGCGGCTGCGGTTGTGCTGCAGATGTCGGGTAACAAGGTTGCACATGTTGCAATTGGCCTGACCAATGTTGCGCCCACTGCGCTCCGAGCAACGGCTGCCGAGCAGTTGATGATCGGGCAGGAGATTAGCCCGGCACTAATGGATCGCGTAGCCGAGAGCGTACGTTCGATTTGTGACCCTGCTGAAGATCTGCGTGGTGATGCGGAGTACAAAACGGCGATGGCGGGCGAGATGACGCGTCGCGCTATCGCTGCTGCGGTCGCTCATTGCCAATAATAAGAACCGGAGGAAGACATCATGAGTAAAAAAATTATTTCGATGAATATCAACGGCAAAAAAGTGGAAGAGGCCGTCGAATCCCGAACCCTGCTCGTTCACTTCTTGCGTGAAAAGATGAATCTGACGGGGGCGCATATTGGTTGTGAAACCAGTCATTGTGGCGCATGTACGGTCGACATTGATGGGGAATCGGTCAAATCGTGCACTTGCTTTGCGGTCCAGTGTGAGGGCAGCGACATTATTACCGTTGAAGGCCTAGCGCAAGGCGGTGTGCTTCATGCCGTTCAAGAAGGCTTTTATCAAGAGCATGGTCTTCAGTGCGGATTTTGCACCCCGGGAATGCTGACACGTGCTTACCGCTTCCTGCAGGACAATCCAAATCCTACCGAGGATGAGATTCGGGTCGGTATGTCGGGCAATTTGTGTCGTTGCACCGGGTATCAAAATATTGTCAAGGCAGTTCAGTACGCTGCAAAAAAGCTGCGTGAAGACGCCCAGAAGCCTGTGACCGCATAAGCGCGTCAAACTCTACCGGAGATTATTATGAATGCACCTGATCGCAAGGCTGCCCTGCAGGGTATGGGCGATTCCCGGCTTCGTAAGGAAGATGCCCGTTTTATCCAAGGTAAAGGCAATTATGTTGACGATATCAAGCTACCTGGTATGGTCCACATGGATATCGTGCGCTCGCCATTGGCCCATGCGCGTATCAAGAAAATCAACAAAGAAAAAGCACTAGCCATTCCCGGCGTGATTGCAGTTCTTACAGCAGACGACCTGAAGCCGCTGAAGTTGCACTGGATGCCAACACTGGCGGGCGACGTGGCCGCAGTTTTGGCGGACGAGAAAGTTCATTTTCAGATGCAGGAAGTGGCTGTTGTGCTTGCAGATGATCGCTATATCGCCGCAGACGGCGTTGAAGCCGTGGAAGTAGAGTACGAAGAACTGCCGGTCGTGATTGACCCGTTTAAGGCGCTTGAAAAAGACGCGCCTGTGTTACGCGAAGATCTCGCTGGTAAAACCGACGGTGCGCATGGCCATCGCTATCACCATAACCATATTTTTACTTGGGATGCGGGTGATAAAGAGGCGACCGATGCCGCGTTCAAGAGTGCCCCGGTCACGGTTTCGGAAAAATTGCTTTACCCGCGTGTGCACCCTTGTCCGCTGGAGACATGTGGGGCGGTTGCATCGTTCGATCCGGTACGTGGTGAGCTAACGACCTATATGACCAGTCAAGCACCTCATGTGGTGCGCACCGTGGTCTCGATGCTGTCGGGTATTCCGGAGTCAAAAGTGCGGATCGTATCGCCCGATATCGGTGGTGGATTCGGTAACAAGGTGGGCGTTTATCCCGGGTATGTCTGTGCCATCGTGTCGTCGATCGTATTGGGTCGACCGGTGAAATGGGTTGAGGATCGTATAGAAAATCTCTCCTCCACTGCGTTTGCGCGCGACTATCACATGACCGGTGAACTCGCCGCAACGACTGATGGAAAAATTCTGGGCTTGCGTACGCATGTGATTGCTGATCACGGCGCGTTTGACGCGTGTGCTGATCCGACCAAGTTCCCTGCAGGCTTGTTCCATATCTGCTCGGGTTCCTATGACATTCCAGCAGCGCACTGCACGGTTGAGGGCGTGTATACGAACAAGGCGCCCGGTGGCGTGGCATATCGCTGCTCTTTCCGGGTAACTGAGGCGGTGTATCTGATTGAGCGTATGGTCGATGTGCTTGCGCAGAAGCTGAATATGGATAAGGCTGAGATACGGCGCAAGAATTTCATTCGCAAGGAACAGTTCCCATACACTTCAGCCTTTGGCTTCGAATATGACTCAGGCGATTATCACACGGCGTTAGATAAAGTACTTGATGCCGTGGATTACAAAGCGCTACGTGCCGAGCAAGCGGCCAAGCGTGCTGATCCGAATTGCCCCACATTGATGGGTATTGGATTGGTGACGTTCACGGAGGTAGTGGGTGCGGGTCCGACCAAAATGTGTGACATCCTGGGTGTGGGTATGTTCGACTCCTGCGAGATTCGGGTTCATCCTACCGGTAGTGCGATTGCCCGCATGGGGACGATCACGCAGGGTCAGGGTCACCAGACAACCTATGCGCAGATTATCGCGACTGAGCTGGGCATTCCGTCTGAGGTGATTCAGGTAGAAGAGGGCGATACCAGCACCGCACCCTATGGTTTGGGTACTTACGGTTCACGCTCGACGCCGGTCGCGGGTGCAGCGATTGCCATGGCTGCTCGTAAAATTCACGCAAAAGCGAAGAAGCTGGCTGCCCACCTGCTTGAAGTGGGTGAGAACGATCTCGAGTGGGAAATTGATCGATTTAAGGTCAAGGGTAGTGCAGACAAATTCAAAACCATGTCCGAGATCGCATGGGCGGCGTACAACAAACCACCAGCAGGTATGGAGCCAGGCTTGGAGGCGGTGCACTACTACGACCCACCGAACTTCACTTATCCGTTTGGCATTTATCTGTGCGTTGTCGATATCGACAAAGGCACCGGTGAAACAAAAATCCGACGCTTCTATGCACTGGATGATTGCGGCACACGAATCAACCCAATGATTATCGAAGGTCAGATTCATGGCGGTCTCACCGAGGGTTTTGCGGTGGCGATGGGTCAGTTACTGTCGTTTGATGCGCAGGGGAATATTCAAGGCAATACCTTGATGGATTATTTCCTGCCTACGGCTGTCGAGACCCCGCACTGGGAGACTGATTTCACCGTCACGCCATCGCCACATCATCCAATCGGTGCAAAAGGTGTCGCCGAATCTCCGCACGTTGGCAGCATCCCGACCTTCACCGCAGCGATGGTGGACGCGTTTGCGCATTTAGGTGTTACGCACCTCGAGATGCCGCACACGGCCTACCGGATCTGGAAGGAACTGAAGGCCCACGGTTTGACCCACTAACGGAACGTACGGATGCAAGTCACTCTTGATAAAACCTATCCGATTAAAGCACCCCTTGATGCATGTTGGGGGGTGCTGTCGGATATCACTGAATTAGCGACGTGTATGCCGGGAGCTACCATCACGGAGAAGCTCGACGACAACAACTACAAGGGCAGCGTCAAGGTGAAAGTTGGCCCCGCGACGGCTGCCTTTGCAGGTGATATTGAAGTTATTTCGATTGACCCGGCTGCTCGTACATTAGTGATGATGGGTAAAGGTGCAGATAAAAGCGGCTCTTCTGCCTCGATGCATCTGACTGCCACGTTGCAGACCGGCGCCGATGGCTCTACCGAGTTACTCGGTAAAGCCGATGTTATTGTGAACGGTAAATTTGCCCAGTTTGGTGGTCGCATGATGACCTCCGTCTCCGACATGATTCTGGCGCAGTTTGCCGGTAACTTCGAGATCAAGGCCATTGCAGCAGCGCCTTCAGCGTCGTCGCCAACAGCTACGGATCATGAAACCAAACCCGCGCCAGAAGCGCCCGCAACGCAAGCGGTGACTGAGCTGAATGGTTTGGCGATTGTGTGGATGCTGATCAAAGATTTTTTTGCCGGTTTGTTTGGTAGGAAGTCATAAATCATCATGACACCAAGCGAGGTATCGGGGCTGCTTGCTTCTGCTGGCTATATGCCAGACGAGGGCCTGTCGACCTTGGTGTGGATGGCAACTGCATTAGAGCGGCCCATGCTGCTCGAGGGCGAAGCGGGCGTTGGTAAAACTGCAGTAGCGCGCGCATTATGCTTAGCATTGCATCGACCGCTGTTCCGGCTGCAGTGCCATGAAAGCCTGGACTTGAATCAGGCTGTCTATGAATGGAATTACAGCAAGCAGCTGCTGGAGATTCGCCTGCGTGAAGCCGAAAAGGGTGGTGCAAGCAGCTTGCGCGAGGATCTTTTCTCGGAAGCTTTTCTGCTGAAACGTCCGCTGATGCAGGCGATCACCTCGGATACCCCCGCGGTATTGCTGATCGACGAGATCGATCGGGCCGACGAGTCATTCGAGGCTTACTTGCTCGAAGTATTGGGTGAGTTTCAGATCTCGGTGCCCGAGCTAGGCACGGTCAAGGCGGTGACGCAGCCGATTGTCGTCTTGACCAGTAATGGTACTCGTGATTTGTCAGATGCCTTGCGCCGCCGCTGCCTGTACCACTATGTTGATTATCCCAGCCTGCCGCGCGAGATTGAGATCGTGAAGGCGATGGTGCCGCAGGCTAACCATGTGCTGGTACAGCAAGCGGTTAGTTTCGTGCAGAAATTACGCAAGCAGGATCTGGAGAAAGTACCCGGTATCGCCGAGACACTGGATTGGATTCGGGTGCTGTGCGCCATGGGCCAAGAGGTAGTGCCGGATGACCCCGAGATGATTCGGGCCTGTCTTGCTGCATTATTGAAGACCCGCTCGGATCAGTGGCAGATGGGCAGCGAGATCATCGCCAAGCTCCAGGCAGAGAGCAGAGTAGGTATCGACGTCGGCGTTGCCGGAGACCTGCGTCAGAGGGCGTGATGTCCTTGTCGTCGACATCTTCCGCCGAAAGTACCAGGGCGCCAATGGTCGCGACCCTTCCCGCTTTGCAGATTCGTAGCTTTGCAGACTATTTGCGTGGGCATGGTTTCTTGATCGGTTTGGCCGAGCTTGAAGCCATGCTGCGTGTGACGATGCGGCTTGATCCACCGTCGTATCCCCGCCTGAAATCCTGCTGGCGCAGTATCGCTTGTGCGAACGCTGATCAATGGCGTCGCTATCCCGACCTCTTTGACGCGTTCTGGTTTCCGCATAAGGTACGCGGCAGCACGCGTAGTCGGGGTAGCCAGAAAAAATCCAAGTCGCTCCGACAGTTCATTGCGCAGATGCATGCTGATATGGAGGGGCCGCCCGGTACGAACCCATCATCAGTCGGTTTGGATTTTCAGGGTGGGCAGGGTGATGCTGACGATAATCCGAAAGCTGTGGGTGGTGCCAGTCAGGTTGACCCGCTGCACAAGGATTTTCGGCAGTGGCTGCCTGAGGATATGGATAAGCTGGAGTCGTATATTCGTCCGCTCGAACAGCGATTAAGGAAAAAGCTTATTCGAAAGTGGCGTCATACGCACCAGATGCAGCGTATTGATGTTCCATCAACCATCCGGCAAGGACTATCGACAGGAGGTGAGCTTCTCAAGCTCAAGTGGAAAAAGCGCGACCGGATCATGCCGCGCATATATGTACTGATTGATGTAAGTAAGTCGATGGAAGCGCATGCACCGTTTTTTCTTCGTATCGGCCGCGCCTTCGGTCAAGTGCTGGGTGCGAGAGTACTGGTATTCCACACTCGGATCAGTGAAATTACACAATTATTGAACCGGAATAGTGGCCGCGTTCAAGAAAAAATCAATGCAGTGACTTTCGGATTTGGTGGCGGGACAAAAATTGCCAGTAATTTATCCAGCTTTTTGAAGGTCTATGCTGGGCGCGCCCTGAGCAGCAGGGACTTGGTGTATGCTCTATCAGACGGCTACGATACAGACGCGCCCGAGGATACAGAGCGCGCGATCAAGGCGATTAGGCAGCGAGGCGCGAAAATTCTGTGGCTACATCCCACGCTGGAGTTGCCCGGGTCGGAGGCAATGCTCAGGAGCCGCCATTTGATCAATGGTTTTTTGGCTGTGAATAATCTGCAGAGCCTGAACAAGCTGATTCATCTACACGGATGAATGATATAAATCTTAGGGAGTGAACATGGGTTGCTTGTTAAAGCAAGGTGGCGGTCTTTATGAACGATTGAGAGTGGGTGCTGTTGTATTGGCAGCAGGCGAGGGGTCGCGTATGGGAAGCCTGCCAAAATGCATGTTACGCCTTCAGGGTGTGCCATTGATTAATCGTCACCTGATTGCCTTGAGTGGTGGAGGTATTGACGAGGTGGTGGTGGTGACTGGCTATCATCACGCGGAGGTCGAGCCCGCTGTTGAAGCTTTTCCAGTGACGATTGTACGTAATCCGCAGCCCGAAGCGGGTCAGCAGTCGTCGGTACGCCTAGGACTAGAGGCCTTGGGAACGCGCTTCGATGTAGTTCTGATTGTGCTGGCCGATCAGCCTTTACTCAGTAGTTCAGAGTTTACTGAGCTGATCTCTGCGTTCAAAAAGCGACCGCCAGGTGCCGCGATTTTGTATCCGGAAGTGAAAGGGCAGCGCGGTAATCCGGTGATATTTTCTGGAGAGGTGATCGCTGATCTTTTAGCTACTGAACAAAAAATCGGTTGTCGGAAGTTCATGGACGATCATCCCGAGCTGGTCCATAAACACATCACCGATAACGACCGCTTCATTATTGATGTTGATACACCAGAGGATCTTGCCGCTTTCGAAAAAAGAACTGGCTGGACCTTGAGCCTGCCGCAACTGGCCGAGAGCTGATGCAGGCGCTCTGGCCCGTACCTATCGATGTGCAACGCTGTCCAGAGGCCGATGGCATTAATCCGGTATTGATTCGAGCGTTGACAGCGATACGGGCGATGGAGCCGGAACGCGGCCCGGCGAATTTTTATGCAAGTTCAGATGACCTGATCAGCCGTGTACGTTTACCCGAATTTGATGTGCTGCTGAAGTTCATTGCGGGCGCGGTACAGAATCTTGCTAAACAATCAAACGCCCAAGCTTGGCCACCAGGTAAGTTATCACTGGATATGCAGTTTGTAGGATGCTGGTTTCAAATCCAGAATGGCCAGGCGTTTCATGATGTTCACACGCACGGTAATTGTTCATGGTCGGGGGTGTACTACCTGCAGATCGACCCGGCCGAGCAGCGCTGTCGTCACACTACACTGGGCAATATGAATGGCGTGACACGGTTTTATGGGCCATACACGCAGTTCCAGGCGGGCGCTTATATGGACATGGGAAATGCTTACTTGCAAAACAACAGTATCGATATTCAGCCTGACGAGGGTATGTTAGTACTCTTCCCCTCCTATTTGCCGCACAAGGCAATGGCCTACGAAGGCAACAAGGACCGTATTATCATTTCATTCAACGCCCAGATCAACGCGCGCTCGGGTAACCAAATACACGGGTATTCGGCGGTTTAGGGGCAGATAGGTTGAATCGATATTTTGGATGAATACCAGTATGTGCAGCTAGGGCTTACAGCTTAGTACGTCGTAGCCTGCATCCTCGACAGCAGCTTTCACTGCATGAAGCTCGACGGCGGTGTCGATTTTCACCGTCTTGCTGTGGAGATCGACATCAATGCTTGCATTCGCATCGAGCGCTTGTAACGCGCGCTTCACACTGTTGACGCATCCGCCACAGGTCATGCCATCCACTTTGAGTTCGTACATGGTGGTGTTCTCCCAAAAGTCCCCAGCTCTACGCTAGCACACGCATATGGTACTTGAGCGCGTGGTGGCGCGTGAACATCGGCTAAGTCGAATGCTCGTATAAAAAAGAAAAACCCGCCGGTACAGGGCGGGTTTTTCAATGGGCTGGTGACGATCAGTGACGCGTCTCGACTTGTTGCAGCGGCTCATTCGGCATCGCCGGCAACGGCTTACGCTCGCGCGGCGTGCGGGGTGCCGGCGGGGTCGCAGTTTGCTCCGCTTGAACCACGCGCAGACGTTCCGGATTGGTCTCGGTCATTTGCAAACCGGCGGCGCGAAGCATGGACTCCATATCGATGCTGGCTGCTGCGACTGGAGCAGGTGCTGATGGTACGGTTGGTACTGCTGGTGCCGCTGGCGGCGCGATAGCTTCGGCCGGTGGCGATACGCGTACTACCTCGGCGGTAGGTGCAAGGTGATCAGCTTCGGCAACCGGCTCGGCTTGAGTAGCATGGTCTAGCTTAGCAACATGCTCGGCTTCAGCAGCGTGGTCTCGATCAGCAACATGCCCGGTCTGAGCGACGTGGTCTACGTGAGCGGCATGGTCTGGCTTCGCAACAGGCTCGAACCTTGGCGCAAGGTCAATCACCGCTTGCGCCTCTGCCGGTGCTTCAGCCGCAGCAGTAACAGCCACCTGGGCAGGCGCTTGAACGGTTTCGATCACCGTCGAGGCTGCAACAGCGGGGGCCGCTGGCGGCTCTTGTGATGCATGGCGTTCGTGTGTTTGGTACGCTTCGTGTGCTACCTGCGTTTCATGCGCTACCTTCGTTTCATGCGCTACCTGCGTTTCATGCGCTACCTGCGCTACCTGCGCTACCTGCGTTTCATGCGGTTCATGCGGTTCATGCGGTTCATGCGGTTGATTCAGATTGTGTGCTTGGCCATGATCGTGCGTGCCAACTGCTGCTGCCCCAACACTCTCATCAACGAAATCGATGTTTTCGTTTACGCCTGCTTCGCCCGTCACCTGATCGCGCTCGCGACGGTTACGGTTACGACCACCGCGACGACGACGACGGCGTGGTTGGTCATCACCATCCTCGGATTCAGCAGCAGCTACTTGTGATGAGGCTGGTATGGCAGGCTCGTTGGCCGCGCCAAGTTGCAGGCTCGCTTGCGCTTGCTGCTCTAGAGGTGCGCGCTCGTCTTCTTGTTTGCGCTCAGGACGCGGCTGCCGTTGCGGTCGCTCACGTTTTGCTTCGGTGGCCTCTTGCGATTCGCGCGGCTCACGTGCTTCGCGCGGCGGCTTTGGCTGGCGCGGCTCTTTGGTTTCCTTGGTTTCCTTCGCAACTTTCGGTGCAAGCTCCTTGGTCGGTTTGGCCTCGGCACTGCGCTCATCTCGGTCGCGACCCCGACCGCGACCGCGGCGATTACGGCCGCCACGATCACCGCGCTCGGAGCGCTCGCGTACCGCTGGCTTGGCAGCTTCTGGTTCTGCTGGCGCGGAAGATTTTTTTCTAAATAGACCGAACAGTCGCGACAGAAAACCTTCTGCTGCTGCCTCATCGGTTGCAGTAGCAGCCGCCGGCTCTGCCTTACGCTCGACAATCGGTGCCGGGCGATCAGGTGTGATGCCCTTGACCATCGCTTCTTGGCGGGGTTTTGCTTCTTCTGCTTTGCGCTTGCTGTAACCAATATCGGTGTCGGCTTCCTCGGCCATGCGGTAGCTGGCTTGCAGGTCATCGAGGCGCGGATCATCGTGCTTGATGCGTTCGAGTTTGTAATGCGGCGTCTCGAGGTGCTTGTTCGGAATCAGTACCACGGTCACACGGTGACGGGTCTCGATCTTGAGAATTTCTCCGCGCTTTTCGTTCAGCAGGAAAGCGGCGACATCGACCGGCACCTGTACATGAATCGCCGCCGAGTTTTCTTTCATTGCCTCTTCTTGAATAATGCGTAGTACTTGCAGCGCAGAAGAGTCGGTATCGCGAATGTGGCCGGTGCCGTTGCAGCGCGGGCAGGTCACATGGCTGCCCTCGGAGAGCGACGGGCGCAGGCGCTGGCGGGATAGCTCCATCAGGCCGAAGCGAGAGATCTTGCCCATCTGCACGCGGGCGCGGTCGTAGTGCAAGGCGTCCTTCAGACGGTTTTCGATTTCGCGCTGATTCTTCGCACTTTCCATGTCGATGAAATCGATCACGATCAAACCGCCAAGATCTCGCAGGCGTAGCTGACGCGCGACTTCTTCTGCCGCTTCAAGGTTAGTGTTGAACGCGGTGGTCTCAATATCCGAGCCACGCGTTGCACGCGCCGAGTTAACATCAATCGATACCAAGGCTTCGGTGTGATCGACAACAATCGCGCCGCCCGATGGTAGCGGGACGGTGCGTGAGTACGCAGTCTCGATCTGATGCTCGATCTGGAAACGCGAGAACAGTGGTACTTCATCGCGGTAGCGCTTGACGCGCGGCACCATGTCCGGCATCACGTGGCTCATGAACTGTTGCGCCTGCTCGTGTATGTCGTCGGTGTCGATCAGGATTTCGCCGATGTCAGGCTGAAAGTAATCACGAATCGCCCGGATCACCAGCGAGGATTCCTGATAAATCAGAAACGCGCCGGGCGCAGACTTGGATGCCCCGTCAATGGCGTTCCACAGCTGCATTAAGTAGTTCAAGTCCCACTGCAGCTCGTCGACTGTGCGGCCAATACCGGCAGTGCGGGCAATCACCGACATGCCATGCGGCAGATCGAGCTTGTCCATGGTTTCGCGTAGCTCTTGCCGGTCTTCGCCTTCCACCCGACGCGAGACACCGCCGCCACGCGGGTTGTTGGGCATGAGCACCAGGTAACGACCGGCCAGCGAAACAAACGAGGTGAGTGCTGCCCCCTTGTTGCCGCGCTCTTCTTTCTCGACCTGGACAACGATTTCCTGACCCTCGCGCAGCGCCTCGCGGATGCTGGCATTGCGGACATCCACTCCCTCGCGGAAGTAGCTACGCGCCACTTCCTTGAAGGGCAAAAAGCCGTGCCGCTCTTCGCCATAGTTGACAAAGCAGGCTTCCAGCGATGGCTCGATGCGGGTGATGACGCCTTTCTAGATATTGGATTTGCGTTGCTCGCGGCCGGCGGCCTCGATATCGATGTCGATCAGCTTTTGGCCGTCGACAATGGCGACGCGCAGTTCTTCCTGCTGCGTAGCATTGAACAGCATTCGTTTCATTATTTAGTGCTCCGCGGCCCCTCAGGGGCCCTCATGTCGCGCCGACAAAAGGACGCAATGTAATCAAGAGTGCATGCGAGGGACGGAGGCTGGAGGGAGGGGCGCCATAAGTTAAGGCAACGCAAACAACACGTGGCCTCGTAGGGCGCTGATGCTGCAGATACTGCCGAAGCGATCAGTCCGCGCGCAGCCGCCGACGGGCGCGCGTTGTGCGCGCCATGTCATGGCTGGGGTTAGGACTGGAGATCATCATGTCTATTCAGCGACAGCTTTCGATCAATCGGCAAACGTACTGCTTCATCTTCCGACCAGCCTCGCTATCAACAGCGGGCTGGTCAGATTTATCCTTGGGTTCCAGACTCTCGGTTCCAACACCCCATCGCATGGACTGGTCGCATCGTTGGTGCGACGCCGACCGCAGCAGGGTGTGCATACACGGCTATGTTCGTCTGTTTTTCAATTACCTTGCGAGGTCGACGAACCGACCCCTGTGTAGAATGCTTTAATTCTTCCGACACATACACGGACCTCGTCCGTCGCCTGATTATACATTCCCAATGAAGGACTTAGCGAGATTTTCCGGGGCCGGGACGTCGCCACCGGCGAACGCCCCCGGCGCGGGCGAGCGGGGAGAGGTCCGTCTGATCACCATTGGGCCCGACGAGGCTGGCCAGCGTATTGATAATTTCCTGCTAAGGGTTTGCAAGGGTGTACCCAAGAGTCATGTCTATCAAGTGCTGCGCTCTGGTCAGGTCAGGGTCAATAAAGGCCGAATCACTCAAACCTACCGCCTGATCGAGGGGGACGTGGTGCGGGTGCCGCCCATGCGTCTGCCGGAGCCGTCGCACCATAAGGCGCCCGCCGCCGAGTTTCCGATTTTGTTTGAAGACGAGGCTCTGCTGATCATCGACAAACCCGCCGGTGTTGCAGTGCATGGCGGTTCGGGCGTGAGTCATGGCGTGATCGAGCAGCTGCGCGCGGCGCGTCCAATGCTTAAATTTCTGGAGCTGGTGCACCGGCTTGACCGTGAGACCTCCGGCATCCTGATGCTGGCCAAGAAGCGCAGCGCGCTCACGGCCTTGCACGAGCAGATCCGTCTCGGCCAGCTCGACAAGCGCTACCTGACCTTGGTCAAGGGCGAATGGCAGCACCGGCGTCAGCACATCAAACTACCGCTGTTCAACTACACCACGCCAGAGGGAGAGCGTCGTGTACGCGTGCAGGCAGACGGACAGCCATCGCACACAGTCTTCAATTTATTGAGAAAATACAGCGTGTATGCCTTGCTGGAAGCGGAGTTGAAGACGGGGCGCACCCATCAGATACGGGTGCATCTGGCGTCGTCGGGCTTTCCGATTGTGGGTGATGATAAGTATGGCGATTTCGCCCTCAACCGCGATTTGCAAAAGCCGGACGGGCGAAGACTCGCGTTTAAGCGTATGTTCCTCCATGCGTATCGACTGCGCATCACGCATCCTACGACGGGTAAGCCAGTAGATATTGAGGCCACGCTGCCTAAGCCCTGCGTCGATTTTCTTCAGTCGCTCGAACCGAAGGCGGTGAATCCGACCGAAAGTGCCTAAGCACCTGTCTCGTCAGCGCGATGGTGAGGCGGTAGAACGAATGGCAGTACAAGACATACGGCAAGATGCTGCCAACGGTGCAAGCGGCCTAACCAGATAAGTGTTGAGACATGCCACGCAAAAGATTTGATTTAATTGTGTTCGACTGGGACGGTACGCTGATGGATAGCACCACAGCGATTATCGCCAGTATGCAAGCTGCTGCCCGCGACCTTGGCGTGACGGTGCCAGACAAGCGCGCGGCATCCTACGTCATCGGGCTGGGCCTTCAAGATGCGCTGCAGGCGGCGGTACCCGATCTTGATCCGCGCCACTACCCGAAAATGGCAGAGCGTTACCGCCATCATTATTTGTCACAAGATCATCAGCTCAGCTTGTTCGCCGGTGCGCGCGAGATGCTGGACGACCTTATAGAGCAGGGCTACTTCCTTGCGGTGGCCACCGGTAAAAGTCGTGTCGGCCTGAACCGTGCGTTAGCTGCCTCCGGCGTCACCTCATTGTTTGATGCCACGCGCTGCGCAGACGAAACCTTTTCCAAGCCAAACCCCGCCATGCTGCTGGAGCTGACGCGTGAACTCGGGCAGGATATGCGTCGAACCGTGATGATTGGCGATACTACGCACGACATGCAGATGGCGGGCAACGCCGGCGCGGCGGCGATCAGCGTGCACTATGGCGCGCACCCGGCCGCTGAGCTGGCGGCGCACGCGCCTCTGTTCGGCGCAGAGTCCATCAATGCCTTGCATGAATGGCTGAATGAGCATGCTTGAAGGCGAGCTGGCGCAGTTTGCTGCGCTGCCCCTGTACAGTGTGCGCTGTCAAGGCGGTGTCAGGCTCAAGTAGTTATTGACCAGATGAGATTGCTAGTGTGTACTGAGCCATGAGTGATCCGATTTATATTTGCGAATCATCTGCGCTGACTGAGGGGGGTGCCGGGGTACGCTTTCCGGTTACGGCGGATGGTGGCGACCGTACGGGTTTTGTGGTGCGCTACGAGACTTCGGTGCACGGCTACTTGAACCGCTGCGCGCATTTGCCGATGGAGCTCGACTGGAACCCTGGCGAGTTCTTCGAAGAGAGCGGTTTGTATTTAGTATGCGCGACGCACGGCGCGATATATGAGCCTGATACCGGACGTTGTACCGGTGGCCCGTGCCGTGGCGGTAAGCTGCACAAGTTGCAGGTAATTGAGCAAGACAACAAAGTTTTTTGGGAGCCGGACAACGACGTTGGCCCGGTAATGGCTTGAAGCTAACGACAAGCAAGCGCTATGGAAGAACCAACATCAGCATCGCCGACCCAAGCCGCAAACGCGGAATCGGCTAACGAAGCAACTCAAGCCGCCCAGGCACAGCGGATACCGTATGAGACGCTGGAAAAAATCGCACATGCGTACCTCGACGAGCAGCGCGCGAATCGTCGTTGGCGCAATGTGTACCGCATCGGCATATTGCTGCTGGCACTGATCGCCGCCGGCGCCGCGCTCGATCTCAAGTGGGGCGGTAAGCCACCCAGCACGCGACACACCGCGCTGATTGAGATTACCGGCGAGATTGATTCGGATAGCCCGACCGCCTCGGTGGACACCATTATGCCGGCCCTGCAGGACGCCTTTAACGACGAGGGCTCGGTGGGTCTGGTACTGCGCATGAATAGTCCGGGCGGAAGCCCGGTGCAGTCGGCAATAGTGAACAATGAGATCACCCGCTTGCGCAAGCTGCATCCGAACAAACCGGTGTATGTGGTGGTCGAAGACATGTGCGCCTCCGGGTGCTACTACATTGCGGCTGCTGCGGATCGTATCTATGTCAGTCAGGGCAGTATCGTCGGTTCAATCGGTGTGCTGATGAGCAGCTTCGGCTTCTCCGGTTTAATGAATAAACTGGGCATTGAGCGGCGCCTGATGACTGCGGGTGAGAACAAGGCCATGATGGATCCGTTTCAGCCGCAAAACCCGCGTCACCGTGCTTATACCCAGTCTTTGTTGGAAGAGATTCACCAGCAATTTATCGCGGCAGTACGCTCCGGTCGCGGCAAGCGACTAAAAAACTCGCCAGAGATTTTCTCGGGCTTGTTTTGGACCGGTGAAAGCGCGATACGGCTTGGTTTGGCGGATGGGCTTGGTACAGTCGATGGCGTTGCGCGCGATGTATTGAAAGCAGAAGATGTTATCGATTACACCGTGCGCGAAGGCTTGTCTGATCGGGTGCTGAAAAAGTTTGGCGCTGCCGTTGGCGAGGGGTTTGCCAAGACAATGGCAACGGAGTGGGTCAAGCCCAGGTAACTTGATTGAAACCGTTTCGGTAAACGGCTCGTTATGACTAGATCCCGGCCTGCGCCGGTATGACGCTTTAAAAGCCCACCTAACTGGCGTACTGTTTTTGGGAGTTATCTTTTAAAACGAGTCATCCCGGCGAAGGCCGGGATCCAGTCGCTTCCTTGCTTCTGCCGTCATTATTGTTACGCCAGGAGCAGAAAAACGCTCGGTCTTTTTCTGAATGCTGGCATTTTCCCCGCTGTGATTTCTTTTTGCCATTGCTGCGCGTTGCACGTGCGTACTGATTCGGTATGCAGCGTGAGATCGGTCGCTACACAAATGAGCGTGGTTGGTGCGCACGTACTCGCTAGTGCTTGCAGCATTGCCTCGTTGCGATAAGGTGTTTCGATCACCATCTGAGTTTGTTTTTCTTGTCGCGAGCGTTGTTCAAGTTGCCGTATGCGTGCAGCGCGTGCATCGGCATCCGTTGGCAAGTAACCATGAAACGCAAAACTTTGTCCATTCAGGCCGCTCGCCATCAGCGCCAGTAGCAAAGAAGAAGGCCCCACCAGCGGTTTGACCGTGATGCCCTCACGATGCGCGAGCCCCACGATATCTGCACCAGGGTCGGCCACGGCGGGTACGCCCGCTTCAGACAGCAACCCGACATCATGGCCCTGTCGTAGCGGTGTCAGTAAGCCCGGCAACTGCTCGGCGGGGGTGTTTACATTTAACTCACTGATGTGTGTTTCTTGGAGTGGCTGTTGCAGCGGGTGCGTGGCGTTAATCTGTTTCAAAAATGCGCGCGCGCTTCTTGCGTTCTCTGCAATGAAGTACTGCAGCGAGGCGGTGCGTGCACGCACCGGGTCGGGAATGACTGTATCCAGTGCGCCTGCGCCAAGTGCATTGGGAATCAGATAGAGCGTACCGGCCATGACATTAACGCCCAAAGAAAGTAACCCCAGCGTTACGCAGCATACTTACCAGCGCAATTAGCGGTAAGCCCGTCAGCGCAGTTGGATCATCACTGCGAATCGACGACAGCAGTGTAATACCCAACGCTTCATTTTTTGCGCTGCCAGCACAATCATACGGTTGCTCGATATGCAGATACGCATCCAGCTCTGCATCCGACAAATACCGGAAACAAACGTCGGTTTGAATACTCTGTCGTTGTATACGCTGCTTGGCCTCTGGCCGCGTATCAAGCAGACAAAGTGCGGTATGAAATACCACTTCGCGTCCGCGCATGCTTTGTAACTGCGCCAGCGCGTTGGCATGCGTGCCCGGTTTACCGATGGGTTGACCATCCAGCATGGCCACTTGATCCGAGCCAATGATCAAGGCATCTTCAGCCAGGCGGGCCACTGCTTCCGCTTTGGCTTGCGACAGACGCAGCGCCGTATCGATGGCAGTTTCGCCCGGTAGCGCTCGCTCATCGATGTCCGGTGAAATGGTTTCGAAACTCAGTTGCAGACGCGTCAGTAGCGCTTTGCGGTAGGCTGAGCTAGAGGCAAGGATCAGGCGCGGTGAAATTGACATCGGTGATGCGATTGGGCTGACAAGATGACTGTGAAGGCGGGGATGGCCTTGTTACTATACCGGCCTTTATGCAGTGAGCCCAAGCCATGAGCCAAACAATCGTCGATGGATTTGCCTTTTGTCGTCATGGCGAGCAGCGCGAGGGGTCGACCGCTGTCGCCGCGTTGCCCAGGTTGGCGGCTGAGGCGTCTAGCCAGCAGGGCGAGGTTCGCTGGTCGTTTCAGGGTGGTCGCCATCCCAAGGGCTACCCGCAGTTGAGCATGGTGGTGACGGGCGAGGTGAGTCTGGTTTGCCAGCGCTGTTTGTTGCCCATGCTGCACTCCATCGATACACAGACGAAGCTGGTGCTGGCTCATGACGAGCCGGAAGCCGACGCTACCGAGCAAGCGCTTGACGATGACGCGATCGATGTCATCGTCGCCGGCACCGCGCTTGATCTGCTCCAGCTGGTTGAGGACGAGGCTCTGCTCTCGGTGCCCCTGTCGCCGCGGCATCCGGTTTGCCCTGATGGCGGGCCTGCGGCTGCGCCAGACAAACCCGACTCGCCATTCGCCGTGTTGCAAAAATTAAAAAAATAACTCTGCCAAGTTAATTATTCGAAAACACTTGCGTTCAACGCGCCCCGCTATGAAAGGGTGCGAGCAAGCTGGCATTGCGGTGGTTTTGTCCTGGCCGCGGCGGTGCAGAGTGGCTGGTTATCTCATTCCTTTGTGTTAAACTTTCGGATTCGCTGTTTTGAAGGGAAGCCGAGCGGTTTGCGCTTCTCGTTCAATCAGTGCTTCTTTAGGAGTACGTTATGGCAGTTCAGCAAAACAAAAAGACGCCGTCGAAGCGGGGTATGCACCGCTCGCACCAGTTTTTGACCCCACCGGCCACGGCGATCGAGCCGACCACGGGCGAGGTGCATCTGCGTCACCACATCAGCCCCAACGGTTTTTACCGTGGCCGCAAGGTCATGAAAACCAAGAACGACGAGTAAGTCGTCACCGGCGATCCCCGTTTCACGTAAAGCATTTTCATTAGTCGGCGTCAGGGGTCTTTGACCGCTAGCGCCGTTTTTGTATGCGCGACCATTGCCATCAGGTCACACCTGCCCGTCAGCGGATTGCTCTGCAGTCCCGTGCTGCGGCAACTCAGCCATGACCGTTCGCATCTCGATTGATTGCATGGGCGGCGACCACGGTCCGCCGGTTACCGTGCCCGCCTCCGTCGCCTTCGTCAACCAGCAGCACGATGCTCAGTTATTGTTAGTCGGCCGCGAAGAGGTCATCCGCGCCGAACTTCGCAAGCTCGGTGCCGAGCATCATCCGCAACTCAGCATCGTTAACGCCACTGAGGTTGTGGAGATGGACGACACGCTCGAAATTGCGCTGCGCCGCAAGCGTGACTCGTCGATGCGGGTGGCGATCGATCAGGTCAAAGAAGGCACAGCACAAGCCTGTGTATCGGCCGGTAATACCGGTGCCTTGATGGCTGTGTCGCGCTACCTCTTGAAAACCATTGCCGGCGTTGATCGGCCGGCGATATGTACCATTCTGCCCAATCAAAAAGATGGTCCGACGTACGTACTTGATCTTGGTGCGAACGTCGACTGCGAGCCATTCCACTTGCAACAATTTGCCCTGATGGGTTCAGCCTTGGTAGCGGCGGTTGAGGGACATGCGCGGCCCACCGTCGGCTTGCTGAATGTTGGCGAGGAAGACATCAAAGGCAACGAGCTGGTAAAGCAAACGGCCGAGCTGATGCGCGCCGATCATGACAAGGGCTTAATTAATTTTTACGGCAATGTCGAGGGCAACGATATTTTTGAAGGCACCACCGATATCGTGGTTTGTGATGGCTTTGTCGGCAATGTCACATTGAAAGCTGCCGAGGGATTGGGCCGCTTGGTCAAGGGCGTTCTGGTGAGCGAGCTTAGGCAAGGTTGGTTGAACACTTTGGGCGCGCTGCTGGCGCAAGGGGCGCTACGTCGAATTTCTCAGCGCCTGAACCCCTCCCGTTACAATGGCGCAAGCCTGCTCGGCTTACGCGGTCTGGTGTTCAAGAGCCATGGGGGTGAAAGCGCCTACGGTTTCGAGTGGGCGATACGACGCGCTTTCGAGGCCGCGCGTCATGATGTGCTGTCACGTATCGAAGCAGCCATTGGTGATCTGATGCCGCAAGCGGCTGGCGCAGAAAGCCACTCACCCTGAAACCCATGGGCACATATTCTCGAATTGTTGGTACCGGCAGCTGTTTACCTCCGCGTCGCGTGACCAATCAAGACCTGGCGGCGATGCTGGCGGAGCGTGGTCTTGAAACCTCCGATGAATGGATAGTCTCGCGCAGCGGCATCTCGGCGCGTCACTTCGCCGACGATGGCGTGTTGTCGAGTGATCTTGCTGTCACTGCAGCTCAGCACGCCCTGCAAATGGCGCAGCTCGCCCCTGACGATATTGATCTGATTATTCTCGCCACCTCGACACCTGATTATCTTGGTGGTTTTCCGAGCACGGCATGTGTGGTGCAGCGCAAGCTGGGCATCACGAACCATTGCGCAGCGCTTGATGTGCAAGCCGTCTGCAGCGGCTTTGTGTACGCCGTATCCGTTGCTGACAGCTTCATTCGATCTGGCATGCATAAGCGTGTGCTGGTCATCGGCGCGGAAGTGTTCTCGCGCATTCTTGATTTCAACGACCGAACCACCTGCGTGTTGTTTGGTGATGGAGCGGGTGCAGTAGTGATGACGGCATCTGAGCAGCCTGGCATCTTGGCCACCAAGCTGCACGCCGATGGCCGTCACACCGGTATCCTTTGCGTTCCAGGCCACATGAGCGGGGGCGCAGTCAGCGGTAGCGCTTTTCTGACCATGGACGGGCAGGCCGTGTTCAAACTTGCCGTGTCTGTCTTGGAACAGGTCGCTCACGAAGCACTGAACGCTGCCAGCCTGCAGGCCGCCGACGTCGACTGGCTTATTCCGCATCAGGCAAATATTCGCATCATGCAGGGCACTGCAAAAAAGCTCGGCTTACCTTTGGAAAAAATGATTGTCACGGTCGATCAGCATGGCAATACATCTGCTGCATCGATCCCGCTAGCGCTGGATGTCGCTACGCGTGATGGACGCATCACACCCGGTCAGCTGGTATTGATGGAAGGCGTGGGCGGTGGGTTCACCTGGGGTGCTGCTCTGGCGAGAATGTAAGCCGTACAGAAAATGCACCACTGCATGAGCGCGATCGCGGTGTAATCCAATCACTTGGTCAAGTAAACAAGCGAAAAATCTGACAAATCGATATGAACGCAACAGCATTTGTTTTTCCTGGGCAGGGCTCGCAAGCGATCGGTATGCTGAATGGCTTTGCTGATAACCCGGTAGTGCGCGACACGATCAGCGAAGCGTCGGAGGTATTGCAGCTTGATTTGGCGAAGCTGATCGCCGAAGGGCCGAAAGAATCACTAGACCTCACCACCAATACACAGCCGGTGATGTTGGCGTCTGCAGTAGCGTTTTATCGCGCTTGGGTCGCGGCGGGTGGCGCGCTGCCAGCGTTAGTCGCCGGACACAGCTTGGGAGAGTACTCGGCATTAGTAGCCGCTGGCGTGATTGAATTTCGTGATGCAGTACCGTTGGTGCGTTTTCGTGCGCAGGCGATGCAAGAGGCGGTACCAGTCGGGCAGGGCGGTATGGCTGCGATTCTCGGACTTTCAGATGATGATGTGCGGGCAGCATGTGCCGAGGCTGCCCAAGGCGAGGTGGTTGAGCCGGTGAACTTCAATGCGCCGGCACAGGTGGTAATCGCTGGTCACAAGGCAGCGGTCGAACGTGCCTGCGAGGTAGCGAAATCCAAGGGTGCCAAGCGCGCGTTACCGCTGCCTGTATCTGCACCTTTCCACTCGTCGCTGCTGAAGCCTGCATCCGATCGCTTGCGCGAGTATTTGGCTGGTGTTGAATTTTCAGTGCCGCGTATTCAACTGATCAACAATGTCGATGTGGCGATTGAGAGCGATGCAGTGGCGATCAAAGACGCATTGGTGCGTCAGGCCGCTGCACCGGTACGCTGGGTGGAGTCGGTGCAGAAAATGTCAGCTCTGGGTATTACGCGCGTGATCGAATGTGGGCCGGGTAAAGTGCTCAGTGGATTAGTCAAGCGTATTGACACGCAGCTGAGCGCTGATGCGATCAATGATCAGGCATCACTCGAAGCGATTCTGGAGGCAAGTCAATGAGCGCTGTGCTCGATAAACAAATCGCGCTGGTCACGGGTGCGTCGCGCGGCATCGGTAAGGCAATTGCGATTGATCTGGCGCGTCACGGGGCCACTGTGGTTGGCACTGCGACCACCGAGTCAGGTGCAGCCTCGATCAGTGATTATCTCAAAGCCTTGCGTGCGGACGCCGGTCGTGGCGTCGCGCTTGACGTCAACGACGCTGAGGCTTCACTTGCGCTGATTGATCACATTGGTAAAGAGATGGGCGGTGTATCGATCTTGGTGAACAATGCCGGTATCACCCAAGATCAACTGGCGATGCGAATGAAAGATGACGAGTGGGATGCCGTTATCGCCACCAACTTGACCGCCGTGGCTCGACTGTCGCGCGCCGTTCTGCGCGGCATGATGAAGGCCAAGTACGGCCGAATCATCAATATCACTTCGGTGGTTGGCTCTGCCGGTAACCCCGGTCAAATGAATTACGCTGCAGCGAAGGCCGGTGTTGCCGGTATGAGCCGTGCGCTGGCGCGCGAGATTGGCAGCCGCAACATCACCGTCAACTGCATCGCGCCGGGCTTTATCGATACCGATATGACCAAAGCGCTAACCGAGCAGCAAGTGGCCGCGCTGTTGCAGCAAATCCCAGCCGGGCGCTTTGGTACGCCGGAAGATATTGCAGCAAGTGTGTCATTTCTCGCATCACCGCAAGCCGGCTACATCACCGGCACCACATTGCATGTAAACGGTGGCATGTACATGAGCGGGGGCTAATGCGTTGCCTTTTTGAGAGTGTCAATCGGCAGGCGGATGTTGGCAAAATCAGAAGTCAAAACTTAAGTTCTGCACCTCAAACCTGATAGAATTCTTTCACTAAACCTAGAACCACCCACTGGAGGATGAAGATGTCTGACATCGAATCGCGTGTTAAAAAAATCGTTGCTGAGCAACTCGGTGTTGCCGAAGCCGATATCAAAAATGAGTCATCGTTCGTTGACGATCTTGGTGCTGATTCGCTTGACACTGTTGAGCTGGTGATGGCGCTTGAAGATGAGTTCGAGATGGAAATCCCTGACGAGCAAGCTGAAAAGATCACCACTGTGCAGCAAGCCATCGATTACGCAAAGGCGCACGTCAAGGCCTAAGCATCCCCGCCCCGCACTGCCAAATTTGTTCTCCAGGAGTACTGTTTGACTCGCCCCCCTCGACGCCGCGTCGTTGTTACGGGACTGGGATGCGTATCCCCCGTTGGCAACTCGATTTCTTCCGCATGGCAAGCCCTACTGTCCGGTCAATCTGGAATAGCGACTGTCACTAAATTTGACGCTAGCGCTTTCGCGACCACCTTTGCCGGTGAAGTCAAAGACTTCCAGGTAGAGGAGTACATTCCCGCCAAAGAAGCGCGTCACATGGATACCTTCATTCACTATGGCATGGCGGCCGGTATACAAGCCATGCAAGACAGCGGCTTGGTGGTGACCGACGCGAATGCAGAACGTATCGGGGTAATGGTCGGCTCAGGTATTGGTGGCTTGCCGATGATTGAAGAAACGCACGGCGAATATCAAAAGCGTGGGCCGCGCCGTATCAGCCCGTTCTTCGTACCTGCATCCATCATCAACATGATTTCTGGTCACCTCTCGATCAAATATGGATTGAAGGGGCCTAACCTGGCGATCGTCACCGCCTGTACCACCGGGCTACATTGCATCGGTGAGGCGGGCCGCCTGATCGAGTACGGCGATGCAGACATCATGATTGCCGGCGGTGCTGAATCAACCGTCTCGCCGCTTGGTATTGGTGGCTTCGCTGCTGCGCGTGCTTTGTCGTCACGTAATGATGATCCGGCCACTGCCTCGCGCCCGTGGGATAAAGACCGCGATGGTTTTGTGCTCGGTGAAGGTGCGGGTGTGATGGTGCTGGAAGAGTACGAACACGCCAAAGCCCGCGGGGCAAAGATATATGCCGAGTTGCTCGGGTTTGGTATGAGTGCCGACGCACATCACATGACTGCACCGCTGGAAGATGGTGATGGCGCACGTCGTTGCATGCTGGCTGCGATGCGCAACGCGGGTATCAATCCCGATCAAGTCGATTACGTTAACGCACACGGCACATCAACGCCGCTCGGTGATGTCGCTGAAACCGTCGCGATCAAGCGTGCCTTGGGCGATCACGCGCACAAGGTTGTGGTCAATTCCACCAAATCCATGACGGGGCATTTGCTCGGCGGCGCAGGTGGTCTGGAATCTGTATTCACCGTGCTGGCTGTGCATCATCAAAAATCGCCACCGACCATCAACATCTTTAACCAAGACCCTGACTGCGATCTGGATTATTGCGCCAACACTGCGCGCGATATGCCCATCAATATCGCTGTCAAGAATTCATTCGGGTTCGGTGGTACCAACGGCACCTTGATCTTCGCCAAGGCCTGATCCAGAGCGGTAGCAGTACAACGCCTTACTCGCTACTCGCTCCGGACTAATCGCTTTCAACTTTCGCCGCCGCTGCTCATGTCGATCGCCTTATCGGCGCGCGTACGACCATCGCGACTGTGGCTTGTGCTGCGGACAGCAATGGGTGCAGTACTACTCGCGGTATCGTGGTGGCTGTTCCGCGCCGCAGTGGCCGGCGGCTTGCCGGATGCCTTGTGTTACCCGCTTGCGATTATTTGCGCCACCGCGTCATTCGTGCTTGTTACACAGGCACTTCGACCGAAAACAGGCCTGCGGATTGATGTAACCAGACTCGGCCAGATCCGGTTGGTAGAGACTTACCCGAACGCTGAAGCCGGATTCCCGAGACTATCCGATGCTGAAGGCGAGGTGGTTCAACTAGGCCAAGGGTCGACGCTCTGGTCGTCGTTGATGGTACTGCGTTTGCAACCGGTGAGCGGTGGCACGATCACATTGATCCTGCTCCCAGACAGTATGCGTGCTGATGCATTTCATGCCTTATCTGTTGCCTGTCGCTGGATCGCTGCAAGACAAAATCATCGCGATGTGCCCAGCACCGACCTGCCGCATTGGCTAACTTGAACTTGTCTCACGCAATTGAAGCGACCAAGAGCGAAGCGCCGACAAAAATAACGATACACGGGTAGCCTGGCTCGATTCGTACCGCTTGCATGACTTGTTCAATGCACATCGGTCGTTGCAAGGCAACTGCTTACCACCCCTAAAACGCTCAGTCTGGCCGGTAATGGTCAGGCCGGGTAGCTACATAACTTCGCCCGCATGTCGCACTCATTCGAGGGCATGGGGATTGATCACAGAACGCGATATAGATCAGCTACTCGTTGATCGCGTGCAGCAGGGCGATAAGAAAGCTTTCGAGCTTTTGGTCAGCAAATACCAACGCAAGCTGATGCGGCTGGTGTCACGTCTTGTGCGTGATCAAGCCGAGGCAGAAGACGTGGTGCAAGAGGCTTTCATCAAGGCCTACCGAGCACTGCCGCAATTTAGAGGTGATTCGGCGTTCTACACCTGGCTGTACCGCATTGGTATCAACACTGCTAAAAACTATTTGGTCACGCAGGGGCGGCGTGCGCCCACATCCACCGAGGCCGATGCTGAGGAAGCGGAAACTTTTGATGACGGAGAGCATCTGAGGGATATCAACACTCCTGAATCCATGCTTGCGACCAAACAAATTGCCGAGACCGTAAACGTAGCGATGGATGCCTTGCCAGAGGAGCTGCGCATCGCGATCACGTTGCGGGAACTGGAGGGCATGAGCTACGACGAGATAGCAGAGACGATGGGCTGCCCGATTGGTACCGTTAGGAGTCGGATATTTCGCGCGCGCGAGGCAATTGCAGAGCGATTGAGGCCGCTACTGGGTACTGCGACCGATAAGCGTTGGTGAGCGTCGGCCACGGTGCTGTCCATGAATTCGAATAACAAGTGTTTGAAGGGCTGGGGGCATGGCAAATGGCGCGGAGGGCGGCAGTAGTCGCGCGGAACAGATATCTGCACTAATAGACGGCGAGTTGACAATCGCGCAAGCCAAGCTGCTGCTGCCAGAGCTCGTATCGGGCGAAGCACGCCAGCGCTGGGATGTTTACCATTTGATCGGCGACGCGCTCAGAGATCATCACCGATCAAGTCAGTTGGCGGTTGACCTTGTCGCGGTGGTTGCGCACCGACTCGCGCTCGAACAGTAAAGATCAGCGCTGCTGGATTGATTTGCCAGTGACTGCCTGCAAGCGTGAAGATAGTGGCGGGTAGTGCAGTTATCTTCAGCAGGCTTGAGGCCGGCTCGCCTTATCATTTCAGCAAATTTTGTTGCTCATTTCATGAGCGCTTTGCTGGTGCCAAGCGGCGTTAACGCTTTTGCCTTAACATCCTCGGCTCACCCCTGATGGCGCTATGGAAACAGCGTGATCAGGGCATTGAATTTGCCCAAATATCCACCAAATCAGGCTCATGAACATCTCGCTACGGACACGTCAATTTTTTTCGGCCGCCACCTTGCTTGCAGTGGTGACGGCGTTTGCACCGCTCGGCCTTGGCCTCGGCGTCAGCGCCCCTGCCCAAGCGGCAGTGCTACCCGACTTTACCGACCTGGTCGATAAAGTCGGCCCTGCAGTGGTCAACATTCGCACCACTGAGCGCTCCAAGCAAATGCAGCAGGGCGGTAATTCTGAAGACGAAGAGATGCAGGAATTTTTCCGGCGTTTCTTCGGCCAGCCTGCGCCGCGTCAGCAGCAACCCTCGCCGCGTAACCGTCGTCAGGCACCTCAGCAAGAAGAGCAGCAAGTACCGCGTGGGGTTGGCTCCGGCTTCATCATTTCTTCTGATGGCTTCGTGCTCACCAACGCACATGTGGTGGAGGGGGCGGATGAAGTATTCGTCACGCTCACCGACAAACGCGAATTCAAGGCCAAGATCATCGGCTCTGACCGTCGCACCGATGTTGCATTAGTCAAGATTGACGGTGCCAATCTACCGCGCCTCACGATTGGCGATTCCGGCAAGCTACGCGTTGGCGAGTGGGTGATTGCCATCGGCTCGCCGTTCGGTTTGGAGAACACAGTGACAGCCGGTATCGTCTCGGCGATTTCCCGTGACACCGGCGATTACCTGCCCCTGATACAGACCGATGTGGCGGTCAATCCCGGCAACTCTGGTGGCCCCTTGATCAACATGCGCGGCGAAGTCATCGGCATCAACTCCCAGATTTACAGCCGCTCGGGTGGCTACATGGGCATCTCATTCGCCGTACCTATCGGTGAGGCGATGCGCGTCGCCGAACAGCTCAAGACCACCGGCCGTGTCGTTCGTGGCCGCATCGGGGTGCAGATTGGCGAGGTGTCGAAAGATGTCGCCGAATCCCTGGGTATGCCGCGTGCCCAGGGCGCGCTGGTGGCGCGCGTCGAACCCGGCAGCCCGGCAGAAAAGGCCGGCGTTGAGGCGGGCGACATCATCATCGCGTTCAATGGCAGCACGATTGAAAAGTCAGGTGATCTGCCGCGTATGGTGGGCAGCACCAAGCCCGGTTCAAAAGCCAACCTGACCGTGCTGCGCAAAGGTAATAAGCGCGATCTGCCAGTAGTCATCGCCGAGATGGAAGCTGACCAGACCGCCAAGAAAAAGACCGAAGAAAAGCGCAAGCCTGAGCAGACCGCAAATGCGCTGGGTTTGATCGTGAGCGATCTGACCGATGCGCAGAAACAGGAGCTACGTCTTGATGGTGGTGCAGTAGTTGACACTGCCGAGGGCCCGGCAGCGCGCGTTGGATTACAGCAAGGCGATGTGATCGTCCGGCTGAACAACACTGATATCCGTGACGCCATGCAGTTCAACGCACTGGTGGCTAAACTCGATCCGAAGAAAAATGCCTTGCTGCTGGTACGGCGTGGTGATTCTTCGCAGTTCGTGCCGGTGAAGCCAGCAGGGCAGTAGTTGTCAGGATTTCCTACCAAGGGGCTGCGGTTGCAGCCCCTTTTTTGTGTCGCCACCTGTATATCGCATCTTTATATCGCCACCCGAACTATCGCGACCCAAACGTGCGCCCTGATTAATGGCTTACTTCATCCTCTACTCGCGAACCTGGTGCCACCTGTGCGACGACATGCTGCAGGCACTGAAGGCCATGGTGGTCGAGCGCTACCGTATCGATGTGGTGGATGTCGACGCCGATCCGGCGCTGGTTGAGCTGTACGACGAACTGGTGCCCGTCCTGCAGGCTTGTCTGCCCGGGCAGGCGCCGCAAACCCTCTGCCACTACCATCTGGATGCGGCCGCAGTGCAGCAGTTTCTGGATTTGTGCGCCACCCAAGGCGTTGGGCGAAAAGGCGACTGAATCCGGTAAAATGACGGTCTCGTGAGGTTGTTGCCAAGGCGCTCGCCCGAGCGCCTTTTTCGTATCCGATTGATTCATGAACCACATCCGCAATTTCTCCATCATCGCCCATATTGATCACGGCAAATCGACTCTTGCCGACAGGATCATTCAAATCTGCGGCGGACTTTCTGATCGCGAGATGGAGGCGCAGGTGCTCGACTCAATGGATCTTGAGCGCGAGCGCGGCATTACCATCAAGGCGCAGACTGCTGCTTTGAGCTACAAAGCGCGCGATGGCAAGGTCTATAACCTGAACCTGATCGATACCCCGGGGCACGTCGACTTCAGTTATGAGGTGAGTCGCTCACTGTCGGCCTGCGAGGGTGCGCTGCTGGTGGTGGATGCGTCACAAGGTGTTGAGGCGCAAACCGTTGCCAACTGCTACACCGCGCTTGATTTAGGTGTCGAGGTAGTACCAGTCTTGAACAAGATCGATCTGCCATCGGCCGACCCCGATAACGCTATTGAAGAAATTGAAGATGTGATCGGTATCGAAGCGAGCGATGCGGTGCACTGCTCGGCTAAAACCGGTTTGGGTGTTGAGGACGTACTCGAGTCGCTGATTGCGAAAGTGCCGCCGCCACAGGGCGACCCTGATGCGCCACTGCAGGCGCTGATTGTCGACTCCTGGTTCGATAATTACGTTGGCGTTGTGATGCTGGTGCGCGTAAAAAATGGCACCCTGCGTCCGAAAGAAAAAATTCTGCTGATGGCAACCGGTGCGCAGCACTTGGTCGAAAGTGTGGGCGTGTTCACGCCGAAGTCGGTCTCTCGCGATTCACTATCGGCGGGGCAGGTGGGTTTTATCATCGCTGGCATCAAGGAACTGAAAGCCGCCAAAGTCGGCGATACCATTACGCTTGCTGCCAAGCCAGCGCCATCGCCACTGCCCGGTTTCAAGGAAGTACAGCCGCAGGTATTTGCAGGTCTGTTTCCGGTCGAAGCCAATCAGTACGACTCGCTGCGTGACTCGCTCGAAAAACTGAAACTGAATGATGCTGCATTAATGTACGAGCCCGAGGTATCACAGGCGTTAGGCTTTGGCTTCCGTTGCGGCTTCCTGGGCTTGTTGCACATGGAAATTGTGCAGGAGCGTCTCGAGCGCGAGTTCGATATGGACCTGATCACCACCGCCCCAACGGTGATCTATGAAGTGAAGATGCGCGATGGCACGACCACCATGGTTGATAACCCATCGAAAATGCCCGAGCCGTCCAAGATCGATGAGATACGCGAGCCGATTGTCACGGTGAACTTGTATATGCCGCAGGAGTATGTGGGCGCGGTCATCACGCTGTGCACGCAGAAGCGTGGCATACAGATGAACATGACTTACCACGGTAAGCAGGTACAGCTGACCTATGAAATCCCGATGGCTGAGGTGGTACTGGATTTCTTTGATCGTCTGAAATCGATTTCGCGCGGCTACGCGTCCATGGATTATGAATTCAAAGAATACCGCTCATCGGATGTCGTAAAAGTCGATATGCTGATCAACAGCGAAAAGGTCGATGCGCTTGCGATTATCGTGCACCGCTCGAACGCACCTTTCCGCGGTCGTGCAGTTGCAGCGAAAATGCGCGAGTTGATCCCGCGTCAGATGTTCGATGTCGCGATTCAAGCTGCAATTGGTTCCAACATTATTTCGCGTGAAAATGTCAAAGCCCTGCGCAAGAACGTTCTGGCGAAGTGCTACGGTGGCGACATCAGCCGTAAGCGCAAGCTGCTTGAGAAACAAAAGGCAGGTAAGAAGCGCATGAAGCAGGTGGGCTCAGTCGAGATCCCGCAGGAGGCTTTCCTCGCCATCCTACAAGTGGAAGAAAAGTAAATGACGATGCAATCAATTCTGGGAAATTTT
>VFQT010001436.1_pt1 | contig 28662 bp, 22 predicted proteins | sample 3512381 | NCBI WGS metagenome assembly VFQT01 (sample SAMN10412376, study PRJNA504923) | tailings metagenome | isolation source: Relicate 2 Philex TSF3 active mining site | place: Philippines: Tuba, Benguet | collected 2017-08-29
GGCATGTCGTAGACCATCGGATACCAGATGGCTCCGCTGAACTGCAGGTAGTGCAAGTCAACTGGTCCGTGGGAGGTCAGGGATCCAAGGCCACCCGTTCGGCAGTCGTTTTGATTGACAAGCCGCGTTTCCCCATCGCTGACCACGATCGCTGAGTCGCCTCCAGGCCCATCGCTGATCGTGCTTTCGACGTGGATGGCAATCTTCAGTCCCGGTGCAATCTCGGTTTCGACGCCACTCGTGGTGCGGATGAAGTTATGAAATCCGAGACGGGACAGTTGCCGCTCGAGTTCGCGTGTCGGGAATCCCGGCAGGAGCACACGGACGCCCTTGTTCATCTTCTCGCGCAGGAAAACCTCGTCAAGGTGGTCCCCATGCTGGTGGGAGATATAGAGGTAGGTCGGGTTGCAGACCCGATCCATCAACTCGGCTGCGAGCTTGTCATTGCGAGGGAAGACGAACCACGAACCGAGGAAGGCAGGCTCGAACCAGGGGTCACAGACGATCGAGCCTTGATTCGTCTCGATCAGGATCCCGGCATGGCCGAGCGAGGTTGCCCTCATCGCTGGTCAGGCAACCGGCGGGTCGGTGAACTGCTGGCCACCACGGGCGACATGCTCGGTCCACTCCTTGCCGTCCCAGTACCGCAGTTCGAATCGACCAGATGGGTCGGCGTACCACGCCGCGGGTGCCCCAGCTGTCGTTGCCGCAGGGGCAGCCACGGAACTTGTTGGCTGTGACGTCGACCCAGTGATCGGCCGGCGAAGGAATGCGCAGTAGCGCCCATCAAACGTCGTGACGATGTCGACGACTTCCCAGCCCTCCGCCGACTTCTTGGTCAATTCGTTGGCCAACGCCTCGGGGCTGGAATTGAAGGGGTTAAACGCCACATATTCGAACATGAAATCAGGCTAGTGCGATACCGGCACTGAATATCGGGCGAGGTCGATAGACCTTAAGCCCTAGCCTTGATCAGCGTGACGACACCGCGCAGACGAATCGCATATTTTGGGCCAGCCGGCACGTTCACGGAGCAAGCTCTGCTGAGCCAGCCTGATCTCGCTGCTCTCGACCGCATTCCATATTCCACGGTGCCTGACGTGTTGGATGCTGTCGAGCGAAGAGAAGTTGAATATGGGTTCGTCCCAATAGAGAATTCCATCGAAGGGACCGTCAACTTCACCCAAGACGCGTTGGTCTTTGATCACGACCTTCTCATTCAACGTGAGGTAGTCCTCGACATCGAGCATTGCATTGTGGGCCGTGCCGGAACTCGACTTGAGCACATCACCGTGCTCCACTCAATCCCAGTTGCAACCGCACAATGTCATGCATTCATACGAAACAACCTGAGTCACGCCGAGGTCTTGGCCGCCAACTCGACGGCCGACGCCGCGCGATCAACCGCAGAGGCAAACGACCCATCGGTCGCGGCTCTTGCACCGCGAAGCGCTGCTGATCACTATGGACTTGCAGTGCTCGCGGAGAATATCGCCGATCACCAGGGCAATCAGACGAGATTCGTGATGGTCGGCAAAGACTTGATTCCCGCAAAGACTGGACATGACAAGACAGGCCTGGTTGTTTTTCAGCGCGCAGACGAACCGGGCTCGTTGATCTCGATCCTGCAGGAATTTGCTGCCCGACGAGTCAATCTCTCAAATCTTTTGTCACGGCCAACTAAACGCGGCGGGCTCGGTGATTACTGCTTCATCATGTATGCAGACGGCCATATTGAAGACGAACTCGTCGCAGATGCTTTGCGAGAACTTCACGCAAAGCAGGGATCCGTGAAATTCCTCGGTTCGTATCCCGCCGCTGGTGTGCATGCACATTCCGCTCGAGAACACGCCGACGCACGTTGGCGAGAGGCCGATGACTGGGTCGGCGAACTGAGATCACGCATCTCCCGATAGCGTTCCTGAACGGAACGGTGGCAGAGTGGACGATCGCATCCGCCTTGAAAGCGGACGGCCCAAAAGGCCCGGGGGTTCAAATCCCTCCCGTTCCGCCAGTACACTTCACACCTCATTCAATGTTGAGTTTCTTGGAGAGGTGCCAGAGAGGCCGAATGGGGCGCCCTGCTAAGGCGTTGTCCGGGTTTAACCGGACCGTGGGTTCAAATCCCACCCTCTCCGCCATGCGAGTCCACGCAGCCAAGTTGGTTGTTCTCGTCGCGATCCTTTTCGGCGTTCTTGCTCAAACCCCACCCTTGCGCGCCCAGTGCGCGCCGAATTATGTGGTCAAACGAGGTGATTCCTGGTGGTCAATTGCGGAGTCTCAAGGCATCACGCTTCGTTCGCTTCTGAGGCTTAACGGCGCAAAGACTTCAACGCTGATTAAGCCAAAACAACAGCTTTGTGTGCCGTTGAAGAAGGCTGAATCGGTTACCTATACACCTGCTGAAGTCATCCAAATCATTCGAGACGTATGGCCCGATGATCTTGAGGATCGTGCAATTGCAATTGCCAGACGGGAGAGCAAGTTGCGCCCAGATGTTATTGGGGTTCCGAACAACTGCTGTTACGGATTGTTTCAGATCTACCACAAGTGGCACAAGTCGTGGCTTCCGAAAATCGGTATAACAAATGCTCGCCAGTTGCTTGATCCCAAGTCCAATGCGCTAGCTGCACTGGAAATATACAAGAGAAACAATGGCTGGGGACCGTGGCGTTTGAGCAATTAAATATTGGAATCAGGTATCAAGGTCTTCACTTTAGATCACCCTTAATGGGTGACTGTAAGCCCTCGAACTTCAATTCTAGAGGCTTGAGAAACTCGGAGGACTAGTTTCAGATCACTTACCCATTCGTTCAATGTCAAGCTCGAGCACAGGCCTGTTTCGCACCGATCAGTAGAAAGTATGGATTGGTTAACACCGTCATTCCAGTTAGCCAGAAGACTCACTCCTGATAAGTCTTCGAAGTTTCCAAAAACCCTAATTTGATAACTGCCTCGATCTAGAGCATTTCCGGGAGTTCGGAATAAGACTCCAGAACGAGAAGTTGAAATTAGAGCATTGTCGCTGAGCTTTCCGACCTCTGAATATTGTGAAAGTACTTTGAAGTCGCGACCGAAACAGTCCCTAAAGACACAGAGCTCGCTTGTCTCTTTGTTTCCAATCAGTTCAAATTCATCTTCAGCTGCAAAGCTATTGGAATCTTGGGTGTGAGTGACTAAGTAGAGGTTTCGAATTGAATCTCTTAGCACAATTCGATCACGAGTTGGGTCCGGATTGAACGTAAGGAGTGGGCCGCTACACGAATTCCTCCAAGACTCTTGCGAAATCGGGCGCAAGTCGTAAGCACCTAACTGGAAGGCAACGTTTCCAAATTGAATCCCATCAGAACTTTCACTCGCACCTAAGCTGACAGGTGCTGGCTGTGAGTCCCACGCGACGCACTGACCCTCTGGAATTTCACGCCGAATTACGTCTGCCAGTTTGCTCGGTGAAGCATATTTCTCAAAGAACCAGAGATAATGGTTCCGCTGAGCGGGAAGCGTAAATCCAAACGTCAAGATAACTGAAAAAGCACAAAAGAGTAGACGAGGACCTAAAAGCATCAAGATTCCGAGACACGCTGCCATAATCCAGAAATGAGGATTTAAGTTAGTGGAAAGTGATGAGACCCAGAAGGAATTTGCAAATGGCTTCAAGAAATCTGTTTGCGATAGCGCTCCTTCACTCTCTAATTTCTTGCGCAAAATTGCCGACAGCAAAGATCCACCTGAGAGAGTGATTGCCAATTGAACTACGACAACCAAGAACTTGGTTCTTGTACGAGTGGTTTTAGAAAACGAAATCAGACCTATTAACATCACTGGAACTATGAATGGTTCGAGATAACGAAGAAAGATAAAATTTTCAAATCTATTGTTGTAGAACTGACTAAGGTCACCTCGTCCGAAGGCATAGACCGTCATGGCAAAAGCGCCTGCAATCGAAATGAATAACCACATCACACAAATTGACCAGGAATCTCTCGTGGTTGACTTTCGAAGAGTCGAGCGGTAGAGCTCAACGCCCATAAATCCAATAAGGCCCATTGATGCAACGATCGTCGAGAATCCTAAGGTCGATGCTTCAATTAGCGCAGATTGATAACGCCAAATATTTGCAAAATTCTTGGAGGCAACCCAAAACGAGGAGTAGCCCGATGTATCCCCGTTGAATTGGTCAAAAGAGTAAAGTCGCGGTCTGAGTACGTTTAAAACTAGAAATGGCAAGAGCCCTTGTAGGAGCAGTCCTGTTACACGATTGATGTGAGTCTTTGAATAGAGAATTATTACTCCCACTGATGCAATCCACAGAGGCCCAAATGTTGGGTGAACTGACAACAAGAACCCCGTTGCAAGCGCAAAAATAATGCTCGGCTTAAATCTGCCAGTAAAGAGACCTTCAATTGCGTTGAATGCGACTGCTACGAGAAGTGCACCAAGTATTGACGGGAATGCATAATTCATCATTGTCCCAAACATTGGAAATGACGAAACTACAATTACGCTCGTTAGCCGCAAAGACCATGAATCGGCAGGTAGGTGCTTGCGAATAATATTGAGCGCGAGGCGAAGAGTTGCAATTGACATTGCAAAGTTGAGAGTAAGTACACCTATCCAGACCGAATATGGATCGGTAAAGGTGAGATACAGCGGACTAATCACGAGACTGTAACCAGGAAACACCGCTGATCTAATTGGCGAGGGTTTTTCCAAAATTAGTCGTGCCCACGAAAGGTACCCCCCTTCATCGCTTGAAGCAAAGCTCGGACCTCGCGTGAAGCTGATGTTCCAAAGTAAATAGAAAATCGGCACGACAAGAACGACAACATTTTCAATGAACAACAACGATTTACGCATATAGCTCTAAGTAGCACCTAATCACACTTCTGTTATAGTCGGCACAAGTGTATGGGGCATTAATAGTATTAATGCTTGTATGCATGTTGCTGAAAGTAAAGTTGAGTCTTGGTCCGGTCGTAATTCAGCAGAATCAGTGCTTGTTGCAACACTGATTAGTGTCATACTTTTTGGGATCACGCTGATATTTATCAGTTTTACGCCGAAACAGGAGACCTATCTTCTTTACGGATTTAACGATCATCGAAGTCATCGGTATGCGTACTACATTGCGACATTTGTAAATACATGTCTGCTCTTCTTCATTCAAAATCACCGAATGACTCGAGCTCGCCAGATGCAATGTTCAGTGGATCTTCAAGTACGCGAAACGGATGACAAGATTGCATTCCTCGAGCTGTGCGACTCGCCAAATCGACGTATTGCATTTCTCAACGCCCTACTTTGGCTAGGTCTGGTATGGGTCATGACTGGTCCGCCTTGGGGATTCACGTAGTCGGACTAAATAACCATGAAACGGTTCACCTAAAAGGTGTCCAAGCTATATTGCGGGGCTCAAAACCATACCTGGATGCAGCGAGTAGCCAATATGGCCCGTTACAACAACTTGGGTCAGTTCTGTATATGAGAGCTACAGGTCAGATCTCGTTGGTTGGATTTCGTGAATTTTGGGCCCTTATGAATTTCATTGGCCTCGCACTGATTGTGATTTGCGTGTGCGTACTCTTTAGGCCTTCGGTAGCGGCTCTTATCAATGCGGTGCTAGTGATGTCACCTTCGTTCGCCTTCTATTCAATTTCTTCAGTTGGGTTAGATGGTTTCTTTGGATGGGCCAATCCGTTGAGGAACGTAGGAGCGATCTTGGTTGCCGTGTTAGCAGTCAAAGTTCTTTCAAGACATGATGCGCTGTGCTTACCAGCGGTGATCCGCTCGATCGGATTTGGTGTGCTTGTCGGAGCATCGCTACTCGTTGCGCAGGAAAACGTCGTTGCGACTTTCGGCGTTCTTTTGTTTGTGGTTATGCTTGATTTGTTTCTTGGCAAAATTGATCGTACATATCTGTACTTGTTTTGTATTTTCAGCTCGAGTGCATTGACTGTTGCAGGGGGATACTTAGCGCCTTACTGGGTGTCGGGAAAGCTTGAGGCGTTCATTGAGAATTACTTTCTCGTGCCGTTTGCTGTCAACAAGGGATATGCAAACTTTGACTGGTACTTGAGCGACAATCCGTGTTGCAAAGAGAATTTTCAGAGTTTGCCCCTTTTCGTATTTGGCCTCGTTGTAACTTCAATTGGTGGCAGTATTTGGGCCCTCAAAGTGGTGAAATACAAGCAACAAGATGCTGAGAATCGCCTCAATTCTTGGAGATCTGTAGCAATCTTGTGGGCCGCATCCAGTTTCGTTTTTAGTATCTCTTTGACGAGTATGGGATCCGACAGAGTTAAGACCCTGATCGTTTTCCTCCCGATTTGGATGATTCCGATGTTGCTTCTCCTGCTTTCGGAACATAACAAGCCGCTTATTGCAGCCATGGTATTTGCCACTGTCGGAATCCTGATTATTGCACAGTCCCTATCTCGGGATAACTCAATATTGCCAACCCAATATTTCCGTGACATGGCTTCAACAAGTGTCGTTCGGATGTCAGGCTTAAAAAATCATCTTGTGGAGCCTGAGGCCCCAAGCTTCAAATTCGCAGACTCGTTTCGAGGCGATGAAATTCTGGAGTTCACACAGTGGCTAAGAGAGATGCCTGACGGCGAAGTCCTTCTGGATCCAGTTATCCAGCCTCTAGTAGGCAATGAACTTGGTGTCTACTATTTCCTTGCCGACTTGACACCATTTGAATTGCCTTACAACGAGCAAATGATGGTCATAACATCAGATCAAGACTTCGCTAACATCGCTTCAGTATCGGACCCCGATCGAACTCTCTGTCACATTATTACATCTGACGTCCGGTCCTCATTTGTTGATGCAGCCCGAAACAGGGGCCAATTTCAGGTCTCTTCGGCGATTAAGGTCCAGCGGGCTTGGTTGTTCAGACTTCAAAATCGCGAGTGTGCGGTTAGTTAACTTCGACCAATCAGCAGTCTCACTGACTAGACTTTTATTAGTTGCGCTCGTAGCTCAATGGATAGAGCATTTGACTACGGATCAAAAGGTTGTAGGTTCGACTCCTGCCGAGCGCGCTGCTCACCTTGGGGTGCATTGTTGTGGTTCCACTCGAGCCAAGTTGAATCTAGCTCCGGCATGCATTGCAGGCAATATGCTTCCGACAGTAGACCTTGACTACGGATCAAAGAGTTCTAGGTTTGACAACTGGAGACCTGGTGAAATTTGGTGATCGTAGCTTCACAATTGAGATCTATTGAGAGCCCAATTCAGAGCCCTGACGTCCTGGGATCGGGGGTTTGTGTCGGTATTGGTCACCTTTCGAACGAGTGGTGTATTGCCATTGGTATGCACACCGACTCCGCGTTCTCTAGGGGACAAATAGACTTCAGTGGTGCTTTTTGGCGAGCCACTTTTTCTTTTTGTCTTTCTCCCGTTTGTTGTATTCGTTCTTAGAAGTCCATTTGTTTCAGCTAGACCGAAAGCATCGACGTCCTGGCTCTTCCTCACATCATTGTTTTTTTATGCGACTTGGGACTTCAGATCGATTCCATTTCTCTTTATTTCAATAACTCTTAACTACTTACTCTCTAAACGAATTCGAATTTTGAACTTGGGGCTAGAAGCTAGAAGAGCACAGAAACTTGTTGTCCTCGGCCTCGTTCTCAATTTGGGTGCACTTGTGTATTCCAAATATTGGCTTTCGATGATTGAACCGCTCGTGCGAGCCCTAGTGGGTGTTGATGTCCTTAAGCACTCACCGTGGTTCCCGGTGGGAATCTCGTTCTTCACCTTCACTCAGATTGCCTATTTGGTGGACTGTCAGAGGGGAAGAGCCGATACAACAACCTTTATTCCGTACGCGACTTTCGTCATATTCTTTCCCCATCTAGTTGCAGGTCCAGTACTTCGACACTCAGAGACAATTCCAGAACTGATTGAGGCAAGGAAAGCAACGACGCCACAATTCGTTGATGGATGCCAACTCCTCATTAGCGGGATTATTAGAAAGACTCTTATTGCCGATCCGCTAGGTGCCTATGTACAGCCATATTTCCGGTCAATTGAGTCAGGTGCCACATTCAATACTTGGAGCACGTGGACATTGATCCTTTGTTTCGGATTTCAGCTGTACTTTGATTTTTCTGGGTACTCACTGATGGCAATAGGTATTGCGCGAATGCTTGGCTACCAAATTCCGATCAACTTCGATGCCCCGTATCGGTCACTCGGCATTATTGACTTCTGGCGCAGATGGCATATGTCCTTATCGACCTTCCTTCGTGACTATCTCTATATTCCGCTTGGTGGAAGCAGGGATGGGCGCTCACGCCACTATCGCAATTTGATGATCACGATGATTCTCGGCGGACTTTGGCACGGTTCTACGATTAATTTCGCCCTGTGGGGCCTGCTTCATGGCGTATTGCTTATCGCAGAGCATGATCTCCGACGACGCTTTCGGTTTCCTAAAAAGCAGGTACACATTTCTTATGCACAGATTCTTGGGGCATTAGCTACTTTTGCAGTTGTACTTTTCACTTGGGTTCCATTTCGGATTGAAAACTTCGGGCCAATGGTTCAATTTTGGGGGAGCCTTCTTGGCGTGGGAGGAGAATTTGAAGTTCAGAACTCAATTTGGGTGGTTGTTCCTTTGCTTCTTGGTGTTGTCGTTGTTCTTGGTGAAAAACGAGCACGAACTATGCCCGAGCTAGTAGCAAACTTGAGAAGTTCGCCGCGCGTGCTCGTTGGCTATGGGATAGGACTTATGGTTGCTCTTGCTGCGAGCGGATCAACTGCTGACTTTTTATACGCGAGATTCTGATGAACTTGCGTCGATCGATTGTCTTGATCTTGAGCCCTCTTGTGGTTCTTGTAGTCATCATTCTCGGATCATGGGTCATTGATCCCAAGCTCTGGTATTTCAGGGGCTATGAGTTCTATAGCGACTGGGTATATCCGGGACTTTCTGAACCGAATAACACCATGCGTGAGTCGGGAGACTCCGCACGAGAGTTTCTTATTGACCGAATCAGTGCAACTAACGAAATTTCACTAAACCAATTCGGACATCGCGTCTCACCATGCGAACAACCACATATTCTTGCAATGGGAGATAGTCAACTATTCGGGAGCGGAATAAGTGACCAACAAACGCTCCCATTCAAGTTGTTGGAAGGTGGTGGACCATGCGTCTACAACGCTGGTCGGCACAACACAGTTGATGCACTGCGTATCCCGAACCTTAATTTCACTTCAGTCCTTGTTACTTCGACGGAACGTGATGGGTTTACTTGGTATTGCGATTCACAACCCGAGAATTGGGACTTCAGTAAATCGGATGCTTCGGCCCTTTACCTTAAGAGATTGTATGCACCGAGGGTTGCGTTAGAAACAGCATTTGAGCGAACGACCTCTGTTATCCGAAGCAAAGTTCAAAACTTACTTGGTCTGAGAATCCAAGCGCCAATGACCCGACTGATCAAGTTTCAGCATACATTTACAACGAATTCTGTAATGGAAAATGTTGAATGTGTGGACCGACTCAACACAGTATTCGTCGAGCATGGGATGAGAACTTCATTTCTTCTTTTCCCGGCTGCGCAGACCATCTATCCCCATGATGCGCCAATTAGACCCGACGATGTCACCTTGGACTTCATTCCTTCACTCACCGCAGAGCTTCAATCGCGGGGAATACATATGCTTGATTCAAAGATGTGTTTGATGGGACAAACAGAAAACATGGTCCAACTTCACGACACTCATTTGTCTCCAGAGGGTATGCAACGCCTTGCAGACTGTCTGAGGAGATCAAAGATTTTGGGTGATGATGCGCAAGACTGAACTGCGATTTGGCCCTGATCAACTTCTTGCAACTGCTTTCTGTTTAACAAGCATCATTCTGAGGCTGCTTGTACCAATGAATCTTCTCTTCTATGGGAAGTATGACGATGCGTTGATGTTGAACACGAGCCAAGTACTTGGGAGCTTGCCTCGAGACTGGACGATGCTGTCTTTGTCGCCCCAGCTGCTACGTCTTCCAATCAAACTTGGACTAGTGATTGTGACTACTGGGACGTCTGCAATCACATTTGCCGGCGTGCTCGATTAGGGGTTTTCCTTATTGAGGCTGAGACTAAATGAACAGACCATCATCGCGCCTTCATTTCCATCGTGAGCGAGAATTGGTTTGGCCAATGATTTACGATGGAGCGCATGCGATGTCATACTTAGTACAGCCGACCGTATTCGTTTTTGTTGGCTCAAGCATTGGGTGCGACTTACTTCAGAGAGCGTTGTGGCAAAGATAATTCAAGATTTTGCGAGTATTTGAGCGAATGACTGTTGGCAACTTTCAAATGACAGATAGAACAGAATCAATTTTGATCGTTGGGGCTGGTCCGGCTGGCCTAACAGCTGCGACAGAACTTGCTCGAACCTCGATTCGTTGTCGAGTGATTGAGGCGGACAGCGTAGTTGGAGGAATTTCTCGAACAGCTGAACGCAATGGTTGGCGTTTCGACATTGGAGGTCATCGGTTCTTCACAAAGGTCCCACGTGTCGAGGCTTTCTGGCACAGCGTCCTAAGCGACAGTGACTTTATGCTGCGACCTCGGATGAGTCGGATCTACTACCAGAAGAAGTTCTTTGATTACCCGTTGAAAGCTATGAATGCTCTTGGAAATCTTGGACCGATTGAGAGTATTCGATGTGTTCTCTCGTACATGTGGATTCGGATAAGACCTCCTAAGGACTTGTCAACATTTGAAGGTTGGACGGCATCCAGATTTGGATGGAGGCTCTATCGAATCTTCTTTAAGACTTACACGGAGAAGGTGTGGGGTGTTCCGGCGAACGAGATTCAAGCAGATTGGGCTGCTCAGCGAATTAAGAACCTTTCGTTACTCACCGCGATTCTTAATGCGCTTTTCCCAAAGAAGGGTTCGAGGAAGGTCACGTCTCTTATAGATCGATTCCAATATCCACGACTTGGCCCTGGAATGTTGTGGGAGAAGTGCGCCCACGACCTAGTGCAGTTCGGTACGAAGGTTGATCTAGAGACGAAACTGGTTGGTATCCGCCGTGATCATGCAGGTGCATGCGCTGCTTTGTTGTCGGGCAGATCGGGTGAAGTTGAAGTTCATCAGGTATCGACACTGATTTCCTCGCTTCCGCTTGGGGAACTGGTCTTGATGATGGACCCACCTGCGCCGCCAGCTGTACAAGCGGCTGCCAAAGGTCTCAAGCACAGAGACTTTCTTACGGTTGCACTCGTGCTTCCCGATGTGAACGTCTTTCCGGATAATTGGATATACATTCACGATCCAAATGTAAGAGTGGGTCGGATCCAGAACTTCAAATCCTGGTCACCTCACATGGTCAAAGATGGATTTACATGTCTCGGACTTGAATATTTCGTCAATGTTGGTGATGACATTTGGGTCAAAAGCGATGAAGAATTGGTAGAGATCGCAAAGAGCGAACTGGCTCAACTCGGACTCGTGGACTGTTCAAGAGTGACCGAGGGTTATGTTGTGAAAATGCCGAAATCGTATCCAATGTACGACGCGAGCTATCAAGAAAATGTCCGACAAATCCAAACATGGATTGCTGAATCGGCACCCAATGTTCTTCCAGTTGGAAGAAATGGCATGCATAGGTATAACAACCAAGATCATTCGATGCTCACTGCAATGCTTGCAGTCGAAAACATTCTTGGAGCAAATCATGATATCTGGGCGGTGAATGTCGATGAGGATTACCACGAAGAGGTGAAGAATTAGTCAGCAAGCCGAAGTTGAACTAGTCGCTGCGCGGGCCCTTGCGCTTTTTGCACTTTGTCCTGCGGTGCTCTTCTGGATAGGTCGAAGACAACTCGCATCATCAGAAGTGGAGGCGCTTGACTTGTTGCTTCCTCTTTCAATACTTGGGATTTCGCTCGTCTTACTTGCGAGAAGAGTTGTTATGTCCGCCAACACACGGGTTTCCGACCGCTCTCGATTCTTCTGGTCTGTGGTCAGTCTGATGACCATTACGACTCTTCTCCTTTTTCGACCCCCGGCATCATTTGACTATCTGTGGTACGGATATGGACGACGAGTTGCTGCAGCCGCAATTCTTGTTTTTAGTTTTTGGGTAATTGGTGAGCGATTGATTCCAAACGTACTCAGATCTCGAGTTCTTCAATCAATGATGCTTGGGATCATCGTGGTGATTTACTTGCCTGCCCTGATCCAACCTCAATGGGGGATTATCAACTTGGGCGATGCGTCTCATCAGGTTTTTGAAGAGATTTCTGGACCCCTCGTCGGACATTTCCCTGGAATGAATTTTGTATCGACATATACAACTCTTCTCGGCATCCCATTGCTCGTCATTCGCCCGTTACCGCTGAGTTCAGCTGCTCGGATGTTTCTTGTAGACGGATGGGTGAATCTTCTTGTCTTATCGGTACCAGGACTTCTGATCATTCTTTGCCGGAAGGTTTCTGTTACCCGAAGTTGGGTGTTTTCGTCGATTTTGGTGGTACCACCCCTTCTCGTGAGTGGAAAGTGGGGTGCCGCCTCTTCGAATACCGAATCCCTCTCGATGATTCCTGGCAGGACATTGCTGCCAGTTGGCCTAGGGCTTCTTGTGGCAACTCTGCTCCCAGATCGCGAGCGATTCAAGGTGTTCTTGATTGGAGCGCTTTCAGTTATCGTTGCGTTCAACAATGTGGAATTCGGTGCGCCAGCAGCTTTAGCAGCTGGGTTGGTGGTGATCATTTTTCATCTTCGGACCCGAACCCGCATTCGTTATTGGCTGACGTTTGCTGGTGGCCTCAGCGCGTCAGCGTTTCTGTTGGTTTTCTTTTCGCTTCTCGTCGCGGGGAAGTATGACGTTTGGTTCAGAATTGGTTCTTACGCAGGCAAGCCCTACTCTCCAGCAGAGGTCTTCCCGACGTGGAGCACACATAACCTGATCCTGGGAGTATTTGCGACTGCAATTCTCGTCGGTTCGGTTTGTCTCTTTCGAACTTCGCGGGCTGCAATCGCAGCGATCTACTTCGGAGTCTGGGGACTTGCAGCGTTTCCGTATTGCTCGTACAGATGCCTCGAAGGTATGTACATGGCGACGCAGGTCTATCTCATCCCAGCCATTGGCGCGGTTATTGGTATAGCTGGTTGCATTCAAGGCGCACGAACAACGACCGATAGCCAGTCATCAGGACGCACGCACACCCCGATGAGTCTTATCATCATCGGGGCCATTGCCCTCGCGTGTGTGATCCAGGCACCCCAGCCAAGAGATGAATGGCGGCGAGTGGTCAGCAGAATAGAGAGTGCTCCGTGGGCTAGCGATAGTAGGCGTGGAGTTCCCAGTGAGTGGTCAACGAACAAGATCGATTGGTTGAATCCCCAGGAGGTCAAATTCGCGGCATCACAAGTTGATTCTCGGTCACTTGGGTACTTCGGCTACATGGGGAACTCGGTTCAGTTGGCCACGGGAATCAACAATCTGACACGAATTAATAGTTCTGAGGTGCTACAAATCAAGGGAACACAGAAGCTTCGAGAGTTGGCTTGTAGAGAAGTCGACGAAGTCCAGCCCGAGTATGTGTTGCTCGTCGGGATGGAGTTCCCGTGTCAGGGCTACGAGGTTGTGCAGTTTGACAATATTGCACCCTCGGTTCAGGTGCTACGTCGCCAAGTCGGATAGCTGAAACTAGCTATGTGCTGCCTCAAGTTGCTCTTGCGTTGGTTTTCTGAACAAGATCAGCATTGCTAGTCCCGAAAACAGAATTATCACTGACGTTGTTCGCCATGCCAGATGGAATCCGCTGAGATAATCATCGTTCGCAAGTGCCGAAACTAGAATTGAACTGACGAGTGCAACTCCCAGTGCGGCGCCAATTTGGCGGGCCGTGTTGTTCAGAGCCGATCCCATCGCGAACCTTGGCTGAGGTAGGAAGGCCGTTGCTGCACTTGAGATAGTTGAAATACAAAGACCAACACCGATGCCGGTGTAGACCATGACAGGGAGATAGTGGGTGAGGTAGTTGGGAGACTCGGTGATCCAGTAGCTGAGGAACAAGTTTCCTGAGCAAAGTATGACTGCGCCTGTCGCGACAACTTTCCCATGGCCTACTCGTTGTGCAAGGCGGCCTGCGGGTGCTGCAACGATGGCCGCCATCACGGGACCGGGTATACCTGCTAGTCCGGAGCGAGAGGGGCTGTAATTCCATACAGTCTGGAGCCACTGTGTGTTTACGAAGATGAGCGAAAAGAACCCCATCGTGAATCCAAATCCGGAAATTGCGGCTGCAGATACGAATGGGAGCTTCAGGAGGTTGAGGTCAAGTACTGGGTGTGGTGTGACTCGGCATCGCAACACAAAGGCAATCAAGAATGCGACGGCTAGGGAGAACACCAGAAGAGCACGCTGTGTAACCCAGCCCCAGTCATCGCTTTGCACAATTAGCAAAGTGAGTAGACCAACACCGAAAACAGCGAGGGTGGCTCCGAAATAGTCCACGGTACGAGGCGCGGTTTCGTCCCGCGACTCCCGTAAGAGCTGTACACCGACGCCAAGTGCAAGAAGGCACAATGGGATGTTGACCAGGAAGACGGCATGCCAACTAAAGGTATCCACGAGGAATCCTCCAATTGTCGGGCCACTAGCTGCAGCAACTGCACCAACCGCACCCCAGATACCGATTGCGGCAGATCGTCTTTCAACCGGAAACTCGGGGAGGACCAGAGCAAGTGATGACGGCGTCAGAACTGCTCCACCAATTGCCTGAACGGCTCGGGCAAGAACAAGCATCAGTGCTGAAGGAGCGAACGCACAAAGCAACGATCCGAACATAAAAATTGATAATCCAGTCAAAAATGCTCGTTTGCGCCCAAATGCGTCGGCAAGGCGCCCCGCAGTGAGAAGGCCCGCTGCATAAGCGATGTTGTACGCGGAGAAGACCCAGGTGAGCGTGCGGCGACTCTCAGGAAAATCTTTTGCAATAGCGCCAAAGGCAACATTGACGATTGAAATATCAAGTGAGACAAGGGTGACGCCGATCGAAGTGAGCGCGAGAACCTTTGCACCCCGCGACCAATGTCCAATCATGTTTCCCACCTCTTCGCTCGAATGTCGACACCGTCTGCGTTGAGGTCGCGACCCTCCCATCGTAGGGCTCCTGGGGTAGCTGACAGCGAGGCGATGAGCCCCTGCATCGGAGTGTTACCAACTTCGGAGATCATCTCTCGCGCTGCGAAGTGCTCATCTACAGCTATGTCACTCATGTCAAAAACTGGGCCAACTGCCACTTCAGCAGTGGTAAGGACCTTGACTACCTCCTCGCGCGTGCGAGCGGAGCACCATGTTGACATCAGCTCTTCCAGCTCGTTTCGGTTCGCTATCCGACCCTCAAATGTGGCAAATCGTGTGTCGTCATCGACACCGAGTACCGACATGACGCGGCCTGCCACGGTGTCGCTGGATGCAGAGACCCCAACCCACTCACCATCTCTGCATCGATAAACACCACGTGGAACGGTGTAAGGGAGACCAGATCCGAGCCGTGGCTGGAGTTCGCCAGAAAGCTTGTAAAGCGAGATAGCAGGGCCCATGATTTGAAAGATTGTTTGTAAGAGGTTTACATCGACGACCTGACCCACGCCTGAGCGCAAGGCAACCATTGTGGCGAAAGCTGCGGTGATCCCCGTGACTTCGTCAGTCAGTGCAATTGCCGGCAACATTGGCGGTCCCGTAGGTTCACCGCTTACCGCTGCAAGGCCTGCCATTGATTCCGCAATCGATGCGAATCCGGGCCGATATGCGTATGGGCCAGTTTGTCCAAATCCTGAAATGCGCACGACGACGAGCTTCCCATTGCGCGCGATCATCTCGTCTGGGTGAAGACCTAGACGTTCGAGAACGCCGGGTCTGAAGTTCTCAATGACGACGTCTGCCTCATTAATCAATTCACGAATGAGTCGAAGATCATCGGGATCCTTTAAATCAGCGGCAAGGAATCGTTTGTTTCGGTTCACCAACTTCCACCACAGTCCTTTCCCGTCGCGGGGATCGCGCCAGGCCATGCCACGAAGCGAGTCACCGGTTCGGGGGTTCTCAACCTTGATGACATGCGCACCGAAGTCTGCTAGGTAGCGAGCACAATTCGGCCCAGCCAAGACAGTCGAAAGGTCGACTACTCGGAGATCCTGAAGGGGCAGATTCATTTGAGTAGCGAGCTACAAAGAAATAGCCGAATAAGATGTGGAATAAGTATGACCGACAACTTAGTTCATCAAGATTCGGTCGAAGTCTCCCTCGTGATTCCGTGTCTCAACGAGGAAAAGACGTTGCCTCACGTTCTTACCGAAATCGCCTCGTCGTTTGGATCTTCAGGTATTCAATTTGAAGTAGTGGTTGTTGACAATGGTTCAACTGACAGGTCTCGCGAAGTCGCAGAATCTTTCGGCGCACGAGTGATTTCGATTCCAAGCCGAGGTTATGGAGCCGCATTGCTAGGAGGAATTAAAGCTGCAAAAGGGAAGTTCGTAGTCATGGGAGACGCGGACGGCAGTTACGTGTTTGGTGACGCGAAACAGATGCTTCCTCTACTCCGCGCTGGCTCCGACGTCGTGATGGGAAATCGATTCGGCGGAGGAATCGAAAAAGGCGCGATGCCATGGTTGCATCGGTATCTCGGAAATCCCGTGCTTTCCGCCCTTGGGAGAGTGCTCTTTCGTGTCAGCGTCCGAGACTTTCATTGCGGTCTAAGGGCATTCAATCGCGAAAGAGTGATGACCCTTGGACCCAGTTCGCCCGGAATGGAATTCGCAAGCGAAATGATCGTGCTTGCCGCGCGAGAGGGATTTCAAATATCGGAGGTTGATGTTCGTCTCAAGAAAGACTTGAGAGATCGCGCGCCACATCTCAAAACATGGCGCGACGGATGGCGTCACCTTCGATTCTTATTCTCGTATAGCCCAAGTTGGGTATTTCTCGCGCCAGCAATCCTCTCTGCGCTCTTTGGATTGACCGTTCTCGTGCTTTCACTATTTGGTCCAGTGACCGTAGGTCGAGTTGAGTTCAGTTACCGAACGGGAATCTTGGCAACGTCGGTGATGAATGTGTCACTTGTTGCAAGCTGGAGTTTTTTGATAGCTAAGTCGTTGGTCGAGAAACGAATCAATCAAGGTCGTTTTGTTACAGAGGTACTTGGGGCAGCTTCCCTGGTCGTGTTCTTTGTGGGTGTGTTGTTAATCGCAAATCAGATTGGGAATTGGCGATCGTCTGACTTTGGGGTTCAGCCCCTAGGTCGAGACTTACTCGAATTCATCGCAGCTGGATTCTGTTTGTCTACTGGTGGTGCATCGTTTTTTCTAGCGATGCTGGTTGGAACCATTCGATCCCGATCGTGACCGAAATCCATAAAGTCATCGTTGTTGGGTCTGGTCCAAGTTCCGTCGCAGCGCTGACAGCAATTCTTCAGACTGGTCAAAGACCTCTAGTTCTTGATTTCGGAATTGTTCCAGAGAACACCGCATTTCTGGGCCAGGAAATCCGTAGAGGATTAGTTACCAGCGGGAGGTCTGGACGCCGCCAAGCGGGGACCCAAGGGCACCAGTCAGTTGGACAAAAATCTTGGTTCAATTCGTACTCTGCATATCAACAGCCAAGAGAATCACAGCTGATTTATGATCCCGACTTAACAGTACGAGCAAGTTTTGGGCTCGGTGGATTCAGCAGAGTTTGGGGAGCAACATTTCGGCTAGATCCAGGGCTTGATTTACTGCCGGTTGATCTACGACCAAATACGTCCGATATTGATGCCGTGCTTGGCCTAGTCCCACACATCACAACAAGATTGGGTGGCGAAGGTTCCCAGCAGCAGGGGTTTGTTGCCGCGTCATCTTCATCAGAGCGACTCTTTAGTCGTCTCTGTAATCACAGTGCTCCCAGTGGGCTTCGAATTGCTCCTTCTGTCGTCGCGATAAACGGTGGTGGAGGCAAGACGGGATGCATCAGTTGCACGGAGTGTCTCGTTGGTTGCCCCGTCGATTCAATTTGGCATTCAGGTGACCAGATCAAAAAGTGGATCGCAGAATCCCGGATCGACTATCGAGCCGGAGTTCATGTCGATCGAATAACGGAACACGCAGACAAGATTGAAATTCAAGCGACAGCAAATAACGAAAAGGTGGAGTTCTACGCCGAACGACTCTTTCTTGGACTTGGAGCAATTTCAACCGGAGCACTTCTCTTGCGATCTGGTCTTGTAGACAGACTTGAAATACGCGATACCGCAACAGCGTTCGGAGGTCTTATTGATCTGCGGCGTCCAAAGTTGGCTAGTCCTCACCATGGTCTTTCTCAGTTTTGGATCTCGAAGGAAAGTCAATTCCTCGCGCAGATGTATCCTCCAAGTCGGGTACACGGTTACAAGGCATTAGACCGTTTTCGACTCCCTGGTTTTCTTGTAGGGATGATTTCGTCCTTGCTTGATTTTGTTCATCCAATTCTCGTTTACCTCCCAGCCAACAAATCATCTTCGCTCACTCTCAAGATCCACGATGGTGTCGTTACGGTAAGTCGAGTACCCAATCCGGACGAAGATCATGCATGGAAGACGACATTGAGGGAATTAAAGAATCTGTTCAAGCAAGTTGGAGTAGTCATGCCTCGTCGTTTCTTCGACTTTGGAAGCCCGGGTTCTGGATACCATGTGGGATCTTCGATACCTCACGGAAGCTTGAGCGACTCGTTGGGTCGGCCGTTCGGCCTTAAGCGAGTACATGTTGTTGACTCAAGTGTGTTGGTGCAGTTGCCGCTTGGAAGTGTCACGCCGACAGTCATGACAAACGCTCATCGAATTGCCAGAACGGTTTACCAGTAGGAACGAATTGTGATTCTTGGAATTACCGGTGCAAATTCAGCGATCGGACGAGGGTTGACGGCTGCTGCACTTACAGCGGGCCACACGGTGAGGGGATTCGTCAGAAATCCACGATCAGCCGGCGAGGTGAAATTCGAGTTGGGTAAACCTATTGATGAATCAGCTTTACAGGACCTTGACGCGATGATCCATCTTGCGTGGGATCGTTCTCAACCCGAGTCTGAATCTTTGCAGCGGAACCTTGAAGGGTCTTTACTTCTGGCCAAACAGTGTCGAGAAATGAGTATCTACCCACTTCTCCTCTCGACCATGAGCGTGTATTCGCGGGGTCAATCCGACTATGGAAACACAAAGTCAGAACTCGAAGCATCCTTTGTGGAACATGGCGGTTCTTTCCTTCGTGCAGGACTGGTTTGGGGCGGTGAACTCACTCCAATAGTCAAGACTGTTATCAGACTCGCCCAACTTCCTTTGCTTTGCGTTCACCTGAGCCCAACTCCCGTGCTCTACCACTCCGAGCAAGAGTCACTTTTTCGGGAGATGATTCAAATGTGTCACCTAAAGCAGGCACTGAGACCTGGTGTGAATGCTATTTCGTCGGAACCAATCTCGTTGATTGAGATTCAACACGTAGTTGGTGGCTCGTGGGCAAAGCTTCATATTCGTGTGCCAACAATGCTGTTGATTTTGGTGAGCAGAAGTCTTGAAAGACTGTCAGTACCGCTTCCATTTCGGGCAGACAGTTTGGCAAGTGTGGCACTGCAAGGTGGTTATGGTGAAGGGGTTGTCGGGATGAAAGATAAGCCCACATCATCGTTTGCAGGAAAGCAAGCGTTCGAGCGGTGGCTCAGTAGCGTCGCGGAACGAAACTAACTGGGGCGTCGTCGAGAAGCTCGTGAAGGAGTGCCCCACCAGCGACCACTAAATCGCCACGCGGTGTCGACGTGAGTCGTAGCGCTTGCAGCAATTGGTTTGGGCCAGAGCGCTTCGATGGCCGCAGTGATCGCGGTTGCTTCTTCGTCGGTTGGCGATGGGGTGATGCAGTGCTGCATGGCGAGGTCGCTCAGAGCGGCATGTTGCCGTGCTTGCGCTGCGGCAACTCTTCCCGCTTGGTCTTCAGCATCGAGAGCCCAGCGATTAGTTTGATGCGGGTCTCGGCTGGATCGATGACATCATCGACGTAACCGCGTTCTGCCGCTGCATAGGGGTTCGAGTACTTCTCGGTGTATTCGGCAACGAGCTCGGCACGGCGCGCGACGGGGTCTGCGGCCTGCTGGAGTTCGCGGCGGTAGACGATCTCAACCGCGCCCTGTGGACCCATGACCGCGAGTTCAGCGGTTGGCCACGCATAGGCGAGGTCGGCACCGATGGACTTGGAGTTCATCACGACGTATGCACCGCCGTAGGCCTTGCGGGTGATGACCTGAATGCGGGGAACGGTTGCCTCGCAATATGCGTAGAGCAACTTCGCGCCGTGGCGGATGATGCCGCCGTATTCCTGGTTGACGCCGGGAAGGAATCCAGGAACGTCGACGAAGGTGACGATGGGGATGTTGAACGCATCGCAGGTACGTACGAAGCGGGCAGCCTTTTCACTGGACTCGATGTCGAGCACGCCGGCGAGCACCATCGGCTGGTTGCCGACGATGCCGACAGTTTGGCCATTGAGGCGCGAGAAGCCACAGATGATGCTCTTTGCCCAGTGAGGGAAGTATTCGAAGAATTCACCATCGTCGACGATCTCTGCGACGACCTTCTTCATGTCGTATGGCTGGTTCGGCGATGCGGGGAGGATGTTGCGAAGCGATTCACACGGCCTTGTCGGATCGTCGGTTGCATCAGACGCCGGTGGGTCGGTGAGGTTGTTCTGTGGAAGGAAGCTGAGAAGGTAGCGAACGTCTTGTAGGCAGGCCTGCTCGTCCTGACTTACAAACGTGGCGACACCGCTCTTTGATGCATGGCTCATCGCACCACCGAGTTCTTCGAGGGTGACGTCCTCGCCGGTGACGGTCTTGACCACGTCTGGGCCGGTGATGAACATGTGGCTGGTTTCGCGAACCATGAAGATGAAGTCGGTCATCGCGGGTGAATACACCGCGCCACCGGCGCATGGTCCGAGGATCACCGAGATTTGTGGAATGACGCCCGAGGCTTGCACGTTGCGGTGGAAGATGCCGCCATAGCTAGCGAGTGACACGACGCCTTCCTGAATGCGAGCTCCTGCACCGTCGTTCAGTCCAATGACCGGTGCGCCGACCTTGAGTGCGAGATCCATCAACTTGTGGATCTTCTCGGCGAACACCTCGCCGAGGGCACCACCAAACACGGTGAAGTCCTGGCTGAAGACGAAAACCTTGCGACCATCAATTGTCCCCCAGCCGGTGATCACGCCGTCTGTGTACGGGCGCTCTTCGAGCCCTGCCGCGTGTGCGCGATGACGGGCAAGGAGGTCGAGTTCGTGGAACGACCCTGGGTCGAGGAGTGCCTGGATGCGCTCGCGGGCGAGCAGCTTGCCCTTCTCGTGTTGACGCTCGACCGAGCGTGGGCTTCCTGCGTTGTGGGCTTGCTCTTTGCGCGACTGGAGATCGCGGAGCTTGGCGTTTAACTCGCTCGTTGTCACCTACAAGAGACTAACGAATCGAATCCGCATCCACGTAAAAGCACCTAACTCAATGTAGTGCCCACACCAGAACAACCTTTGAGCCTGTATACAGCCAATAGAGATAATCCATAAGGAAGCAGGTCGAAACGATCGAGGCGACTTTCAAACTTTGAAGCGAGCCCAAGTATTCGAGACACGGATGATTCAGAATCGAGTACCTCACCTACATGCTTGAGTTGCTCGTAGTTTGACCGTCGAATCTTTACTCGATATGGCAATGTCCGAAAAAGCAAAGCAATTGGGACTAAGAAGAGAAATAAATATCTTGAGCGCACTTCTTCAAAGCCTGCAGACTGCAATAACCTGCGTAAGCGACGTCGCGAATAGCGCCGATAATGACCGAGCGCAATATCTGTTTGGCTGAACAACCAGTTTCCAACAGGGAGTGTCACAATAAGAACTCCATCGCGACTGAGTAATGATGAGATCATCGCAAGGAATTCAGATTCTGACTCAATATGTTCAAGCACATCAAAGATTCCAATCGCGCTTTGGCTTTGTTCTAGAACATGATCAGTTGGGGTTGAACTCACTATTGTGAGAATTCCAGCTTTTGCTGTTTGCAACGCCCCCTCGATTTGTGGCTCAACACAACAAACTTCAATCCCGACGCTCGCAAGATATTTTGCAACAGCACCGTGACCACTTCCGATCTCCATGAGGGAGCTTTTTCCAAATTCATTCAAGATTTGCCTGATGTTTTCATTTCGACGAGATATCCAAAAGTTTGAAAGATCGGCCTCATTCTGCTGAAAAAACTCGCGTGGATATGAAATCGGCCCAATCTGATCGATGCCGATAGTTGGTATTAAGAGATTTGGCATTTGTTCGATCAACATGCTCGTTTTTTTGATAAAAGTCCTCACAGCGCCCGAGGCTAACACTCACCTTTTGAGGCACCGTACTTTTACTAATATTTAGAGTAATCAAGAATGAGTAAATGTTCTTACGGCAAGAGCTGTGTCGCTCAGTGGATATTGAAGATTAATTGGCATCTAGCTGTAGTTTTGTCCATCTCACTAAGCGCCTTGCTTCGTTTGCTCATTCCGACTTACTTTGCATACGGCGCGATGCACGATGACGAGCTGATGCTAAGAATGGCTGATCGCATCATCGATGGTGCGCCGAATTCGTGGGATCAATATGCGCTTCTTAAAGAACCCGGTTATCCATACTTTCTTGCATTATGTCTAAAAATAGGAATTTCACCAGTTCTTGTAGTTCATCTAATACTTTTGGTATCTGCGTACTGGCTGTTTCATTCGTTTCGAAAGCTTGTAGCTGAACATGTTGCCGCCTATTGCACAATTGCGATTTGTCTTAATCCGGCGAACTTTGGAATTGGTGCTTCGCGGATCTACAGCGTTTACTTTGTAACTGCACTCGTTGTTGCTCTAATTGCGGCGACAATACAAGTTGTTTGTGCAGCGCGCACCGACAGAGGTTCATTGCGAGGGTTGCTTGTCGGCACTGCGGTACTTGCAGTTGTTACTGGAGCAATGTCTATTTCTAGACCAGATGGATTAATTATTGCTTTTCTTGCAGTTGGCGCTTTTGCTTTTTGGAATCTATTGCTTCGCACTCGGGAAAAGAGGTCTAAGTACATTTATTCGATCGTGCTAGTAACAATGATTTTTTCAGTGATTTCTTTTAACGGAATTGTAAAAAGTGCCCATGTGCGCGCATACGACGTTTCTGTTGTAAACGACCTGAATTACGGCAATTTCAATCGACTGATGGAAAGCCTGGCAAGTGTCATTCCTGATGAGAGTCTGAACTTTGTTGTGCTTTCACAAGCAACCATTAAGCAAATTGAGGAGTTAAGCCCAACGTTTGACCTGCTTACACCTTTTCTTGAAAGCAGAGACGGGGAACTTTGGCAGAGCATTACTTGTGATGCGGGCGGCCCGTGTAATGAAGTTGCAGGAGGATTCATGCCATTCTTGTTGCGAGACGCGATACTTGCAAGCTTTCAGGATGTCGACGCAAACGATTTTCAGCAGATCACCGGACGTATAGCTGATGAAATCGAGGCCTCGTGTGAGTCAGGGATGCTCAAGTGTGGAAGTCGTGGGATCGGAGTCTGGCTTCCACCACTTGAAAGATTGGATCTTGCGCTCACTTCTCGTGAGGTAGTCAGACTGCTTTCTCTTCGTGCGTATTCGTTTTCGGACACTCTATATTTTGTGAACAATGGGGACCCTACCCGTGCTTCGTCTAATGCTGGCTCAATGTGGAAAGTTCTAAAAGACGAACAGCGGGGTTCAAGAATGGTGTCGGAATCTGGAACTCCGATTGTTCTTCAGGGGCCAATCCGAGCATTTTTTCGTTTTGCGTCAGTTGTCATTCAGATTTTCGCGTCATTTGGAACATTTGTATTTCTAATACTCATCTGGAAATCAAAAGACAATCGACAAATTTGTCGTTTTGGAGTAAGCATGCTGCTGTCAGTCTTTGCGATTTTACTTCTGAATAGTCTCATGTTTGCAAATTCGTTTGGTAGGAATGCTGACGGTGGCAATCTCGCATATCTATTGATGGTTCAACCTCTTGTGATAGGAGTTTCAGCTGTGGGTCTTGAAATGTTTTCAACTCGTAGACACCGACCAACTTTGCAGCCTGCTACTTTTTGCGAAATTCGAGAATCTAATAAGTAGATGATGGATCAGAACACGTTTGGAATATTCGGAGCGGGTGGGGCAGCCAGAGCGGTTCTCCCAATGCTGAAAGATTGCCGTGTTGTGCAAGATGACCTTCCAGATGGTTCTTGGGAAACCGGGAAGCATAAATTTTGCCTCATTGAAACAAGTCCACACGCAGCTGCAGTGGACGAGTTCGTGATTCATGATGAAGAGAGTTTTTTCCAACGAGCGACGAGATCCAATCCATGTTGCATTGTGATTGGAAGCTCGAGTGATAGAAGAAGAGTCGCTGAACGAATCGGCTTCGCACAAAGGCCAACCTTTTCTTTATTTTCGAGCAGTTCGCGCGTTGAGACAGCTTTATCAATTGGCAAAGGGGCCGTCATCTGCGCGAATGCTTATGTCTCAGTGAACGTGAAGATCGGCCTTTCATTTTTCATGAATCTTGGCGCAATTCTTGAACATGACTGTGAAGTCGGTAATTTTGTCACGTTCAGTCCAGGAGTTGTTTGTTGTGGCAATGTGCAGATCGATGACGATGTCTTTGTTGGAGCAGGTGCGGTGATCATCAACGGAACTGCTAGTGAACCACTGAAGATCGGTCGCGGGTCCCGCATCGGTGCGGGTGCAGTTGTAACTCGCTCGGTTGGTCCGGGTCAGACAGTTGTTGGCAATCCCGCTCGATTAGTCTGACGCTTTTTCACTTAGTTGATCAATTAAGAAAATAGGTCGGTCCACGATTTCCTCGTGAATCCGCCAGAGGTATTCTCCGATTTGGCCCAAGAGGAAGACAACAACACCAGTTGCGAGAGTTAGTAATCCAATTCCAACTCCTGCTATGTAGTCCGAGAGTTCAATCTTATGCAGGAGAAGGCTTATTGAAAGTGCTGTCGCCGTACTGATACCAAGAAATGAGATTATTGCACCGCCGACTGTTGCCGATTTGGGTATTAGATCTGACGACGCGACAATCATGTCCTGGAAGTACTTAAGACGTTTTGTGAACGTCCATTGGCTTCGCCCACTAACCCTCTTTGCCCGTGCATATGGGACCAATGCAACCGAGTATCCGAGATACATGATGTCTCCTTGAAAGAAACGATTCTTCCCCTTCATTCCAAGGTAGGCGTTCTTGGCGCGGGCACTAAGCAGAAGGAAATCAAACCCACCTTGGGGGAGCGAAGGATACTTGTTCCGTGCGATTCGATAAGCGATTCTGCTAGTTATCTGGGTGGAAATAGAATCTTGACGGCTTGTTCGATGCGCAATCACCAAATCTTGCCCGCGCGACCATTCGTCGATCATTTTTGGGATGATTTCTGGGGGGTCTTGCAGGTCTGCCGACATAATCACAACAGCATCTCCAGATGCATAAGAAAGTCCTGCTGAGATAGCTGCAACTTGGCCAAAGTTTCTCGAAAGTCTGAGAATCTTGAATGCGCATGAGTACTTCACCGAGAGGTCAAGCAGGGTTGTATAGGAGTTGTCTGTAGATCCATCATCCACAAAAACAAGCTCGTAATCGTTGTCTGCTTCGGTTTGACCTAGGACTTCGGTAAGTTTAAGGATTAGTGTCGGTAATGTCTCATTATTCTGGAAAACCGGAACTACTACAGAGACTCTTGCCATGGTGAACCAACTGTAGTTTGATTCGCTATCTTGGTTTAAAGTTGACTAGCAAATACACGACCCAATGTAGTCGATTGCTTTCGAATCAAGGTCTCGGAAATAAGGAATTCCTAGGGTAGTGCTTGCAATTGTCTCAGTATTCTTGAGTGAACTATTCGATTTAAATTCCGCGAACGAAGGCATTTGATGAAGTCCATCACCCCACCAACGTCGGGTTTCGATCCCGTGCGCCTCAAGTTTGGACTCTGCCCTATTTCGTTGTGATTCATCTTCAAAAATCGTGATGCAGGTTGAAGAAATTTGCCCAGTCCGGAAGGCAACCTGGGTTTGGCAACCCACATGTGTCAACATCGCACGCATTCTGTTCGCAGTTTGCTCCCATTCATTGCGATCGTGTTCCCAGTTGTCGAGAGACGCCAGTCCCACTGCAGCGTGATACTCACTGATCTTGGAGTTGGTTGCGAGACTATGGGCGATACGTGATCCGTGAAAGCCGAAATTTGACCACGTTCGAATACGACGGATCCAGTCCTCTGGTCCGATTAAGACACCACCCTCCCCAGTCGTAACCGTTTTTGTTGCATGGAGGCTGATCATCAGCATGACATTTTCAGGAAGATCTAGACCAATGTTCCGACAACTGTCAAAGCAACTTGCTGCATCAACGACAATTGGTGTTTGAGCAAAGTGGGCTGCAATATCTCGAAGATTAGGCTTCAACCCAAACGGCGCAACAGCGACCACCATTTGGTCAGGGCTCAAATTTGAGTAATCAAGAGTCCAATCCGTCTCATTAATGTCTCCAAATCTAAGGCGGTTGCCCGCTGAGAGAACTGCGTGTCCGGTTGCGACAAATGTCCAACTTGGTATAACCCACTCTGAGCTCGAAGAATCAACTGTTCTAATTGCACCTTCCAAAGCGAGAGTCCCATTTGTCAGAACTAGAACTTGTGATGTTCGAACGCCGAAATACTCGGCGAGTCGGATCGAAAGTTCATCATAGAGAGGGCCATAGTTCGAATAGATTCTCGATTCATCAATTCTCTTGAGGTACGGCGTTATGCTCGCAGTTCTTGGCAAGAGTGGTCGCATTACGGGGATGCGATTGATCACGATTGACTCATTCAGGTATTCCTCACCAACTAGACGCTAGTCGGCAGGGTCGTTTCAGCCCCCGACGGTGGTGGTTGGTGCGATTGTCGTCGTGGGCGGTGCGCCTTGGGCGACGTTGATGGTCGTGGCCAAGGGCACGAGTTCGCCAGTTGTCGTCGCACCGGTGATCTCGATCGACCACACCCCTGGTGCCTTGAGCATGAACAGACCGTCGCCGGCGATGATCACCGCACCGGGACGCTTGAGCCCGGGCTTGATGGCGATGCCCTCGTAGCCGACTTCTTGCGGCACGAGATTGACGGTGAAGTCAGAAATGCGACTCGGCTTCAGCAGTTCGATGCGCATCGCATTGATGCCGGTCTCGACGGGGGTGATCGACAGCACGACCTTGAACCGATCGTTTTCCAGTTCTTGGCGGAACGCGTAGTTCACTGCAGCACGGGTTGACTCTGCCTTCGCCTGTGGCGGGTTCATCGGAACCGCCCATGCCGTCAGGGCGAACACGATGGTGCCGGCAATCAATTCCACGCGCACCGCGCGACGGAGTCGCCACGCCAACTTGCCCGGCAGTACTTCGGAATTGGTGAGCCGTGACTGGGCGAACACCTTGACCATGAGTGCAATCCAGATCATCGCGGCGGTGATGAGGATGGTGAGGATGTTCAAGCGCCCGTGACCAGACGTGAAGAGGGCAAAGCCGTCGAGTACGTACATCTGCATGACACCGGTGGCGACTGCAACGCCCATCAGCGTGGTTGACATTCGGGTGAAGCCAAGCACGGCCTGCACGAGATCGCTCTCGCCGGAGCCGGTTAAGGTGACGAAGAAGAGCAGGGTCAATCCACCGATCCACACACCCACGCTGAGCGCGTGTGGCACACCGAACACGTAGTTGAGGAACGACACGTTCTGGCCGAGGCGAGAGAGTCCGAAGGTGGACATCATTACCACGACGATGCCGAGCGCGGGCACCTGTGTTGCGGGGTCGACGATGCGATCGGGGACGATCACGACCCAGCCCGCGGCGATGACGAAGAGCAGTCGAATGGCGAGCATGAGTCCATCGAGACCGTCGAGTGAGCCGAACCACGAGAAAGGATTGAGCGCGCTCACGAAGCCATCGTCGGCACTGCGCATGGCGGTCAATGAGACGACGAAGTACGTGGAGATCACTGAAGTGATCCACGCGAGTCGGAAGAAGCGGAGGCTGAGTCCGTATTCGGTGCCCTCGGGCCACACGAGGAGCACGACGATGAGTCCGCCAAAGACCGCGGAGATCGCGAGGTAGTGCACGATGCGCAAGAGTCCGATCAGTCCGCCGACGCGCGGACCAGAACCCGTGCGTTCTGGGACTACCTCGCCGATGATCGCCACGGTCGTCTCTGTCGGGGTCTCTTCAGTGCCACCGCTGGAAATGCTCGTTTCGGTCGTTGCGGTCAGTGTGAACTGGAACGATCCGATGCTGCGGTCGGGCAATGACCAACTGACGGTGCAGATGCCTGCAGGAGGGATGTCGATCAGTGCTGCGGACACCGTGCGCATGTCGGCTGCAACCTGGGGCTCAGCAAAGCCGATCGGCTGGTCAGCACATGTCATTTCGATGGAGACTTTGCCTTGGTCGGCTTTCACGTCGTCGCGGAACACGAGTTGAATCGCCGTCGGATTGATGTCGATGGTTCCGCCCGCTGGTGGATTCGAGGACACAACGATGTTGGTGCCAGGGGCGCCAGTTGCGTTGACGAGGCGGCCGAAACCGAGGG
>VFQT010001437.1_pt1 | contig 28661 bp, 17 predicted proteins | sample 3512381 | NCBI WGS metagenome assembly VFQT01 (sample SAMN10412376, study PRJNA504923) | tailings metagenome | isolation source: Relicate 2 Philex TSF3 active mining site | place: Philippines: Tuba, Benguet | collected 2017-08-29
GGCCTCGCATCCCTTCCTCGGACAAACACGCTGCCGAAATCTGGATTTTCGACGCCGGTGCGTTGAATCTGTGTTATGCTCACAGCATCCCACGGGAGGTCTTGCTCTCCAGGGATCCGCCCGATCGGCTGCTCTACGGCCGCTCGGGCATTTTTTATTGAGGCCCCGCACGATCGGAGGCCTCCCTCGTCAGCAAACGTAGCTCATGCTTCGAGCGACGCCGGAACTTTGAGGCTTTGTCGCCTGCGGTTCAGCCGCAATCCCGACTACACTGAATCCGGCGGCCCCCCCCCCTGAAGGAGACTGCGGGGAAGGAAACGCAGAAGGAAATTCAGTGGATGGAAGCTCTTCGAAGGAAACAAGCTGTCGCAGGAGCTGCAGGGAAGGAAACAGGCCTCAACCGCTGGAGGTCGCCTCGCTGCTGAAATTGGCAGCCACGAATGTGCTGTTTCCAGCCCAGGCCACCTATGGAAAATGCCACGTAGCACGGATGGCAACGGACCTGCTGCCATCACGGCTTGGATCGAATTATTGCCACTGCTTCGACGCTGGAATGAAAGTCAAATCCGTGTCCGCCCGTTACCCGAGACACGGAGGTGCCGTGGACCGCAACAACGACGGTTTCTCCCGTGCACCTGGGACACACTACTCTGCTGTGCACCACAGCCCATGACGACAATCGAATTGATCAGAACCCCGCACGCAAATTGAGGCTGCGCCGAGTCCGTGGAAACCGGGGGCAGCATCCTCCGCTCGGCAGCCTCGGTGACGTTGAGCAGACTGATGCTGGCTAGAACGAAAGAGCCGTTCCCACCTCAAATCACTGGCTGATAACGACCACCATCACCGGGTTGTCGCCAGCGAGGTAGTTGTCAGGTTCGCCCCCGACGGCAACTTCGGTGCATTCTTTTGTTACATGGCTTATTCAATCGCACTTCGACACTTTAAGCAGGAACAACGCCAAGCACTCCATGCGATATACGATCGCTTCAAGCTGACTTGTGGTAAGTTTTGATTCAACGACATGAGTGCCGGCATTGAGTGAATCGACCATCGTCAAGGCGGCTTTGACGTCGTCTTCGACGAATTTAGTGAGGGGATCGCATGAAAACTTGCGGCAGATGTAGAGGAGCCGAGCACGGCGGGTCGGCCGAGAGTCGTGATAGTGATCGCCTTCAGTAGACCATGCTTTGATTTCGTCGTCAGGTGCGAGGCGATGAAGAATATGTGTAAAGAGCTCGCGGACCGAAGTTGTTACGTGGCGTGTCCTATCTGGGTTATCGGACTTAAGTGATTGGCGTGCACCGTTTATCAGAATTAGAAGCTTAGCATCAAATGCTGCCAGTTCGTCATCGACAGATGGCAGTTCGGCGACTGCTTCGTCTTCGCCATCGGCGACGGAAATTTGCTCGAGGACCTCGAGTTCAAGCGAGTATTCAATGGGAGCATGCGTTGCAACGAACGGTACGTGAGCCTCTGGGATTGCGGGAATCCAGTCAACCAATTCGCGATACGACCGAGTGAGTTTGGCAAACTGCAATGTCAGGTCGTTTGCAAACAGTGCCGACGCGTCAATTCGCCTTCCAAACGACACGGCTTCGAGGCTCAGCAGGCGATACTGAGAGCTTAACGACGTATGTAGAAGCCGTGTGGTGTCCAAAGATGACAGGAGGTTTGTAACCGATGGCTGCGAAGCAATGGCAGCGATCGAGGACCGCATTGCGTTGTGGTCAGCAAATACCTTTGACAGCGATGAGTCCGCGATATTGGCGGCGGATACGAGGGACGTCAGTTTTGCATTTGCACGCGCCAAATCATCAAAGTTTGAGGTCACAGCGGAGATAGGCCGCGCCTGTGACAGAATAGCGGATGTCGCACCGCATAGGTTGCGGTCGCGCTCGAACTGATTGGCGAGTGCGCCCTGCAGCGACGTGATAGCAGATGTCGACTTTGTGAGATCAGCTAAGACGTTGCGATAGGCAGCAGTGGACTGCGAGATCATCGCTGCCTGTTTCTGTATTGCGCAGATTGCGTCATCCATTGAGTTTGCCATTTAACGCCAGAGCTAACCGGGCGGCGGCCACCGGCTCGGAATTCAGAATACGCGCCAACCGCCGCTCCGGTTGACCGCCTTGTTAGGCCGCTTATGCAAAGAGTTCATTAACGAACTGATCGGCCGAGTTGTGACGCTGATCTGGCATCGGCGATAAGGCGCGCGCTATGGCTGCGAGTTCGCGGTCGGGCATTTCTGGGTACCTTTGCTTAGTAATGTGCAGTCCCGCGACTTTTTCCGAGTGCCATTCAGATTGGTGTTGGCTTTCGAAAGGATATTTTGCCGTTCGCATCACCAAGTAGGTCATCGCCAGCGAGTAGATGTCGCACGCCGGCGTTACGGATTTGGCATCGCGATATTGTTCTGGTGGCATGTATGCGATTGTGCCAAGTGTTTCGCCGGTTCGTGTCAGTGCCGATTCTGCGCCAAACACTTTGACAAGTCCAAAGTCAGATAATTTTGGAACCCCTTCAGCGGGTAGTAATATATTGTGTGGTTTAATGTCGCGATGCAGAAATCCACGCCCGTGCGCAAAAGAAACAGCGCTCGCGATGTCAGAAATTATTGAACGCGCCTTTCGAGATGGAATCGTGCGAAGCTCCTTCATCGCAGCAGCCAGATCCCAACCATCAATGAATTCCATTACCAAAAAGTGGATCCAATTTCCCCGGAATCCCTCCTCACCAAATTCAATCGCTTGAATAATGTTTCGATGGCTTAATGCAATGGTTGCTTCGAATTCTCGTTTTAACCGTTCAATGTTGTCAGCGTGGCGCGAAATCGCAGAGCGCAGCGCCTTAATTGCCACGATGTTTCCGGTCGCGGTATCACGAGCCTTATAGACGCGACTGAATCCGCCTTCGCCTAGTTTGCGGAGCAACTCATATCTGCCAAGAACACCTTCGGGTTCAACTGGATCTGGAGGCAGACCTTGGTCGCGAAATACCTGTGTCGCTTCTGGATCAGTAGGCACCTCGGGGTCATCTGTCATGGGCTTGTCTCGCGATCTAAATCTTTATTAACACCGTAAAGCGAGTGATATCTTCATATTGGAGGGCAGAATGGCCGGTGGTACGGACATTCGCCAACATAACGCGCACCACAGGGATATTCGAATATTGACTTGTGGAACTAGGGGATGAGAATATCAACTCATCTTAGGGGTGTCAACTTGATAGATTTCGGGGGACGGTTGTGTCCATTCAGAAGTGGCTTGCGGCGGTGCAGGCGGGCCAGTTGTCTGAAGGGGATGCGAAGTGGTTTCCTCGATGGCTCGAGCGGTATGCTCAATCGACATCCCAACAGGACGCTGGCAAAATCGCATTCGCACAGAATCCCTGATCGAACTCCTGCGGCAGTTGCGAGATTTAGGAATGAAGGCGTTTGTCCGCCTGCAGCTCGTGCGGGCGGTCGAGTTCTACCAACGGCATGTTCTCACTGTGTCTGAACCGGATTTGTCGGTTATCCGAAAGAAGCTCGAGGAAATTGCGATGAAGGAAAACGGAACAGAGGCGTCAGGCAGGCCGAATGCCGCTCAGTATTCAATTAAAGCACTGATTGAGTTGACGCATGACAAAATGCTCGTGGGACTCATCACCCCCAACGAACCCGCGATTCTCCGGCAAATGTGGGAGCTCATGAGGACTCGGCACTATGCGGCCCGAACCGAGCGTTCGTACACGGGGTGGGCCTGTTGATTTGCTCAATTCGCCGGGGGCTGGGACAACGTGGCATCGACGGTGATTGAATCGGACGTGAGGGACTTTCTGAGTGAACTCGCGGTTAAAGATCGAGTGGCTGCAAGCACTCAGAATCAGGCCTTCTCTGATCTTTTCGGCTGTGGCCAGACACTGTGCCTAGCACTCGCGTGTCTCCTGCGCGACGCAACACAGTGTCTCCGTTTCCATAACCCTGCGGTCCATCCGAGGCTTCGGAAAACGCCTGAGCGAACGTAACCCCCATCATAACCCGGATGGTGGGTGTCTCTCGTTTGGGCGAGACTTTCGGCGGAATTGGGGTTCGGAACGTGGATCCGGAACTGCTTTTTCCGGTCACACAGTCGGCAGCAGAGACTGGCCAGCGGCGGGGGTGGGTGCGTAAGTGATTGAAAATACTGGCGTTACGTCACGCGCTTTGGTGGGATGTCTCGGTTTGCGCACGAAAAAACCCCGGGGTCGAAAGGATTTCGACACCGGGGTTTCGATGGCGGGGGCCGGATTTGAACCGACGACCTCGAGGTTATGAGCCTCGCGAGCTACCAGGCTGCTCCACCCCGCGTCAATGAGACGCTGCTTCACCGGTCTGATGCCGGATCGCCGCAACTGTCGGGTGTTCAGTCGCCAGGGTGCTTCCCCTGACGAGCGTGAGGCATGGTATCGGACCACGGCCCGCTGTCCATGCACTCTTTCTCGTTTTATCGCTTTTAGTTCCAGACAAGTCCTCTGGCAGTCACAGCTTGTGGCAACTGCCGACATGGCTGCCTGGTGTCAAAATGGCGGATTTCGGTGTCCGCTGGTGTCTGATGTTTTGTGTCAAAATGGCGGCTTTGGTTCCTGGGAGATGGACGAGAATTTTTTTTGATGTGCTGGAAGGTGTTTGAGAGAAACGAGTTATGTGCGAAGTGACGGGTGTTCCTGGCGGCCTGGCACAGGGGTTGCATTTAGTACTTGCAACAAGATCGCTCAGGACGGTCAGCCACCAACACGGGGGCTCCTGACGATCCCTGCGGTTGTGCTTTCAGGAGGTTTTGTCATGCAGTGGAATTCTTTGCTCAACCCCGCCAACGGTCCCTTTGTGGCTCTGCGTCGTGACGTGGAACGTCATTTGGGGATGGATTCCGAGCCGACGTACGCGGGTTTGTCGGTGGTGGAGTCTGAGGATCGGTGGACGGTTTCGGTGGATGTGCCGGGTCTGTCGGAGGGTGATGTGAACATTACGGTTCAGGATGGTTTGCTGGTGATCGAAGGTGAACGCCAGCTGAATGCTCCTGAAAACGCCCGCATCGTGTTCAATGATCGTTCGGCCGGCAAGTTCCGCAGGACTCTGCGTCTGCGGGAAGGTGTCGATGTGAATTCGATCGATGCCCGGCTGCAGCATGGCGTGCTGACTCTGACGCTGCAGAAGACCGCCGAAGCGGGTGCGAAGAAGATCGCAATCCGTGCGGGGAACTGATCACGCAGGCAGGTGCTGGTGACTGACGAGGGCGGCGGTTCGCAAGGACCGACCGCCCTCGGGCCATTGTCAGGGCTCAGTAGTTGACCGGCTGCGTGGAGCGCAGGTAGGCAAACAGGTCTCGCAGTTGCTGATCGGCGAGTGTCTTCAGAGTGCCTTCGGGCATTACGGACTGCGGCAGGACTTTGAGTTCTTCGGTTTCGTCACGTCGCAGAATCACGTTTTGCCCATCCACTCCGCGGAGGATGACGACCTGTGAATCCTGCTGTACGAGGAACCCATTGAGGACTCGACCGTCAGCCGTTGTTGCGACGTAGTTTTCAAAGCCTTCGCGAATTTCAAGGCTGGGATTGATAATGGTGGAGAGCATCCGTTCGAGATTGTCGCGGGCGAAGGGTGTGAGGTCGGGGCCGACTTTGCCGCCTTCTTCCCACAGCAGGTGACAGCGTCCGCAGTTCTGCATGAACAGCTGCTTGCCCACTTTGGGATTGCCGCTGCCGGCTGCCAGTGCCGCCTGAACTCGAGCCGTTTCCTGCTGCACATCGGCTGCCGAGATTCCTCCGGCTGCAGGCCAGTGTTTCTCCAGGTTTTGCTGCAGCTGCGGGTCATTCTGCAGGGCCATGCGGCGCACGGCCGCTGCGGTGATCAGTTCTGAGCTGATGCGGCCACTGTCGACGGCCGCGAGCAAGGCTCGTGACCAGTCGCTGCGGCTGGCCAGCAGGGATTCTGCTGCCAGTCCGGCTTCGCCCTGAAACGTCGGGAAACGCTCAAGAACAAGCTCGGCAATTGCGGGATCACTGTAGCTCATCAGTGCTGCGAGGGCGGCGGCCTGTACCTGCTGTGACGTGTCCTGCAGGGCCTGCTGCAGAGTGACCTGCAGTTCCGGTCTGTGCAGTTGCCCGGCGATTTCGATGAGCGGGATTCGCGTGCTGGTCGGTGTCTGAGGATCGGCAATCAGCTGCACAGCCTGTTCGAGGGCTGCCGGCTGGCCCTGTCGAAAACGCAGTGCCAGCGAGCCACCACCGCTGGCTGCCAGCGCATCGGCCAATTCCTGAGGAATCCCGGCGAGGCTGCGTCCCTGAAATGCCTCTTCGAAGCCTCGCAGCAGCTTTTCGCCGGAGGCCTTGTCGGGAGCCGCCCGCAGCAGCGTGGCTGCGTGCTGCAGGTCGATCGGAGACCCGGCGAGGGCGTAACGTTTCATCAGCCGTTCCACGAGGTGCTGATCGGCAAGCGGTCGTTTCCAGTCTGCCGGCGCGGGCAGCAGGGTCGTCAGCAGAGTTTTGGCGTCGGTTCGTCCGACCTGTGCTTCGAGTGCCCACCACAGCAGCAGTGGCTGGTGGATGTCAGTGGCATCTTCGTCGCGCTGCAGCAGTGCGTGCAGAATGGGCAGGGCTGCTGCCGGAGGCAGTCGACGCGCGGAACTGGCCAGTTGTTTGCGGACGACGATATATGGTTCGCTGTTCGCGGCAGCAGCGAGTGCGGAACCGGCGGTCGGTGAAACGGACTGCGGGTCACACAGCAGCCTGACCGTCCACGCTCGGACCCATTCGTCCGGATGCCGGAGCAGCTCGATTGCAGTCTGTTCCGAGAATCCGCCGACGGCGTTCAGGGCCCACAGTCGTTCGAGCGCCCCCTGACCGGTCAGGGTCAGCAACTGGTTGCGCAGCAGGGGTATCAGAGTGGCATCACGGCGATCGCCCAGCAGTCGCACGGCGGTCTGGCGATGCCATTTGGAGGGGTGATCCAGCAGTTCCACCAGCTGCTGAGCGGGGAGTGTGTGATATCCGAGTCCGGCGGGGCCCGGGCTGGTGCGTTTTCGCTGCGGGTCCGTCAGCCGCCAGACTCGACCACTGCTGCGGTGAATTCGCCCGGCGTAGTGGCTGCTGTGATCGATTCGCTGCTCGTACAGATCGGCTACGTAGATATCACCATCGGGACCGGTCCTGATGTCGACTGGGCGAAACCACGGATCATCAGTCTTCAGGACTCGTTCCACGTCCTCGGTCTGGAAGGAGGACTGCAGCGGGCGAAATTCGCTGAGCACCACCTGGCCCTGCAGCGGTTCCACTCCGAAAAGACGTCCCTGAAAGCGATCGGGCAGCAGCTGTTCTTCGTAGATCACAAAGTTGTGAGTGAAGCGAGCCACAGCCGGGTGCCGCATGTGTTCGAAGAATCCGAAGGCCCACGGATTGGACAGCGGGCCGTGCTTGCCGAATCCCTTGCGATAGTAGCCTCCCTGCACGTAATGGAAGCCGCGGGTATCGCCGCCGTTGTGGCCTGAGAAGATTTCACCGTGAGCATCCATTTCGCAGCCGAACGTATTGCCGCCACCTTCGGCAAAGACTTCGTAGATGCGGGATTCCGGGTGGTAGCGCCAGATGATCTGGCCGAGTGATCGGACTGGTTCGTCTTTGCTGCCGGGACGTCGCACGATGCCGGTGACTGTGCTGCCCTGGCCTCCGTAGAGCCAGCCGTCCGGGCCGAATCGCAGGCTGTTGACGACGGAGTGTGAGTCTTCCAGTCCAAAGCCTTCGAGCAGGACTTCCGGGTCGCCATCGGGGACATCGTCCTGATTGCGGTCCGGGTAGAACAGCAGGTAAGGGGGATTGGTCACGAAGACTCCGCCCCGACCGATGGCGAAGGAGGATGCGATGTTGAGTCCATCAACGAAGACTGAGTGTTTCTCGTACGTGCCATCACCGTCGGTGTCTTCATGGATACTGATGCGATCCGCGCCGCGGACATGATGGGGCGGAGCGGCGGGAACTTTGTCATAGACGGTTCGCAGAAAGGTATCGCGGCTGACCATTTTCAGGCCTGCGGGATCGGGGTATTGTCGGTATTCCATGACCCACAGGCGTCCGCGAGCATCCCAGGAGAGGAACAGTGGCTGGGCGATGTCGGGGTCCGCGACGGCGAGCCGGACCTGCAGGTCGGAGGGAGTTTTGAAGCGTTTGAGTGCGTCAGCTGGGCTGAGGGGGTCGGTGTCACCAATACGGCGTGTGACATACTTTTCGATGTCATCGACCTGATCAATTTTTCGGTAGACGGCTTTGGCAGCAGCTTCGGCATCTGTGAGCGCACTGTCCGGCAGCAGGCCGAAGTCGGCGGGGTCGGCGCTGGCCCATGCGGGGTTGTCACCGGGATGGTACTGCCAGATTCCTTCCAGTCGAATGGCTTCCCGCCGGGCTTCGTTCATCAGCACAGGAGGAGCGACGCTGAAGTTGGGGCGGGGGTCGTACTGACAGACGCGAATGGCCACGGTTGTGAATTCGCCGGAGGTGAGTTCTGCGGCGACCGGCCAGCGTCCTTTTTCGCCGAGCCCGCTGCGGAATTGCGGTGGGAATCCGCCGGCTACGCCGACTGTGGTTCCGCCGACGGAAGCCGAGCGGGCGTCGTCGAGTGCTTCGATGAACAGAGTCAGCGGCTGTCCCTGCCATTCGCGGGGCAGTTTCACCAGCGCCCGGTACCACGAATAGCCATCAATGGGTTTCAGTTCGCCGCCGGGTACGCTGCGCCAGGCATCGGGAACGCTGAGCAGGTGCCAGCCGGCACTGTTTTGGGCCACCAGCGGAGTGGTGTACAGTGAGCAGGCGGTGAAGCAGGCGAGACTGAGCGTTCGCAGGATGGCAGTCCACATCAGTGCGGTTCCGGGCGGGCTGGAGAGATTGGCGGGATGTGCTGCAGTATCTCATTTCCCGCCGCGCGAATCCAGGCTGCCGCGAGAAATCTGTGAGATGTGCGGCGGCTGGCTGCCGTGCGACCGCTATTTTCGACCGGAACGCATGATGAGCAGGCCCCCAAGAATCAGGGCACCACCGACGGCCTGCGCGGGATTCAGTGGTTCACCCAGCAGGAACCAGGCAGAGACAATCGCCACGATCGGGCAGAGATTCTGGAACATGGTGGCATGTGCTGCCCCGGCATGCTTTACTCCAAAACTCCACATGGGCAGTGCCAGCCCCGTTGAAAGAACTCCGGAGTAAATCAGGCAGGCATCCAGCTGCAGGTTGCTGAGCAGTCGCATGCCGGCTGGCAGGACGGGCCAGGCGACAGCGAGGTGAAAGGGCAGGCCGATGGAGGCGGAGAACGCTGACAGCTGCAGCGGGGAAATACGTTTCAGCACGGGCCGGCTGAAGATTGTGCCACCGGCCCACATGAGGGCTGCGGCGAGTGCGAGCAGGTTGCCGCCGAAGCGGCCGACGAACAGGCTGCGCCAGCCCCCGGGGACGGGCTCGGCGGCTGTCCCGGCCGGCAGATCGGATGCGGCGGTACTGCTGTCTGCGCCGCGATCAGAACTGGTTGCCGGAGTGTTTTTTCCGGCAGCGGTGGAGGCTGCGGTTGAGACGGCTGCGGTGGAGGCTGCGGTGGTGCGGGAGGGCGTTGCGGGCGGCGTTCCCTGCAGAGTCACCACGACGGTTCCGGTAAATCCGATGATCAGTCCGAGCCACGCGCGATCAGTCAGGATTTCTTTGAGCAGCAGGCGAGCACCGATGGCGGTCCACATGGGCACAGTTGCCATGATCAGTGCGATGTCGGCTGAGGTGGTCTGCGACACCGACAGCAGGAACAGCATCTGGTACAGGACAGAGACAAGGATGGCATAGCCGAGGATTCCTTTCCAGTTGAGTCGTACATTTGGACGAATGCCTCGACGGTACTCAAGTGCTGCGAAAACGAGCAGCGTCAGCGCTGAGATGACCAGTCGCAGTCCGTTGAGAGCGAAACGGTCAATACCCAATGCCAGTGCAATCTTCATGAGCGGGATGTTGACACCCCAGATGACAGCCACAGACAGCAGCGACAGTTCAGCGAGCCACAGCAGGGCAGTGGAATTCTCTGTGGGTTGCCGTGGGGCTGACATCATTTGTTCCCGGGTGCCCGGCACATTGCAGCACCAGCCGGACGCCGGCCAGTGCTGCCGAGTTGAGAGCAGTGGGCAGACAATAGGCTGTGGTGGAACGGGGTACCAGTGCAGGTCTGCGGGAATGTGTGTTTCCGGGCTGCAGGAATCAGGGCTGTGGCAGGAAGGGGAACAGCTGGCGGATTTCGTCAGCGGAGGGTTGTCTGCCGTATTCACAGATCTCAAAAACTTCGGCGTATTTGACGGCGTTTCCTGCCGTGTCGCCGTACCAGCGGAGCAGGGCAGGTCGGTAGTCGCGGGCTTCGGCTGCCTGGCGACGTTCCCAGCGTTCCTTCAGCCATGCGCGGCGGAGTTCAGGTTGTGAAGCCGGCGGTGCGGCGGCCATGGTTTCTGCGGACCCGAGTGCTCCGCCTTCAAACGTCTGTGATTCGAGGGCCATCAGGGCGTCAACTTTCTTCTCGAATACGGAGTCCACGGCGACCGCGATATCGGCCTTAAAAGGATACGGTTTTTGAAAGCGATCGCTGCTGTAGAGGAACACGGGATTTTTTTGGAGTGGCGGAGTGTCGGGGCAGAAAAAGGGGACGGCCACCATGTAGGCGGCATCCTGCACCAGGACTCCGACGTAGCGATGATCGGGATGGTAATCCCAGGGTCTGTGAGCAATGACGATATCGGCATTCCACTGGCGAATGAGCCGAGTGATCAGTCGGCGATTTTCAAGCGTTGGTTCCAGTTCCCCGTCGTGGATATCCAGTACCTGATATTCAAATCCGAGGCGTCTGGCGACCTCGCTGGACTCTGCGGTGCGTCGCTGAGCCAGTGGTCCGCCGGCCATGTTCCAGTGACCGATGTCGCCATTGGTGACGGACACCATTTTGACTTTGTGTCCGGCGGCGGCCCAGAGTGCGGCGGTGCCGCCACTTTTGTATTCGGCATCATCGGGGTGTGCTCCGAAGCAGATGATGCGGAGCGGTGCAGTGGCTGAATCGCTGTTCGGTGCCGACTGCCATGCGGCGACAGGACTGCAACGGAAGCAGAGAATCAGCAGCAGCAGTGCGAGTCCGGGGGCTGTGGGCATGGTGGTTTTCCTGATGGGAGGTGCGAAGAAAAATGGGAATCCCTGTGGGGCGATCTTTTTGCGGTGGTGGTGTATGAGGCCGATTATGGTCCGGCTTTCGGCGGCAGATCCGGAATACTTGCGTGGTCCGTCTCCGTGCTCGTTCGGCGGGCGAATTCTTCACGGCACAGTCGTTCAACGTGTCGAGCGAATTCGCGGACAACGGACATTTGCTCTTCCAGTGCTTCCAGCGGAATGCTGGAATCGTGGATACTGGCCATGCGGCTGCTGAGCTGCTGCCAGTCATGGCTGCCGCTGGCGGGGACAGTGAGATCCCGGGCATTTCCGCGGGCCATCCGCAGGCAGTCAATGAGTTCCCGCAGAAAGACATAGGCTTTTTCGACGGCCGTCTGCTGTTTGGGTGTCACCAGCCCGACGTCCCGCGCGGCCTGCAGCACCGCCAGTGTGCTGGGGTGCTGCAGGCCGGCATGTCGGCTGCCGAACACCAGCTGCAGGGCCTGGATGGCGTATTCGCAGTCAACGAGACCGCCATCGCTGAGTTTGGCATTGATGGTTCCGCCTCGAACCAGTTGCCGTACCTGCCGTTCGCGCATGGCATTCATGGCGGTGAAGTCAAAGTTTGCCTGAGCATACACCAGCCGCCGCACGATGTCCGTGACCTGATGTCCGAACGCAGCATCACCGGCGACGCAGCGGAGGCGGACCAGTGCCTGACGTTCCCAGGGCCAGGCCGGTCCGGCGGATTCATAATAAGACTGCAGTTCGCTGAGACGCACGGCGGCGGGGCCGGCCTGACCATACGGGCGGATTCGCAGGTCCACGTGGAAGATTCCGTCGTGGGGAGCGCGAATGCCCTGTTCCACCATTCGCACCATGCGTTCGAAGAACATGGCGTTGGTGAGCGGTGACGAGCCATTGGTGCGTCCTGCACCGTCATACACGAGCATCAGTTCGAGATCGGAGGCAAAGCCCATTTCAATGCCGCCGAATTTTCCCAGCCCGGCGATCATCCAGCGACAATGGCCGGGATCGCCGGCTGCTGCGGCCGCGTTCCCCTGAGGCTGTCCGTGGGCGGCGGTGAGTTCCTGCCACGCCAGGTCGGCCGCCGTCTGCACAATCAGCTCGGCCAGTTCCGTCAGTTCACGAGAAAACTCACCAAAGGGACGGCAGTGTCCCAGCACGTGCCGCATGTCGATGCGAAACAGGTGCCGGTCCTTAAAGTCGTTCAGCAGTTGCCAGCGTGTGGTACCGGTCACCGCAGTGCTGAGCACTTCGTGAAGCTGGCTGCGGAGCTGTGCCGGATTCGTGCTGGTGGCCAGTTGATCGCTGTTGGCGAGCAGCGGGAACAGTTCTTCATGTCCGGCTCTGAGAAATGTGTCCCAGAGGTACTGACTGATTCCCAGAACTCGGGCTACAGCATGCAGCACAGCGGGTTTGCGGAGTGATTTCTGATTGCTTTCCCATGCGGTGGCCGGCTGCAGTCGCGAGACAAGATCGCGGAATCTGAGCAGGGCGTGGTGCGGGTCGCTGGCAGTGGGCAGCCAGTGCGTGAATTGTTTGATGAGTGTCGCTGCGAGCCGCAGTTCCTGACGCCGTTCTTCGCTGGCAATTGGCAGTCCGTTGCGTTCACGGACATGCAGAACGTCGCGTACGAGCTGGCCGTCCGAGCGAATCTCGGCACGCAGTACGCGGAATCTGCTGAGTGACAGTGCGCTGGCCAGCTCGTAGAAGAAGCCCCATGAGTCTTCTCCGCAGATTTTCATTTCTGTGAGTACCGATCCGGGCAATGGAGTCAGTTCGACCGTCAGTTCACGGTCCTCAGCGTCGCTGATCCGTCGACTGCTTTCGGGCACAGCAGCGCAAAAGCGAGAAATCAGTTCCGCTCGAACTTCCTCAATTCGTCCGGCTCGTGAAGCTGCTCCCAGTCTGCTGATTTCCTGCTGCAGCTGGTCAGCCAGAATTTGTGTTGCCGCAGAGCCGGCGGCGCTGCCGTTTGGACGACTTGCAGTGCGGACCTGAAAGCAGGCCGCAAAGTAGCCTTCCGGGCGACGTTCCCACAATCCTCGCAGGCCTTCCCCCGTGGCTGCATCGCCGCTGCGGATATCAAGCTGACAGATGGACAGCAGACCGCAGATGACAGACAGCCAGCCGGAAAAGTCAACTCCGACCACCAGCAGATCACGGAGGTCCTCAGTGTCTTCCCCGCGGTGTTTTCCCCGCGTCGGTTTTCCCGGCGTCGGTTTTCCTGCGGGTTGACCTGACAGGACCTGTTCGACGGTGCAGCCCCCACTGTACTCCGCTTTGGCTGCCAGGTCTGAGAGTCGGTGGGCGTACTGTCTGAGGAGGTCGACCCTGTCGGATGTTTCGTCCGGCGACTGGTTTGGTTGTGTCGGAGGTGCAGCGGAGGAGACGCTGACTGCCTGCAGGCACTGTTCAAAGATTGTTCTCACCGCCACTCGATGCTCTTCAAAGCGGGCCATCAGTGTGGCCGCGTCGGGGTAATCGAGTCGATTGGCCAGCCACTGCAGCTGCCTTGCATCCGCTGGCAGTTCATGAGTCTGCTGGTTGTGCAGCAGCTGCAGGGAATGTTCCACGGTGCGCAGAAACACGTAGCCGGTGCGGAGCTGTCGATACCATTGAGCGGAGATCAGGCCGAATTCCGCCTGCCGCACGAGTGCATCCAGTGTGTTTGTGGTGAGCACGCGAGGTTCTTCGAGTCCGTGGATCAGCTGCAGGGCCTGGGCGAGAAACTCGATATCGCGAATCGAACCTGCTCCCAGTTTCACCTCCGAATACAGCTTGCCGCGCTGCCTGAGTCGCTGTTCAATTTTGGCCTTCATGGCCTGCACTCCGGCCAGCACCTGTGCTTCCGAGGCTGTGAACAGCAGCGGTCGAATGCGGTTCAGGAAGCTGGTGCCCAGTGCGGCAGAGCCGGCAATCGGGCGGGCCTTGAGCATGGCCTGTTTTTCCCAGAGTTCCGCGTGCTGTGCCAGGTAATCAGCGTAGGCCGCAGGCTCGCTGACCAGCGGCCCGGCTTCGCCCCAGGGACGGAGCCGCAGGTCGACGCGGTACAGGAATCCGGGCGGCGAGTTGTCGGTCAGACTGTCGACCATCAGTCTGGCCAGTCGCTGGGTTTGTGGCGTCTGCTGGCTGCAGATGAGCACGAGGTCGATATCGGAACTGTAGTTCAGTTCTTCGCCGCCCAGTTTACCGAGGGCAATGACGGTGATCAGATCCGGCGAGGCGTTGCATTCCGCGGCGGCCAGTTCCAGTGAACACTGCACCATGGCATCGGCGAGGAGTGACAGCTGCAGCGTGATGAACTTGAGGTCCATCAGTCCGAATGCATCACACATCCCGATTCGCAGCAGCTGACGTCGCTGGTAGCGTCTCAGTTCACGCAGACGGGCGGGGCGATCGGCAGCTGAGCGCAGGCACTGCTGAGCCTCGTGAATGAACTGTTCGCGATCCTTTGTATCTGCCGTACGCCCGTGCAGTGTGAGCGATGCGAGGCACTGCGGATCTGACAGCAGTGCCTGAGTGAGAAACGGGCTGCCGCAGGCGAGTCGAGCGAGGACTTCGAGTGCCCGCGGTGAGCGACTGAACAGCTGAAACGGGTCGAAACTGCCGCGTGCGTTGCGAATAAAGCTGGCCACTGCTGCGAGGACCGCTTCACGAAGCGGGGCTTCCCGCAGCACGCGCTGCAGTGTTCCGGCCCACGCCGGCGGTTCGTCGTCAGCGGGTACAATACCGGCTGTTGTGCAGGATTCCTGCCACCATGCGGCGATCTGTCGCAAGGCATTCCGAGCTGCTTCGGGGTTGGCGAAGTGTTCATTCGAAATGGACTGCCAGGCAGATTCCAGCAGCACCTCGGCCTGCCAGCCGCGGTTCACCGGATGCACACCAGATACTCCTGCCGGACTGTGCCCTCTGTGCGGGCAATTCGCTGATAGATGCGTCCGCCGCAAATGGCCGGGGTGGCGAACACGCTGTCACCGAGCTGATTTTCCGCTTCGATTTTCAGCCCATCGCGGGAAGCGGCGTAGATGAATGTGCGGCCTGCTTCGTTGGTGGCATAAATGCGTCCGTTGACGAGTACCGGCGAACTGCTGAAGGTGCCTCCAAGTCGCCCCTTCCACAGCTCCGTCCCGGTGGCACTGTCCCAGCAGATGGCGACGCCGGCGTCCAGTACGGCGTGCAGTACGCCGTCGTGCAGCAGCATTGAAGGCACGTAGACTCGGGCCGAATTTTCCCAGACGAGTTTCCCTGAACCATCAGCGGCCACTGCGGACACGTGGTTTTTCGGGTATCCGCCGCTGGTGAAGATCCGCTGCCCGTCGGTGACGGTGGTGGTGACGCATTCCGTGGTGGCTCCGGGGACTTCCCACAGCGTTTTTCCCGTGGCCGGATCGAGGCTGGTGACGAGGTCGCAGCCGGTGAGGAACAACTGGGTTCTTCCGGCGACCTCAAGAATGACCGGGGACGGGTAATTGGGTTTGGCCGGCCGGTCTCGTTTCCAGATGATTTTTCCGGTGTCACGCTGCATGGCGACGATGGCTCCGCCGCCCTTGTTGTCAGAGACGCCAATCACAAGATTGTCGTACAGCAGCGGAGAAGATCCGAAACCCTGGTGATTGACATAGCTGCTGAGTTTGACCTGCCAGAGCACGGCGCCGGTGCGGCTGAGTGCCGTCATCCAGACGGCATCACCGGACAGAAAATTCACGAAAAAGCGTTCTCCGTCGCAGGCGGGCGAGGCCGAGGCCATCGTGGATTTTTCGTTGCTTTTAACGTTGAGTCCGTCCCTGTGAATGACGGTTTCCCAGAGCGTTTTTCCGTTTTCTCGGTCGACACACAGCAGTGACTGCACACCGCGATCACTGTCAGCGATTTCGATCAGCACCTGGTTGTCGACGACAATCGGCGAGCCGTGGCTGCGCCCGGGGACGGGTACCTGCCATGCCAGTCCGGCATCGTTGCTCCAGCGCGTGGGTGGCTGCTGGCCGGCTTCGGCAATGCCATTCCATGAGGGTCCGCGCCACCACGGCCAGTCTCCGGGTTTGGCGACAGGTGTCGCGGGTGCGCTGTGCGCGGCCAGCGTCAAAGAGTGCGTCATGCCGAGTGCGACAGTGCCGGAAAGTGCTGCCAGCTGGCAAGTGAATGATCGTCGGGTGGGCATTCGCTGAATTCCTGACTGGAGTCGCTGGTGAAGGTTGAGGAGGACTTCAAGAGTCAAATGGTGCAGGCGAGCGGTCTGTGAGTGTATCAGAACAGCAACTGGATTTCCTTCAGCTGCCACGGGCTGAGCGGCACAAGCACTCCTTCCGGGCTGAGCGTCAGTGTGGATTTGGCCTGTCGGCCAGGATGCATTTCATAGGCTGCGGTTGGTTTACGAGCAGTGCGAATGCAGCAGTCTCCCCCCAGTCCATCAGTTTCGCTGAGGATCAGGCTGAGTGTGTCGGATTCTGCCGGCCGTCGCGGCTGGTATTCACTGCGAACGAGCTGGACATTTTTGGCGGACAGTCCGAGGATCCATGCTGAGGACGTACCGACCGGGGCACGACCCTCCACACTGTAAGTGACAACCGGCGTCAGCATTTCCTCGGCGGTTCGCAGCGGGTGCGGCTGGTCAAAATCGATCCAGAAGCGGAATGTGCGCTGGGTTTCGCCTTCGCAGACCAGCAGGCTGTCCAGCATGCGGGGACCGGCTTTGCGATGCCAGGGACGGCCGTCAGCGGCGATCACCAGACGACGTGAGCCGTCTTCGGCTTCGACGTAATCCGGCGATTCGATGCGTTCAAGTCGGAATCCGGCGGATTGCCCAAGCACACTGCGATGAACGATTGCTGATTCCTGTTCCCAGGCAAAGCGGCAGCACCAGCCGGCCAGCCAGGGATTGCCCTTGACGGGTGCTGTGGCCGCATCGTGAATTGTCAGCTGGATTTCCAGTCGCGGCCGAATGCGATCCACGCGGGTGACCTGCACAACGTGCCCCAGTGCTTTGCCATCCTGTGGTGACAGAAATTCAGTGGTTGTTTCCAGCGCAGCAAAGACGGTACCGGCTTCAAGCACTTTGTGCTGCAGCAGTGCGGGGACTGCGTAGCTGACTTTGCGGATTTCTCCAGAGCCGTCATCGGGCAGCGTGATTTCGCGTTCGAAGCGGAATCCCGACTGCTGACTGAGCCGATTGCCGCGCTGACCGTGATACATCACGGATGCGACGCCGCCGGTGCGTTCACTGAGAGTGACTTCGAAGTGTCTGTTGCGAAGCTTGAGCGGTTCTGCGAGTGGGGGTTCCCTTTTGGCTGCAGTGGTCAGAGTTTGCGTGGGGCGTCCTGCGTCGGCTTCGTGCAGCCAGACAAATCCGCCGGGCGGCAGTTTGACCAGCAGACGCTGGCCGACTGCCGGGGACAGGGTGGAGTTTGGCACAGCGTCCTGAGCGGCTTCGACGGCCGCTTCTGCCGCGGGGCGTTTCCAGGCAGCGGGCCACTGGACTTCGTGCGTGCGGGCAAAGGGCAGGGTATTCAGCAGCAGCAGGCCTCGGACTTCCGTGGGCTGCGACGGAAGCCGGGCACTGACGGCTTCGGCCAGATCATCCCGCAGCAGCCGCAGTGCCTGACGCATCCCATCCCATGCGGAGTCGAGTTGCGGCTGCTTTTCGGGCAGCATGCTGTCGAGGTCCACATGCAGCAGCTCGATATCAGCCAGTCGCTGCTCCAGTCCGGTCAGCTGGTCCGCCACGGCGACTGAGGAGAGATCGGCTTTCATGACGTGGGCGATGGCTGTGAGCTGCCGCAGTGATTCCAGCTCCTGCTGCCAGCAGCGGATGAGTGCCGGGCCACTGACCGGAGGTTCTGTTTTGAGGACAGCCGACTGAATGAGAGCGGGGCTGAGGTAGTCGCTGTGCTGGTGCATTTCGGCCAGTCGACTGCCTTCGGCATTGCGGCACAACTGGTCCATGGTCGCGAACTCGCCCAGCACCGGTGCCCAGGCGGCTGCGCGTCTGAGGTCATTGAGCCATGGGGAGCGTGTCTGAGGCAGGCGTGCGAGGAAAATTGCGGCCGTCTGATCTTCCTGCATCGTTTCATTCAGCCGGTCGGCAAGTTTCTGGAAACCTGCAGCGCTGTCGATGGCGAGCGGAATTCGTGATGCTGCAGCAATAAGAGATCCATCGGGCGACTGCCAGTCGAACTGACTGCGTTCGCGATCCGGATAGAGCCCGTCATCGAGTGCGACGTGCAGCGCTGACTGGTAACCGAGCCATGTCAGCACGGCGGGCAGGGAGGCGGTCAGGCCAAACCGTCTGCGGGCCCAGTGCTGAGGGGTGATGCCGAGCAGGTGGTGCAGCTCCGCTGCACCCTGCTGCAGGTCGTTAATGAGTGCTGCCATGGATCCCAGTCCGGTGCGGGATTCGATGGCGTGGCCTCCGAGAATCTGCAGGCGTCCGTCTGCGGCGGCCTGCGCCAGCAGGTCGAGGGCCGCCGGGCTGTGTTCTGCGGCCTGTCGCAGCTCGCGGGCAGAGCACAGCAGATTCAGCGGACTGCCGGATTCCACAGCCGACAGAATGGCGGCAGCGGAATCGCGTTCGCCAGGCAGGCAGAGATCCAGCAGATAGCAGGATTGCGGATAAATCCGTTCCCGAACTTCCCGCAGTTGTTCCCAGGCTTTGCCGAGATGCTGCCGGGCCGTGTGTTCATCGCCGGTGGTGGCAGCCACGGCAGCAGCCCGCATTTCCGCAGTCAGCAGAATCTGATCGGGGTCAACATAGTGATGTCGGCGACGACTGAGCAGCTGCAGCTGCACCACCATGGTGCCGAAGGCCACAAAATCATCGGCCAGCAGGTATTCGGCTGTCGGTGTGGAAATAACTGTACCAGCCTCCGCGACTGGTGCCGGCACATGACTTTCGATGGCGCTGAGGTAATCGGCACGTTCGGTGCAGCCGTCCAGAATCACATGGTCCTGCTCCCGCAGCACGTTGCGCCATTCGTGGGGCATCCAGGACTCGGCCGCTGACGGCACGAGGACAATCCGTCGGCCCGGATAGCCGTACTGCGATTCGGCCTGTCGCAGCAATGGCAGGCTGGCTGACTGTGCCAGCAGTTTCGGGTGCCACGCACAGGCGATGGCATTCCACAGACTGGCCGCTTCAGACTCCGCCAGATCAACAGGCAGATCTTCGACGGAGTATCCCGGGATGAGGATACTGATTTCTGAAAACTCGGTTCTGATGGTCATAGTGGATTCAGTGGAAATGGTCAGTCCAGTCAGCGGACGAGCAGGAATTCCGGAGTCATGAGTACGGCCCACAGGACGTCGGCAATTTCTTCGGGGGTTGGTTCCGGGCTGAGCAGTTCCAGAATGGCGGTTTGTTCGGCAGGCTGGGGCTCGCGACTCCATGCCGATCTGCACAGATGTCGAACCAGTCCGCTGCGATCTGCGGCGAACTGATTCCGGAGGTGCTGCCCGCCGCGGGCGAGAGCATTGGCGAGCACGGCGCCATTGGACAAATCGATGGCTTCCAGAGTTGTCAGTTCGTCGGGCCGCATGGAGACGATCTGTTCCCGGTGCGGGCGGCCGAGTGACCGCATGAAGAAGTCATTTTTCATGAGTGCTGCGCGGACCATTCGCAGATCACCAGCGGCGGCCTGAATCAGTGTCGGGATTCCGCGCTGATTGACGGCGTCAGTCCACACCTGCAGTGCCGGCACAACAGTCACTGGCTGCCATGGACCTTTGCCGGCTGCCAGTCGTCCTTCCCGGACCGCGGGAACCTTGTCGGTGTATTCCCAGGCTGCGTCGGAAATGATGGTGATGCGGCTGCCGTCCTTCAATTCGATGCGGCATTCCACAAACAGTCCGGCAGCGTTCGGCCCGGCGCCGCCGTTGGTGGCGACTACGGCCAGCGTGTTCTCACCCTTCTTAAACTGGCCCTGCAGGCTGGTTACTTTGGGTTGTGACCAGTCATCCCCCTGTTCCGCCTGACGCCCATTGACGAACAGGGTGAACCCGTTGTCGCAAGTGGCCAGCAGGACGGCTCTGAGTGGTTCGCTGTCAAGTCGGAATGTTTTTCGCATGAGTATCGTTTCTCCGGCGGCCGGCACTTTTCCGTCAGCGGCCGTATTCCCCCAGATCCACTGAGCAGGCTGGGTGCCGGGAGCGGGCGAGGCTGCCGCCGAGACTGGCGATACAGCGCGGATCACCGGGGCGTCGAAGCTCGCGGGGGCTGAAGCCGTCAGCTGCCAGACGGCGTCCATGAACTGTTCGGCCGAAAGTCGCCGTGCGACGGGGCCGCGCCAGCCGTCCGCGGGGTCGGATTGTGAGGATTCACGCGGCAGCGACGCAGACTGATAGGCCTGCGATTCGGCAATGTGCTGCAGCACAGCCTGCAGGTCATAATTTTGCTGCTGCAGGTACGAGGCGAGATAGTCGAGCAGATCGGCGTTCCAGGGCGGGGACTGCATGGCATCAAGGGGGTGCACAATTCCGCGTCCCGTCAGCCGGTACCAAAGTCGGTTGACGATCGTGCGCGTGAAGCGTCCGTTTTCAGGATGCGTCATCAGTTCAGCCAGCTGCTGCAGTCGTTTTTCACGAGGTGCGGTTGCATCAATCCGGCCCAGTTCGGGAAACAGCCATGCAGCCTGAGCCGTACGCCCGGTGGGTTTGTCGCAGCGGTGTATGGGCTGCGGTGCCGAGGCGTAGATCGCGGCCATGCCCCACGCTTCGTCCAGAGTCCAGCGGTCGATGAAACTGTCATGGCAGGACGCACACTTGAGATTGATGCCGAGGAAGGACTGGGCCACGCTTTGGGCAAACTGAATTTCGACAGTCTGCCCGGCACTGACTTCGCCACGCCAGCGAATGCCGTCAATATAGCCCTGACTGGCCGGTGTGGGTGGTGCAATCAGTTCCTGAGCGAACTGGTTGAAAGGTTTGTTCTGCAGCAAAGCGTTGTAGAGCCACCCGCTGATCTGCTGGCGACCACCGGTGATGAATCCGGTCCCGCTGTAATCGTTGCGGAGCAGGTCGTTGAAGAAGGTCAGCCAGTGATCAGCGTACGCGATGCGGTCATCCAGCAGAGTGCGGATGATGCGTGAGCGTTTATCGGGGGTGGAGTCGGTGAGGAACTGATCGAGGGCTTCGGGCGTGGGCAGCAGTCCGACCAAGTCGAGCGAAACGCGACGAAGGAATTCTGCGTCGCTGATGGGTGCTGGCAGCGGGAGCCCGCGATCTGCCAGGGATTTGTCGAGAATGCGGTCGATGGGATGTGCACGGCCCTCGAGGGCCGGGGGCAGTTCCGGCAGACGGGGCCTCAGCGGAGGCTCCCAGGCGACCGGAGCAAAGGAGAAGCCAGGTTCCCACTCAACTCCCGTTTCAATCCAGCGACTGAGAACCTGCTGTTCTTTTTCACTGAGTCGAGGGCGATCGGCAGGAGGCATCTGCAGTTCTTTGTCCGTGCTGGTGATCACTTCGATCAGGTGGGACTCTGCGGGACGCCCGGCAACGACGTGGCCGGAACTGATCAGCAGTTCGCGGGTGTTCATCGAGAAGCTGCCTTTGGCCTCGCGACCGCCGTGGCAGGGAACACAGTGTGTCTTGAGAATCGGCAGAATGGCGTGGGAAAAATCGTCCGGAGCTTGAGCGGACAGCGACCCTGAGGTCAGGCAGGCCAGTGAGAGCAGGACGACGAAACGGAACGTGCCGGAGGGCTGCACTGCGGGATCTCCCGGGAAGGCTGCGATCTGTCGAGGACTGGGCGTTTATGATACTGATTTGGAAATCTGCATGCGAGTGTTGGCGGAGCGGTTGAAAAACGCCGGAAAATTCAATTTTTGCGTGAGTTTTCCGGGCAGATCGCTAAGCTCAGGCGAAGACCACCCAGGATGGTTTTGTGTTCACACTGAAGAAGGGTCGGCAGAATGCGTGACGGCGATTTTTTTCCGGTGTGCTGGCAGGCGGCAATTCAGGCCCTGCTGATCATTTCCTTGGTGTGCTGCGGCGGGCTGTGTCTGCGGTCTGGCGATGAAACCACTCAGGTTGTCGACCAGAGGCTCGTGACAGAACTGTCTGCGTGTTTGTCACGCGGTCATGGTTTGAAATTGCGCGGGCATTTTGAAGCCCTTGCCGTTCGAGGCAGGTCGGTGTTGGGAAAACTGCGGGCCCTGCACGACGAATGTCCGCGTGCTGCTGAAGATTCTGTCTGAGAATCAGCCAGTGGGAATGCGCCGGACAATCGTTCAGGGGCCTGGGGAACTGGCATCCGGGAAGCTGATACCGACTGCTGACCAGAATGCGGTGCGTGCGACATTGCTGAAACTGTATGCGGAAGGCAGCGACCCTGGCGTGGACAGTGCCACGGGCTGGTCACTGACGCAGCTGGAAGCGGACGAAACGAATGCTGCAACCCGTCGTCGGTTTGGCACGGGTCAGTCGCCGGGGAAGCGATGGTGGTACGAAAACAAATTTGCGGGTATCGGTATGGCCATAGTGGCTGCACGGCGAGACAGTGAAAGGGACCAGCAGAACTCCGCCAGCGATACGACGGATGATCGGGAACAGTCCGGCAGACTGGCCGTCAGCATGTGTGAAATTACAGAGCAGCAGTATTTGCTCTCGCTGGACGCATCGGTGGCTCACACCAGGTAGTTTCGAACTGAATCGACACAACCAGCGATTGTGACCGGGCATGTTCGACAGGGTGGAACCGCGGAGTCTCAGGCCGGCGACTGCTCGGTGCTCCACAGTTTCTGCAGCTGCTGTTCGGGGGCGACTCCGAGCGGGAATCTTAAGCTGAACGGATGCTGATCAATCCCCGCAAACTGCCTCAGTGCCTGATGTATGTGTTCGGGACGCAGCTGCAGTCCGTCGGAGGGCTGCAGTGCCAGTGTCTGCGGGTTCATTCGGACGGCGAATTGTCCGTCGTCTGTGGCTCCAATGACACGGTCACCCTGGATCTGTGGGCCGAGGAACATGATTGAGCCGACAGACCAGTGATCTTTGCCATTGCCGTTGTTGTAATTTGGCGTGCGGCCCATTTCGCTTTGAGCAATCACGACCAGTCGTTCGCGAATCTGCAGCTCTTCCGCTCGGTGCAGGATATACGCCAGTCCCTCCAGCAGCTCAGGAATCAGTTTCATCTGATCCTTGTCATTGTTCGCATGGCTGTCGAACTGGCCAATCGACAGATTGGCTGAAACACAGACGCCGGCTTTGAATGCGGCCAATGCGATTTCCGCCTGCTGGGCGATTCGCTGTTTGGGAATCTCCTTCGGAATGTACGGCACCACTCGCGACAGTGCTTTTGAGTTGACCTGCGCGGCATAGAGCATTGATTCGGCCCGCTCACTTCGCGGCAGCAGCGAGGACTTTTGTCTGGCAGCCCGCCGGTCAGCCATCGCCTGCTCGATTCGTCGCAGGGCGAAATCATCGTTGTAGGGTGAGCGGGCATTGCCCTCGATGGCATCGGCGTTGGCAATGCGCTGCAGCGACGGCAGGTACGGAACTCGCGACATGGCCACCAGGTTGCCGGTTGCCGAATAGTTGCCGAACGTCAGAAAGGCCAGCGGACAATCCGGTCCCTGACAGGCAGCGACCAGGGCTGCAAACGTGGGATAGGCCAGACTGTCCAGTTTCCCGGTGGCCATGTAGCGGGAACAGGGCGAGTGATTGTTGACGGAATAGTCGAGGCCGTTGACTGTCAGAAGTTCGCGGCCAAACTCGGAGTAAAACTGTTCGTTGGAGAGTCCTCCTTCACGGTGCTTTTCGGTCGGGGCGAAGCGGTGCTGCCCCTGCTGCAGAATCTGTTCGGCAGCGTACAGCCGGTTAATGCCGCCGATTCCCTTGGGGTCCATCAGCAGCGTGGTGTCCCAGCCCCCGGATGCATTCAGCACGATATAACACAGTCCCTGATGCGGCGGTAATTCGCCGGGTTCATCGGCGATCAGTCGCGATGAAGCAGAGACCGGGGCTGCCAGTCCAAGGCCGGCTGCGGTGCAGTATTTCAGGAAATCTCGCCGCATCGTCAGGGCCTATTCGTAAAGGAATTCGGGCTGCCGCAGCAGATAGGTAATCACGGCACGCCACGCTCGAACGGTGTAATGCGGATCCGGTACCGGCCCCAGCAGTCCCTGGCGGCAGTGCCAGGTTTCCTGAGGCTCAAATCGATCACCTGCGGCGGCATCAGCAACGACACCGGCAAACAGTTGAAAAGTCCGCTGCACCTCCTCGGAATCCACCGCGTCGTTTCGTCCCAGAATTCTCTGGTGCAGCCGGGCAATCGTCCGGCGAATCTGCAGGTCAGCCTCCGCCGAGCTGCCCGGGACGACGGTGGGTTCGATGTCCGGGAACAGCAGCCGCTCGGCAGGCGGTCGACTGAAATCCAGCGCCGTGTTGCGGCAGGCCACATCATTGGAAAGTGTCCGCTGAATCGCTCCCATGGCGCCACTGGGGTCGGTTGCCCGCTCGGTCACTTCCTTTGAGTCGATACCTCCATACAGCATCGCAGTCTGCTCATTCAGACGCCCCCACGGCTGCCCGAACACTGCCTGCACCTTTCGTTCCAGTTGTTCCGGCGAAAGCATTCGCACTACGCCGATTTCGGCCAGTTCCGCCAGCCGGTCATCCGTGGCATTGGCGTTCTGCAGACTGTGGGCACGGTAGAAATCACTCAGGACCCAGTCACGAATCAGGCTCCGAAAATTCATGCCATCTTCGGTGAATCGCCTCGCGACAGCGTCCAGTTCGCACTGCTGCTGTTCCCATGCCCGCTGCTTCGCCGCAAACAGCGGATCGTCAATATCCTGAGGTGGCTGCAGCGGACGTCGTCCCGTCAGCATCTGCCATGCATGGCCGGCCATGGTGCGGGCAAATCGCGGATCACGCACCGTGCGTTCAGCCAGCCACTGCAGAGAACGCCAGCGGTCCTCAGGCGGCAGCGCCTGACCCTCGAAACCAGCCGCAAACATATCTTCAAACCAGCCCTCCCTGCGGCGACCGTAGATGCTGAAATTGGCGTCAAATCGCCAGTAGTCCTGAAACAATCCGGCTACGGGGTCCAGCGTCTTATGACACACGACACACTCGCCCGCCTGCATCACTGGTGTCGGGAAAGCGGCTGTTGCTGCGGCAGCATCTGAACCCCGGGCTGCCAGCTCCAGAATATCCACCCCCAGAAAATGCAGGTAAAACATGCGAGCCCGCAGGCGATTGCGGTTGGTTTCGGTCGTTGGGTATCGACTGAGATACTGGAACGAGCTGAGCAGTCCGGCGTGAGGATAAAAGCCGGTGGCCGATTCCTGGTTTTCTGAGGCATTCCGCCCCACCAGCGCTGACAGCCGAACAGGCAGGAATTCCAGCGGGTCGTCCGGATTCCGAAACTGCGACTTCAGCTGGTCATAGACTCCGTAACCGCGAGCCGAATACGCTGATACCATGATGTAGTCGGCCGTCAGGATCTCGGAGAACGGACGGTCATTTCTGACGATGTGTTCGATTAGCCGCAGCGGCTCCTCAAGCAGCGCCTGCCGATAATCATTCGCCAGTTTGTAACCCGCCTGGCGTCGGTCTTTTTCATCCGAGATGTGTGACAGGTCATGCTGCTGATACCACAGTCTGGTCTTTTCGAAGTGTTCGTAGGACAGCACTGTGGAGTCGGGATTGCCATCGATGCCAAGGACCAGAAAGATGTCGTTGAAGGCCTCCCGCAGCCGAACATAGTATGGTTCCTCGTGCTGCAGCTGCATCAGAATTTCAGCCAGTGCCGTGCGACCGCCAGTCTCCACCTGCTGCTGCTCGGTCTGCGTGGGCAGACGTCCCACCAGAGACAGCGTTGCCCGACGCAGCAGCTGCTGGTCATCCGCCAGGGTGACTCCGGCAAAAAAAGGTGGTGTCGCGGCTTGAGAGGCAGCAACCGGCTGTGTCTGATCGGGTGGCGACGAGGCTGAGGTCTGATTAACCCGCCGCTGGAATTCTGCCAGCAGCTTCCATGCGGACGAATCCGGCTGCAGCACAGCCCCGCCACCGTGTTCCAGCCGGCCCAGTGGTTTTTCAGACAGCAGGTACCGGCCATCGGCCTGCAGCCGGGAAGCTGCTGTGAAGGCGGCAAGATTATGCCGCAGCACATCCTGCGGCGGTGTATTGAGCGAAGCAGCAGGATCCAGCAGCACAAATGAGGATTCGGCAGCATCGCCGCCAGTTCGGTGGCATCGCAGGCATTTCAGCCGGCCAACTTTGGCCCAGACTTCAGTCGCAAACCAGGTTTCATGAGCAGTTGATCGGACGGTGACAGGACAGCCGCGGTTGTCCTCGGCAGCCAGGCTGTACCGCAGGTCGGACAGCAGTACGACGGCCAGCAGCAGCGGCAGGAGCCAGGGAGGTTGAGAAGTGGCAGCGACCATGGCAGTAACCTGCGGACGGTGTTCGGTGATTGGCTATTGGCTGTTGGCTGTTGGCTGTTGGCTGTTGGCTGTTGGCGGGTGTAATTTGCGGTGTTTCCCGGCCCTTAGCGGACGCATCGGGCTCCTGAGTTTGCGTTGTTTGACCCCGCGAGGCGGGGCAGGGGACAGGGTGAGGCCTGGCAGAACGAGCGGCAGTCAGAGTTCAGGCAGCTGAACTTTGGAGTTTCCGAATTCCGGCATTGTGACTCCCATGCGATCCATCACCGTCAGCAGCAGCGATGACATGCGGCGTTCTTTGGCATGCTCGTAGTCCAGCGAGCGACCGGTTGTCAGTGCTCCATTCAGGCCACCCGCCATGAGCAGCGGGATTTTGGGAGCGCTGTGGGCCGTCCACTGCTCGTTCGCCAGCATAATGCAGGAATGGTCGAGTACGGTGCCGTCACCTTCCTGCATGCTGTCCAGCTTCTGCAGCAGTGAGGAATACTGTTCAACCCAGAATCTGGTGATCTTTGCGAATTCCTGCCCGTCCCAGTTGTGCGAGTAGTTGTGGTGGTCGACTTTGAGGCCGAGGAACGGATAGACCTGGCCGGAAAGATTATTGGTCAGCAGCAGGGTGGCGATGCGAGTGCGGTCGGCCTGAAATGCAAGAGCCACGATGTCCAGCATCAGTCGCACGTGTTCATCGAGGCGACTGGGAACTCCGGCCGGCGGTCGCTGCCAGGTCCCCTGTGTCGGGGACTGTTCTTCGCGGTCCTGGGTCTGCATGCGCGACAGCCGCTGCTCAACCTCACGCACTGACGTCGTGTATTCATCGATGCGGGCGCGGTCCAGGTGTGAAACTTTGCCGGCGACGTGTTTCAGCTGATCCGTTACCAGATCAAGTACACTCAGGTGAGTCCGATTGCCTTGATTTTCAAACAGGCTGTCGAAAGCCAGAGCAGGATGCATTTCTGCGGGCACAGGTGACACCGGGGAACTCCACGACACGTGGGATGCGTAGAGCATGGAGTAGCTGGATTCGTGAAATCCGCTGACCGGACGTTCGCAGGCGAGAACGAGACTGGGCAGGACCGTGGCATCGCCGAGGCGGCTCGCGAGCAATTGGTCCATGCTGATCGCGGCCTGAACATCCCGGCCGCCCTGTGGGCGGATGCCGGTGAGTATTCCGGCCGCGCCTTTGGCGTGACCGCCGACCACGTCTTCAGGGTGATGCAGTCCGTGGATGAAATTGACTTTGTGCTGGAGCGATTTCAGGGAGGCGAAGGCGGGGCCCAGTTCAAGCTGACTATCGCGGCCTTTGGACCACCATTCGGGCGGATGAATGCCATCGCCGAAAAAGAGGAAGGCGAAGCGTTTTGCCGCCTGTTCGACCGGTTCGACTCCCAGCAGCCGTCCCGATTCCAGCCATGGCAGGGCGACCGAGGCCGCTGCGGACTTGAGGATAACGCGTCGTGAGCGGGTGTTGGGTGCGAGCATGGGCGGGACACCAGTTTGAGCAGGCAGGGGGCAAAAATCATCGGCGGGCGCTACAGTGTTCAGCTAAAAACAGGGAAAGTCAAGAGAACCCGCTGCCGGGGAGGGTGGAACCATGAATGGCCATGGATTGAGCGGGGCACCTGCCGCGGTCCGCGGGGTTGTGAGTTTTGGGGCATGCAGGCTGCGACGGCAGCTCGGGCATGCGTCCCGATGGCTGACGCTACCCTGGGGCAAAGCTCCGGCTCTGAGCCACCTTTTGGGAGGGCAAAGCTCCGGCTGAGCCGCACCACTGCCGGACACATCAGCCGAGGACGATTGTCATGCCTGTGGTGGCAGACGGCTCGGCAGGAGCTTCGCTCGCTCGAGGACAGAATGCCGATGCCTGGCAATTTGGTGTCGTGCCAGCCGGATGCGGTGGACAAGTCGTAACGCTTGCACTGCGGGCAACAGGGAGGTTGTCAGTTGTCAGTTGTCAGTTGTCAGTTGTCACTTGTCACTTGTCACCTTTTGCCGTTGCCTGCTGCCTTTTGCCTGTTGGCAAATGACAGCTGGCAACTCGGTGGGCTAGTTCTGGCCGCGGAGGCGAAACTGGGGGCTGAGGATGACCTTCTCAAACAGTAC
>VFQT010001438.1_pt1 | contig 28605 bp, 30 predicted proteins | sample 3512381 | NCBI WGS metagenome assembly VFQT01 (sample SAMN10412376, study PRJNA504923) | tailings metagenome | isolation source: Relicate 2 Philex TSF3 active mining site | place: Philippines: Tuba, Benguet | collected 2017-08-29
CCAGCGAATATGGTGCAAGTCTTAATGGCGCTGGCACTTCCTCCGTTGTTACCTCTGGTCTCAAAGGTGAACGACGAACCTCTTCAACTAATTGATTGAAGTGGGAATTTTGGTCTTTCACAAAACTCACTTTAAGTGTTACAGAAGTTACTAAAGTGATGCAACGCCGAAAAAAGTAACGACTAATTTGAAGTCAAGCAAATTGCATTGATGCAATAGCGAAGATCGGTTGGTGTAGCAAAACCTTCACCTTCAAAAACATGGCCTAAATGAGATCCGCAATTGGCACATCTGACTTCAACTCGTTTCATACCCATTGAGTTGTCTTCAAGTTCAATGATTGAATCTTTAGCCAATGGTGACCAAAAAGAGGGCCAACCACAATTAGATTCAAATTTTTCTTTTGAAGTAAATAGTTTTGCCCCGCAACCTTTGCAGTTGTAGGTAAGGTCATCACCTTTTTTTAATTCTCCACTCCAAGCTGGTTCAGTTCCGGCTTGTCTTAAAACATAATATTCAAAATCATTTAATTGATTTTTCCATTCTGATTCTGATTTTGTGATTGGATAATTTTCGCCATTTGGTTTTTTATCTGAAATTTGGTGACCCATGTTTATAACCTATGACCATCTACCAAATAGCGCAACAAGAGAGTTCTCTCATGTTGAATAACTTGAATTGGTTTTAACTCTATGGCTGGATTAAATAAATGTCCTTGAGTAATCTTTAAAGCATTTTTAACTTGAGATAACTTAACTTGTAAAGTTAAATCTAATTCGTCAATTAAATTTGCCTTAAACATAGAACTTAACAATTGAGATCCACCCTCACACAAAATTCTTTTAAAAGACCTACTAACAAGATCTTGTTTTACTTTTCTTAAGTTGATTTCTCTTTGACCGCAGTAAAAGATTTCTGCGTCCTTTATCAAGTTATTTACTTTTGATTCATTTTGTTTATGAGTGTAGATTATTGGCTGTTCTGATTCTTTCCAATTTTTGAGAAAATCCTGACTTATATTTAAATTATTTGAAACAATTGCCAGTCTAGGTTTTAATTGAAGTTTTAATTTCTTTCTAATTTCTTGATTTGATTCACTAATCTTGATATCTTCGTATTGATTTTTCATAGCAGTATTTGACCCAATGATAATTACGTCAGATAATTGCCTAAGTGTTCTAAAAACAATTTTGTCGACATCGTTTGTAATCGATTCAATTTTTCCTTGTGAATCAATAATTGAACCATCAAGAGTCTGAACCATATTTGCTCTAAACCAAACTTTTTCAGGCCATGAATATAGTCCTGGAATTTGCGAAAAATCGACTATTTTTTCTGGCTTTGGGGCTATAAGAAGCATTATGAAACTCAAATTTACTTCATGGACCGGTAAAAAATGATGTGTTGCTGGATTGGAAGTATTCAGTCATCAGAGTAACATTAGTAACATGACTAAAACATTCAAAAGCTTGCTTTCAATATCTTTAACAACTTTGCTCGTAGTTGGCTTAGCTGCACCTAGCCAAGCGTCTTCCAAATTGACAAAGAGTCAACAAACTCGAGTTGAAAGAGTTTTCAAAGCAATTGCCTCCAGCAACCCTGATTCAATTAGTTCATCAAGACGAAATGTCTCAGCAAGTGCTGATCTTGCCTTATTAATGATTCAAAACTATTTCTCAACTGAAAAATATTTCAGAACTGTTGATCAAGTGGGAAGACCATTAGGAAACGTGCCTGCAAATTCTGCTCCAGGAAGTGCCAAAATTACAAATGGAAAAGTAGTTTTAACTACGGCAGTTCCAGGATTTTCAGGTACTTACACAGACTTTAAATTCAATAAAGCAGGAAAAATAACTTCGTGGTCCATCAAGTCTGATGGTGGTTCAAAAATCAGTTTGAGTTCAAGAATTAAATCCCTGCCCAAAGTCACATGGCAGTATGCCAATGACATTAAAGCTGTTTATTGGGGTAAAGGTGTACAAATGGATTCTGGAACCATTTATCAAGACTCTGCTAATAGATGGATTGTCCAACTTTCTGTTACTAATGTGGCTGGTGGGAATAACACAAAGTCTTTGATTACTACCACCGGTAAATATCAGTCACCTGACAAAAAACTGTATTCAACCACTTCAACACCAGCTGGCTGTTTTGGGAATGGGCAAACTATTTATTACACAGCAACTATTCCTGCTGGCTCGGTGATCTCCAGCGGAATCAGGGGAGTTTTGGAAGTTCCTATGAGCAATGGCTGTGAGGCGGATGATTCAAACCGACTTGAAGTGACCATAAAACCCTAGATTTACACAATCGGTGAGCCTAAAGGCCCTTAAGGTCTTAGGGACTTGGTAAGGTCTATGGGTATGCGCCTTCAAAGACGCCTGGCATCCCTAGCAATATCCGGGATCTTGGCCAGCACAATTTCAGTTTCCCCGGCTTTCGCAGATGGTGTACCTGATTACCCGGGTAGTTCGAAAGTAAGTGTGGGGGCAGATAACTCTGCCGTTAAAAGAATGCAACAAGCATTAATCGAATTAGGTTATGACATTTCCGTTGCAAATGGAAAATACGGACCACAAACAACTAGAGCCGTTGCGAAATTTTATGCCGATAACGGGGATTCAGATGATGGAACTCAAGTTGGTCCAATTGGTTGGGCTGAAATTTTCATCGCCCTTGATTCCTTAAAAGACGAACAAAGATCTAATAAAGATTTTGAAGAAGCAACCCCGGAGGAAGTGCAGGCTCAAGTAGATCCTTCATTAATTCCAGAAAATCAAAGAGGAAAACAACCTGCTCGCGGAACTTCAAGTAGATCCTTGCCATACAAAATGCCAGTCATTGGTGAAATTTCTGCCGTGTACAACCAAAAAGGAAGACGTTGGTCAGGTAGAAGACATGATGGAATAGATATTCGTGCGCCAAGAGGAACACTAATTAAAACTGTTTACCCAGGAAAAGTAATTTTCTCTGGTTGGAAAAAAGCGTACGGCCGCGTAGTAATCATGGAACATGCTGACGGCACGTCAACTTGGTATGCACACATGTCAAAAAGAATTGCTAAAAAAGGTGAGTACTTAGAAGTCGGTGAAAAAATTGGATTAGTGGGCTCTTCAGGTCACACCACTGGGTCACATCTTCATTTTGAAGCACACAACAAAAATGATGAACCAATTAATCCAGTGACTTGGTTACAACTTAGGGTTTGGAAAAATGCAAGCCCGGAAGCAAAAGAAGAAGTTGCAGTAACTACTCCAACCGCAACCCCAAGTGCTAATCCTGTAGAAGTTGCCGCAAATAATCTGCCACTTTCAGAGCGCAGATAATTTAACCTCTATTTGCTTTAGCTGCTTTCTTTTCTTGTTTAGCTGCTCTTTTTTCTTTCAAAGATTTGGTGGCTGGTTTTTTCTTGTTAACATTACCTTTGGATTTTTCACCCATAATTGCTCCTTTAATTGCCAATTAACCTTAAATATAGCGAAAAATATCAGAAATAATCCAACCTCAGCGCTAAGTTTCAACTTTTAAAAAAAATCGTCTGTGGCATAGTGGAAAGGGTGGGGCATATGAAAAAAGTAATTGGCGCTTTCATAGCGTTCGTTTTACTCCAAAGTTCTAGTGTGCTAGCCGTGACCTTGCCCAAGGATGCAGAAATTGATGCGATCCGCTCAGAAATATCAGCCTCAAAAAAAGAACTTGCTGAAGCGCAAGAAGTTCTCAAACAAACTACAAATGAATTAAATGCCGCTATCTCAGAAGATAGAAGAATTAAAGCTGAACTTGAACAGGCTCAGCGAGAACGAGATCAAATAATCGCAGAAATAAATGCGCTGATTGCAGAAATAAATAGAGTACAGAGTCAAATTGATGATTTAGTCCGGGCCACATTTATAGACGGTTCTCAGCAAGAGCTTTATTTAGTGGAAGCCATCTTGTCTTCAGATGATTCAAATGAAGCTTTGGCAACCTTTGCATCCTTACAAGCACTCCTAGCAAACAGTACAAAAGTCGTAAAAGAACTAAACGAGAGCAAAGCCCAACTTGAGGTCAAAGAACAAGAATTACAAGTAAGAGAAAAAGAAATTTCAGAAAAGAAGCAAAGATCAGCTGAAATAGTTGTTGAATTAACCAAAGTTCGTGAAAAAGCTGCTGCAGAAGCAGAAAAGATTAAAAAAATTGTTGCACAAAAAGAAGCAGTACTTAAAAAGCTGGTATTGGCAGGACTATCAAGAAATCGTGCAAATGTTTCAGCAAGAGTAGGACCAGGGGATCGAATCTTGGGCACTGATATTTCAAGATGGCAACATAGTGGCAATAGATTAATTGATTTCGTGAAAATGTATGACGCAGGTGCAAGATTTATATTTATTAAAGGAACTGATTCTCATCCACTAGGTGCAGGTCCAGCAAAGTATTGGTCTTCTATTGATTTTCCTGCAGCAAGAGAAGCTGGTTTATTAACTGGGATTTATCACGCAGCATTAATTCCAAGAGGAATTTCAGCTGATGCAGCATTTGGCGCTGGTCAACAACAAGCTGATTTACCAATTGATCATTTAAATTCACTTGGTGGGCTTGTTCCTGGAGTTTTGCCGATTGTGTTAGATATTGAAAGTTTTTCTCGACCACCTGGCACAAGTGCTGCAGTGGTTACGAATTTTTCTTTAGGTTTTGTTTCAAGAGTTAAAGAAAGAACTGGAAAAACTGCAATTATTTATTCAAATTTGAATTTTATTCAAAGTTATTTAAAAAGTCCCGAACTTGCAAACAATCCACTTTGGATTGCAAATTATTCCCAAACTTCTAATCCTGCCTCAACTCCATCTAGGGGCTGTTCTAGAACAGTGTGGAGTGTTTCAAGTTGTGACAAAGCATGGACATTTTGGCAATACACCGATCGAGGCGATGGTCAAAAGTACGGAATCCCACGAGGTGCAATTGATTTAAATGTTTATGCCTATGGAACTAATGATTTATTAGCTATGGCAGGTTACTAATGAGTAAAAAAATTATTCTTTTAATTTCAATCTTTTCAGTTTTAATTTCCTACCCTTCATTTGCAAATGACTTGAATGTAGATGTTCAAAAAATGAACGCCACTGAAGCGATAACCAAAGGCGGAAACAGTCAACGAGGTCCTGCTTTGGCGGTTTTACGTAATGGGGATTTATTACTTGGCGGTGGAAATAATGGCGGTTCTATTTTTTTAGGAGATGGTAAAAAACGAAAATTAATTAAACTTGGAGATTTAATTAAGAGTTCTCAAAGAAAAAAGGATTCTAGATTTGCTATAACTGACATTTTAATTTTGAAAGAATCTTCAAATACAGTGAATGCTTTGGTTTCCTATCCAAGGTTGGGAAGTAATGGAAATTGTGTGGAAGTAAGGGTCGATGAAGTCGATATAAATTTGTCAAAAAACAATGTTGTTCGAAAGAAAAATTGGTTTACCTCAAAACCATGTGTACCTATTGGAGCAGTCCAACATGCCTCGGGTCGTATGGAAAAAATTGATGAGAGTTCAGCTTATTTAACTATTGGTGATTTAGGTTATAAAAAAATAGATGATATTAAATTACGAGGAGATTTAGGATCAGTATTTAAAATTAGTAGCAATTCCGTGTCTAAAGTTTCATATGGACATAGAAATATGCAAGGAATTCTTTTAATAAATAATTCAATTTTAGTTTCAGAACATGGCCCACGTGGGGGAGATGAAATTAATATTGTTAAACCGAATAAAGATTACGGTTGGCCATTTGTTACATATGGAAAAGCTTATGGTGCTGGCGATTACATTAAACCTAAAAATAATGGCACACATGTTGGATACGAGGAACCAATCAAATATTGGGTACCTTCAATTGCACCTACTGAATTAATTCAAATTCCTAAGAATTGGGGTAGTTGGACCAATCAAATAATGATGGGAACTTTACGAGAAGAATCTTTAGTTTTAATGAAATTAAGTTCCAATAATCAAATAACTGAAGAAAAAAGAATTAGTGTAAAAGAAAGAATCAGAGATCTAGATACTAATTCAAGAGATGAAATAATTGCGACCACCGATAGTGGCAAAATAATGGTAATTAAATTTAAGAAGTAAGATAAAGATTATGACTGAAAAAAGTGGCGATAGATCTAAATTTTTTCCTTTGATTGAAAAAAAGCATGGTCTTCCTATGTCTTATTGGTTTGATCAAATGAAAAAGGTAGAAGGCAAAAAGTATCCTGAACAGATTGCATTTCTTAAAGAAAATCACGGTTTTAGCCAATCGCACGCCAATGCATTAGTTATGTTCACTCGAGGCTCTAAGTCCTCAAAGAGATTTGAAACTCTTTCGCAATATCTCACAACAGCAAATCCAGATCAAGTAAAGACTGTTAAAAAAATATTTAAAACATTGCAATCTAAATTTCCAAAATTAGAGTTGGTTATTGCCTGGAATCAGCCAATGCTTAAAAAAGGTGACGAATACTTAATTGGCGTATCAGTTCTAAAGAATCATATTTTAATCGGACCATGGAGAACCCATAATATTAAAAGATTGAAGAAAGAATTGGCTGAATACAAAGTAAATAAAAAAACTATTCAAGTTCCAAATGACTGGAAAGTAGACGCCAAGCTACTTGTAGAGTTAATAAAAGATAAATAATTAATTTGGATTATAAATTAAACAAAATGGATGACCCTCAGGATCTAAATACACTCTAAATTCTGGCTCTCCAAGATTTTTTGCCGTTCCTGGTTGAAATTCCGCTTTTTTTGCTCCCAGTTTTATTACTTTTGATTCGACTTCATCAATTTTGTCAACTAAAAAATCAAGATGCATTTGTTGGGGAATATTACCTTCAGGCCAAGTAGGGGGACGGTAATTTGGAATTTTTTGAAAAGCTAATTGAGTTTCATTTGCTGAATTTTTTAATTCTACCCAATAGATTTCATTTTCATCATTTTCTATTTGACCATCCAATTTTAAACCTGTGATAACTGAATAGAACTTTGCTAATTCAATAGGTTTGGCACAATCAAGCGCTGAGTACATTTTTTTAATGAGAGACACACTAAAAGTTTATTGGCAAGATTTATTTGATTGCGAAGTGGAACACTACTTCAAAGAAATATTTGATTATTTCAATGTTAATCATCATATTTAGTGAAATCCTCTTATACATTAAGTCCATGATTGAAATCCTGGACTTAATTGCAACTTTTGCCTTCGCTTTGGTTGGAGCGCGAATCGCAGCCGATCGTCAAATGGACTACGGGGGTATTTTGTTGATCGCGATGGTTGCATCGTTAACTGGTGGATCACTTCGTAACGTATTTCTTGGAGAGCGTCCAGTTTGGTTGCAAGAACCATGGTACTTCGCATCAATTTTGCTGGCAGTTGGTTTAACTATTGCACTTCGAATCACAAAACCTGTTGGTGTCATAGTTTTGGCATTGGACACTTTAGGACTAGCTGTAGCAACAGTTTCAGGAGTTGAATATTCACTAAATCAAAATGTTCCAAGTTATGCAGCTTTAATTTTAGGTGTATTAACAGCTGTAGCTGGTGGATTAATTCGCGATGTACTTTGTCGCGTAGAACCAATTTTGTTGCATCGCGAAACAATAGGTACCGCCTGCACGTTTGGTGCACTCGTTTACGTATTACTTGAGCCAACAGCAATGCCCAATGAAGCGGTTGCGCTCATCGCAGGTTCTGTAATTGTTTTAGTACGCTCAATTTCAATTAAACAAGGTTGGAATTTACCTAAAGTAAAGTAAGAATAAGTTTTAAGAATTAATAATGAAAAAGTAATTCATTAATTGTGGTCGATAGAGGGCTCGAACCTCCGACCTCATCCATGTCAAGGATGCGCTCTAGCCAACTGAGCTAACCGACCAAATATTTAGTTTTAACTTTGAGGTGGAGACGGGATTTGAACCCGTGTACGCGGCTTTGCAGGCCGCTGCCTCGCCTCTCGGCCACTCCACCGTTTTTGAATTTAAAAAAAATTTTTAAAATTCAAGAGCGGACGACGGGACTTGAACCCGCGACCCTAACCTTGGCAAGGTTATGCGCTACCAACTGCGCTACGTCCGCGTGACAATCGATATTTAATGTCATTAAAGAATTAAATATCTTTCGTACCCACTTAAGATACCTGAAAGGCTCAATTCAGGCTTGCGCCGAGTATCGAATGACTCAAGACGAAGGTAATCTCTCAAGTTATGAATGAAAAAAATCTTTCGAATCCATCTAACGCTTTTGCTGAATTCGGAGATCAAAGATTTGAAGATTTATTAGATGTCTCAGTTGATTTATCAAGACTTGAGGAACCTGGATATTGGGTAGTAGTTGGAAGCTTTGAACAATCATGGTTACTTCTTAAATTTAGAAATCAAACAAAAGCGAAAGAAACCAAAGCAAGTTGGCAAGGGGTTGAAAAAAAGTCATGGCAAAGTTCTCTCAGTGAAGATGAATATATTAATGCAGTCAATAAACTTAAAGACCATATTGCTTTAGGTGATGTTTATCAAGCAAACATTTGTCGAGTCTTAAAAACTAAAGTCGACCGCAGTTTTGACATTGAAGGCCTTTTCCAATTACTAAAGTTGGGAAACCCAGCCCCATATTCAGCTTTAGTTAAGGTATCTAAAGAAAGCCATGAAAGATTAAATAAAGATATTTCAATTGCTTGCTCTTCTCCAGAACTTTTTCTTGAAAGAGATCAAAATTTTATTTATTCGTCACCGATAAAAGGAACGGGTAGAACTGAGAGTGATTTGACTGAAAAAGATAGCGCTGAAAACGTAATGATAGTTGATTTAGTTAGAAATGACTTGTCTCGAGTGTGCGAGACAGGAAGTGTCGAGGTGCCAAAACTCTTAGAAATTCAAAAACATCCAGGTTTAGTTCATCTCGTTTCCACGGTTAAGGGACGGTTGAATCAAAATACTTCTTGGAAAGAAATTTTTGCTGCCACGTTTCCACCAGGATCTGTCACCGGCGCACCCAAAATAAGTGCCTTGAAATTAATAAAAAAGTTGGAAAAGTCAGAACGGGGAATTTATTGTGGAACCATTGGCTGGATAGATAGCTTTAACCACAAAGCAAAATTGGCTGTAGCGATTAGAACTTTTTGGATTGAAAACAACTATCTTCATTTTGGAACTGGAGCGGGTATTACCTGGGGTTCAGATGCCAAAAGCGAATGGGAAGAAACAGAATTAAAATGTGCAAATTTGTTTGATATTGCAAGTAAACAACATATGAATTGAAGCCCTAAAGTTGTAATCTTCATCAAGTGGAATTAGTCTTAAGTTATGGCTGATAGACCAACTGGTCCGATAAAAATAATTAGAGCAACCATTAGAGCTAATAAAATTGCTAACGCATTTTGGCGAACTGCAATATTTTTTATTGGCTTTTTCTTAGTAGGTGTAGGTTTAGTTCTTTTGGTTTTACCAGGACCTGGATGGTTACTTATATTTTTAGGATTTGTAACCTTGGCAACAGAATTTGCATGGGCCAGTAATTTACTTGCCCCAATTAGAGTCAGATTAGAAAAAGCAAAAATTGCTGGCAAAAAACCTTCTTGGTGGATTTATGTATTGTTTAGTTTGTTTGGAGTTTTGACATTTTTAGCCAGCTGGTGGGTTTGGACGAGATTTCCACGATAAAAAATCTTTGGAAAAGCTCTGTAAGTGTAGTATTTGATGCGTGAATGAAGTAAAAGTAGATTTATATTTATGCGGCGTGAAAGGTTTTGCTGCAGCAAAATTTCTCTTAGACAATCACAAATCTTTAATCGGAAATGTCACACTTGCTCCAGATACAGGCACCATCGACGATCCACTTGAATCAATGGTCAAATTATTTGATCAAGCAAATATTCGAACTACTTTGAATGATCCAGGTCGAATCTCTGAATTAGCTATTGCTGTGGGCTGGAAAAAACTAATTGAAGCAAAGTATTTACAAGTAATCGTTATTCATGATTCGCTTTTGCCAAAATATAGAGGTTTTAATCCCTTACTAACAGCTTTGATTAACGGCGATACCCGAATTGGAGCGACAGCTTTAATTGCGACAGATGAAGTCGATGCCGGCCCAATAATTGCCCAAGAAGCAAAAGCAATTAAATACCCAATGAAATTAGAAGAAGCAATGCAAATTATTTCAACTTTAATTGAAAAATTATTAAGACGAGTTTGTTATCAAATTGAAAAAAGTGGAAAAGTAACTGGAAAACCTCAAAATCATCGAATTGCAACTTATAGCATTTGGAGAGATGAAGAAGATTTTAAAATCGATTGGAATCAACCGGCAGATGTAATAGTTAGACATATTCATGCTTCAAGTTATCCGTATGCAGGAGCAAAGAGCTTTTTGGCTGAAGAAGAAATTCGCATATTTGACGCAAAAGTTAGTAAAGAAAACCCTACAATTATAAATAGAACTCCAGGAAAAATTTGGAAAATCGTTAACGGGGTACCAGTCGTTATTTGCGGTAAAGGTTTTGTCGAATTAACGAAAGTAAGTGGTAACAACGGAAGATCTGTTTTACCAATTACCAAATTAAAACAAAGATTTATTTAATCGAAAGAGGATTTTGTGGGTGAGATTAAAGTAAAAGTAGACGGAAAAGAAGTGTCTACCGCAGAAAACTCAAACATAATTGATCTTTTTAAAGATAATAAAGACGTTGTTGTTGCGAAGTTGAATGGCAAAATTGTTGATTTAGCAACGCCATTGAAAAATGGTGACGAAGTTATCCCTGTACTTGCCACATCTGATGAAGGTTTAAGTGTTATCCGACACAGCACCGCACACATACTTGCCCAAGCTGTTCAATCAATTCGGCCACAAACAAAGTTAGGAATTGGGCCACCCATAAGAGATGGTTTTTACTATGATTTCAAAGTTTTAGATAATTTCAATCCAGAAGATTTAGTAAAAATAGAATCTAAAATGAAAGAAATTATAAAAAGTGGACAAAGATTTTCAAGAAGAGTAAGTGATGAGGCTTCATTACGTGAAGAATTGGCAAACGAGCCTTTCAAAATTGAATTAATTGGATTAAAGGGAAATCCCAACGACGAAGTTATGGAAGTTGGTGGAACAGAATTAACAATTTATGACAACATAGATTTTCGCTCAGGCAATGTTGTTTGGTCTGATTTATGTCGTGGTCCTCACGTTCCATCCACAAAATATCTTGGTGCATTCAAATTAATGCGAACAGCCGGAGTTTATTGGCGCAGTAACGAAAATAATCCCCAGTTGCAAAGAATTTATGGCACAGCTTGGGCAAGTAAAGAAGATCTTGAAAAATATCTTGAGTTTTTAGTTGAAGCAGAAAAAAGAGATCATAGAAAACTTGGAGTAGAATTAGACTTATTTTCATTTCCTGAAGAAATAGGTTCAGGATTAGCCGTGTTTCATCCAAAGGGCGGCGTTATAAGAAAAATAATGGAAGATTATTCACGCAAAAAACATGAAGAAGCCGGTTATGAATTTGTTTATTCGCCACACATAACTAAATCGTCTTTATTTGAAACTTCCGGCCATCTTGAGTGGTACAAGGAAGGCATGTTTCCAGCAATGCAACTTGATGCAGAATTCCACGAAGATGGAAGTCTAAAGAAACCTGCTCAAAATTACTACTTAAAACCTATGAACTGTCCATTTCATAATTTGATTTATAAATCAACCTCAAAATCTTATAGAGATTTACCACTAAGACTTTTTGAATTTGGCAGTGTTTATAGATATGAAAAATCTGGTGTTGTACACGGTTTAACCAGAGTAAGAGGGATGACCCAAGATGATGCACATATTTATACAACTTTAGAAAATATGCCTCACGAGTTAGATTCATTACTAAAATTTGTTTTGAATTTATTAAAGGATTTTGGTTTAGATGACTTTTATCTAGAGTTATCCACCAAGAATGAAGAAAAATTTATTGGTAAAGACTCAGAATGGGCTGAAGCTACTGAAATATTGAGAAAAGCCGCCAGTGCTCAAAATATTCCTTTGGTAATGGACGAAGGAGGCGCCGCTTTTTATGGACCTAAGATTTCCGTCCAAGCAAAAGACGCTTTAGGCAGAACTTGGCAAATGAGCACTATTCAAGTTGATTTTCAATTGCCACAAAAATTTGAATTAGAATTTAAAGATAAAGATGGTCAAATAAAACGACCAGTGATGATTCACAGAGCTTTATTTGGTTCAATTGAAAGATTTTTTGGAGTGCTTCTGGAACATTACGCTGGAGCATTTCCCGTTTGGCTTGCCCCTGTGCAAGTAGTTGCAATCCCAATCGCAGAAACACATAACTCTTATTTAGAAACTATTGTCAATAAATTAAAGCAATTGGGAGTTCGAGTAGAACTTGATGCAAGTGACGATCGAATGCAGAAAAAAATTCGCAATGCCCAAACTCAAAAAGTTCCTTATATGTTGATAGCTGGCGATCAAGATGTTTCAGCTAACGCGGTTTCATTTAGATATCGAAATGGTGATCAAGATAATGCTGTTCCTGTTGAAGAAGCCATAAAGAAAATAATTACTGCGATAGAAAATCGAATTCAGGTTTAAATGAATACGCCACAAACCGGTTTACCCGATGCATGGATTCGCTTGTGGACGCCTCATCGTGGTCAGTACTTAACAGATGTCAGATCCGATGGAACTGTTGAGCAAAGTTGTCCATTTTGTGCCGCACCTGAAGCAAAAGAAGAAGATTCTTTAGTTGTTTATAAAGGAAAATTAAATTATGTTGTTTTAAATCTTTATCCTTATAACGCAGGTCATTTGTTAATAGCACCATATAGACATTTTGCGGACTACACCACAATTACTAAAGATGAATCAATTGAAATGCATGAATTAACGCAAAAAGCTATGACAGTTTTGAGAAAAGCAAGTGGGGCACAAGGTTTCAACATCGGTATGAATCAAGGTCCAGTTGCTGGCACAAGTGTGGCGGATCATTTGCATCAGCACATTGTTCCAAGATGGGGTGGAGATACTAACTTCATGCCCATTATTGGTCGAGCCAAATCAATTCCCCAATTACTTAAAGATACTCAAGTTTTATTGGCTAAAGCTTGGATTGATTAGTGCTAAGTAAAACAAAAGCGAAGAACATTTCAACAGCCATTGCAAATCCATTCGCAAAATTGTTCATCAAGTTAAAAATATCTGCCAACTTGATTACCTTTGTGGGCACTTTAGGCGTTTCAGTTGTTTCAGTTTTGTTTTTTTCTAACGGAGAATTTTTAATTGGTTCTTTACTGTTTACTTTTTTTGTAGGATTTGATGCTCTCGACGGAACCATGGCAAGAATGTCAGGAAAGAATTCAAAATGGGGAGCATTTTTTGATTCAGTAATGGATCGAATTGCTGATGGTGTTGTACTGGCTTCAATTAGTTTTTACTTCATGAAAGAACAAGAAACTTTACTTCTAATATTGAGTTTAATTGCATTGGTTTCAAGTGAAATTGTTTCTTATGCAAAAGCAAGAGCTGAAGGATTGGGATTTAATTGCGATACTGGAATTGCTGAAAGACCTGAAAGAGTTCTAATCATAATTTTTGGCACATTATTTACAGGCTTAGGTTTTTCTTCAGCAATTAGTTGGTCGATTTGGCTATTGACAGCACTAAGTTTAATAACACTATTACAAAGAATTAGTTTTGTTTTTAAACAAACAAAGTAATTTAATGCGAAAGTTTTTATGCACTTGTTTATAGATTGGGCTTACGGACTATCTTGGTTTTTAGTAAAAAGGCTTCCAGATAGATTAACTTATTTAATTTTTCAAAAAATTGCTGATTATTCTTATAAAAAAGATATAAAAGGTGTGCAGCAGTTAAGAGCTAACTTAAGTTTTATGCTGAAGTTAGAACCAACCTCCATTGACTTAGAAAAATTAGTCAAAGAAGGCATGAGAAGTTATCTTCGATATTGGCAAGAAACCTTTCGTTTACCAACTTGGAACAAAAAATACTTAGAAAAAAATATAAGAATTAAAGGCAAAATTAATCTTGACGCAGCGCAAAAATCTGGTAAACCTCTAGTAACTGCTGTTGCTCACATGGGTAACTGGGATGCTGCAGGTTTTTGGTACACCTCGAATTTTGGCGAATTAACGACAGTGGCTGAAAGATTAAAACCAGAATCTTTGTTTAATAAGTTTGTTAAATTTCGTAATTCTTTTGGGATTGAAATTATTCCTACTTCTGGAGAGACGGATATTTTCATGAAATTGATCAGGAGAGCTCGAGAAGGGCGCATGATTGCCTTGGTTGCTGATAGAGATATTTCTAAAAATGGAGTAGAAATAAATTATGGAAATTCAAAAACTACATTTCCGGTTGGTCCTGCCGCAATTGTCACGGCCATAGATGGACTGATTATTCCCATGTCTTCTTACTACGATTTTGATAATAAATTAACTTTTGAATTTTTCCCTTTACTTTCGCCAGATCATAATAAGAGTAAAAAAGCAAATGTTTTGAATTTAACTCAAAAACTTGCAAATATTTTTGAATCTGAAATTAAAAAGCATCCGAAGGATTGGCATTTATTGCAAAGAGTATGGAGTGATGTAAAACCAATTAAGAGATTAAATAACAAATTAGTTGGTAAGTAAATGAGAATCGGCATAGTTTGTCCATATGATTGGTCAGTTCCAGGTGGGGTAAAGCAGCATATTCAAGATTTAACTGAATCACTTATGGATTTAGGACATTATGTAAATGTTTTAACGCCAACAAGTGAAGAAGAGAATTTGCCAATATATGCAACGAATGCAGGAAGCACAATTGCACTTCCTTACAACGGTTCTGTTGCAAGAATTAAATTTGATCCTGCAGCTTTTGCTAGAACTAGGAATTGGTTAAGAAATGGTAAATTTGATATTTTGCATTTGCATGAACCGACTACTCCAAGTCCGTCAATAATTGCTGCTTGGTCAGCAAGAGGACCAATTGTGGCCACTCACCACACTTCAAATGAAAATATGTATGCCGTGAAAAATATGCAGTTTCTACTTCAACCAATGATGGAAAAAGTTATAGCAAGAATTGCTGTAAGTGAAGATGCAAAAAAAACTATGATTGACCATCTTGGAGGAGACGCTGTTGTTATTCCAAACGGAGTTAGAGTTAGAAATTTTAGTAATGCAGAATTACTCAAAGAATTCGAAAAAGAAAAAACCATTGTCTTTTTAGGACGTCTAGATGAACCAAGAAAGGGGTTGTCGGTTTTATTAGACGCAGTCCCAGAAGTTTTTGAAAAGTATAAAGATTTAACACTTCTTTTAGTTGGTCCAGGAGATGAATCTGAAATTTTACAAAAAATTGACTCAAAATATCATTATCAAATAAAATTTAAAGGTTTAGTTTCAAGTCAACTTAAGGCTTCATGTTATGCATCGGCAGCAGTTTATGTTGCTCCAAATTTGGGTGGGGAATCATTTGGAATTGTTCTGCTTGAGGCAATGGCAAGTAAAACAACAGTTCTTGCATCGGACTTACCTGCTTTCAAGCGAGTGTTAGAGGATGGAAAATACGGGATGTTGTTTACGACTAATGACTCTAATGAACTAGCAAAATCCCTAATTTATTTATTGGGTAATAAAGAATTAAGGCAGGAATATGTAAGTAAAGGAATAGAACGAGCAAATCAATTTGATTGGTCTGTGATTGTGAAACAAATACTTGACGTGTACGAATCTGTGAAAAGTGTTGAAGGTAGAAATGTCAGAGAAGACTTCAGAGGCCAGCTTTATGGTCGACTAACCAAGACTGGGCGACTCGACCGAAAACGAGTAAAAGACGCATTTCTGACAGAATAGAGTTTGTGCAACCTAGTTTTTGGATTTCTTTAATTGTAATTGTTTTTGTGTATGCTATATATCTTTCAAATGTTGCAGGAAGACTCGATCGATTACATTTAAAAGTTGAAAATGCTAGAGAAGCTTTAGATAGACAATTGGCACTGAGAACATCAGTTTGTAAGGAAATAGTAAAACTATCAAGTATAAGTAAAGAGTTAATTAGAGATTTAGAAATTGCATTGGCAAATTCTATAAAAGAAGAATCTCTTCAAGTTCACTCAAAACAAGAATGGGAAATAGAATCTGAAGTTACTGATGTTTTAAACAAAATATTTGATAACGAAGAAGTCATAAAAGGTATTGAAAATCATAAATTAATTTCAGAAATAGCTGCGGCGATAAGAAGAGTCTCGTATGCCTTAACTTTTTACAATGATGCTGCTAGAAGTGCAATCAAAGTAAGAAAACGTTGGACAGTTAGATTTTTCAGACTTTTTGGTCGAGCACAAATGCCTGAGATAATCCGTTTTGAAGTCAGAATTCCTCGTGGACTTGAACATTATTAAGCCTTAAATTGTGAAAAATAAGACTTCAGTTAGAATTTATAAAACCCTTCAAATAGGAATAAAAATTGACTCAAAATAACAGTGTTGGTACACCTAGAGTTAAACAAGGCATGGCTGAAATGCTCAAAGGTGGCGTAATCATGGACGTCATTGATGCTAAACAAGCAAAAATTGCAGAAGATGCTGGCGCTGTTGCAGTAATGGCGTTAGAAAGAGTTCCAGCAGATATAAGAAAAGATGGTGGGGTCGCTCGAATGAGTGATCCAGACATGATTGATGAAATTATTAATGCAGTCTCTATTCCAGTTATGGCAAAAGCAAGAATTGGTCACATAGTTGAAGCACAAGTTTTGCAAAGTATCGGTGTTGACTACATTGATGAATCAGAAGTTTTAACTCCTGCGGATGAATCAAATCATATTGATAAATGGCAATTCACAGTTCCATTTGTTTGTGGAGCGACAAATTTAGGTGAAGCACTACGTAGAATTACTGAAGGTGCTGCAATGATTCGTTCCAAAGGCGAAGCAGGCACTGGAAACGTAGTCGAAGCAGTAAGACACATGCGCACTATTCGTGGCGACATTGCAAGACTAAAAGGTTTAAGTAAAGAAGAACTATTTACTGCAGCAAAAAATTTACAAGCTCCATATGAACTTGTTGCGCAAGTGGCTGATTTAGGAAAATTACCAGTGGTGTTGTTTACTGCAGGTGGAATTGCTACTCCAGCAGATGCTGCACTAATGATGCAACTTGGAGCTGATGGAGTTTTTGTTGGTTCAGGTATTTTTAAATCTGGAGATCCAGCTCAAAGAGCAAAAGCAATTGTTGATGCGACTACTAATTTTGATAATCCAGATGTAATTGCAAAAGTTTCTCGTGGTCTGGGTGAAGCAATGGTGGGAATTAATATAGACACTCTGTCTGCTTCTGAAAGGTTTGCCGGACGAGGCTGGTGACGTTAGTTTGTTACGAGTCGGAGTTTTAGCCCTTCAAGGTGACGTTAGAGAACATCTAAATAGTTTAATTTCTTTAAATGTTGCCGTTCAAAAAGTCAGAACTGTTGAAGAACTAGAAACTGTTAATGCATTAGTAATTCCTGGGGGTGAATCCACCACAATTAGTATGTTGGCTAAACGAGTTGGATTGATGCAACCATTGCGAAAATTTGTCCAAGACAACAAGGCAGTTTATGGTTCCTGCGCCGGCATGATTATGTTGGCAGACGAAATTTTAGATGGTAGAAGTGATCAAGAAACAATTGGTGGAATTGATATAACCGTTAGACGAAATGCATTTGGTCGACAAGTTGATTCATTTGAAACTGATTTAACAATTAAGAATTTCGATAAAGAATTCAGAGCAATTTTTATAAGAGCGCCATGGGTAGAAAGAGTTGGAGCTGATGTTGAAATACTTGCTTCGGTGAAAACTTCAGATAACCAAGATCACCCTGTAATGGTTAGACAAGGTAATTTATTAGCAACGGCATTTCACCCTGAATTAACCAAAGACAACCGGGTTCATGAATACTTTATCCAAATGGCAAAATCTACTGTAAGTGTTAAGAATTAAAGGAAAATAATGTCTGGACATAGTAAATGGGCTACAACAAAACATAAAAAAGCGATAATTGACTCCAGACGTGCAAAACTTTTTGCAAAATTAGTTAAAAAAATTGAAGTTGCGGCTCGTTTAGGTGGCCCGGATGTAGACGGCAATCCTGCTCTTTTTGATGCAATTCAAAAAGCTAAAAAGAATTCTGTACCAAATGACAATATAGATAGAGCTGTAAAACGAGGCGGCGGGTTAGAAGAAGGTGCCGCTGATTATCAAACGATTATGTATGAAGGTTATGGACCTAACGGCGTAGCAATTTTAATTGAATGTTTAACAGACAATAGAAATCGAGCAGCAGGAGACGTCAGATTGGTGATGTCTTCAAATGAGGGAAACATGGCTGATCCTGGTTCCGTTTCATATATGTTTTCCCGCAAAGGTGTAGTAATAATTCCAAAAAATAATTCACTTACAGAGGATGAAATTTTAAGTGCCGTACTTGATGCGGGAGCAGAAGAAGTAAATGATTTAGGTGAGGCATTTGAAGTTATAAGTGAGCCAAATGATTTAGTGAAAGTAAGAGCAGCATTGCAATTAGCAAATATCGAATATGATTCAGCTGATACCTCTTTTGTCCCATCGGTAAGCGTTTCACTCGATGCAGATTCTGCAAAGAAAATTTTTACTTTAATTGAAGAGTTAGAAGATTTAGATGATGTCCAAACTGTTTGGGCAAATTTTGATGTTTCTGACGAAGTTATGGCTCAAGTTGGATAAAATTAAGTTAAATTAACTGAAGGGTCCATAACTCGATATGAGAGTTTTAGGTGTTGACCCAGGTTTGACAAGGTGTGGTTTAGCCATTGTTGATGGATTACCTGGCAGAAAAGTTTCGTTAAAATCAGTTATGGTTTTTCGAACCGATGCAAATGCTGACCTATCCCAAAGATTACTTGAATTGGATACTGCGTTGGCAAAAATAATAAAAGAATTTAAACCAGATCATGTCGCTGTTGAGCAAGTATTTAGTCAACACAATTTGAAATCTGTCATGGGAACAGCTCAAGCTGCAGGTTTGGCTATTGTAAATGCTGCAAAATTAGATTGTGAAGTTTTTGTCTACACACCAACTCAAGTTAAAGCTTCTGTAACAGGTTCGGGAAAAGCGGATAAAAGACAAATGGGCAGAATGATTCAAAAAATTTGTAATTTGTCATCACCACTTTCTCCTCCAGACGCTTCAGATGCGGTGGCTTTAGCGGTGTGTCACTTGTGGAGAAACAGTACAGTAGAAAAAATAAAGAAAAGAAAAGTCTCATGATCTCATTTGTTAAAGGCGCGCTTACTGAAATTTCTGCTCTGGGAGCAGTAATTGAAGTTGGTGGGGTCGGGATGAACTTAGTCACCTCCACAAACGCTTTGCATGGAAAAAAAGTAGGAGATGAGGTTCTAGTTCCAACTGTTTTAGTGGTTAGGGAAGATAGTTTTACGCTTTATGGTTTTGCAGACAATCAAGAAAAAGAAATGTTCTTACTTCTTCAAACAGTATCTGGCATCGGACCAAGAATGGCATTGAATGCAATTTCAGTAATGGGAGAACAAAAACTAAGTGAAGCAATTTCAAGTTCAGATGTTATGGCACTTACTTCAGTCCCAGGTATTGGGAAAAAAGGTGCCCAACGACTTATTTTAGAACTGTCAGACAAACTAATTTCAAATAATTCAAACAGATCTACATCTGTAAAAGATTCATTAATATCTGCCTTAATGGGATTAGGTTGGAATAAGAAAGATGCTTTAAGTGCCGCTGATCAAGTTGAAATACCTGCAAATGAATCAGAACTCTCCACTGCCTTACGACAGGCACTTCAAATCTTGAGTAAGAACAAATGAGTTCAGAAAAAGATTTAAATTCAGATTTAGGTCTTGAAATTATTCGACTTGATGTCAGTGAGGATGATAAAAAAGTCGAGGGAGCTTTAAGACCGAGAAATTTAGATGAATTTGTTGGTCAGCATCGAGTCAGAGAGCAGTTAGATTTAATTCTTCGTGCTGCACAACAACGTGGCACAAGTGCTGATCATGTTTTGTTGTCTGGACCACCAGGATTAGGAAAAACTACTTTAGCTGCGATTGTGGCAAGTGAACTTGGTGCGCCAATTCGAGTGACAAGTGGACCTGCAATTCAACATGCTGGAGATCTCGCCGCGATACTTAGTTCATTAACAAATGGTGAAATTTTATTTATTGACGAAATTCACAGATTGGCACGACCAGCAGAAGAAATGCTTTATTTAGCAATGGAAGATTATCGAGTTGATGTTGTGGTCGGTAAAGGTGTTGGGGCAAATGCAATTGGTTTAGATTTACCATCTTTTACATTAATTGGTGCTACCACTAGAGCAGGTTTACTTCCTAGTCCTTTAAGAGATCGATTTGGATTTACCGCACATTTAGATTTTTATGAATCAAGTGAAATTGAACAAATTATTAATCGATCATCAAATCTTTTAAATATAGAAATTTCTTCAGACGCAGCTAATGAAATAGCCAGAAGATCACGTGGCACTCCAAGAGTTGCAAATAGATTGCTAAGACGAGTTCGTGATTACGCACAAGTAAATTCGAATGGACAAGTAGATTTAGATATTGCAAAAAAAGCTTTAACTTTATTTGAAATTGACGAAAAAGGTTTAGACCGAATTGATAGATCTGTTTTAGATGCTTTAGTTAATAAATTTGCAGGTGGTCCAGTTGGTTTATCAACCCTAGCTGTTGCAGTTGGGGAAGAACCAGAAACAGTTGAAGATATGTCAGAGCCATATTTAGTAAGAGTTGGCTATATTTCTCGAACACCAAGAGGCCGTATGGCCACTGACATGGCATTTAAACTCTTAGGAAAATCGGTTCCTGCACAACAAATTCTTGATATTAGCGAATAATCTAGACCAGTTTGTACTATTTAGTAAGCCATAGGCAATACTTAAGTAACTAAAAACAAACTTCCAGCTTATTTTCAAAATAAATTATTAGGAGTTAACTCAAGTTGTCGGCAGCAAATAAATCTCGTCCAGGACGTTCCTTATTTTTATTATTAATAGTTTCAGCGGGATTATTTTTATGGGGATATTGGCCGGGAGCTTCACATGAAGCTCGCTTGGGATTGGATTTAAGAGGTGGAACACAAGTAATTCTTACTCCAGAATTAGCACCTGGTTCGCAAGGAACTTTAACTCAGGATCAAATTGACCAATCTGTTGAAATTATCCGACAAAGAGTTAATGGATTTGGTGTTGCAGAAGCAGAAGTAACCGTTCAAGGTAGTGGAGCAAATGCAGCAATTGTTGTGACAGTTCCTGGAGTCAACCCTGAAGGTATTACTAATCTTTTAAAACAAACAGCCAGATTAGATTTTCGTGCAGTTTTAGCTGCGGCAAATGGTTTTGAAGTTATTTCACCGGAGACCTCACCTTCGCCAACAGCTTCACCTTCAGAAAGTGCAAGTGCTCAACCTGAAACAGAAAAACCAAAAGAACTCCCAATTCAAGCGGCAACCTCTGAAGAACTTTATGATCAGTATTTAAATTTAAACTGCTTAGATCAAGGGCTTTTGCAAGGTGGCAAAGCTGATGACCCAACTAAATACACTTTAACTTGTTCAAAAGACGGTTTTGAAAAATTTGTTTTAGCACCCGCATTTATTACTGGTGATCAAGTAAGTGATTCACAAGCATCTTTGCCGCAACAAGGTGCTGGTGGTTGGATGGTTTTATTAGATTTTGATTCCACTGGAGCTACAAAGTTAACTGAAGCATCTACAAATTTGAGTAAATTGCCTTCACCGCAGAATAGATTTGGAATTGTTTTAGACGGACTTGTTGTTTCAGCACCTTTTTTCTCTGAACCAATTCTTGGAGGCAAAGCCCAAATTGAAGGAAGTTTTAAAGCTGAAGAGGCAAAACAATTAGCTCAAGTTTTAAGATATGGTGCATTGCCTGTGACGCTAACTATTGCGGAGTCAACTTCAATTAGTCCAACACTTGGACAAGATCAATTAAGCGCAGGTTTATTAGCAGGAGCAATTGGTTTAGGACTGGTTGTTTTGTATCTAGTTATTTATTACCGTGCTCTTGGATTTGTTGCAGTATTTAGCCTTATAGTTGCCGCAATTTTTACTTGGGTTTCCATTATCGCGTTAGGCAGAACTATTGGGTTCACTTTAACTTTAGCTGGTATTGCTGGCGCAATTGTTGCAATTGGTATTACAGCAGATTCTTTCATTGTCTATTTTGAAAGAATAAGAGATGAAATTCGAGATGGAAAATCTTTACGTGTTGCAACTGAACTTGGTTGGATAAGGGCAAGAAGAACTTTATTGGCAGCCGATTTCGTTTCTCTATTAGCAGCAATTGTTCTTTATGCTTTAAGTGTTGGAAGCGTAAGAGGTTTTGCATTTACTTTAGGACTTACTACAATCATCGACGTAATCGTGGCGTTCTGGTTTACCCATCCTCTGGTTACTTACTTTGGTAAATCAAGTTGGGCAGAACGTGGTGGAATTCTTACAGGGGTTTCAAAGAAAAGACTTACAGTGGGAAGTCAAATACTTTCAGGTGGTGAAACTAGATGAATTTCAGCGCATTAGGTAATCGACTATATACAGGTGAAACATCAATTGATTTTGCTGGAAAAAGAAAAATTTGGTATCTATTGTCTTTACTTATATTGATGATTGCTGTCCTCGGAGTTTTTGTAAGAGGTATTAATTTAGGAATAGAATTTGAAGGTGGTGCAAAATTTACAGTTCCAAGCACCACAAGTGTGGAAAATGCTCGAAACATCGTTAAAGATGCAGGAATTGAAACAGCCTTAATTGTTTCTGTGGGAAATGAAAGGTTAGAAATTCAAACTCCACCCTTGGAGCAAGCTCAAGTTGATGAGTTTATAGCAAAAATTGCTACTGATTTTAAAGTAGATAAAACGACAATTACGTCTCAATCAGTAGGACCTTCTTGGGGTGCAGATATAACTAGACAAGCCTTAATTGGCTTGGGTGTGTTTTTGCTATTAGTAATTTTGTTTTTAACTATTTATTTTGAAATTAGAATGGCAGCAGCAGCCATTGTGGCCTTGCTCCACGATTTACTTATTACTATCGGGGTTTATGCAATTACCGGATTTGAAGTTACTCCGGCAACAGTTATTGGAGTTCTAACTATTTTGGGTTATTCCCTTTATGACACGGTTGTGGTGTTCGACAAAGTAAAAGAAAATACTCGAGGAATTCTTGCCCAATCAAGGTTGAATTATCAAGAAGCAGCAAATCTGGCTTTAAATCAAACATTAATTAGATCGATAAATACATCGATTGTGGCACTTTTACCAGTTGCTGCAATTTTGATTGTGGGAGTTGGAATTCTACAAGCTGGAACACTTAAGGATTTAGCTTTAGCTCTTTTTGTGGGAATAGCAGCAGGTACTTATTCTTCAGTCTTTATTGCAACACCACTTCTAGTGCAGTTGAAAGAGAAACAACCAGAAATAATTTCACTTAAGAATAGAGTTCATTCCAGAAGAGCAAATGCAGGGATAACTGGAACAGAGACCATTCAAATTAATGTTTCAGCAAGTTCAACAACCGTGATGCAAGCAGGACCTAGAACTCAACCAAAACGTTTTTCACGATCAAAAAGAAAGAAATAGTCACTCTTAATTTGTTGAATAGAATTTAGTTGATAAACTAAAGAGCCAACAGTTGAAGTTTTATCTGGGAGGCGTCTTTTATGACAGACGCATCCATCACGCGCAGCAGACTAGCAAAATTAACTGGTTGGAAATCTGAAACCTCTGAAATTGAACAATTAGTCAAAACTTTAAAGAAATATCATTCCAAAGATAATTTTGAATTGGTCTATAAAGCTTATGAAATTTCTAAAAAACAACATGAAGGCCAGAAGAGAAGAAGCGGCGAAGACTATATAACTCATCCAATCGCCGTTGCCCAAATTTTGGCTGATTTAGGTTTATCAAGTGAAACTTTGGCCGCGGCATTACTGCACGACACAGTTGAAGATACTGGTTATCCAATAGAAAAATTAGAAGAAGATTTTGGACCAGAAGTTGCGCGCTTGGTAGATGGGGTAACCAAGTTAGACAAAGTTAAGTATGGAGAATCTAGCGCTGCAGAAACCGTAAGAAAAATGGTTGTAGCGATGGCAAAAGATATTAGAGTTTTGTTAGTTAAGCTGGCAGATCGATTGCATAATATGCGAACTTTGAAATACTTACCTTCACAAAAACAAGAACAGAAAGCAAAAGAAACTTTAGAAATATTTGCCCCACTTGCCCATAGATTAGGGATGAATGCAATCAAATGGGAATTGGAAGATTTATCATTTGCAACTTTGTATCCCAAAATGTATGAAGAAATCGTTAATTTGGTTAGCCAAAGAGCTCCCCAAAGAGATAGAGAGATAGCCGAAGTCGTAAAAGTAGTTGAAAAAGACTTGCATGATGCAAAAATAAAAGCTGAATTAAGTGCTAGGCCAAAACATTATTACTCGGTTTATCAGAAAATGATAGTAAGAGGTCGAGATTTTAATGAAATTTATGATTTAGTGGGTGTAAGAATTTTAGTTAATGATGTTAAAGATTGTTATGCAACTTTAGGAACTATCCATGCTCGATGGAATCCAGTTCCTGGACGATTTAAAGATTACATAGCCATGCCGAAATTTAATTTATATAAATCACTCCACACAACCGTAATTGGAGCTAATGGTAGACCAGTTGAATTTCAAATACGAACATTCGATATGCATAAAGAAGCCGAATACGGTGTTGCAAGTCATTGGCGATACAAAGAAAAAGCAGGCAAAGAAAGTTTAAGACCAGCTGATGAAATGGCTTGGTTAAAACAATTAGTCGACTGGCAAAAAGAAACCGAAGATCCAGGCGAATTCTTGGACACTCTTCGTTACGACTTGGGTCAACAAAAAGAAATATTTGTATTTACTCCTGCCGGTGATGTTATTGCACTGCCTCACGGAGCAACCCCAGTTGATTTTGCATATGCAGTTCATACTGAAGTAGGTAATCACTGCATCGGGGCAAGAGTGAATGGAAAATTAGTTTCACTTGATTCCAATTTAGAAAGTGGTGACAATGTTGAAATATTTACCACGAAAACCCCTGGATCTGGACCATCCCAAGATTGGTTGAATTTCGCAGTATCGACAAGAGCCAAAAGCAAAATTAAGGCTTGGTTCACCAAAGAACGTCGCGATGAATATATAGAACAAGGGAAAGACCAAATTTCGAAACAAATTCGAAAACTTAATTTGCCACTTCATCGTTTAATGGCAAATCAGTCATTAGTTGCTGTTGCACATGAATTAAAAATAAAAGGAATTGAAGATTTATTTGCCTCAATAGGGGAAGGCAAAGTTAGTGCACAAAGCGTTGTAAATAAATTGATTCAAATTCATGGAGGAGAAGAGGGAGCAAGCGAAGATTTAGCCGAGGCAATCGCGCCTACTCGAGTTAGAAATACTCCGACTGCGACTAGATCTCCTTCAGTAATTGTTAAAGGAATTGAAGATGTGTACACCCGATTAAGTAGATGTTGCACTCCAGTTCCAGGCGATGAAATCTTTGGTTACATAACACGTGGTGGGGGAGTTTCTGTGCACAGACAAGATTGCACTAACGCGATTGATTTGAAGAAAGAAGAAGAAAGAATTGTTGAAACTTCTTGGCCAGAAAGTGGAACCGGAATTTATCTAGTAAATATTCAAGTTGAGGCAATTGATAGAAATGGTCTGCTCTCGGATGTAACTCGAACTTTATCTGAACATCATGTCAATATTTTGAATGCTTCAGTTTCAACCACACGTGAAAGAATAGCTTTTTCTAAATTTACATTTGAAATGGCTGATCCAAAACATTTGGGCAGCGTCTTATCAGCAGTAAAAAATATTGCTGGAGTGTATGACGTTTATCGCGTTTAGCGAGTAAATTCGGCCAAAGTATTTTTAGTTGCTTCCAAAAGCATTTTTTGAGTCTCAATGGTTTTTGTTAGGGACTCAACTTTCTTGTTGTCACCTTTAGATTGAGCTTCTTGTAATTCTTTTTCCGTTTTAGCGAGTTTGTTTTCAATTAATTCCAAAGTTGATTGCGCTCTCGCACTTTTAGCGGGATCAGTTCTATCTAATTCTTTTCTTTCAGCGGCTTTAATTGCATCTTCCACATATTTTAATCTTGATTCTATTTTGTTTTTATCATTCCGCGGCACATGGCCAATTTTGTTCCATTCATCTTGAATGGGTCTAATTGCTGCTTTGGCTGCTTTGTAGTCAGAGATTGGTAAAAGAGATTCTGCTTTTTTAGCTAGTTCTTCTTTTAAAGCAAGATTTTTCTTATGTTCTTCATCTAGTACTGAAAGTGCAGCAGTTCTTGCTGCAAAAAAAGCATCTTGAGCAACTTTAAATTCTTTCCACAGTTTTTGCTCTTCTTTTCTCTCTAAGATAGGAGCTGATTTCCATTTAGACATCAAGTTTCTAAATTTATTAGTAGTATCGTTCCAATCCTTAGAATCTGCTATTTTTTTTGCTTGTTCAACAATTTCAGATTTAATTTTTGTTGCTTCTTTTCTGGATGACTCTAAGGTAGAAAAATATTGTCTTCTAGATTTATCAAATGCAGATCTTGCAGCACTAAATCTTTTCCAAAGGGCTTGTTCGTCAGTTTTTGTCCCATGAGGAAGTTTTTTCCACTCTTCAACAATGTCTTTAAATCTTTGAGTAGTTGATTTCCACTGTTTTGACTCGATGAGTTTTTCAGCTTCTTCTACCAATTGTTTTCTTTTTTCCATAGCTTTCTCTTTTGCGATGGCTTTAGCAGCAGAGAATTCAGCTTTTTTAACAGCAGCCACGACTTGTAACTCATCTAATTTAGTAGTTAATAGTGAAATATCTCCGACAAAATTTGGATTCAAAAGTGCGTTCTTAACTCTTTCGACTAACTTAAGCGCAGCTTCTGCATTACCTTTATTGTCTTTTAGTCTTTGAAGAGTTAAAGATATTTCATTTTCTAATTCTTGAAATTTTCTAATGTAAAAGTTAAGACCATCATTCGGATCTCCAGCAGCCCATTGACCAACTTGTTTTTCAGAACCATCAGGCATTTTTACTAAAACTGTGCCGTCAGTTTCAACACGACCAAAGGTCGTATCTAGATTGGCTGTCATTTCCTAGTGGATCTACTTTCTAATTCAATTAACTAATTGTTACTGCTACAGACTCAATCGTGACACTCTGGGCAGGAGAACCATCAGAGCCCCCACCGTTTACGCCTTGACTTGCTACCGATTGAACTATTTGTAATCCTTTCGTTATCTTTCCCCAAATTGAATAATTTGGTCCAAGTGTTGTGTCTTGATAAACCAAAAAGAATTGCGAGCCAGAAGTTCCAGGTCCAGCATTTGCCATTGCAACAGTTCCTGCAGGGTAATTGTTTTCAATTGGTTGTGGCAAGTTTTCATCCGGAATGTAAAAATTAGGTCCACCAGTTCCAGTTCCTGTTGGATCTCCACATTGTAAAACAAAAATTCCTTCAGTTGTTAGGCGATGACAAATTGTATTGTTGAAGTAATTGTCTTGAGCTAACGAAGCCAATGCATTTACAGTTAAAGGGGCTTTATCAGGAAATGTTTCAATTACAATTTCACCTAAATTAGTGATAATTGAAAATTCCACCAAATTTTTTCCAGTTATACCTGCATTAGGCAATTCGGGATTAGTTGACGTTGAAGTTGACGTATTCGAACCATTCAATCCAAGAAGTACTGAACCGACAATAATTGCAATTGCCGTTATTAATGCAATATAAACTGTTGATTTTTTTGCATTTCCAGATTCGCCTCGCGATGACATTTAAAGCCCTTCGTTAAAAATTGGATTATTATGTTGTTATTAAATTGTAGTTAACAACCAAAAGCTTGTAGCACCTGACATAGAGGCCTAAATTTTATGTTTATTAAATCGTTCCCGGCAGGTCCTTGGGCAACCAATTGTTATTTAATAGCCAACGAAGCTAATTCTGAGTGTGTGATTATTGATCCAGGTTATGAAAGTTTGCATGAAATTGACAAAATTTGTGCTCAATACAATCTTCATCCTGTAGCAACACTTTTAACTCACGGTCATATGGATCATGTTTGGTCTGTAATTCCACTTTGCAACAACCATCAAATTTCTGCATATATTCACAATTTAGATGAATGGATGTTAACAACCCCACAAAAAGCATATTCAGTTTCAAGTTGGAATGAACTAATCAAGTTAAATTCTGGTGTTCCAGAATTTTTACCTAAAGATTTACAATTAATAAAAAATAAAACCAAATTAGATTTGGCTGGTTTAGAAATTACCTGTCATCATGCTCCAGGCCACACAGAAGGATCAATAGTTTTTTCATCGAAAAATAATCTTTTTTCTGGTGATGTTTTATTCAATCGAGGGATTGGCAGGACAGATTTGCCAGGCGGAAATCCAAAAGCAATGTTAGAAAGTCTTAAGAATGTAATTCTTAAATTCCCAGACGAAATGAGCGTATATCCAGGACACGGTCCAAGTA
>VFQT010001439.1_pt1 | contig 28594 bp, 33 predicted proteins | sample 3512381 | NCBI WGS metagenome assembly VFQT01 (sample SAMN10412376, study PRJNA504923) | tailings metagenome | isolation source: Relicate 2 Philex TSF3 active mining site | place: Philippines: Tuba, Benguet | collected 2017-08-29
ATTATTTCGCAGGCGTAATATCATTATTTCGCAGGCGTAATAATAATATTTCTAAATTCAACTGGACCGTGATCTCCTTGTAAATAAATTGGACCTGCTTCTCCTTCTTTACTGTCTAATGCACCACCAGTGATTCCTGGAATTTCTTGATTAGATATCACTGTAACACCATTACAAACAATGGTGACCATTCTACCAATCAAAGTAATGTCGTAGCTCTGCCATTCACCTGCATCTTTCGCCATCATTTCTGATGGAGGCAAAAATCCATACAGGCCTCCCAAGTAAGTACTCAATGGTTCTTTACCTTTATTGTCTTCAATTTGTACTTCATATCTACCTCTTAAATACACACCACTGTTACTTCCTTTTGGATATCTAAATTCAATATGTAATTTAAAGTCGTTGAATGTTTGATCTGTGATAATATTAGAACCAGATTTAGGACTTCTTAAAATACCATTTTCAACCACCCATTGATTTGCTCCACTAGTATGCCAGCCTTTGGTATCATTTCCATTGATTAATTTAATGGCTGGTCCCCAAATAGGAGCAGTGGTTCTTTTTAATTTCGGTGCTCTCACTGCAGTCCAGTTATAGGTCTTGCCATCTGTATACACCATGGTACCTTTTAATTGGTCATCACCATTTAAACTAAATTCAAAATCTTGGTAGCGTAAACCAGGTTCATATTGTGGTGGGATGGAAAAATTAAATTTTCCATTAGCATATTTAACATGTGCAACAGGTCTTGCGCTGCCAAACTCATACACAAATCTACCAACCAATGTTTCTCTACCAGAGTGTCTAACTTCTAGCCAAGAGGGTAATTCTTTACCATCTTTTTGAATCACCAAATCCCATCTTCCTAAAACCTTGGTAGGATAAGCAGTATCCGCTCCATGAGATTGAGCAAACAGGCTCAAAAATCCCGTAAATAGCATAATGGTTGTTAATAAGAATGTCTTTTTCATATGAAATGGTTTATGTAAATCTAGATTTCAATTTATCTATTTTTTGAATCATTTATATAATTATTATGTTCATTTCTATACTACCTACCCCAAAAAATATAATTTCAAGAACGAAGAGCATCTAAAAAAGTTGGTTGAATTTTACAATTAATTGTAAATCAATTAGTTAAGAATTTTTGATTTCTTAACAATTTGGTAATATTGAGACCCTTTAAATTGTAAGTAAAGGGGGAAATTTGCTATGCATTTTAAAAACCAATAAAAATCATTGTATGGACTTCAATTCAATCTTTAAAGTTTTCTTACCTAAGGACAGAGTATTTTTTCAATTATTCGAAGAAGTGGCAGAGCGTGTACATGAAATGGGTGTAAAACTTAAGGAAATGGTGAACGAGCCAGATGAAAATAAAAGAGCGAATATATTGGCTCAAATAGAAAATTTGGAACATATCAACGATGATTTAACACATAATATCTTTACTGAATTAGGAAGAAATTTTATTACACCATTTGATAGAGAAGATATACATTATTTAGCTACCTCATTAGATGATGTTGCAGATTATATTTATGCATCTGCTAAGAAGATTAATTTTTATAAGATCAATCCAAACGATACAGGAATTCATAAATTAACCGAATTAATCTTGCAAGGTACATTAGAATCAAAAACTGCCGTATTGGGCCTGCGTAACATGAAAAATGTTAAAGCAATGACAGATGCAATGATTAAAGTGAATAGTATTGAGAATCAAGCAGATGACGTTTTTGATATGAGCATTGAAAAATTGTTTGAACAAGAGAATGATTTTAAAGTGATCATTAAAAAAAGAGAAATCTACCAAGTATTAGAAATAGCAACAGATAAAATTGAAGATGTTTCAAATGTTATTGAAACTATCATTATCAAGTACGCTTAATTTAACTTAAAATGACTTTATTAATTGTTATTATAGCGCTTGCGCTCATTTTTGATTATATCAATGGTTTTCATGATGCTGCCAATTCTATTGCTACGGTGGTGTCTACAAAGGTATTAACTCCTTTTCAGGCAGTATTATGGGCTGCATTTTTCAATTGTATAGCATTCTGGATTTTCAAGGATCATGCTGTAGCTAACTCTATAAGTAAAACAGTTTATAAAGATTTTATTACTCTACCAGTTATATTTTCTGGACTTTTAGCTGCTATTTTTTGGAATCTTTTGACTTGGTGGTATGGAATACCTTCTTCGAGTTCTCACACATTAATTGGTGGATTTGCTGGTGCTGCCATTACTCATGCATTGATGATTAAGGGAATAGATTATTCTTGGGCAAAAATTGTGGATGCGGATACAATCATCAAAACCATTTTATTCATTTTCTTAGCTCCATTCATAGGAATTGTCATTTCAGTATTTATTACTGTAGTTACTATAATGCGAAATGTATGGTGGAGATTATTGATTATTTCATTAGTGACATTTGCTACTATATTAATGTTTGATCGATTTGAGCATTCAAAATTGATAGAAAATGTGCAAAAATTTTATGGAATAGATAAGTATACCAAAGAAATCAAAGCAATTAATAATGAATTGGTTGAGCACAAAGGAGATTCAATCTTGCTTGCTAAGTTGGCACTTAACAAAGATAAATTGGCCAAAGCAGAAGAAACAGTTCAAAAGATTGAACCAATTCTTGATAGATATGACGAATTGGGGCCATCAAAAATTGCAGCAATAGTGAATGATAGCGGCTGGTTGAAAACACCTGCAGTGAGTAAAATCAAAGATGCTGCTAGAAATGCGAATGATTTTTTAGTATACGAGGCTAAGGCGCCAGAAAGTAAAGAGGCCAAAGCTATTTATGAAGCAGAGAAAGAAAAGACAGAAGCATACAAAGACCCATTGAAATTATATTTAGCTGGCACTATTACAGTAGATTCTGCGATGATTGCATTGAATAAAATTTATCCAATCGAGCCAAAGAATTTTGAAAAGGTTAAATCCAAAATTATAAAATTTGATATACAAAAATCTTTTACAAGTGAATTGGATAAGGCGGATAATTCAGTGATTGTAAACGGTATTATTGTAGCTTCTATTTTATTTATGTTGATTTATTTATATGTAGAGAAGTTCAAAACTCCAACGGCATATACTATTGCCAACATGTTTAAAAAATTACAATTATTTAGTTCTGCTGCATTTAGTATTGGTCATGGTGGTAACGATGCTCAAAAAGTCATGGGTATTATTGGAGCTGCTTTAATTGCCAATGGTAGTATACAAGATTTTAGTTCATTGCCCAATTGGGTTCCAGTGGCATGTTATTTGGCTATTGGATTAGGAACCATGAGCGGTGGTTGGAAAATTGTTAAAACAATGGGTTCTAAAATCACTAAAGTGACTCCATTGGAAGGAGTCGCAGCTGAAACAGCCGGTGCTTTTACATTATTCTTTACAGGCCAAATGGGTATCCCGGTTTCAACCACCCATACAATTACCGGATCTATCATTGGCGTAGGTGCTACTAAGCGTTTAAGCGCTGTAAGATGGGGTGTAACAACCAACTTATTATGGGCTTGGATTTTAACCATTCCAGTAAGTGGTGTGTTGGCTGCGATTGTATATTACATAGTACAATACTTTGTAAAATAAAAAATGGAGTCACCTTATCGAGACTCCATTTGAAATTTATATAAGAGTCTCCCAACGGGGACTCTTTTTTTATTGATTAATGATCTCTCCTTGTTTTGGAAAATACAATTTCAAGCCAAACGAATTTGCCTTTTGTAAATCCTCTTTGATATTTGTTTCACAGTTGTCGCAAGGTTTTATATGTGTCACCATAATACTTACCTCTTTTAAATGTTCTCCAGCCAATAGATAAAGCTTATTCATTTCTTTCATTAACCAATTAGGGGTTAGATGCCCATATAAAGAAGCATCTGCTACTTTGTTGCTAAATGACACTTCAATGAAAATAGATTTTAATTGCTTTTTCTGTATCAGCGGAGCAATATGATTCCAAAGATTTTCTAATTGATTAGAATGTTCCACTTCATCAGGTCCTGTATCCCCCAAGTACAATAGATAATCAGATTGGTTGCGTACCAAAAAAGCAGTGCTCTCATAAGGTTTTACATGACTTAAAACAAAGGGTGTCACTGAAACGCCTGCTGAGTTTACTTCTATTTCTTTTTCGGGTACTAGATATTGGTATTGGTATTTTCCAATTATTGGCTTGTCACCTTCATTGGCAAAATTAGACCAGGACTTTGAGCTAAACTGGCTGGATTTCAACACTTCAATCACAGAAGGGATCGCGTAAATATTTTTCTTAAAACTATCGCCAGGTGAATTCATTACCAAACCAGCGGTATGATCTAAATGACCATGTGAAATAAAATAACTATTGATGAATTTTTTCTGAATCTCTGTTGCATCATGTAATGGTCCAAAATAATTTGAAAGAGTGGCTTTTTGTAATCCTGCATAAATCGTACCTGCATCCAAACAAATGTATTGCTCAGCTCCATTGGCTTTTACTAAGTATGCAGATAGGTTAGATTCATCTAATCCACCCTTTACGCCTAATGGAATGATCGTAAAGCCTTTTTGATTTGTTTGACTATTAGAGATATTGCAAATAAATAATGCAATAATGAATAAAAAGAGGATAGATGTTTTCATAATTAAACTGCTTGTGTAAATTTAATAGATTTACCTTTATACTGTATGACTCATTATAAAAATCTAGTTTTTATCCTCTTGGGCTTGATGTTGCTTACAATTTCTAAAGCACAAAATGCGCCAACTGCTTTTGAATGGTCAAAATATCCAACAGCATTACATACATTAGACAGTCTAATTCACCAAAGCAAACAGTATGGCTTATGCGAAAATGACTATGTATTCAATAAAACCAATGACGCTTCTATACATAAAACCGCTTTACATTTTTTTACTGACCTTGCTTATGGAAATGGATTGCCTTCAATTGGTTATTATGGCGTGCAATTCAAATTAAATAAAGATACTGTTGAGCAAGCAGTGACTCAGGCAGTCATTAATCATTCATTGCCTACATTAGTGAATTGGTATAATTCAAGATCAAGTGAAGTAGCCATTTTGATTAAGGAATTAAAGAAATTACAGGATTCTACACCAAGGCCCAATAGCTCCATACAAATAGTTACTAAAGCGATGAATGATTATAGATGGTTACATGCTGTACAAAAAAATAATAAAATTATTTTAGTCAACCTTCCATCTACTAAATTAAGGGTTTGGGAAAATGGAAAGCAGGTACTTCATATGAACATGATTGTAGGTAAGCAAGCCACTCCAAGTGGCACACTTACAGCAGTGGTGAATCAATTAGTGATAAATCCTTATTGGAATGTTCCAAGAAATATTATGGTGAGGGAAATGCTTCCTGCTATACAAAATGATATTGCTTATTTAGACAGAAACCATTTAGAAGTGAGGGATTTAAATTATAAAAAATTAAATCCATTTAAAATTAATTGGTATGATATTGATACGGTTCATTTTCCTTTCTATATAAGACAAAGTACCGGTTGTGATAATTCTTTGGGGATTATTAAGTTAGATTTTGACAATCCTTATGGAATCTATTTACACGACACCCCTCAAAAAGAATTGTTTGCGTTAAATAACAGATTTTTTAGTCATGGCTGTATGAGAATGGAAAGGCCCATTGAAATGGCCAAGTATTTGTTAAAAAATAATAAAGCAGCATTAGATAGTATTGATTTTGAAAATTGTTATAAGAACCCTAAGCCCATCAATATACAAATGACCGAAAAAGTTAATGTAATTGTTTGGTATCATTTAATTGACTTTGATGATCGCTCTAGAATTATCTATTATCGTAATATCTACAATAAGCCCTTGAATTAGTCGTACCTTTACAGCTTCACCTTTATGAAGCAATTGGTATTATCTATATTATTCATCGTGGCAAACGCTTTCACAGGCTTTGGTCATAACAGCAAAGACATTTCTAATAACGTGGCTGATCGGGTGCATTATATCTCTACCAGATTTAATATCAATGAACAAGCAGTTCAAATGGCTTTAACGGGTTATCAGAAATTACGCAGTTTAGGAAAGCTAGCCAACATACAATATTTAACCATTGCAGACTTTAGTAAACCCAGTAATGAAGAGCGTTTATTTATTATTGATATGAATATCATGAAAGTGGTGGTAAAAAGTTTAGTGGCACATGGACGTAATTCAGGTACCAAAATGGCCACTCAATTTTCCAATAGATACGCATCTTTTCAAAGTAGTTTAGGATTTTATATTACTGGTGGTATTTATAAAGGAAAACATGGAGCATCATTAACATTAGAGGGTATAGAGAAAGGAATTAATGACCAAGCAAAAGATCGTGCTATTGTAATTCATGGTGCCGATTATGTCAGTAATCAATTAATAAAACAACAAGGTTATATAGGAAGAAGTTTAGGATGTCCTGCAGTACCCAATAATCAAGTTGTAGAAATAATCAATACGATTAAAGGGGCTTCTTGTTTATTTGTATATGCACCAACCAATCAATATTTGAGCCAGTCTCAATTAGTCAAGAACTAATTCTTATTGTTTGCTGATCACAGATTGAATATAGGTTTCTAATTCATCGATTTCTTTGGAACTTAATTGCTTAAAACCTGGCATATTTCCTTTGCCATTGTAGATCAAATTTCTAAAACTAGATTTATCGTTTAGGTAATTGGATTTAATCAATGAAGGATATCTATTTCCATCTCCTTTTAAGTTAGTTTGATGACAATTAGTACAATTGGTTTGGTAGATCGTTTCACCCACTTTACTATATTTAATTTGAATGATATCTTTTATTGGATCTGGAGTTTTTATATTGGTTGCTGTATTTTTTCTTTGTTCCATAATAGCAAGAGCAGTATTATTGAATTTGTTTTTATCTTCTTTGTAAAGAATTCTCCAAATTTTTCCTTTTTTAGAATCACTTATATACAATGAACCATCAGGACCTTCTGCTAATCCCATAGGTCTGTATCGGGCATCGCTCACATTCACAATGGTGTCTACTCCTGCAAATCCATCTGCAAAAACCTCCCATGCTCCAGAAGGCTTGCCATTGCTGAATGGAATAAAGGCGACGATATAACCTGCTTGAGGATAAGGGCCTCTATTGGTAGAGCCGTGAAAAGCAATGAATGCACCATTTTTATATCTAGCAGGAAATTGATCGCCTTGATAAAATAATAAATCATTGGGTGCCCAATGAGCGGGGAAGGCAGCAACTGGATTGGTATAAAATTTATCTGAAGCTGATTTTTTCCCATCACCACCATATTCTGGTGCTTGCAATTTTTGTTTTGTTAATGGATCAAAATAGGAATAAGGCCAACCGTAATTGTTGCCTTCTTTTATTTCAAAAAATTCTTCTGCTGGGGTAACTGCATTTTGCCAAGCAGAGTATAGGTTTGGCCACAATAAATGTAAATCATCACGACCATGTTGTACTGCATATAAAGTGTTATTACTTGCATTAAAATTCATAGCAACTATACTTCTTAATCCAGTACCAATTTGTATACCATCTTTCTGCGTCTGATTAATGGCGTTTGATTTAAACTTCCAAATACCTCCGTGATTGACTAATTCAGGACAAGGGTATTGCCCTGCTTGTTGGACAGATGTACCTGTGGTATTGATAAAACTGGCGCATGCATTAGAGGGTGCACTATAAGGTACATACATATTCCCTTCCTTATCAAAAGCAATAGGTTTAGCAATATGCCATTGATCACTTTCGTCCATCAAAACAATTTCTTGTTTGGATGTAGGGACTAAGTCATTATCAATTTTTTGTCTGTAAACTACTTTTTCAGTGCTATAATATAAGTAGCCATTATTTATGCGCATGCCAGTTGCAAAAATGCCATCATTCACATACTTGCCAAAAGGCTGAATAATATCTGCTTTCCCATCTCCATCCTCGTCTCTCAATGCAACAGACCCCGGTGCATCTGATGTGATTTTTAATTTTACATAAATATCTCCATTCTCTTTTACGGCGATATGTCTTGAAGGTCCAATACTATCTGCAACCACTATTGCGCCAAAACCATCCGGTAAAAACAATCCTCCATTGTTTGCATCAAAAACTATATTTTCTTTTTTAGTGCCGCAATTTATACAAAGCAGGCATGTACTTAAAAAGAGTATACAATATTGTTTCGCAGTTTTCATTATTTATCTTTTACGCATCTTACTGCTAATCCATTTCTATTTCCATAGGCGTCTTTATATACCATTGGGCTCGCATACAAAACAAATCTATACCAAGATTTAGCAGTATCAATAGCAGTAGAAGACCACCATCCAGCTCCTTGTCCCTTATAACCAAAAGCCCCTAATCCATTTCTTAATCCGCCAGCCAATGCTTCAAAGCCACTGCTATTCGTACCATTGCCTGAACCAGTATTGGTATTGGCCCAGCCATATGTATATTTTAAAGCCTCGCCAGCTTTCTTATCTCCACCTAATTCTAAAACCAATAAACCCCATTCTACATCTGTTGGTATATGCCATCCTTCCGGGGCTAAGCCTCTTGGATCGTTCACTGCATACCAATTGTAAAGTTTTCCATAATTTGCCCCCTCGCCAATATCATTATTGTAATTGGACCAAGCAGCTTTTCTTGAAGTTCCATAGGCTATCCACTCGGCTTTTGTCTTTGCCTCAGGAATGGTATCCCCATTTCTAAAAGTTACTACATCCAAGTTTTTGATCATCCATGTATTCTCACCAATTTTTACAGAGGCGGTATCTGGCTCTTGTTTACATGAACTAAATGCTATGAACAGCAATGCAAGAACACTTATATATAATTTCATCTGATGGTATATTTATTCTATCGAAGTTACTTAAACTTTCAGTTGTTTTTTCTAAATAATAAAGTCAAAATTCTGGGAATCTGTGTTTGATCATTGTCATCAAACCATTCTTCTAAAGAGTATAGACTAAAGTCATGCTTTTTACCAGCTGCTATAAATTCTGAAATATGATGTGTATAGCATGTGACTATTTGCTCTCCATCATCAGTTGTAAATCTTGCTTTCGAACCTGAATATTGTTTGAATGGGTGTAATTCTCCTATATATACAAAAGAACCTGGTTTCGATACTTTTGATAATTTATTAAATACAGCATCCAAATCTTTTATATGTTCTAGTACTAAACTAAAAGAAACTACATCAAATTGTTCATTGGTAAAATCCCATGGTTGATTTATGTCTGCTATTTTAAATTGAACCTTTGGCGAGTTCATTTTTTTTGTAGCAATTTGAATCATTGCTTCTGTTAAATCCACGGCAATAATTTGTTGCGCCTTTTGCTCAAACCATATAGTGTTTTTACCTGTACCGCATCCAAATTCTAAGACCGTATCAAAAGGAAGTGTTGACAATACAGTCCTTAAAGCCAAAGCCTCTAAATCTCTGGTTTTATTTTCATTGGTATCGTATTGGTTTGACCATTCTTGATAAGCTTCTTTGATATTCATCTCACAAAGTTTGATATTTTTTGTGGAATAAGCTAATTTCACACCTACAAACAAACATTAGTTTAATGGGCAAGATTTTAGTTATTGGAGCGGGTGGGCAGTTAGGTACAGAATTAACAAAAACCCTAGCCGATCAATATGGCACTCAATCAATTATTGCTTCAGATTTTCAAGAAGCTGTAAAAAGTAAATTTAGCTATTGTGAATTTCGCACCTTGAATGTGATGAATAAATCGGAATTGGAAATTATTGTTTCGCACCTTGAATGTGATGAATAAATCGGAATTAAAAATTATTGTAGAGCAAGAAGAGATCACTCAGATCTATCATTTAGCTGCAATTTTATCAGCTGCTGGTGAAAAAAATCCATTGCAAGCATGGGATTTAAACATGGGTGGATTATTGAATGTTTTAGAAGTTGCAAGAGCATATAAAATAGAGAAAGTGTTTTGGCCAAGTTCTATCGCTGTATTTGGGCCTAGTTCCGAAAAAGAGTGCACACCTCAAAATGCATTTAAAGATCCTAATACCATTTATGGTATTTCAAAATTATCAGGAGAACATTGGTGTGAATATTATTATAATAAATATGGTGTTGATGTAAGAAGTGTTAGATATCCTGGCTTAATTGGATATAAATCTTTACCAGGAGGGGGGACAACTGATTATGCTGTGGATATATATCATAAAGCAATGAGTGGCGAAAATTTCACTTGTTTTTTAAATGAGCATACCTATTTACCAATGATGTATATGGATGATGCAATTAACGCAACACTTCAGTTAATGGAAGCGCCAAAAGAAAAAATCACCATTAGAACAAGTTATAATATTGCTGGATTGAGTTTTTCTCCTGCCGAAATTTATCAAAGTATACTAAAGCATTATCCAAATTTCAAGATGGAGTACCATTCAGATTTTAGACAAGCTATAGCTGATAGTTGGCCAAATAGCATTGATGATAGCGTTGCAAAAGCAGATTGGGATTGGACGCCCAAATTTGACTTAGATACAATGACGTCAGCAATTATTACTAACTTACCAGCGTATTTTAAATTCAAATAGAACAAATAGTATATGTACAATCAGTTTAAGCTCGTTTTGACAAAAGAATTAGCAGCAATCAAAGAAGCTGGATTATTTAAGAATGAAAGAATCATTACTTCTCCTCAGGCTGCAGAAATTACTATTGAGGGCGGGAAGACTGTTTTAAATTTTTGTGCAAATAATTATTTAGGGTTGTCTTCACATCCCAATGTAATTGAAGCAGCAAAAGCTGCCATTGATTCACATGGTTTTGGTATGTCTTCTGTTAGATTTATTTGTGGTACGCAGGATATTCATAAAACATTAGAAGAAAAAATTTCTAGTTTCTTAGGAACAGAAGATACTATCTTATATGCTGCAGCATTTGATGCCAATGGTGGTGTGTTTGAACCTTTGTTTGGAGAAAAAGACGCTATTATTTCTGATGCTTTAAATCATGCTTCCATTATTGATGGAGTAAGATTGACAAAATCTATGAGATATAGATATGAACACAATTCAATGGAAGATTTAGAATTAAAATTAAAAGAAGCCATTGCAGCAGGTGCTCAACAAAAAATTATTGTAACCGATGGCGCTTTTTCAATGGATGGTACTATTGCACAATTGGATATAATAGTTGAACTAGCTGAAAAATATGAAGCATTGGTAATGACTGATGAATGTCATTCAACAGGCTTTCTTGGAAAAACAGGCAGAGGGGTACATGAATTAAAAGGTGTGATGGGTAAGGTTGATATAATCACTGGGACACTTGGAAAAGCATTGGGTGGTGCATCTGGTGGTTTTACTTCTGGAAGAAAAGAAATTATTGATTTATTAAGACAACGTTCAAGACCTTATTTATTTTCAAACACATTAGCGCCATCTATTACAGGGGCGTCTATTGCTGTTTTTGATTTATTATCTCAAACAACTGCATTAAGAGATCAATTAGAATCCAATACACAATACTTTAGAGAAAAAATCACTGCAGCAGGTTTTGATATTAAACCTGGCACACATCCCATAGTACCAATTATGTTGTATGATGCGGTAGTGTCTCAAACAATGGCAGAGAAACTTTTAGAGAAAGGTATTTATGTTATTGGTTTTTATTATCCAGTGGTAGCTAAAGGACAGGCAAGAATTCGTGTTCAAATTTCTGCAGCACATACAAGAGCACACTTGGATAAAGCCATTCAAGCATTTACTGAAGTTGGTAAAGAATTGGGTGTGATTAAAACAGCTTAAGACCAAAATAACCAATTGCTGTAAATAGAGCACAGCGTAGAATAACTCCTAAGCTACACCAAAATAACATTTTATTGGTTGGCACATTAAATCCAACTCCAATACCAATGCTTATTGGTGCACCAACACTCATGGTACCTAATAAGCCTAACCCAATTACACCATATTTATTCCAAATTTTTAAAACAAATCTTGGCTCTTTGGTATCTTTTTGATGGGTAGTACCTCTAAATTTATTTAGCCATTTCTTAATAATATCACCAAGGTATGCTGCTACAAAAACACCTATTAACCCCCCAAGCATACTGTACAAAAAAATTTCTATTGGACTAATTTTAAAGGCAAATCCAGCTGGAATGGCAGCATATATTTCAAAAGTGGCTAGTCCGATTACGGTAAGAATCTTATAAATCATTTTTCTGAAAATTTCTGCTGAAGCGCAAAGGTAGTATTATGTATTCAATCTATTCATCCATTGTAAAAAAAGTAATACAATAGTAAAACAAAAAGGGTCTACGCTTATTCAGTCGTAGACCCTTGTGTCGTTGGTATAATTAATAAAACTATTTGAATGTTATTTTGGTAACACAACAGCATCAATTACGTGAATTAAACCATTGTTAGCAGCTAAGTCTGTAGCTACTACAGTGGAAGTTGCACCTTTCTCGTCAGTTAAGATTACTTTTCCTTCTTTAATAGAAGCAACTAAGTTGCCGCCACTAACAGTCTTCAAAGTTGCAGAACCACCACCGTCTTTGATTGCTTTAACTACTGTTGTTGCATTGAAACTACCTGCAACAACATGATATGTTAAAATTTTAGCTAAAGTTGCTTTATTCTCCGCTTTAAGTAGGTATTCTACAGTTCCAGCAGGAAGTTTTGCAAATGCTGCATTAGTTGGAGCAAATACAGTAAAAGGGCCTGCGCTTTGTAAAGTAGCTACAAGGTCTGCAGCTTTTACAGCAGCAACCAATGTAGTATGATCTTTAGATCCAACAGCTACATCTACGATTGTTTTTTGTGCATTCACAGTAATTGTACCTGCAACAAACATGAACAAAGCAAGAAATAAATTTTTAGTTTTCATTATAATGTGTTTTCATTAATAACATATTGTGAAATGAATTGTTCGATCATAGGAATAAATGTTTTTGAATGATCAATTAGTTCATTGGTATTCAACCTTTTAATTGATAAGTTATTTTATTTATTAATTACTATGAAGAATAAGGCTTATATTCAGTAACAATTATAATAACAATATGATCAAAAAATTTACTACGTCCGATCTACTAATGCTTGTTTCAGCATTTGCTTCTCTAATATTTTCCGAATTATTATGGTTTAAAGGAGAAAAAGAAGCTGCAATATTTATTGGCCTTTGGGTTCCCTCTATTTTGGGGTTTGCCATTTTTTTAAAATTAATAAATCAAAAGAATGATTGATATAATACCCTATTTCGCGGCATTTATTACTGTTCTCTTTGGCATTGGTTTTGTGCTAGCACTCAATAAATACAAAGGATACAAGTAAACATTTTATGAACAAATTTCTGCAAATAGCAAGTAGTAACTTTGACGCATTATTTAGTTCAAATAATATCAGAAAAATTGAGCTACTCCTTCTAAGAATAGCAGTTTTTGCATTTGTTGTACATCTTTCAGTCATCTTTGTAAGCAATCATTTAAACAATTATGAGTATAGCTATTTAAAGGCCATTTATACCCCTTTTAGCTTTATTCTTTTTTATGAAGTTTTTCTGCTTGTAATTATTATACCAAGTTCTATTTCAGAATTTATTGGAAAGCAATTTGAAGTAATCACTCTAATAACATTAAGAAGTTTCTTTCATGATATTGCAGATTTCAATGTTGAAGAAGCTATTAACTTTAAAACACCTGCATTTATTAGTTTAATATTTGATCTAGGTGCTTCTTTGGTTATGCTGGGATTAACGATTGTATATTATAAAATCTATAATATCAATTACAAAACAGACTCGATTAAAGAGCTTAATAAGTTTATCAATATCAAAAAAGTGGTTTCATTATGCATGATACTAGTATTGTCCATATTAAGTATCATTAGCTTATCCAATTGGTCTATGGATATGATAACGGCTGTAAAAATGAATAGTAATTATCCAAACCCTAATACAGTGTTTTATGAAGATTTCTTTTCAATCATGATATTTGTAGATGTATTACTACTCATTATATCCTTCACATTTCATTCTTCTTTTTTTATAATTTTCCGAAATGCAAGTTTTATTATCACTACTATTTTATTACGTATTTCCTTAACAATTGAAAAGCCAATGAATTATATAATAATTATCATTGGCTTTCTATTCGCTATCATTACTTATTTATTATATAAGTTTAGATATAATAATTTGAGGAAAGTTTAATGGATCTATTCGAATATTCTTAATTTGCTTCCACTTAAAGATGTACTGTATTGTTTTAATGATTGAGCAGCTGGGCCGTTTGCAACTGAACCATTTTGATTAAAATTAGATCCATGTAAAGGGCAATAAAATTTGCTTGTATTGCTTCTATATTGTAGTGTAGCGCCTTGATGCGTACATACGGAACTTACCGCTAAAAATTCAGTATTGCTAGCTCTAGCTATAATGATTTTTGATTCCATGTATATGGCATATCCTCCAATATTTTTAAGTACATCATATGGAGCTATATTAATATCAATAGTAAAATCTACTTTGTTGCTAGAAGCATCTTCACCACTCGAATTGGGAGGCTTATTTTGATTTTGAGTATCGGAACTTGCTACATCTTTAGAACAGGACTGCATACATCCAAAAATAAGTATAGCTGCCCCACTTAATCCTACTTTTTCAATGAATTCTTTCCTCTCCATTTCGTTTCTTTTATTAATTAAACAATTGTTTCAACTTTTTGTTTAAACTACGAGTAAAATAGTAGAACTTTGAATTCTAATTTTCTTACAATCATGAAATTGCAATTTCTGTCTATATTTTTTATCCTATTGATAAGCAATAAGTTGCATGCCCAAAATGATACGACCATCCAATTCAGTTCTTTGGATACAGCCAATCAGTTTGATTCTACCTTACTCATGCCTCAGAAAATGTTAATTACCCAATCCCTATTATGGGGCAATCATGGGCTATTGAATAATAAATTCGGCAATGGGGATCGACTAAAAGATCGCAGCATTCAATTAAATATCAGACGAAAAATGTTAAATGTTCATCAGCTTGGTGGATTTTTGACCCTTGGTGGAATGCTTGCCCAAGGCATTGTAGGAAGTCAGTTATATAGAGGAGATTACAAAGTGAAAGAATTACACGAAAATTTAGGCACTGCCATTAATGTGAGCTATGGAATTACAGCGATCAATAGTTTATTTACTCCACCTGCTGTTTTCCATAGAGATAAAAAACTAAGCTCCATGCGCATTCATAAGTGGCTAGCCGTGGTTCATTTATCTGGAATGATTGCTACTAATATTTTAGGCAATAGGATAGAACAAGATATTGCCTTAAAACCCTGGCACAGGGCAGCAGCCTATACAACTTTTGCAAGCATGGCGGCCTCTATGATTGTTATCAAATTTTAAACCATTTATTATGTTAACCTTTTTTTTAATGATTTTAGCTCCCTTTTGGTTTCAACCAAATAATATACAAGAGCCATTATTAGAGAAAAGTAGCATTACTTATCACATGAAGCATAAACTTCATGAGTGGGATGGCGTTTCGGATAAATTAAAAATACAAGCGGTTTGGGATAAATCAAATAATAAGATTACTAAAATTGCAGTAGTAACAAAGGTAAGCAGTTTCAACAGTGGATTGTCAAACAGAGATAGTCACATGATTGAAATACTAGATGCTTTAACTTATCCCAATGTTACATTTAATAGTACTAGCATCATGTATAATCAAAACGATATTTTGGTAAAAGGTCAGTTACAATTTCATGGCGTTACTCAACAAATCAACTTTAATGCAAAGCAATTTTCTTTAGATGATAACCTTATTTTTGAAGGCAGCTTTCCTATCATGTTAGAAGATTTCAAAGTTAAAAGGCCGTCTTTATTGTTTGTAAAAGCTGAAAATAAAATCCAAATAAAGTTCAAGATTTACTTCAAATAATAAAGAATTATTTTATACAAAGATGAAAATAAAGATACTTCAACAAATTTTATTTTTTATTCTAATTGTATTTTACATTTTTGCCGGGTATAATCATTTTGCATCACCTTCATTTTATTTACCAATTATTCCACCATACTTATCTGATTGGGCTAATGAGATAAATTTATTGTCTGGCATCTTGGAAATCATTTTAGGTATATTGCTTATACCCAAATCTACACGACCGTATGCAGCTAAAGGCATCATCATTTTATTGATATTATTTATTCCTTCTCATATTTATTTTATTCAAAAAGGCAGTTTTAGACTTGGTGCAATTGAAATTACGCCAATATTATCCTGGTTTCGTTTACTCATTGGGCAACCCATTTTAATGTTATGGGCTTGGTGGGCAAGTAAAGTTGATATACAAATCTTTAAGAAATTTCTTTAATAAATGTATTGATATGATTTATAAAAAAGTGAATAATGCTGAGGATGCCATCATGGATATACAAGATGGAGCTACCCTCATGTTAGGTGGATTCGGACTATGCGGTATTCCAGAAAACTGTATTAAAGCATTGGTTGAAAAAGGAGCAAAAAATCTTACCTGTATTTCTAATAATGCAGGTGTTGATGATTTTGGTATTGGATTAATGTTGCATCATAAGCAAGTTAAAAAAATGATTTCTTCTTATGTGGGAGAGAATGCTGAATTTGAAAGACAATTACTTTCTGGTGAGCTTGATGTTGAATTAATCCCTCAAGGAACATTAGCTTTTAGATGTATGGCAGCTGGATATGGTATGCCTGCAATTTTTACACCAGCAGGCGTTGGAACAGAAGTGGCTATAGGGAAAGAAACTAGAAATTTTAATGGTAAAGAATATTTGATTGAACACGCTTTCAATGCGGATTTTGCCATTGTAAAAGCTTGGAAAGGTGATACGGCTGGCAATCTGATATTTAAGCATACATCAAGAAATTTTAATACAGTGATGGCTATGGCAGGCAAGATTACTATTGCAGAGGTAGAGGAATTGGTTGAACCTGGAATGTTGGATCCAAATCAAATTCATACACCGGGCGTTTATGTACATAGAATTTTCCAGGGTAGTCATTATGAAAAAAGAATTGAAAAAGTGACTATCAATAAATAATTCAATAAAAGCTATTTTCACATGTTAGATAAAGAAGGAATTGCAAAAAGAATTGCACAGGAAATACAACATAATTCTTATGTGAACTTGGGAATTGGCATTCCAACCCTTGTGGCAAATTATATTCCTAAGAATATAAAGGTTTGCTTCCAATCAGAAAATGGCCTTTTAGGAATGGGCCCATTCCCTTTTGAAAAAGACGTAGATGCTGATTTGATCAATGCGGGTAAGCAAACTATCACCATGCTACCTGGAGCGTCTATATTTGATTCTGCGATGAGTTTTGGCATGATACATGCACAAAAGATTGATTTAACCATTTTAGGCGCCATGGAGGTTTCTGAAAAGGGTGATATTGCCAACTGGAAGATACCTGGTAAAATGGTGAAAGGAATGGGAGGAGCGATGGATTTAGTGGCTTCTGCAAAAAATATAATTGTAGCAATGCAACATATTAATAAAGCAGGGGAAAGTAAATTATTGCCAACTTGCAGTTTGCCACTTACCGGAATAAAATGCGTAAAAAAAATTGTGACTGAGTTAGCGGTTTTGTCAGTGTTGCCAGAAGGAGGGTTTAAATTATTAGAGAGAGCTCCTGGGGTTTCAGTAGAGACAATAAAAAAAGCCACTTTAGGAAAACTCATCATTGAAGGTGATATTCCTGAAATGGCTTTTGATTGAATTGTTGATTTATAAATTACCTCTTAAGGCTTGTTCTCTTTCTAAGGCCTCAAATAAAGCTTTGAAATTTCCTGCTCCAAATGACTTAGCACCTTTTCTTTGTATAATTTCATAAAACAAAGTAGGTCTGTCTTCTACAGGTTTAGTAAAAATTTGAAGCAAGTATCCTTCATCATCTCTATCTACTAAAATACCTAATTTTTTTAGTGGTTCAACATCTTCATCAATGGGTCCAATACGATCCAATAAATCATCGTAGTAAGTAGAAGGGATGTTTAAAAATTCTACACCACGACTACTTAATTTCTCGACAGTGTCAACAATATTATCTGTTGCAATTGCAATATGTTGCACTCCTGCATCTTTGTAAAAATCTAAATACTCTTCAACCTGTGATTTCTTTTTTCCTTCAGCAGGCTCGTTAATTGGAAACTTTACAAAACCATTCCCATTACTCATTACTTTACTCATTAGAGCAGAGTATTCTGTTGAAATTTGTTTATCATCAAAAGTCAAAATATTTTTAAAGCCCATTACCTCTTCATAGAATTTTACCCAGGTATTCATTTGATTCCATCCAACATTTCCAACACAATGATCAATATATTTCAGCCCAACAGGAGTTGGAGTATAATTATTTTCTAATTTTCTAAATCCAGGCATGAATATACCGTTGTAATTTTTTCTTTCAACAAACAAATGCACTGTATCACCATAAATATGTATACCACTCATTTTAATTTCACCAAATTCATCTTGAATGGTTTGAGGCTTCATATAAGGTTGAGCACCCCTTTTTACTGTTTGTTCAAAAGCTTCAAAAGCATCAGCTACAGTAAGTGCAATAGCTTTTACACCGTCTCCATGTTTGTGTACATGCTCAGCAATACTAGAATCTGGTGTTAATGGAGTAGTTAATATTAATTTTACTTTTTCTTGAATTAAAACATAAGATACTTTTTCTTTGTCTCCAGTTTCTGGTCCACTGTATGCAAAATTTTGATAACCAAAAGCAGTTTTATAATAATGTGCTGCTTGTTTTGCGTTACCTACATATAACTCCACATAATCAGTTCCTAGTAACGGTAAGAAATCATGATCATTCCCATTCTTTTCCATTGATATTTTATCTATTTAAATTAAGTAATATTTTATTCTATATTAAATTGCCAACTTTTATGATAGTTCTCATCTTCAATCAATAATGCCTCTTCTGTTATCATCAAAGGTCTAAATGGATCAATCATAACTGCTAATTCGTCTGTTTTTTCTTTACCTATTGATTTTTCAACGCTTCCTGGATGTGGCCCATGAGGTATACCTCCAGGATGCAATGTGATTTGACCTTGAACAACAGATTTTCTACTCATAAAATCACCATCAACATAATACAATACTTCATCACTATCTACATTGCTATGATTATATGGTGCAGGTATAGCTTCAGGATGATAATCGTATTTTCTTGGAACAAAAGAACAAATTACAAAATTGTGTGCTTCGAACGTTTGATGTACTGGTGGTGGTTGATGTACTCTACCTGTGATGGGTTCAAAATTGTGTATAGAGAAAGCCCATGGGTAATGATATCCATCCCATCCAATAAAATCAAATGGATGTGTGCCATAAGTATATGGATAAATCAAACCTTGCTTTTTAATTAAAATTTTAAAATCACCTTCTTGATCAAAAGTTTCTAAATCATTAGGTCTTCTTATATCACGTTCACAAAAAGGTGCGTGCTCCATTAATTGTCCAAACTGATTTTGGTAACGTTTTGGAAAACGAATCGGGCTATAGCTTTCGATAATAAATAATCTATTATTCTCATCATCAAATTCCATTTGATAAATGGTACCTCTTGGTACTACTAAGTAGTCACCATAAGAGAATTTAATTTTACCAAATCCTGTCTTTAATGTACCAGTTCCCTTGTGTATAAAAATGACTTCATCTGCTTGACTATTTTTATAAAAATAATCTGTCATTGATTTTTTTGGTGCAGCCAAAGAAATTTGTAAATCTGCATTTACTAGAACAGGTTTTCTGCTTTTTAAATAATCATTTTCTTGTTTGATATTAAAACCCAACAAGCTAGTATGTCGTAAATGTTTTTCTTTCGCAATTTTTGGTTCCACTGAATAGGGAGTGCCTAGTGATTTTACAATGGTAGGTGGATGCGTATGATAAACTAAAGAATACATTCCAGAGAAGCCTTCAGTTGAAACCAACTCTTCTGCATATAGTTTCCCATTAGGTTGTCTATAAACGGTATGTCTTTTTGCGGGAATCTTTCCCAATGTGTGGTATATTGGCATAAATTACATTTTTCAAGCACCACAATACTAACAATTATTAGCAAAACATAAAATATTATTTTTAACTTTGTTTGATAAAAAGCAATCCTCTTCATACTGAGAAGATAAACTTCAAATACATCATAAAACACTGATAATCAATGAAATTAGTAAGTTATTGGCAAGAGGGATCAACAAAATTAGGGGCAATCCTAAATGATCAAGTGTATGCCTTACAAGATGTGAATCAACAACTACCCAATGATATCAATGCTTTTTTAAGATTAGGGGTATCAGTAAGAGAAGCAACCCAAGAAAAACTCACCTCTTTACTTGAAAAATCTGGTGCAATTGCTCCTGTACAAGAATATCAATTAATGGCTCCTGTTCCTCATCCAACTTCTTGTAGAGATGGCTATGCTTTTAGACAACATGTTGAAGCTGCGAGAAGAAACAGAGGAGTAGATATGATTCAAGAATTTGATCAATATCCTATTTTTTATTTTACCAACCATAATGCTATACAAGGACCTGGAGCAATTTATTGCATGCCTGATCATTTTCAGCAACTTGATTTTGAATTGGAGATTGCTATTGTAATTGGTAAAGAAGGTAAAAATATAAAAGCAAAAGATGCAGATGAGTATATAGCCGGCTTTACTATTATGAATGATTTAAGTGCAAGAAAACTACAAATGGAAGAAATGCTTTTAAATTTAGGTCCAGCAAAAGGAAAAGATTTTTCAACTGTTATAGGACCTTGGTTGGTTACACCTGACGAATTAAAAAGCCATTTGGTACCCGCAAAAAAAGGGCATGTTGGTAATAATTATAATTTATCAATGAAGTGTTGGGTGAATGATCAATTGGTTTCAGAAGGAAATGTAAAAGATATGGATTGGACATTTGCAGAAATCATTGAAAGGTGTTCTTATGGGGTAACAATATATCCTGGCGATGTAATTGGTTCTGGAACCGTAGGTACAGGCTGCTTCTTAGAATTAAATGGAACAGGAAAGTTTAATGATGCTAATTATACACCACAATGGCTGCAACCTAATGATGTGGTAACTATGAGTATAGATGGATTAGGTATATTAGAGAATACCATTTATAAAGAAGATACAGATTGGTCCATACTTTCCTTAAAAAAATAATTGACATAAAATTGAAGTAAGATGCTCACCTTATCAACGGAAGATTTAAGCACACAAGCTTTACAACAATACTTGCAATATGCTATTGCTCCAAGGCCTATTTGTTTTGCATCAACCATTGATTTGAAAGGCAATGTAAATCTTAGTCCTTTTAGTTTTTTTAATTTATTTAGTATGAACCCGCCAGTTTGTATTTTTTCACCTTCTCGAAGGGTTCGGGATAATACAACTAAGCATACCTTAGAGAACATATTAGAAGTTCCAGAATGCGTCATTAATATTGTGAATTATGAAATGGTACAACAAATGTCTCTGTCAAGTTGTGATTTCCCAAAAGATACCAATGAATTTATTAAAGCAGGATTTACACCATTGGCTTCTGAATTAGTGAGACCTCCAAGGGTTGCAGAGTCTCCAATTCAGCTTGAATGTATTATACAGGAAGTCATTAAGTTAGGAGATAATGCTGGAGCAGGAAATTTAGTCTTAGCATTGATTAAAAAAATACATATTAATGAGGAAGTACTAGATGCCAATAAAAATATTGACCAAGCAAAATTAGATTTGGTTGCTCGTTTAGGAGGTGATTGGTATGCTAGAATAACAGAAGATAATTTATTTAAAGTAGAAAAACCCAATACCAAGCTGGGTATAGGATTTGATCAACTTCCAAAAGGAATCGTCTCATCATCTTTATTAACAAAAAACGAAAAAGCGCAATTAGCAAATACTGATGTAGTTCCTTCTGCTGAAATTATCAATAAGACAAATTTTTCTGAAGAAACGATTTTACTTATTAAAGCGGCCTTATCCAATCAATCCACTGAACTCGCTTGGAAAATTATTCAAACTTCAATTTAGCATCAATAATGCTAAGTCCATCTTTAATTAATTTGGTGAATTTTGGATAAATGTCAATTTGTACTTTTAAATATGCTCTTATCTCACTAGATAAGGTCTCTTTAGAAGTATCTATATCAGCTAGTTCCAATAGTTCAAGTGCAGCTAGCCAATCTTCTTTAAAATTGTTTTTAATATTCTTCCAAATGTCTAAGAGACTGTCGTCAGATTTTTTTTGTTCTCTATAATTTCTTATTTCTTGAAATATATTTTGGTAAACAAGATCTTTGCTACTATAGTTTTGCTGAAATGTTCTTTGTGGAGATACGTATAATTGATCTTCAAAAATATTTTTATCTGCAGTACCATTAAATACAGAAACTATTGAATTACCAACGGCCATATCAAATGTTCCCCAAGCAGGCTCAAAATAACATTTACCATCTGTATCTGTAACCTTACAGTTTTCAAAACTTAAAAGAATTAATTTATTTTCTTTATACAGAGTATTTGTTAAAACACCTTCTACTGTAATACCATTTTCAAAATTCAATTGAATTGTTGAATTCAGTTCCCATCCCAAAGTATTCAAATCTTCTATGCTACAATCTTCCAGCTTTTTTCTATGATGAAGCAATTGCCCTAATGGAGCTCCAAATCCATCTTTATGATAGGTTGGTCCGTGTCCATCTAGCAAATGATCTTTATAACTTAAAGTAGTGGGGCCTGTAGTTTGAATATATTTTATTTGCTTGTTGTTATCTACATAAACATTACTGAATACACCAGAAACTTGTATGCCAGAACTAAATGTGGAAGTACAAATATTCTTACATTCAATCGCCTTTAAAACACTATCTAATCCACCAACTCGGTATGCCATTTTCTGCTCAAACTGTTCAAGTACATCAATTAAATTTTGGAAAGTTGGTGTTACAAATAATTGAGGTTGTTCTTTGGTAATATCGTAACTGTAATTTAATGCATCTATTGTGTAAGGTATTTTTTTAACTTCTGGTCGCATACATGAAGCGCTTTCACCAATAGAAGAAAGTAAGCCTGCTCCATAGATTTTGGGCGACTCAAGTTCACCTATTAATCCATACTCAACCGTCCACCATTGAAGCCTGCTTAATAAAGCCATTTCTGATGGAGTACCTAAATTTTGCTGATTATACAAAACTAAAGCCTCTGCTTTTTCTATTTCGTTTTGATCAACGTTTGCTACTTCTTTAAGAATTGAAAGTGCGCGAATAGATTCATATAGTTCATAATCCTTTGATGAAAACAATGCTTTAGTTCCAATTTTTCCTAAATAACTTAAATATTGGTTGTATTTGGTATCACTAATAATCGGGGCATGTCCAGCTGATTCATGAATAATATCTGGGGCTGAGGTATATTCTATATGTTCAAGCTGTCTTATATCTGCAGCTATTACCAAAACACGGTAGGCCTGAAATTCCATAAATGCAGCTGGAGGTATAAATCCATCTACTGTTACAGCACCCCATCCAATTGCTGATAATGCGTCATTGATTTCCTGTAAACTTGGAATTTTTTCAATAGTTAAACCAGCTTTTTTTAATCCAGGTATATAAGGATAATACGCTACATTTTTTAAGTAACTATAATTCTGACGCATTACATAACGCCAAACTGCATGATCAACAGGAGTGTACTTTTCGTAAGCTTGGTCAACAATATATTTTCTTAAATGTAACGGAAGGTTGGCTACTTGTTTATTATTGTATTCCAAAAACGTATTCATGTAATATCCTGATTAATGAATCAATAAATTTTGATTGTAAGACCAATTGTTTAGTTGTGTAAAAATACTAACAATTGGTAGTTAAATAATCAAGATATCCAATTTTTCCTCTTTTTATTTTTTGATTAACTCAAAGTAGGTCACTACGAATTTGTCTTTAACAACAGACCCTTGAACTTTAGCTTTTTTGATGGCGTTACAAAAACCCTCATTATCATGTGCGTCTCCATGGTCGTCAATGCCTGTTCCTTCAACAAAGTAGTTTTTGCCATTAAATTTCACTGCTAAAAGACAACCGTCTCCTTTCATTTTAAACATACAAGTTCCACAAGTAGCTGCTAACTCGTAAGTAGGTTTTTTGGGGTTGTAGATTAATTTTTTACTTGCATTTTCTTGCGCATTGGTTAAATTAATTAATAACATTGCAAAAAAACAAAATATACTTTTTCTCATTATAATTGATTTTAATACGATTGTAAATTAAAAATACTGTATAGTTTAGTTTAAATTATATATAATAATAGAAATTCCCAATATCGGAAGAGATTGTATAAGATTAAATAGTGGGCCAAAAGCACAAATAGTTTAAAAATACCTAATTTTGTCTATTGTTCGAAACTCTTCAAAACAAACAAAAAATGAAAAAAATATTCATCCTTATATTATTGTTCTTTGTTGCAGTTATTGGGAATGCTCAAATTTCTAAGGCAGAGTTAACCGCAACGGGCCTTACATGCTCTATGTGCTCTAAGGCAACATACAAGCAATTAATGTCAATAGCTGAGGTGGAAAAGGTTGAACCAGATTTAAATAATACCGCCTTCATCATTTATTTTAAAAATGGAAGTGCTCCTAACATAAGCGATATAAAAGCTAAGGTAGAAGATGCTGGTTTTTCTGTTGGCGAATTGGTGGTTACATTTAATTTTAACAACCAGCAAGCAGAAAATAATAGTTCTTTTACGATCAATAACTCCACGTATACTTTTATGGATACTAAGTCTGCTACTTTAAATGGAGATAAAAAAGTTAAAATTCTTGATAAAGGATATATTGTTGAAAAAGAATACAAGCAGATTTCAAAGATGATTGAAAAGTATCCAACTTATGCAACCAATAGTAAAAATTTATATCATATTAAGGTATTGTAATATGAATAAAATTTTTCTAATCGCATTTTTGTTTATTCATTTGAATGCATTTTCTCAAGAGTTATTTGTATTCACAGAACCTGCAAGCAATATGCCTGCAAAATCAATTGGCATTAGAGATATGAATGCCTTCATGTATGAGAAAGATGGCAAATTGAATTACCACAATATGCCAGAACTAATGTGGGGTATTAATAAAAAGTGGATGGTACATGCCCAAGGATTTATAAGCAATAGGCAGGATGGTGGTTTCGAAACTGAAGGTGGTAGTTTATATGCTAAGTATCGTTTCTTTAGCAAAGATGATGTACAAAGTCATTTTAGAATGGCTCTGTATGGCAGATATAGTTTAAATAGAGCTGATATACATCAGCAAGAAATTGAAACAATGGGGCATAATTCAGGGTATGAAGCCGGATTTATTGCTACTCAATTGTTACATAAAGTTGCCATCAGCAGCTCTGTAAGTTATGAAAGGGCACTTGATAATAAACCAAATTATACTTTCCCATTGACAGAAAGTAATAGCGCTATGAATTATACTTTTTCTATAGGTAAATTGATGTATCCTAAAAAGTATACTAATTATAACCAAACGAATATCAATTTCATGATTGAACTTCTTGGACAGCGTTTGAATGGCAACCAAAAATCTTATTTAGATATTGGTCCATCCCTACAATTTATCATTAATAGTCAAGCTAGAATAGACATTGGCTATAGACATTAGAGTATTTATTTTTTAATGCCTTCAGGTAGTTTCATGCTCATAAACTTTTTCCTGGTCAGACATTCTTAATAGTTAGGTATTTTGAACTATTAAATAATAAATAGGCATACCAATAGTGATATTTACTGGGAAGCTTATTGCGAGTGCCATAGGCAAGAGAATGCCTGGATTTGATTGTGGAACTGAAATTTTCATTGCAGCAGGAACAGCAATATAAGAAGCACTTGCTGCTAATATTGAAAAAATAAATCGATTTGAAATATCTGAAGATACCGAAGAACTTAAAGCTGCTACGATACAACCATTAATAAGCGGAATTAAAATTGCAAATACTATTGGGAACCATCCAAAGGAGAAGAAAGATTTTAATTTTTTCCCGCTGGAAATACCCATATCTAGTAAGAAAATTGCCAAGAAACCTTTAAAAAGATCGTTTGTAAATGGTTTAATTCCTTCTGCTTGTTTGGCATTTGCTAAATAGCCAATAATTAAACTTCCAAAGATTAATAAAACACTTCCATTGGTGAATGAATGTTTGATTGCATTTCTTTTGGTAATTTTTTCGTTTTCATCTTTATTGAAAATTGAAATGAGAAGTAATCCTATTATAATCGCAGGTGATTCCATTAATGCCATTATTGCAACCATGTGACCGTGAAGATTTAATTGCTGAGCTTCTAAATAAGATACTGCAGTAACAAAAGTTACCGCACTCACAGAGCCATAAGAAGCGGCTATTGCCCCAGCATCAAATATGCTCAATTTTCTTTTTAAGATAAAAAAAGTATATATCGGAATAATAAAAGAAATGGAAATCCCAAACAACATTGACCAACCAATTTCAGCACTAATTGCTTCATGAGATAATTCTTGCCCACCCTTAAATCCAATTGCAAACAATAAGTATAAAGAAATAAATTTTGATGAATTATCGGGTATTTCCAAATCGCTTTTTAAATAAACAGCAACAATACCTAGTACAAAAAAAAGTAATGCAGGATTAGTTAGGTTATCTAAGAGTAAATTATAATTCATCTATTTATTTTTAATACTATAAATACTTCTCTACTACCTTATTTTTGAAAATGCCAACCTTTTGCCAATATGTTGTTCATGAAATTTTCCATTTTCAAAGACTAAGTTTCCGTTTACAAAAGTATGTATTATTTTACTTTTAAAACATTGGTTCTCAAAAGGCGACCATTGACATTTATAAAGAATATTTTGAGTGTTTACCACCCAATCTTGATTTAAATCAACTAAAACCATATCAGCAAAATATCCCTCTCGAATATATCCACGATCTTTAATTCTATAAGCTTCAGCGACATGATGACACATTTTTTCAACAATTTTTTCAAGGCTGATTTTGCCAAGTTGAAATAATTCAAGCATTGCAGGAAGCGCATGTTGAACAAGGGGGCCGCCAGACATAGATTTAAAGTAGTTGCCCTTTTTCTCATTCATTAAATGTGGTGCATGATCTGTTGCAATAATATCAAGTTTGTTATTTAATAGCGCCTCCATTAATCCCTCTTTATCATTTTTACTTTTTACAGATGGATTCCATTTTATTTTTGCTCCAAATTCTTCGTAATCTTCATCCGAAAACCAAAGATGATGAATACAAGCTTCCGCAGTAATTCTTTTATCAATAATAGATTTATTGTTATCAAATAGGTTTGCTTCTGCAAGGGTTGAAATATGAAAAAGGTGTAATCTATTATTATGTTTTTTAGCTATTTCTAAAACACGTTTTGTTGCAGTTAAACATGCCTCCTCGCTTCTAATCTTTGGATGAAACTTCATTGGTATATCATTTGCATAATAGTTTTGGTAACGTACCAGATTATTTTTAATAATTGTATCGTCTTCACTATGTAGTGCAATTAATGTCTCTGATCTTGAGAATAGTTCTTCTAAAAATTCGGGATAATTTGCTAATATCCCTTCATCATTATTAAAATATAATCCATCATCCGTAATCCCGCATACCTTTTCATTATCTATTCTTAATGCCTCTTCTAAATTATGTTGGTTAATTCCCATAAAAAAAGAATAGTTGGCTAATGAATCTCTTGAAGCAATTTGATATTTCTCTTCTAACAAATCTAATGTTAGCGTATTTGGGATTGTATTTGGCATTTCCATGAAAGAAGTAATACCTCCTGCAATTGCTGCCTTTGATTCAGATTGTATAGATGCTTTATGGGTCAATCCTGGCTCTCTAAAATGCACTTGATCGTCAATAATTCCTGGTAAAAGAAATAAACCCTCTGCATTTATTTCTTCTGCATTTTTATTTGAAATAGTATTTGAGATATTTTCAATTCTCTCTCCGTTAATTAACACATCAGCTACAAATATTTTTCCTTCGTTAACAATTTGAGCTTGTTTTATAATTTTTTTAATCATCTAAAAATGGGTTACATAAATTTTTGATCTATTTTAATGTTCATCTCCATGATCGTTAGAAAAGAAATATTTTAGTATAAAAACACCTAAGATAATTGCTAGAAATGCACTGATATTGCTATGAATTACATCCTTGGTTAAAAAAGAAAAAAGTATAAAAAGAATCATTAATACCGTGCAACAATTTGCTAAAACTTTTAAATTACGCATAACCTCATTCGGTTTTAATATTTTCTGAATTTGTATCTACTTGGATAATGATCATGCTCTTTAAGCAGGTACAAATTTCAGCATCTTATTCATAATAATTTATTTATATTAATAATGTTTAACATAAATATATTTTATGAATATTTCATCCTAACAAGAATATTATGGAGATTAATTTTTATCCTTTCTATATTTACTAGGCTTCATTCCTTTTTTCTTTAAAAAAATT
>VFQT010001441.1_pt1 | contig 28581 bp, 15 predicted proteins | sample 3512381 | NCBI WGS metagenome assembly VFQT01 (sample SAMN10412376, study PRJNA504923) | tailings metagenome | isolation source: Relicate 2 Philex TSF3 active mining site | place: Philippines: Tuba, Benguet | collected 2017-08-29
TTGCTGCCTGCCGAAACGAAGGTGAAAAGGCTGAGATTCTGGCGAAGGCTCGCCGAATGAGCCCGTTTGTCCAGTTTGAATAACACAGTGTCCTGAACGGTCCTTGCTTGTTGAGTCAGGCGGCCGATCGAAAATATCTGAAACGGCGGCAGTTTTCTGTCGCCGTTTTCTTTTTGCCGTAGTTTCTGTTCCCATTACGCCAGGGGTGTGGAGTTCCCGACAGTGTACGTGTATGCTGTTCAGGGGGCCGCCAGCTTTACCGACTTTTGATATGTCATCCTGGACTCGATTGTCATGCACAGCATCATTGCTTCGCTGATGATTCTGTATGGCAGTATTCCCCTGCTCACTGTTGCGGCTCACGAACAGCAAACCGTGGTTTCCCTTGATGAGGTCGTCGAGCAGCAAGGTTCGTCCTCGAAGGACGCGAACCCGAAGGATGCGGACTCGAAGGATCAGGAGAATCCTGTAGAGAGTCAAGCCATGAAACTGCTGCAGACCAATCCGGCTGCAGCCGCTGAGGCCGCCCTGGAAAAGCTGCAGGCAGAGCCACCGCCTTCACCGATGCATCGACTGCAATATTTGTGGATTCGAGGTGCCGGGCTTTCTCTGTCGGAACAACATGAAGAAGCAATCAAGGTGCTTGATGAAGCTGCCGGATTGGCTCGACAGCGCGATGCAGAGAAAGTGCTGCGGATGATCCTCAGGTACGCTGCAGCATCGGCGCACGAACTGGGTCAGTACGATAAGGGAAAGGCGCTTGCCGAAGAGGGCCTGGCGATCTCTGCAAGGCAGAACGACACCTCCAGATACACACTGGCGCTGCACAATGAACTGGCGATGAACGAGAGCGCACTCGGTAATCTTGATACGGCCATCCGCCACTTTCGCCTTGCGGAACAGATGTCGGCGGCTATTGACGATTCAAAGATGCGACTGGTGGTGCTCTCAAACCTTGCACACACACTCGACAAAGCAAAGCAGGAAGAAGAAGCCCTCAGGATTGCCCAGGAAGTGATTGAACAGGCCAGTCCGATGCGACATGGGCTGGTTCTGGCGGCAACACGTCTGAATGCTGCTGGGATTCACCTTCGCAATCAAAATTTTTCGGAAGCGAAGTTACTTGTTGAAGCAGCGCTGGGCGAAATGCCGTCTCGTGGATCTGCAAAACTTCGCGCTCAGGCGGAAGCGACGTCGGGCAGAATCGCTTTGCTTGAGGGGCGTGTGATGGAAGGCCAGGAGCTGCTGAAGTCGGCCAGACAACAATATGAGGCCATTGGTGACAACGTGGCGGTTCTTGGAATCGAACACGAGCTGAACGCGCTCACGACGTCTGTCAGCGAGGAGGATCAGATCCGGGATTTGAAGATTCAAATCGACAATGCGATCAAAGCTGGCGATCCTGAACTCACGATTTCGCTGCGAAACTCTCTGGCTGCCTTGTATCGCAAGGCGAACCGCTGGCAGGACGTTGCCGAGACTCTGCAGGCGATTTCTGCTGCGGAACATGAGCAATGGGATCAGCATCTTGCAGAGGAGGTTGCTAACCAGATTGCAGATGAGCGTTTTTCCCGGAAGGAAGCGGAGCTGCGTGCGTTGAGCGAAACAGCCGTCGCGGATCAGCTTCGAATTCAGAATTCGCGCATGTGGATTGCGACGTTGACCGGTACCGTTCTGATACTGCTTGTTGTGACACTTGGGGTTTCATGGCACCTGGCTGTGAAGCGACGAGGGTTGAAGCAGCTGAATCGTGCCCATGCCGAGATTCGTGAGCAGAAGAAAATGCAGCTGGAGATGGAGCGGCATCTGGCGCGACAGCAGAAAGTCGAAAGTCTTGGACTGATGGCCTCAGGCATTGCCCATGACTTCAATAACCTTCTGTCCGGGATCGCAGGGCTGGCTGAGCTTGGAAAGATGTCCGACTCAGGCAGCAGCAAGGATGATTACTTCGAGCAGATTACATCGACATCATTGCGTGCCTCCGGACTGACCGGACAGCTGCTTCAGTTTCTGGGCAAGCCAGGTTCCGAAAAAGGCACGTGTGATCTTTCCGCGGTCACTCTTTCGGTACATGCCCTGCTTCAGTCTTTGGCGCGGCCACGCCGGCTGGTTCTGAATTCTCTGACGGAACCGAATTACGCGGCGGTTGGCGAGACTCAGTTTCAGCAGGTTTTGATTAACCTCGTGTCAAACGCCGCAGAAGCGACACCTGCGGATGGAGAGATCACTGTTTCTTTTGACAGGATCACAGTGACGGAGCCGATTCTGGATGCGATTGGTGCGGACATCACTTCGACGGCTGGCGACTATTGCCGCCTGATTGTGAGGGACAACGGCAAGGGCCTGGATGTCGCAACTCGAGAACGTCTGTTTGATCCTTACTTTTCGACGAAAGCTCTGGGGCGAGGTCTTGGACTATCGTCCGTGCTAGGCATTGTGAGAAGCAGCCGAGGCTTTGTTCGTGTGGAATCCGAGCCTGGTTTCGGCAGCTCATTTGTGATCTATTTTCCTGTCGCAGAAACTGTTCCGTCCAGGGATGCAGCCACCGAAAAAAACACCTCGGAGTCGCTGGCCGACGCGGAACCGTCTGTTGTCTCATTGTCCTGCGGCAGTGATCGACAGTCGCCGGGAATCCTCCTTGTTGATGATGAAGTCCTGCTTCTTCGGTGTATCGCTGAGTATCTTGAAGCAAATGGGTTCACTGTCTTTGCGGCAGACTCCGCATCGCTGGCCCTGGAGATGCTTCGTGGTCATAGCGACGAGATTGACTGCGTGGTCACGGACTATTCGATGCCTTCCAGTACCGGTGTCTGGCTCGCGCGGGAAATTCACAGAGAACGTCCGAACCTGCCGATTGTCCTGTGCTCCGGCTTTCCCGAAGAGAATCTCGCCACCGAATCCACCGTGTCGGCGCTGATTTCCAAGCCGTTCCAGCCACAGCAGCTGCTGAACCTGATCATTCGGCTGCTTGCAAGTCAGAACAAAGAATCGTGTGAGCCCAGTGCACCTCGAGTAACTCCGGCAGCCTGACCATTGCCGGTCTTGTATTTTTGGCGCATAGGCTCGACCAGAACACGTGCATTCCCCCCTGCATGAAGAGTTCTTGTTATGCCCAAAATTACATGTCCGAACGGACACAAGCTGCAGGTCCGTGACGAACTGGCCGGGAAGAAAATCAAGTGCCCTCGCTGCGGAGCGGTTGTGCTTGTACCGGAGCCAGCCGTTGCCGAGGCTGAACCGGAAGAGCCCGCTGAGGAGGACTGGCAATCGGATTCTGAATCGCAGTCAGAATCCGACTGGAATGCCGGCAGTGACTGGGGATCAGACTCCGAGTCTGATCCATGGAATGATCCTGAAGAAGGCCGTGCACTTCCGCCACGAGCGGGGACGCGTTCTCCGTCCAAAGCCGTAGCCGAAAAGTCTGCGTCGACAGTCAGGTCCGAGCGCAATGTCAAACCGTTGATATTCATGGGGCTGGGAGCCGGGGTCCTTTTGTCGGTCGTGATCGTGGTCGTAGTGATGCTTTCCGGTGGAGAACCGGAAGCCGACCAGACGGCCTCTGCGATTCCACCAGGACCGCCGGACATGACTGCCGCTCAGCCTCCGGAGCTGGCTTCTGTGCCAGCCGCGAAACCACCTGAAGCGATACCTCAGCCTGCAACACCCCAGCCGGTGACAACTCAACCGGAACCGGCCACTGCTCCGTCCACAACACCGCCGATGGTCGTTGTGTCACCGCCTGGTTTTGCACCGATGCCAAATGGCAGCCCACCGGCTGAGAAAGCACCTTCCAAAGCAAAAAGCGAAGCGAAGCCTCCGGCATTTGTTGATGCGACTGAAAATGACATACAGCAGCCGGCTGGCCATCTTCTGGCAATCGACCATCGATTCCAGATGCGGTTCGATCGTGAACCGGAATCACTCCGATTTGCTCTTGTCAAAGCGGGCCAGGAACCACCAGCCAGGATGGCGGACTGGCTGACTGTTGCCGCGCTGCAGGGAAAGGATCAGAACCAGCAGCGAGACCTGACACTTGCTGCTGCGGTGACTGCGTCACAGACCGTGATGTACCTTCAGGAAAAATCGTTCGAGAAGCTCAGCAAGCTCCAGCTTCCGCTGTCCATTCAGATTGGAAGCGAAGTCATGCAGATCGTGGCGATTGACGATTTCAAGGAGATGGCCGAGCTCAAACGAACTGCGGGCATTTTTCACAACGTTGATGAACCCATCCGGATTATGCAGCCAAATGAAACGGCCACCGTCTTTACAAATCAGGGGGTTCCCTTCCTGGAACGGAATACGCTGAACTGGTTTCCCACAGGCGCGAACACTGGTGAAGGAACGATCTACGTACAGTGGAGCACTTCGCAAAGCCGTCGGCCCCTGCGGTTTCGATGGGACGTGACGATTGGAGATGCTGGATCCATTGAAAAAATGGTCCGTGAACAGGAGGGACCCGAGGATGACGGGCTGGCGCCGCTGGCGGGAGAAGGCTGGCCATGGAAAGGGACTGTCTTGGGGCTGGTCGCGGCTGCAGATTCGAACATCAAGGATGGCAATCGAGACGTTGAAAAGCAGCTGAAGAAGATTGCTCAGACGGCAGCGGGGCGAATCTTTGGAAGGCTCAAACCGGCTCCGGATGGACGACGTAACGTGAGCATTGCTGTGGAACAGTCCCCCGACGCTGAATCGATCACCGTTCCTGCCGGCGCAGGACTTCCGCTTTTGTCGGTGGACGACGCTCGGTCGAAGAGTCTCGTTGCCAAAGTCGATGCACCCGAACTGATTCCGGATGGCGTTCTGGAATCGACTGATGAAGGACGTCGACTTCATATTCAGTGGCTGCGCGGGCTGCCGCCATCCGGGGGAGCTGTCCCGGACCCGTCCTTCCCGCAGCAAGTTTTCGGCGTCAGAGATTACCACTGCGCCGTCAGCGCTGATGGGAAGAAGGTCTATCTTCTGAGTGTCGGCGGACTGCTGATCGTGCTTGATTCGAAAACCATGAAAGCTGAGGCAGCGGTACAGTTCAAGGCGAAATGCACCAGCGTGGCTCTGTGTTCGGAAGGCGTTCTGGTCGCGGTGCGGGATGAATCGCCTGCTTCGACCGAAGGAACGGATTCCATCCTTCTGCGTCCCGCCCGGAACGCGCCCGACCAGGTGCCGCGAAGCCTGTACCTGCTGGATTCGAAGTCCCTGAAAGTGAAGAAGACGTATGGCATTCCAGCAGAGACGCTGGCTGCGCAGGAGCAGAGTCCGGTGGTCTTTGCCGGTTCGCCGAGTTCCATTGCGGTCATGGACCTTAAGCAGGAAACTGTGACCGACTTTGTTCCCGTTCTGCATCCAGCCATGATGGTGAAGCAAGACGCGGCTGTCAGCATCGAAAGTCCTTACCGGCTTGTTTGTGATCCCGAGCAGAAAACACTGGTCGCGATTCATCAGGCACCGGGTCAGAGTCAGCATCTGATCTTTCAGACGGGGAACGGCACACTTCGACTTCCTACGAAGAACAAAAATCGAAGCGATGAAACGGCATATGCCACGGTGTCATCCGATGCTTCAATTTTGTGTTTGTCGAGCAAAGACGATCCTCGCCGGCACTTTGTTGTGCCAGGAGCCGACACGCCCTTGATCCCCAGCATGATGTCGATCCCATTTCCAGCTCTGATCGAACCTGTATCGCACTCTTTGTGGTCTTTGACGGAGACCGGTGCCGTGACCAAAAAGTCGCAACTCTCCGTGACTCAGGGACGGCGGACGTTTCAGGTGGTGCTTGAAAAGGCGCCTCGGCAGATCGAGCGGCTGGGGGCGAATCGAGCGCTGCTGATCATGGACAATCAGCTGGGTGTCGCAGAGGTGAAGGCAACGCCGGACTTCTGGCCTTTCGAAGTGAACCTTCGCAATGAAGTTCCGACAGAACCTTTGGCCGGAAAAACAGAGGCTTCGGTGACGCCGCTTGTGATGGCGGAGGAGTCTGGAAAAGGGCTTCGAGTTGAATCCGCTTCGACGTCGATGATTTGCTGGACTCCCTCTGGTGATGCGGCCATTCTCATGGAAGTGGATTCCACGACAAGTTCCAGCCGTCTGACAACTCGCCTTCGCCGCTTTGACTGGCAAACCCGCAAGGAAACTCACTGCTGGTCCATTCAAACGGGTCGTGCTGTGAACCGCTGTGAAGCGACAGGTGCCGGTCTCCTGTTTCAGGATTCCAACAGTTCTCAATACACGCTGCTGAATTACCAGGATCTGGTCCCCGTCTGGACGATTAAGTCCGTGTCCGGACTCACTGGGCATCGTCAGCACACGATGCTCGTGGGGATGTCCAATGGCGTGATTGTCATGGACGCGCTGACACGGAGGGTTGTCGCTCGTGCCGGAGCCATGAACCTTGCTGCGGCGTTTGAATCCACCCCGTGGGCTGGCCATATTCGTCCGACGCACGATCCGGCTATTGTCGCCATCAGCAAGACAGCGCCCGTAGTTGGTCTGGCAGAGCAATATCGTCTGTTCCACGTCAATCCGGAGGGCTCGCTGGTTCCGACGGCGGAAATCATGGCCCAGGAGACACTCGCCGAAGTTCTTTCATTGGCACCCGTGACGACAGGATTCAAGTATCGGCTGACGGGCGATTTGCCTGCGAACGGACAGCTGGAGATTACGGGACCCGATGGCAAGAGTGTCACGTCCATATTCCAGCGGGTTTCCTTTGTGGCGCCACATCCGACACTTCCGAATGTGTATGCCGTCGTCTCCGACCATCACGTGGTCTTCGTGACGAATCAGCAAGGCCAGTAATGCGAATTGAACAGGCGGGAGAAGCTCTCGCGTCGGAGACACGAGCCACGATTTGACACGAGACCCGGTGAGACGCCGTGGCGATCCGGCAAATTTACTTTTGCTGAACGCAATACAGTTTTGTCCAGCTGCGAAGGAACAGCTGATCGTCGCAGGCAACCGGCGATGCGTCGAATGTATCTTCGATCACGTTTCGCGAGAGGATTTCAACGGAGTCGTCGCGGATGACAACAGCGGTTCCTTCACGTCCGACAAAATAGACTCGGCCAGCCGCGACGAGCGGTGAGGCGTACGTATTGCCGATTCCCAGTCGCTGTTTCTGGATGAGAGGTTTGCCGGTTTTCAGATCAAGGACTGTCAGAATATCATTGTTGCCGCCGGTGAAAAACAGTCGGTCACCACTGACGCCGGGTGAAGGGACATACGGAGTTCCTTCATGGTGCGACCAGCGAATGTGTGTCGTCCCCGTGACATCCCCCTTCGCGTCAAGTGGAATTGCAAACGCGACCGCTCCCTTATAGCCGCTCATCAGGACGACTGTGTCTTCGAACCTGATGGCGGATGGAATCGCGTTCGTTGTCTGCCCGCCACATTCCCATAGAACGTCACCGTTTGCACAGTCATAAGCGCGGGCTTTGCCGGATCCGTTGACCACGGCGACAGTGCGATCGCCGACTGTGGTAATGAGCGGAGCATTCCAGCTGGTGGCTTCACCCGGACGATCTTTTCGCCAGCGTTCTTCACCGGTTGCCCTGTCGAGCGCGACGATGAAGGAGCCTTCTTCCTGATCCCAGTTCACGATCAGCAGTTCACCTGCCAGCGCCGGTGTCACAGCCTCGCCCCAGCCGAAGCGAGTATTCATGTCGCCGAGATCTTTCTGCCACAGCAGCTCTCCCGTCAGCGAATAAGCGAAGATCCCGCGCGAGCCGAACGAACAGTAAATCGTCTGGCCATCGGTGACCGGTGATCCGGCCGCATAGGTGTGTGTCGGATGAGTGCCTTCGTGAGGCACCTGCTCTGTGGCCAGCTTCTGCCAGAGCGTGTCGCCTGTTGATCGGTCAATGCTTGTCACCCAGAACTTGTAGTAGACTCCTGGCGGTTCTGTTTTGGAATCGGCGCGCTTCACCGGTGGTTTCTCAGCTGGACGGTCAGTCGCTTCTGCGGAAAGGACAATCACCTGGTTCCCGATGACGATCGGAGTCGCGGACCCTTTGCCAGGGAGGCTGACAACCCATGCCATGTTTTTTGTCGCGCTCCATTCGACAGGAGGATTTGCGTTTGCCGCGGCCACACCATTGCCGGAAGGTCCTCGCCATTGTGGCCAGTCTGACGGTTCCTGTGCCTGACAGACGAACAGTTCGAGCAGCAGAAGAAGATGTCTCATGGTTTTGGATCGCCGTGAAGTTAATGGAGGCTGGCCTTTGGCGGTCTGAGCGGTGGGATGGAAATTGTAATGCGAGGATTCCCGATGTCCAAATTGAGCGAAGGCGATGCGGCCCCGGACTTTTCTGCCACGACAACCGACGGCAGACCGATCCGGCTGCGCGATTTTGTCGGACAAACGGGGCTCGTGATTTTCTTTTATCCAAAGGACGGTACTCGCATCTGCACGGCGGAGGCCTGCGCGTTTCGTGATTCCTATGCCCTGTTTACTCAGGCGGGCTTTGAAGTCATTGGCATCAGCGGAGATACAAAGGAGTCACACGTTCAGTTTGCGTCGGAGCATCAACTGCCGTTCCCGCTGATTGCAGACCAGGATGGTTCACTGCGGCGACTGTTCGGTGTGCCCAGGGTTCTGGGACTACTTCCCGGTCGAGTGACTTACGTGATCAATTCAGCGGGGAAGATCTGCCGAATTTTCTCGGCGGCCTTCGCCAGTGACGAACATGTTCAGCAGGCGCTGGAAGCGATCAAGTGAGCTCCCGGCGGATATGTTCCTGCGTGATTCTGCCTCAGACAGCTTCCTCGGTCAGCTTCCGCATCAATACGTGCTTTGCAGCAAAGCCAGGTCCGCAGTCTGCCGGAATTCGCTGGAGCGTTTCCTGCCGATGCTGTCTGAGAGTGGATGGACTTTGTATTGTGCGACCCTGTGTGGTGGATCATAGGAAACGGAAGGGGCGTCGCATGAGGAGCATCGGCGAAAGAGGATCGGTGCCTGAACAATCGGAGCGTCAGGGATTTACTCTGATTGAACTTCTGGTTGTGATCGCCATCATCGCCATTCTTGTGGCGCTGCTTCTTCCCGCCGTGCAGCAGGCTCGCGACGCTGCTCGAAGAACGCAGTCGAAGAACAATCTGAAACAACTTGGGCTCGCAGCAGCCAACTTTGAAGACGTGCACAGACATCTTCCCAACAGCGGCGGTTACGATTACTCCGTCACGCCAGGGAACTCTTCGCCCTATCAGACTCGATCACAGGGCGTTGTTGTTCCAACGCCGAATGTTTACACGTTCATTCCTGGCTATGGCCAGTTTCGTCCTCGCTGGGGAGATCCATCGAGACTGCCCAAACATCAGCTTGGTTCAACGTTCTTCTCGTTGTTGCCGTTTCTGGAACAGACGGCATTGTTTGAAAACCCGCTGGCCTGTTACAGCACTCCATTGCCAGTGTTCTACATGCCATCGCGCCGAAGTGGTTTGTTTCAGACGCCGACAGTTGATCCCGTGTATCCGGGCTGGAATTACAGCGACAGCGGAGCCGGCCCCAGTGCCAGAACCGACTACGCCGCGAATGAGCTGGTCTTCTGGACGACGTACGCAGGCTGGGGCAAAGTGACTCAGTATCGCGACATCACGGATGGAACATCCAACACGATCTTTTTCGGCGAAAAGGCTCTTGCGCAGTCGGCGTATCAGGCCAGAGTGATGTACTGGGATGAACCATGGATCCTGGGCGGGAACGGCGGTGTTGGTCGTTGTGGTTATGAGCTCTACAGCGATATGCAGCTGAATAATTTTCCGGACAGAGCAAACGGAGCTGGCTGGAATGATGGTCAGTATTCATGTGGTGGAGGAAACTGGGGAACGCCCAGTCCGGGTGGCCCTCAGTTTGCGATGGGTGACGGCAGCGTCCGATCGCTGAGCTTTCAAATCGACAAAGCGGTCATGCACAACCTGATTCGCCCGGCCGACGGTAACGTGGTGGCACTCGAATGATGATCTCGCGCATCGCCAACTCCCCTGCTCTGCTGGCGTGGATTCACCTGTGTCGAAATTCCATGGCCCGCAGGCCTTACATCCTGGCTTACATGATCGCACCACTGCTGATTGCTGGCTGCAGTGGCGAGCAGCCTGCGCTGGTGTCTGTGACGGGAAAAGTCACGATGCAGGGAAAGGGCGTCACGGCGGGAGCCATCTACTTCCATCCGGCCGCGGAAAACACGTTCCAGAAAGATACGCCCAGCAGCCAGTTGCAGCTCGATGGCAGTTTCACGATGAAGACATTTCCATTTGGTGAAGGCGTCCCTTCTGGACGGTACAAAGTGACACTCGTTCCGGAGCTGGCCTCACGATTGAATCGGCCCGAATATGGATCTGTGGAAAAGACTCCGTGGGAAATCGAAGTGAAGGATCAGGCGATCACAAGTCAGGTGTTTCAGGTTCAGTGAGGTGGAACGTAGTTCTTGGTTCTCGGTTGGTGGTTCTTGGTTGGTGGTTGGTGGTTGGTGGTTGGTGGGGCGTATGGTGTTTTCTTTTCGGAAAAGAATGTCGGGATGTTGGATCGCTCCGTTCGCAAATTGATCGACCCGCTGCTTGCGATTCCCGCGCGAGGATTGGTGCGATGGGGCGTTTCGGCCAACGCTATCACGGTCACGGGTTTTGTGATTGGAATGTCGGCCTGCGGTACGATTGCGTGTGGCTGGTATCCGGTTGGACTGGCGTTGATCCTTGTGAATCGACTGGCCGACGGACTTGACGGAATGGTCGCAAGGCAGCGTCAGCCTTCTGACCTCGGCGGGTTCCTGGACATCGTGCTGGATCTGGTGTTCTACGGCGGCGTTCCCATGGCGTTTGCCTGGCACGATTCTTCTCGCCTGCTGCCTGCCTGCTTCCTGATCTACAGCTTCATCGGCACGTCAGGATCATTCCTTGCCTTTGCTGTGATCTCAGCAAAACGTGGCGTTACAACCGATCAGGAGGCGAAGAAGTCGTTCTTCTATTCTGTCGGTCTGATGGAGGGAACGGAGACGGTGCTGTTCTTCTTGCTCTTCTGTATCTTCCCCGCATACTTCGGGCCTTTGGCATGGACCTTCGCGTGCCTGTGCGGGATCACCACAGCGATCCGAATTCTTCAGGCGACGCAAAGATTCTGAAACAGCAGAACAATCCAGCAGGACATGCAGCGCGCCGTGACTATGCGGGAGGTTTGTTCTGCGAATTCCAGAAGCGAACTTCTTCCGGAATCCCGGTGGCTTCATCGTTCATGAATTCGTGACGACTCGGATAGGAAACCAGTTTGCCTCGCACGAGCCTGCCGAACTCCTGTCCGACGATGAGCGCTTCTTTCACATCGTGCGTGACGAAAACCGAAGTGAGCCCAAACCTTGTGCTGAGCTGTGCAAACAGGTTCTGCATGTGACTGCGATTCTTCGAGTCCAGGCTGCAGAAAGGTTCATCCAGCAGCAGCAGACGTGGCCGTGCGAGGATGGCTCTGGCAAACGCGACGCGCTGCTTCTGGCCGCCGGAGAGCTGAGCGTCATATTTTCCGGCATGCTCGGCGAGATCCATCGCTTCCATGATCGCCCTGGTTTGCTCTTCAACAGCGTGTTTTTGCTGACCCTGAATTTCCATCGCGAAGCCAATGTTCTGAGCAACCGTCAGATGTTCAAAGAGCAGCGGCTCCTGATCAAGGTACAGAATTCCTCTGTCTTGAGGTTCAACGTTCTGAACGGGAACGCCGTCGACGAGAACTTCGCCCGACTGCAACGGAACAAGCCCGGCGAGTGTTCGAAGAAGCGTCGTCTTTCCGCACCCTGATTCACCAAGCAGGACAAGCGTGTTTCCTTTCGCGACCGTCAGTGACAGATTCTCAATGATTCTGGTCGTTCTATAACTAACGCTCAGGTTGTTGACCTGCAGCAGAGGATTTCGGTCAGCCATCGGAACGACTCCCTCGATCAGCCGCATTCATTGCCACATGATGTGTCGGCGAAAGCAGCGATGGTGCCGTCGCACGGATCACCAGCGCGAAGATCATGGCAAGGATGGCAGGAAGAAGCAGCACCAGAGACGCGAGTGCTGCCTGATTGGTACTGGCTTCACGAATGAGACTAAACAGCCGGACCGTCACAGGGATAACCTGCCCGCCGCCGATGACAGACACCAGACCGTAGTCGAGCCACGAAAACAACGCCGTCTGAATCAGGCAGATTCGAATCAATCCGCGACATTGTGGCCAGATCGCGTGTCGCCAGATCGTCGCTCTGTTTCCACCAAGCGTACGAATGAGATCCTTGAGACGCTGCATGCGGTCACTGAATGCACTTCGAAAGAAGATCGTGGCAAAACTCGTCGCAAATGCACTTTGAATCAGCAGCACGCCGACAAACGTGCCCGCCAGATGCAGTCGAATCATCAAATCATAGAGGCAGATACCAGCAATCACTGGCGAGATGACGAATGGCAGATACAGGAAGTACAAAACCAGAGGACCTCGCGAATGGCGCAGTTGTCGAGCCAGAAGTAGTCCGGCCGTCGTTGAGGTTGCCGCAACAAGACAGCTGAGCGCACAGGACACCAGCAGAGATCGCAGCAGGCCACTTCCAACTGCGAAGCTCTGTCGCCACGGTCCAGCATCCATGCGATCAGGAAGAAGATTCGGAAACGTCCATCCGCTGCCCAGACTCAGCACCAGCAAAACGCCGAGTGCCCCCCAGACCAGCCCGGCGACACACCGGCTCAGCACGCGATGTGTCCGGCTGTCATTTGCCCCGTGAACTTTCGGAACGGATCCCCTTGCGCCTGTTTGTTCGTCTGCGAGTGGTATTTTGTCAGACATGACGGCGCCTCGGCAGGAGGAAGAGCACAAGACCAAGGCTGACAAACGCGAAGTAGAGACTGGCATGAACGAACGCTTCTGGGCGCTCGAGCAGGTTGAATTGTCCCGAGCGTTTCTGGATCAGGACGGATGACATCATGGGAAACTGCACGCCCAGCAGCAGAGGAATCTCATAACTGCCCATGGTCCACAGAAACCCCAGCAGAAACAAAGGCTTACCTCTTTGAAACAGCATCGGAGCCGCGACCCTGAGACGCGCCTGTCGAACGGATGCACCCAGTTCCACGGCAAGCCGACAATAGCGGTCGATACGAGCAGAAGACCAGATGTGAAAGAAGTACAGAATCAGCAAAGGACATTGGCTGAAGAATGACGCCACAACGATTCCGATCGCCCATGAGTCATTCACCAGGACCGGGAATTCCGTCGTGGAATCAATCATTCCCGCCTGGAAACAAAGCCGAGCCAGAACGCCACCTGGATTCATCAGCTGATAGATCAGGAATGCCATGACGATGGCCGGCGTGGCCAGGGGAACACAAAGCACGGCTGAAAGACTCGAGGAGCATCGCGCCTCAGGAGCCAGCAGCACGAAAGCCATGGAAACCACGATTGATAGGGTCGTCACGATGGCCGAAATCGCTCCGCTGTAAGCCAGACACTTGAGTGCCGAGCCGGATCGAAAGGCGGCGTGCCAGTGTTTCATGGTCCAGTGATCGGAGAAAAGTCCAATCATGCCGGTGCTGTACAGAAGACTGTAGCCGATCACCCAGATCACCGGCGCGGCAAGCAGGCACAGAGCAACAACGGCCGGAACGCTCAATCGCTTCGGCGCGAAACTCACTATCGGAGCGCCGCTATTTTTGGCCACGTTCGATAATCTCATGTCTGAAGTCCGCCTCCAGACGGATCATAATCTCCGGCGCAGGTTCCATCAGCGCGTGGGCCTTCAGTTCTTCCCTGGATGCGACTCTTGTGCGGCCTTCGATTTTCTGGAACTGTCCCTGCCATTCTTCCGGCAGTTTGGATATGTCGAGAATCGTGCCGTCGCCCCAGACGGCAGGCTGAGCTTTTTTCAGCTGAGCTTCCGGCGAGAGCAGAAAGTTGGCCACGATCATCGCCCCTTCCGGATTCGGTGCGTTAAACGGAATGCCCAGATAGTGACTGTTGCGGATGGTTCCGGAGTCCAGCACATAGGCCCGCGATGTCTCCGGGAGGATTCCCTGAATGACCTTGTTGTCCACTTCCCCGTCGTTGTTGCTCATCGTGAAATCGACTTCACCATTGCGAAACAGCTGATGGAGCTGAGTCACGCTTTCGGGGAACGTCCTGCCCTGTCGCCAGAGCATCGGCTGCATCTCACGCAGCCATTCAAACAGCCGGGACGAAGCCTGCTGGTATCGCACTTCATCGAACGGACCATCCAGCGACGATGGCCCGCCGGCAAATTCGTACAGCAGACATTTTAGAAATGTGAGTCCGGTGAAGCCCGTGTCGAAAGTGAATCGTCCCGGATTCTTCCGGATCCACTCTTCAAGCTGCTGCCGTGTTTTGGGAGGTTCCGTGACGCGACTGCTGTCGTAGATGATTGCCAGCTGGACACTTCCCAGCGGACATTCATAACCGGCGACAGGCTGCTGAAAATCGATGGCAACGAACTTGCTGGACCAGTCCACGCAGCGATTGTTCGGAAGCCGATCCGTAAACGGGCCGGTGAGCGCGTTGAGTGTTCGCAGCTGATAGAACGTTTCTCCGTTGATCCAGACGAGATCGAAGTCTCCAGAAGTTCGTCCTGTTTCCAGATCGACCATCAACTTGCTGACCAGGTTGTTTCCCTGAGTCCCAATCTGTTCGAACGTGATGTCGTATTGCTCCTTCAGTTGGCCGGCGACCCATTCCTTCATGAAGGCATTGATCAGCGGATCACCGTCCCACATACCGATTCGAACGGTGGAGCCTCTCGCCTGCTTTTCAATCTCCGGCCACGGAGCTGCAGGGACCGGGTGGGAGACAGGTGCTGTTTTTGAGCATCCGGCAAGCAGAAGGACAATACTCGCAAAGAGGCAGACTGCCTGCATGCGTTGAACCTGGAAGCCTCTGCCGCTGAGGATCCCGAAACACAAGGCGGGACCTTGGTGAGCCAGCGATGCTTCGTGCTTTTCAGGAAGGGTGAACGTCAGCCATTTCATCGAAAAGTGCAGACCTTACCGTCTTGCCAGTGGATCAGTTCAGGGCGGCCGGAGTGAGCCCAGGCGGGTTCGATCATCCTCAAAGAGCCTCGGAACAGACACACGGAAAGGCGTCAGGGTAGTCATAGCGCCGGTCTGGTCAATCGTGGCCAGATTTGTCGCAGGGAGTTTCCCAGACAGACCGAGAGATTGATTGTCCGTGGTGGAAGTCTGCGAAACGACTGACTCAATGCGAACAGCGGCAGCTCACCTGAGGTTGCTGCCGCTGTCGATGTTGATAGTTTAATTGCTAATTCGTCGGCAGATCAGAATCCTGCGAAGGAGGCGAACAGACTGTCCAGAAGCGACAGGTCAACGGACGAACTGCGAACACTGGCTGTCTTTGCCGGGGGAGCCGTCAGGAGGTTCAGACTGTTGCGGGAGGCTGTACCAGGGCTGGACCCAGCCTTAAAGGACGCGTCATCGTTTCCAGGCTCGCCTGTTTTGCCCGACGCTGTACTGCTGAACCTCGGGGTTCCGGAAGTCACCGGCTCGGACGAAATCATGTCTTCACCACGGTTGCTGAGCGACTGGAGAACGGAGGCAGCAGAACGTTTCGTCAGCACCGACAGTCCGGATGTTCCACTGGTGCCTGAACCGGTCGTGGTCTTTCGCGACAGTGAAATTCCATGAGGATTGCTGTCCAGTGAGTTCAGCGCAAACCAGCCGGAAGCCAGCGCCATTCCTGATGTTCGTGAGGCTGCTTCGTCGTAGCGAACAGCGCGATCTGAGTTCGCGTCAACAATCCAGAGATCACCCGTCCGATTGTCCACTGCGATGCCCGTTGGCTGACTGTTCGACGGATCGATCGTCCATTTTCCTTCGAGGCTTCCGGACATTGAGTATCGATACACCGCATTCACAGAAGAATCATCGATGGTCCAGATATGAACGCCGTCGCTGGTCAGATCCATGGCGTTTTTGTTGTTGCGATCGAGTGCAAAGCGTGACGAAGGAGACTGAGATCCGGAACGCCGGGACGCAGCACCATCGAATGTGGCAATCATCCTGTTGCTTCGGTCGACAATCAGAAGACTGTCGCCAACAACCGTAATGCCCTCTGCTTTGTCAATGCTCTTGATCTCCCATGAGCCGAGCAGAGTATAGTCGGCCGAGTATACGAACACCTCGTTTTTGCCATCCACAACCCACGTCGTCGATCCATCTTCGCTCGTTGCAATCCCGCGAGGCTTTTCGTCTTCGGTGTTCAGTCGATCATTTCGAGACATCGTTCCGGCAGTTTCATAGTGGAAAACACGGCGGCTGCTGAGATCCACAACATGGATCAGCAGGTCTCCCCAAGGAGGCGCCGAAACCGGAGTCACTGTGATCTTCACTGTTGCCGCAGTGGAGTTCGTTGTTCCGTCATTGGCCGCATAAGTGAAGCTGTCCGTTCCGGAATAGCCAGCGTTCGGGACATAGATGATCGAACCATCGGAATTCAGCGTCAGCGTACCATATACCGGGCCCGTCAGCAGGACGGCTGTGAGGCTGTCACCATCCACATCGCTGTCGTTCGAGAGTACTCCGGGAGCTGACAGGTTCAGTGTTGTACCCGCTGTCGTGGTCAGTGAATCATCCATCGCGACAGGCGGATCATTCACGGGCAGCACGGTCAGGGCGACCGTTGCGATCGCGGAATCGGCCATTCCATCATTGGCAACATACGTAAAACCGTCAGGGCCATGGTAGTTCAGCTGTGGAGTGTAGCTGAATGATCCATCGCTGCTGAAGGTGACGGAACCATGAGAAGGTCCGCTGATGAGTCGTGCGGTCAGAACATCGCCGTCCACGTCTGTGTCGTCGATCAGGACGCCAGGCGCTGTGACGTCAAGAGTCGTGTCTTCGTCGACTGCGAAGCTGTTGTTGACAGCAACCGGAATATCGTTCACGGGCAGAATCGTCAGAGCAACTGTCGCAACGGCAGAATCCAGTGTTCCATCATTCGCAACGTAGGTGAAGCTGTCCGGGCCGTAGTAGTTTGAATCGGGTGTGTAGCTGAGGGAACCATCTTCATTGAAGATGAGCGATCCATGTGCCGGGCCGCTGATCAGTCGTACGGTCAGGGTGTTATCGTCGATGTCAAAGTCGTTGATGAGAACGCCGGGAGCCGACGCATTGAGAATGGTGTCCTCAGCAAGTTCAAACAAATCATCGGTTGCAGTGGGAGCGTGATTATAGGCTTCGACGGAAATCGTCACCGTCGCAATCCCGGAATCCAGAAGCCCGTCCGAGATTCTGTACGTGAAGCTGTCGGAGCCTGAGTAACCAGGAACCGGCAGGTAACTGAATGATCCATCGGGATTCAGTGTCACTGTCCCGTGGGACGCACCATCAACGAGCGTTGCCGTGAGTACGTCTCCCTCAACGTCGCTGTCGTTTCGCATCACGCCTGGCAGCGAATCGGACAGGAGTTCTCCGGACCGTGTGGAATACGAATCATCTGTGGCAATCGGAGCATCATTGACGGGTGTGATGTCCAGAGTGAACTGTTGAGGAGCACTTGCGTCGACCCCGCCATTCAATGTTCCTCCGTTATCGTGCAGCACGACCGTCACAAGTACGGTGCCGAACGCATTGTCAGCAGCTCGCCAGGAAAGTGTTCCATCGGCTGAAACAGCAGGCTGGATGCTGAACAGTTCCGGGTGATTATTCGTAACCGTGAAGTTGACCGACTGCCACGACTCGGACGCGGGGCCCGGCGAAATTGCAGTGGCCCAGTTTGGAATCGTCTGAGTTCCGGCATCCTCGGCCACCGTCTGTGAGCTTCCTGACTGAAATGTCGGAGCACTGTTTGGCGTTCCCGCTCCGGAGGTCACATCGGCGAAATGATCTTCAAGCTCGATTTCACCGTCGCTCAGATCATCAAAGTGGTAGCCGTCTCCGGGAACAGGGGTACCGATAACGACCGGAATGGAACCAAGGATGACGTTCGTTCCTTCACGGACAAACTGCAGGTCGAATCGGTGAGGAACTCCGTCGCCAACAAACTCGATGTCGAAGTTTGCCGTGCCACCGGCCTTGATTCCGTTTTGCGTGCCTGTGTGATTGATGATCCTGACGCGTGGATCGGAAGCCTTCACTGTGATGTTCACCGCGACGTTCGTCACTGCGTTCTGAATGGCATTCGTGACACCTGTCGCCACGCTGCCGGCAAATCCGGAGGCAATCTGGAAGTAGAACGGATCGCCAGGGGCAATCGGGTCAGCTGTTCCATTCGCAATGGTGCCTGAGGTCTGGTTCGTGGCACCGGTCAGACGAGCAAGTGATTCAAGCCCCTGTCGTGGATCGATCCCCGCTTCCGTGTTTGTGCCGAGACCGATTACGAGAGCCCCCAGGGCGTTCAATCCCGTCACAGTTTCCTGGATCCCGGCTCCATTGCTGAATGGAGTCGTATTGCGCGATGTCTGAGTGAGGCTGCTGACGGGAAGTGTCAGGCCGCCAATCCCCGTCACTGATGTTTCGCCTTTTGGCTGGTAAGCGAATCCAGTGTCCGTGGCCAGAAGGATGACTGGCAGTGCACCAGCCCGGAAGCCCGCTCCGCCGATGGTTCCATCACCCTGCAGCACACCGTTTGCTGCATCGGCGCGAAATGAGGTAAACGACGGCACGTCACCGCTGGTGCCTGGATTCAGCTGAGTCGATGCGAGTCCTGCCGCACCGCTGTCCAGCACCGAGCCATTGTTGTTTCCGTCAAAGCCAAGACCGGTCACGAGCTGGTACAGAGCCTCGATATCCGTTTCCGGCTGGTCACCACCATAACCTGGCGTTGTTCGATTGAGAGCCGACTGGATGGCAGCCATGTATCCTGGAGTGCTGGATGCGACGACGGACTGATTCAGGATGAACGGTCTGCCAGTTGAATATTCTGCGGCGAAGTTGCCATATTCTTCGAATCGACCGACACCAAAGCCCAGGTCAACTCCTGGCAGTGATGTCTGCAGTTGAGAAATGATCGTCGGAAACGCACTGCGGACGATCGGACTGTTGTTCACAAAGCTGCCCGTGTCGTCAAACAGCAGAAAGACGTCGACCATGTTTGTCAGGCCGCCGGACCCCGGCAGTGTGATCGAGTAGTTGCCGCGATACGTCTGCCCTTCCGCCAGTGAAATTGTGACCTGAGACGGCGACACGTTTCCAACGGCCGAGTTGCTCGTTCCATCAGGCCAGAGCGTTCCGCCTTTTGTCCCGGGATACGACAAAGAATGTCCCGGATCAACCTCATCGCGGACGACGTAAGCACCGGAACTCAGGCCTGTGAACGAATATGAACCATCAGCGCCAGTGAGAGTTTCCGGTTCGCCGACGTCACGAACGTTATTGCGGTTGAGGTCAATGTAGACCCGGCTACCGGGCAATCCCGATTCATCGGATTCCTGCAGACCGTTGCCGTTGGCATCATCGAATTTCACGCCATGAATTTCACTGGCGCGATAAACGTCTGCAAAGTTGATGTCAGTGACACTGGTCGACCCGGCTACGAGCGCAAGATGGACATATTCAGAGACAGGCGTCGCGCTCAGGATTGCAGGAATGATCTGGCGTACCTCGTATGATCCTGAGGCGATGTGTGTAAAGCTGTAGGTGCCTGATTCGTCAACGTCCGGCGTGTAGTATTGATCGCCGGATGTCGCCGTCGATGGTTCGCCGACATCCAGAACGGCGTTTCCGTTCAGGTCCAGATAAACAGTGATGCCAGCCAGACCCTTTTCGGATGCCTCACGCAGTCCGTTCTGGTTTTTGTCAGCAAAGACCGTCCCGTAGATGCCCGAATCTCTGACCTGCTGCGCGCCGAAGTTGATGCCGGCAGCGTTCCCGGCATTTTTCAGCGTCAGCGATACTGACCCGGTCAGAGGAGATGTGAATCGCCAGCCTGTCTTCAGTGACGTTCGAATAACGGACGAACCCGGATTGATCCCTGTCAGTGTATACGATCCATCCGCGCCGGTTGTTGCTTGTGGTTCTGCGGAATCAGGTGCACCGCTGGAATTCAGGTCGGCATAGACCAGCCAGCCACTAAGAACTGCTTCTGTTGCTGGTGTTGTGTCCTGAATGCCGTTGCCGTTGGCATCATTCCAGAGTGTCCCTGAGACTGTTCCAGGGGTCAGCGTGGAAAGATTGAAGTTCGCGAAGTCTCCCGCCGTGGACGTTGCCCCGGAATAGACAAAGACCGTTTGATTGTCGCCAAAGGTCGGAGCGGTTTCCCAGCCGGTTGGAACAATCTCAATGACTTCGTATTCGCCAATCTGCAGGTCGGAGAACACGTAGTTTCCATTGGCATCTGTTACTGCGACAGGGTCGTCTGCATCCATGACCTTGTTGCGATTACGGTCAAGATATACGGTCCAGCCCGACAGACCTGGGTCGGTAAACGTCCCTGAAAGATCGCTGTTTCGGACTCCGTCGCGATTCAGGTCGTTCCAGATGATTCCGGTGATCGCTCCGTTTTCGACAGTGAAGTTCGCAAAGTCGACGCCGTTCGTCTTCTCCCCGGCTGTGACCAAAACAGTGACGGGATTCGTATATCCAGTCGACACGGACCAGGCGTCGGATGGCATCACTTCCATGATGTCATACAGCCCGGCCGGAAGACTCACGAACTTATAGGAGCCATCTTCACCAGTGATCGCGGTCGGTTCATCCGCGTCGAGAACCCCGTTTGAGTTCGTGTCTGCGAAAACCGTCCAGCCGGCGAGTCCCGGTTCCGTCGGTAATCCGGTTGATGGATCAGTTGCACGATCTCCGTTGCCATTCAGATCATTCCAAAGGGTGCCCTGAACGGATCCGTTTGTCAGAGAGAAGTTTCCGAAATCCTGAGTCGAAGTCGACAGCGGAGATACGGAAACAGTCTGGTGTGTATCAAATCCCTTTGAGACCTCCCACCCGGCTGGCAGGACCTCTGTCACTTCATAGTCTCCAGATGGAACGTCCGAGAATTCGTAGGCACCAGCGTCATCAGTGGTGGTAACCGGCTCATCCGAATCGATCAGCTGGTCAGCGTTCAGATCCAGAAAGACGGTCCAGCCTGCAAGGCCTTCATCTCCAGCGTCCTGGACGCCATCTCCGTTCAGATCGTTCCAAACTGTTCCGGCAACAGTGCCGCCGGCGAAGTTAAAGAAGTCAGCTTTGACATCCTTCTTCCCATCGACCGTGATATCCTGAAAGGCAGGCTGAGTCGGCCGCCATCCGGTTTCAACGACTTCCGCCAGGCGATATGTTCCCGCGGAAACACCCCCGATGGTGAAGTCGCCGTCCTTGTTAGTAACAGCAGACGGCTCAGGTGTCCCGTCAGCCTTGTTGTTCAATGTGCCGCTGTTGTCGAGGTCAATGTAGACCGTCCAGCCCTGCACACCATTCTCGCCGTTATCGCGAACGCCATTCGCATCCGCATCGTCATAGACAGTTCCTGTGATTGCCGACAACAGAGAACGAATTTCCAGGGACTCCGGAGTTGATGACGTGGATTTTCGATGAGTGGACTTCCGCCGAAACGTCTGACGAGAAGACTGCAGAAGGCGCTGACGAAGGCTGGCAAGAAATGGTGGCATCTGAGCAATCCTGTAGAAGCAAATGACTCTCGTGCAGCGCACGAATTCACGGCATGGAGGAGACCTGCAGCAGGCAGGTTGACGCTGAATGCTCCTCACCACAGATAAGTGTCAGAAGGCGAGAGACTCCGCCACGATCCTGCGAGTTCTGCAGATCAGGAAGCAGTGATGCGGCGGTGAGAGTGTTGACGCGGATTCGCCACAGTGTGTGTCTCCGCAATGCATGCGCGTGCTTGCCTCAGGCCCCGGATTACCGACTGGGCGTGATATCATCGCTCGTATTCATGATGCCAAATGCGGCGCTCGGAGTTACAAAGTCACGAGCCATGGATAGTTCAGCAGGTTTGGCGTCCAGACGATTGTCGGTCGAGACGGCGGCAGCACAGGGGGAGTAGTCGGAGGCTGCACGATGATGGGACGATTGGACACCACGTTGCCTGGGAAAACATAGGGCGATGTGCCCGCGTTGCCTGATGATGGATTGAGAGTCGTGTTCTTTGCGATCGGTCCGGCATCAATCGATGTCGTAATGCTCTTCAGGGCAAAGTCCATTTCAGGCATGGCTGTTCCCGTGGCTGCCACACCTTCGACAGCGATGCGATACTCCCCTGCATTCAGCAGAACGCTGTTTCCAGTAACCGTATCGCCAGCCTTCGCGATACTCTGATAGACCAGCTTGTCAGTGCTGTCAAAAATCGAGAGAACAAGAACAGCATCCCTGCGGGACGATCCCTTTGCCGCAAAAATGAAGTTGACCATCTGCGATCGGGCAGAATACAGCATCAGCATCTGCGGGCTTCGATCGGCCTTGATAGTGCCGCTTGCCAGCCGATCGAATGAGACTGGTGGCTGGGAGAATGAGACGGAAAGTTGATAATTGCCGGGAGCGACCATCGTGGTTTTTGACGACGATTCGACAACCACGACATAACTCCCGTCCGGCTTTATGTCTCGCGCCTGCAGGACGACACGTCCGTTACCATTTGCCACAACGTTTGTCTCGACAGCCTTTCCATCCGCTCTCAGCAGCGTCACCTTCGGGATGAAACCATTGAGCGCCGTTTCAAGGACGAGCGTGGCTGTTCCATCTTCCGATTGTCCCAGGTCTGCTGGCCGAAAGCGGAACGTGTCAATGTCGCTGGCTGTGACAATCGTCCCTGTCCCTTCAAATCGCGGATCCAGTCCAGCCGGAGCCGATGCCGACATCTGCTGGGCTCCGCTTGCTGTGCCGTTCGTGTCATCATTCTGCTCCCCTGAGCTTCCGATACCACGCTGAAACTGCTGTCTCAGATTCCTGAGATCCAGCGCCGTTGGCGCATGGACAACAGTTCCGGTGTTGGCGTACATCGGAGAATTCGGATCAGGGTTGTGTCCCAGGCCAAGAACATGACCCGCTTCGTGCAGTGCCAGTGCGTAGACTTCATCAAGCGTGGTGAGAGAATCGTTCGAATTGAAAAGTATGTCAGACGCCCATGTCCCTGAAACAATCTGGTTACCAGGGATAGCGGTTGCCAGTGCATTGTCACTGAGCGGAGTTGCGCCAACGCGAACGTCTCCGAAGCGACTGTCTCCGTGAGTTGCTCCGGCCACACCAAACGCATCGCCACTGTCGCTGACCACCTGAAAGGAGAGTCCGACTTCGTTCAGCCATGTCCTGAAGGCGGACGTGATCGCATTATGCCATTCATCCCGTGGCGCGATCTTGTCCATCATCTGGTTCAGACGGTTCGAATTTCCGGCGACGTCGGTCCCATCCGGCGCGAAGCTGATGGTCAGCGTCTTTGTGTCGGCCCAGTTGAGCGTCGTCAGCAGCGTCCTCATTTCCAGTGATTCGAGGGCGGCAACTGGCACATTTTTTCGCCCGACGCTACGCCGGTTCGGACGAGCAAACAACCGGCGACAGGCACTGTTGAGAGTTTGTAAATGGATCATAAAGTCGACTTTCCTGTGTAACTCACGGAGAGATCTTTAGTCTTCGCCGGTGTGAGTCACGGGTTGTTCACTTGGTACATTCTGATTCGCTGTCGCCATGGTCTTTTGGTTGGCGAGCACCTGAGCGGATGTGAGTATTTCCTGAAATTCCGGAACTGTTCGCACGGAGCCGAGATCTGAATCCTGTGAGGCGAGTGCTGCCAGTTCCGGCTGCTGTCGAAGCGATGCCCGCAGCAACTCGATGGCTCGTGAGATCACAGACGGATCAGAACGATGCTTTGAAAGTAACGCATAAATGCACGCCGCCTGATAGATTTCAATCGCTTGTGGTTTCTGCTGGAGGACTTGCTCTGCGTCTTCCGACGCTCTGACACTTTCCCCCAGCCGAGCCAGCAGGACGCCTCGTCCGATTCGAGCCGCATTGTCTGTGGGATAAAACTGCAGAAGTTGATCGAGCTGCGGAACGGCATCCTGAGGACGATTGAGGCGTTCAGAAAATACGTGGGAGATGTTCTGCATGGCATCGCGACTCATCGGATACCAGCGAAGTGCCGTTTCAAAATCCTTCAAAGCGGCTGCCGGGTCCTGCGGCAGCACCGCCATTCCTCGAGCAATCCAGCTGTCCACTTCATTGGGTTCTGCTGCCAGTCCATTTTGGAAGTCTTTCTCGGCACCTTCGGAGTCCTGACGCATTGCTCTGAGCTGCGAACGAATGAACCACGCGCGAGTTGGGCCATTCCCTTCGATGCAGGTCGTGATGGAAGCCTCTGCGTCAGCCAGCTGACCAGCCTGCATCTGAGCCAAAGCCAGATTCAGAAAGGCGGCAGGGTCATCAGGTCTCATTGCGACTACCTGACGAAAGTCTGACGCTGCCTCCGGACTTTGTTGCAGTTGCAGACGGCAGATTCCCCGATCGCGCCACGCCAGCCAGCAGTTCCTGTTCATTGCAATGCATGTGGAAAAGGCTGCATCGCCATCGTGCCATTTGGCCTGAACCTGCCGACATTTTCCCAGCAGGTACCACAGTGAAAAATCGTGTGGTGATGTTTCGACCAACTCGTCGAACATCCGTTCGGCATCCTGAAATTGCCCTGCTTCGAGCGTCTGAATGGCGGTCGATATCGAAGCTCCTGCCGCTTTGGAGCCGTCGGCCGCTGAGTTCGTTTGCTGAATCTTCAGCAACTCTGCAGAAACGTCTTCTCCCGCTGCGGATTGAATACTCAAACTCTGCAATGTCAGTTCATAGGCGAGACGGTCTGAATCGCCGAGATGACCCGCAAGCGTATTCCACAACTTCGCGTCTTCCAGCAGCTGATGCTTTTTCTCCCGCACCGACTGTGCTCTGGCTTCCCGCAATCGGCCTGCGGAAACAAGATAGGCCACGTCCTCAATCGTGCATTGAAGCTGTCGAGACTGTTCACTGTCAAGAAGTGACAACGCCTTCTTCAGCTCTTGATGATTCGCTTCCGCCGTTGGTGTGATACGCAGCTCGGAGAACAGTTTCGAAGCCAGCTGAGTGCCGGCTTCGATGTCAGCCTGACTGGCATCCGGAGACGAAAGCAGTGCTCGAATGTCTGGCGCTGTGTCCTGGATATGCTGCCAGCGAGTTTCTGCCTGAAGGCGATCCACCCGATTCATTAGCCACGAAAATCCAAGTCCACTGACCAGCAATCCTACGCCAGCCATCACAATCAGTGACGTCAGTGACAGCAGTCTCGGATTACGCCGGCGCCATTTTGCCGTACGTTCTTTCCATGACAGATCCGGTGCGTAGCGAAGCGGCCGACTGTCCAGTTCACACTGAAGGTCTTCGGCCAGTTGTCCGGCTGTCTGATATCGATTCGCCGGATCTGGCTGGAGACATTTTGTAATGATGGAGTCAATCGCTTTCGACACATCAGGACGGCATGAGCAAACCGAAGGAATGCGCTCGGCCCGCGCTGCAACTGATTCCGTCACGATACTGTTCAGGGAGGCTCCGGGCTTGAGCGGATACGGCAGTCGACCGGACAGAAGTTCGAACAGGATCACGCCCATCGAATAGATATCAGCCTGCATAGTCAGCGCATCACCGCTCTGCAGCGACTCCAGATGTTCCGGAGACAAATATGGAAGTGTCCCACCTACGATCGAACGCGTGAGAGAGTGGGCAACGACATCAGACGACAGATTGAAGTCCAGAAGCAGCGCCTGATTCTGATCGGTCACAAGAATGTTGGCCGGTTTGATATCGCGGTGCAGCACACCGTTGCCGTGAGCATGATGCAGACCCATGGCAACCTGCTGCACCAGCTTCAGAGTTTGTTCGACGGAACCCGTCGTGGACGCGTCTGCCGAGTTCACGACGCCTGCCGCGGAGTGCTGATCGAGCTCGCAAGCATGGCCATCAATGAAATCACGCAGCGTTCGACGACCAAGATATGGCATGCAGATCGCCTGCCATTCCGCAGTGCGATGGACGGAATAGACTGGCACGATGTTCGAATGCTGCAGTTTGGCAAGTCGTTCCGGTTCCGATGTTGTGTCGGACGTCACCTTGATCACGACATGACGGCTGGCCAATGTCCGCTGGCTTGCCAGAAAGACTCGACCGAACGCTCCTTTGCCAAGCTCTTCGACCAGTTCAAATTCCGGAAAGGCTTCCTCAAGCCATGCCTTCAGCTGATCGTCGGCAATCTCAGAGAGGCTTGGCAGAAGGAGCCGTCTTCCTCTGGCCAGTGCCGCTTCCGTTGAGTTGTCGTGACGCACGCTGTGGCTGGAATCCTGTTCCACCATCCGATTTGGCAGCGGAGCTACAACAGGCCAGCCGTTAGTGTCGATCTTATAGCGAGCCGCATATTCTCTGCGGTCGACATCTTCACCGCGCTGCCGTCGGACTCGAAATTCTTCAAAGGCGATGAGCGAGAGGTTCTGAAGTTTCGAGAAGACGGTCGGGAAGCGCCGCTGATAGTCTTCGACAGCGTCAGAGCCGATCTTCGGACCGCGTAGTTCCAGTTCCAGGCGTGCCAGCTCGATCACAATCGCTTCATATTCCGGATGCTCGACGTCCGGAAGGTACAGCTCGATCTGCGCAGACTGCCCTTCCGCGATCGCTTCTTCGAACGCTTCTACGCAGGCCGTCAGCTTATTCATGGCTGGCGAGTGTGGTTTCAGAGTCGTCACTTCGAATCTGCTCTTTCAGTCTCAGGCGAAATTCCTGAAGGACTCTCTCGATGGTGCGTTTTGACCGCGCTGTTTCAGCGGCAATTTCCGGAACGTTCCAGCCTTCGATGTGTAGCTGGATAATTTTCTGGTGGGCCATTGGAAGCTGTGCAATCGTGTCTTCGACAACCATCTGAAGAACCTGGCAGGCCACTTCGTCTGCACCTGCGATGGAACCAGCAGTCGTGCTCTCTTCGAGCGGAACGGTCTTCCCGATATCCCTTCGCGCTCGACGATGGTAACGTCCGACTTCGCGAATCTTGTTGAGTGAGATTGTTACGAGCAGATTCCAGAGTTCCATGTCTTCCGGGACCTCGTAATCTCCGACGGCCGCGCGACGAAAGAACGTTCGAAAGATGGACTGAACGACATCGTCGCTGTCGACCAGTCCACCGATGTCCGATCCCAGCCCGCGTGACGCGAGATAGTCAAGCCGGTCTGCATAACGCTCATACAGCGCTGCCGCGGCGTCGCCACTGCCGGAGCGGAATCGGCGCATCAGAGATTTGTCAGACAGCTCAGCCAGCATTTGCCACCTTTCGATCGGTCCATCATCGAGAGTGCCGTCTGCCATAGGATTCCGCCACGGTTCTTTTGAAAAAGTCTGTTTTGACGAGTTTTCGCGTGCGTAGTAAGCGTTTTCCCGACGTCAGCCCGTTCACAAGCCTGTCTTTGCCTGAGTGACTGTATTCGTACCGACACCCCGTCCGTTCCATCCCAGCAATTGCCTCTATATGAACAAAAATCAATGAAGCAGATTCGAATGGCAGTCGGTTATTCACCTGTCCACATGAACGCTCTGGCTTGTTGCCAAACGTCCCCCAAGCCTGGCTCAAGGCTGAGGAAATGCCTAGATTGAGCCGCTGTCAGGCTGTGAGTGACTGTCCGAAATGAGCCCGCCAGACCATGTTCCGTATGAAGTGTTCCTCAATGCGAATTTCCGCTCTGACTCTTGTGATCTCGTTCGTGTTGGTAGCGCAGGCGTGTTGCCTTTCCGCAGGCATGGGCCAGGAAAGTTCGAACGGACAGGTGGCGGAGAAGACGTCGGATCCTCCTGCAGCTCCGCCGGTCGATCATTATCCTCCGTCGCTGCTGCCGGATCGCGTTGTGCTGACGTGGACGGGTGATCCTGTTCATACGCAGTCAGTCACCTGGCGAACGTCAACAGACGCCGGCAAGACTGTTGCACAGATCGCGGTCGATGACGGAGGTCCGAATCTCGAAAAGACCGCGAAGACCGTGCTGGGTTGTGCGACGCGGCTGAAGACGGATGCGAACGAAGCGCTGTTTCATTCGGTCACCTTCGAAGGACTCGCGCCAAAGACTCGATACGCCTACCGAGTTGGTGATGAGAAGAACTGGAGTGAGTGGTTTCAGTTCCAGACTGCCAGTGAACAGTCCGAGCCGTTTTCGTTTCTGTACTTCGGCGATGCTCAAAACGATCTTCGGTCGCGATGGTCGCGTGTGATCAGAGCGGCCTACCGGGATGCTCCCAAAGCTGCCTTTATGATTCACGCCGGTGATCTGATCAATACCGCAGAGAAGGATCAGGATTGGGGTGAATGGTTCGGAGCCGGTGCGTTTCTGAATGCCATGGTGCCCAGTGTGCCGGTGCCCGGAAATCACGAACAGGCAAAGGTCGATGACACGACTCGACGTCTCACGCATCACTGGAGACCATCATTCACGCTGCCGGAAAACGGGCCGCCGGGTCTGGAAGAAAGCTGCTACACGCTGGTCTATCAGGGCGTTCGCATCATCGCACTCAACAGCAATACCCAACTTGCCGAACAGAAAGACTGGCTGGAGAAAACGCTGGCGAACAACACAGAGAAATGGGTCATCTGCACTTTTCACCATCCGATTTTTTCCACCGGGAAAG
>VFQT010001443.1_pt1 | contig 28564 bp, 15 predicted proteins | sample 3512381 | NCBI WGS metagenome assembly VFQT01 (sample SAMN10412376, study PRJNA504923) | tailings metagenome | isolation source: Relicate 2 Philex TSF3 active mining site | place: Philippines: Tuba, Benguet | collected 2017-08-29
TACAAAACCCGGTTGTTGCCATTTTTTGAGCTTCCAATACAAATAAAGTAAAATCCAAAACGAGATAAAATAACAGATGGCTTCGTAAAGCTGTGCCGGATGCCTTGGACTCGGGTCATAGTTGCCAATAGCGCTATTGTAGTAATACTGAAATTCGAAAGCCCAAGGAACGTCGGTCAGATAGCCCACCATTTCGTGATTGACCAAATTACCCAATCGGATAAATGTACCGGCAATAGCGATAGGTGCTGCAATTCTGTCTAAGATCCAGATATAGGAGCGTCCGGATACTTTCTTGGTAAAAACAAATAGCGCGATGAGAATGGCAATGGCGGCACCATGACTCGCAAGGCCTCCTTCCCAAATTTTGATAATGTCGGCAGGGTGAGAAAAATAGCCCCTTTCGATGATTTGCCCATCGACGACTTCGTCCCAATAAGGCCCATAAAACAGAACGTGGCCGAGGCGGGCTCCAATGATAGTGGCCAGCACCATGTAAGTAACGAGTGTGTCTAGGATTTTGTCCTCGATTTGTTCGGCTCTGAACATTTTACGAATGACAAAATACCCCAAAACGATGCCGCTTACAAAAAGGAGTCCGTAAAGATTTGGCGTGCGCCAGCCGTCAATGAGTTCAGAGTCGACGGCCCAATGGATAAAAAGTTTCATTGTTTTGAATTTTGAAGTGCTTGGTCAACAAGTGCTTGTGGTTTTTCTTTGTGTCCTTGAAAGGGCAGGGCAGCCGAGCGACCTTTTTTAAAGATCAGGTTGCTTTTGTTTTGTCCTTTGCGCAGTTCTTTTTGAACTTCTAGTGGCAAGTGAATTGTTTCTAGACAAGCCGCACTGCAACAGTTTTCCATGGCTGCTTTACAGGCTTCACATTGGATAAACAGCAAATGGCAAGCGTCATTGACACAGTTGGTATGGGTATCGGCTGGGGCGCCACACTGATGGCAAACGGAAATGATATCCGGGGTGATGCGCTCACCTCTGCGCTCATCGAAGACGAAATTTTTACCAATAAACTTGTTTTCGAGACCTTTTTCTTTGCAGTCGTTGGCGTATTTGATGATACCGCCCTCAAGTTGGTGTACATTTTTAAAGCCGCGGTGCTTGAACCAAGCTGAGGCTTTTTCGCAGCGCACACCACCGGTGCAATACATCACAATATTTTTGTCTTCGTTGCCTTTGAGAACGGTTTGTTCAATGAAGGGCAAAGATTCCCTGAAGGTGTCTACGTCGGGTAATACGGCCCCTTTAAAATGACCCACTTCCCATTCGTAATGGTTCCGAAAATCAATTAAAAGCGTATTGGGGTCATCGGTGAGTTTGTTGAAGGCCTCGGCATCCAAATGAATACCTTTATTGGTGACATCAAATGTGGTGTCGTTGAGGCCGTCTGCCAAAATTTTAGAACGGACCTTAATTTTGAGTTTTAAAAACGGGAATTCCGCTTCGGCGTCGTCGACGGCAAAGTTGAGTCGAACACCATTCAGAAAATCTATTTGATAGAGTTCTTCACGAAAGCGCCCGAGATGAGCCGTTGGCACGGCAATTTGTGCGTTGATGCCCTCTTTGGCCACATAGGTTCTTCCAACAATATCCAGTGCAGACCAAGTTAAGAAAAGCTGATCTCTAAAAGCTTGTGGATCCGAAATGTGTGCGTATTGGTAGAATGAAATCGTGATGTATTGATGGCCAATGGCTTGAAGCTGTTTTTCAAGTGAGGCTCTGTCTAGGGTATTCCAAAGTTGCATTTTTGACGACATCAGACCGCAACATTATGTTCGCGCAAGGCATCGTTGAGCGAGGTTTTTAAATCTGTTGAAGCTTTGCGTTGGCCAATGATCAAGGCACACGGGACCTGGTAGTCTCCGGCAGCAAAAGTTTTGGTGTAAGATCCAGGTATTACTACTGACCTTTCAGGTACGTATCCATTCATTTCGATGGGTTCTGGACCTGTGACATCAATGATTTTTGTCGATTTTGTCAGCACCACATTTGCGCCTAGAACGGCTTGTTTTCCAACCCGAACACCCTCGACCACAATGCATCTTGAACCAATGAACGCACCGTCTTCGATAACAACAGGAGCAGCTTGCAGGGGTTCCAGAACGCCGCCTATTCCAACGCCACCGCTGAGGTGTACATCTTTACCAATCTGAGCGCAGCTGCCAACCGTAGCCCAGGTATCCACCATAGTGCCGCTGTCTACATAGGCGCCAATATTGATATAAGACGGCATCATGATCACACCCGGTGCTACATAAGCGCCGTAGCGCGCAATGGCATGTGGCACGACGCGTACACCAAGTTCTTTATAATTGCGCTTGAGCGCCATTTTGTCGTGGAATTCGAAAGGGCCAACTTCAATGGTTTCCATTTGGCGAATTGGAAAATAAAGCACTACCGCTTTTTTCACCCATTCGTTGACTTGCCAGGTGCCGTCGTCTAGCGGTTCGGCAACCCTTAATAGGCCTTTGTCAAGGTCTTCGATGACGTGTTCGATTGCTTGAATGGTTTGTGGATCAGAAAGTAGAGCTCTGTTTTCCCAGGCGGCTTCAATGGCTTGTCTCATGCGCTTGTTTTGGTATACGTATTAATAAAATAAGGCCTAAAGTAAAGAAGACGACCAAAGCCAAAATGGAGGTGCGAATGTCGAGCAAACCTTCGATTAATCCGAAGGTAAGGGTTCCGATAGCCAAACCAATTTTTTCGGCGAGGTCGTAAAAACTAAAGTAAGAGGTAAGGTCTTTGGTGTCGGGCAATAGTTTGGAATAAGTGGACCTAGACAACGATTGAATGCCACCCATGACCAAACCTACAACTGCAGCGGCAATGTAAAATTGCCACGGATACCAAACAAATTGATAGACATACAAACATAAAAATATCCAAATGACAATAGCCAGACCGAGTGCCTTAAAGTTGCCAATAAGTTTTGATGCCTTCGACATAAGGTAGGCACCTAGAATACCGATGAATTGAATTATCAGGATGGATAAGATGAGGTCGGTTTGTTTGATGCCAATCACCTCTTTATTGGCAAAAGCCACTGCCATGACCATAATGGTTTGAACGGCCATATTGAACATAAAGTAAGAACCCAAATATCCTTTTAACGTTTTATTTGCACTGATTTGTTTCCATACACCGTAAACTTCTTTGTAGCCTTTACTGATGATATTTTTGGTGTCGGTCTGAACTGCCACTGTTTTTGGCAATCTAGAAAATGAAAAAGTAGCAAAGCTGATCCACCACAAGCTCACTAAAGGAAAAGCCCATTTGATGGAAATCATTTTGGTGAATACGGTGAGAACAAGGACAATAATCAAAAGTGTGGAGCTTCCGAGGTAGCCCATGGAGAAACCGCGCGCCGACACTTTATCGTGGTCTTTGGGTTCTGCAATATCTGGCAAATAGGCGTTGTAATAAACCAAACTACCCCAAAAGCCAATAGAACCAAAGAAAAGCGGTACGATACTCCAGCCAATGACAAAAGGTGTTTGATCGGCTTGTTGATCGGCCTGAAAAAAATAGAGTAGTGCACTTGAAAATGCACCGAGATAACAAAAAAACTGCATAAATAATTTGCGTTTTCCGCCGGCGTCGGCAATACCTGAAAGCAATGGCGAAACCATGGCTACCACCAAGTAAGAAAGGCAAATGACATAAGCATAGAATTCGGTGTTGTGAAATTCAAGCCCTAAAAAAGAAACGGTATCGTAAATCGTATGCCCCGCCTCGTTTTTAACGCTTGTTTGCGTTTCGTATAAAATCGGGAAAATAGCCGAACTGATAATGAGTGGATATACTGAGTTGGCCCAGTCATAGAAGACCCAGCCTGTTATGGTGCGTTTGTTCCCTTTTTCCAACATAATTCAAATTTAGGGAAATATCTTTAGTGTAGAATATCGAGCTGATATTTCAGCAAGAGCCCTTCGAGTTGAGCCGTCTGAAATTTTGCCTTCTCGATCTGGTTATTTTGAGGGTCGAGTTGAAGGTTTTTAGCTTCTAGAAAATTGACTTCTCGTAAATCGGTCTGGTCAAAAATAACATCGTATAAATTTGATCCCAAAAACGAAATGTTTTTGGCCTTTGCTTCGGTAAAATCGGCGCCTTCTAGGTCGCAATATTCAAAGCTGCAGTTTTGTATATTCAATTGGTAAAACGAAACGTGTTTCATTTGACAATTTACGAACGCACAAGCAAAGCCAAAAGGGTTGGCATGCTCAAAATGCAAGCCGAGCAACTTACAGTTGTTAAAATGAACGCCCTGAAAGCTTGCCTCTACCAAGCTACAATTCGACAAGTTACATTCGTCAAAGGTACAATCGATGAATTTGCTTCCTTTGATCATTTGAGCTGTGAAGTCGAGTCTTGAAAACCGGCAAGCTTCGTAAGTAGATTTTTCTTGAAATTCTTCTAAAGAGCTAAGTTCGATATTGTAAAAATCTCGTCTCATTCGAGCCCTGCAAGGTATGGTTTTAAGTAAGTAAATGGCGCATTGAGCTCGCCGTCTAAAGTTGTTTGCGTCCCTCGGAAAATGACCTGATCTGGGTCAGGACCCAACAGAACGGGGAATACATGCTTGAGGAGTTCCGATCCGAAATCGATGGAGGCATCGAGCGGTAGCTCACAGGGCAAGTTGTCGACGGCCATTACGGCGATTGCATCGGAAGAGAGGTAGTCTTCTTCGAGACCTGTTTGTGGGTTGTAACCGTAAATCGAGTTCCCGATTTTGCTTGGGCGTATGGTACAGGCAATCGGCCCATCGATATCGCAAGAGACATCGGCAACCACCATAAGACGGTTGTTTGGATCTTGTAACATGGCTTGGGTCAAAATAAACGGAGATTTTGAAGACCAAAAATGACAAGGAATGTACATCTGGCTCACTTGCGTGAAAGCAGCAAAATTGCTTTGGTACAATTCTGGGTTGCTATAGAATTCTTTTTTATCAAAACCAGCGTCTGAGCTTCTACAGAAATAGTCCTGTGTATCGAGGTGCGTAAAAACCGGTTCATTAAAATGTTGCTGATGGTAGTCCCTAGGGCTCACTTCTTTAAGCGGTAATAGCTGAACGATTTCTCGGGCACCGTTTCCGACGCGTCCAAAACCAGTCAAAACAAGTTTGAAATCAGTGGGTAAAATGACTTTTTTCAATTCTTGCTCTACTTCTTTGCGGTTGGCACACAAATGAGCTGGTTTGAGTGTATAGGTTCCGGTCTTGAGTCCGTATGTTAGAAAAGCATTGTAGGCCCCGACAATGCCCGCATAACGGCCAAAACCAATAATGCGCTTGTGCTGCGCATCCTTGAGTACCTCGTAATCAATGAGTCTGATTTTCTTGGCGATAATTTCTTGTAAGAGGGCTCGGTTATAGGGCTGTTTTTTAAAGGTATGCGAAAAGAAGAGGTAGGTTTTACCGGCAATTAGTTGTTCCTTGGGAACTTCTTTTACACCGAGTAAGATAGCACAATGGCTCAGGTCTTCCTGAACATCTAGGCCCAGTGCACGGTAAGCATCGTCGTTAAAACAGCGAATAGGACTTGTTTGAATAGTGACTTTTACGTTTGGATACTGCTCCTCTAGGGCAAGACACTGTTCTGGGCTCATCGGGACGCGAAAGTCAGGTGGGGTTTTACCCTCGCGGATGATGCCGATGTTGATGATGGACATTTGAAAAATGAGCTGGTTTTATTGTAAGTAATGGTCGATGAACTCGCGCACGCAGGCATCGCCGCCTTTGCGTTGCAAAACAATATCAGAAATACTTTTGACGGACGGGGTAGCCGAAGCCGGGCAAACAGCCAAGCCTACGGCCTGCATGATTTCGATGTCGTTGCGGTCGTCTCCGATAAAAGCAACTTCTTGCAGACCAATACCGAGTTGTTCACACCATGTTTTAAGAACGCCAAGTTTGGGTTCTCGGCCGACATAAACATGTTCGATACCCAACAGAGCGGCACGGTCTTGAACCATATGTTGGGTAAAGCCCGAAGAAATGATGCCTAATTTTAATTTGTTGCTTTTGTTGAGTTCTAATAAGGCCAAGCCGTCGTGGGTGTGGTAGCGCTTCATTTGGTCGCCATTTTCAGTAACGAACATACCGCCGTCGGTCAAAACACCATCTACATCCAAAACGAGCATTTTGAGTTGTTTGATTTTTTTGTCGAGGCTTGCTTGCGCAAAAAGGGGCTTAAAAAGCAAGGCCTGTAAATCGATTTCGTATTCTTCGCAGATCGCCTCGAGGTCATAAATGGTCAGTTCGTGGACATTTTCGACATCCAAATCAGCCAAAAAATCATCGAATTCGATGCCGTTTTTTTTACAAAGTCCTTTGAGGTTGAGTTCGAGTATCATGTTTAAACAATTTGGTAGCCCACACTCTGTGCCACTTTTTGAAGATCGGTATGCAACGCGCGGAATTCGTCGTAGTTAAGTTGTTGTGAGGCGTCAGATTTAGCAACTTTCGGATTCGGATGTGCCTCGATGAGCAGGCCGTCAATGCCCATGGCAACGCAAGCGCGGGCCAACGAAGAGACGCCGTAAGCATAGCCCATGGCATGCGATGGATCGAGTACAATTGGCAAGTTGCAGTGTTCTTGTAACCAAGCCACGCCGCACAAATCTAAAGTAAAGCGCGTACCGGTTTCAAATGTACGGATGCCGCGCTCACAGAGCACCACGTTCGGGTTGCCTCCGGAAAGGACAAATTCGGCCGCCTGAACAAATTCTTGTAAGGTGGTTCCGAAGCCCCGCTTGATGAGTACTGGTTTGTTGATTTTGGCACAAGCCCGCAAAATACCTTGATCGTACATGGCTTTGGCGCCGATCTGAATGATGTCTGTGTGTTCGATGATTTCATCGATATGTGTGGCGTCGCGGGCTTCGGTAATCACGTTCAGGCCGTAGTCTTGGCGCATTTTAGCCAAAAGTTGTAAACCTTCAAGACCCATTCCCTGAAAAGAGTAGGGGCTGGTGCGCGGTTTGTAGGCACCACCTCTAAGTGTAGTAAGGCCCATGTCTACAAGTAATTCTGCTGCACTGCGCAGTTGTTCTTCAGATTCGACTGAACAAGGCCCACCAATTAAAATGGTGTTGTTGGTTTGACCACCAATCACGGTTTTTCCAAAAGCTACTTCGCGTTTTTTGTCTTGAAATTTTCTAGAGGCAAGTTGGATGTCGTTGGCAAAAACCCAATGGTTTTCGGTGAACGCTTCAAGTGCTGTAGGTACTTCTTTGAGGCTGCTACCCGTGATGAGGTAAGATTTATCCAGGTAGGTAATATGAAAAGCCTTTGCTTGCTCGGCAAGTGTTGCTGCTTGAGCGCGGGCGCTTTCTTTGAGTTCGATAATCATAATTCTGCTTTGATAAGGTTCGAGAATTGGACAATTCCTTTAAGTTTATGTGTTGTATCAACTACCGGGAGATATAACACCGCAAAGGGACTGTTTTTAATCAGTTGTAAAAGTTCAATAACCGTGGCCTCCTCGTTAATTTGAATCGGATTGGTATTGATGAGGTCTGAAACGTCAAGCATATTGAGATCTGTTCCATTGTTGAGTTTCTTGAGTAGCGCCTTGCGGATGTCAGCACTAGAAACCAAACCTTTGAAAAAGTATTGTTCATTTGTAGCTAAAGCGACACCCATTTGTCCGTCTTCTATAATTTGAAGTAAATTTTGCAACGAAACTTTTTCTAAAATGAATTTAGGGGTTTCATGAAAGGGCGTCATGAAATCTTTGATTTTGTACTCAGAACCGATACTGCGTTTGGTGAGGTTCATTAAGGCAGAACCAACGCTTGGTTGCTTGAATAAATAAGAACCTGAAACGGCCGTACTGACCCCCATTTGTCGTAAAATGAAAGAAACTTCAGGGTTCACACCGCCGTCTACGTGAATGGATTTATTCGGGTAGCGCTTTCTGAAATTGCGAATTTTTTCAAAGTTTTGGCGGTCAAATACGCCGCCAGATTGCCCTGGAACCGTAGCCATGATCAGTATAAAATCAAAGTCAGGGTAGGTTTCAAAAAGATCAATAGAAGTGGGGGTGATGACAGATATTCCTTTTTTGCCGATAATTTCTTTCGGGATTTGCAAAGGTTTGACCAAAGGCTCTGCTTGAAACGTAAGGTATTCAACAGGGTTATCTCGTAAAAACGGATAGAATTTTTCTGGGTCAGGCGTAATGATATGTAAATCGAGCGGTAAAGCGCAGATTTTTCTGATTTTTTGAATGTCTTCAAAAACAGCGATATCGTCGTTGCAATCGATGTGAAGGAGGTCAACTTGATGCGCCTCTAAATCAGCAATAACGGCTTCTAAGGGGCGAGCGGCGTCAGAGTAAATGGATGCTGATATTTTCATGGGAGGCAGCAAAAAAGATGGGGTAAGCTACTTTTATCGCACCGCTACAACCTCATACCTTTGCTACATTCCTGTCCTGGAGGATTCAGAGGGAGCTGGTCGTAAAAGACTTACCCCATGCAAAAATAAGTAATTCTTGCGATTTTATGCAATAACTGCACGGTTCAATAAAGAAATCATGGCCAAACTCACAATAAAGAGCTGAGTGGCAGTTTCTTCTGAAAGCGCAGAACCGTCTTCGTCTTCTTCTGAAACTTCCATTGCCATGAACTGTGCTAAATTGGGTTGGTCACAGAAAGACTCAATGATTTCTTCGTCTTCGGATTCAAAGTATTGGTCGAGCATATCAAAGAATGGTTCTTCGAGCGCATCGATATCGGCTTCAACAATGGTGCGTAATTCAATGCCATCTTGTTTGAATGCCTCCAAGATCAAGCAGAAATAATAAATCAAAAGGCCTTCGAGGTCTTCGTTCTTGTATTCTTCAGGTGCCGTCATGACATAACCCAAAAGGGCTTCTTGCGCATCGGCATAGGTTTCTGTGATGTTTTCGAGTTGTTCGTCGGTAAGGTTGTCGATGACCTCAATAGCCTTCTCAATGGCGGCTAGGGAAACTTGTTTCATAAAATAATTTTGACAAAGGTAGTGCTATTCTTTGGCTTTTTTATTGTGTAACATCTGCTACACAGCAAAATGTAACGTTGTTTTAACTTTGTACTCGAAATGAAAAAGGTATTCCGCTCTGAAACAATTTTTACTGGTATCGGTTATTCCGTTGGTGCATTAATGGGTTATATTTATTATTTAACTTATCCCTGTACTGATGGCTGTGCACTCACAAGTTCACCGATAGGAACAGCTTTAATTGGTTTACTAATAGGCGGTTTGGTTTTTCAATCAATTTTTGAAATTATCAACCCAAAAAATAAAAAAGATGTCAAAAACAATCATTGATGTGCGCACACGCGCTGAGTTTGCAGGAGGCCATGTAGCCGGTTCAATCAATATTCCATTGCAAGAAATAACAGGTCACATCGACGAGATCAAAGCCATGGCGCAACCTATTATTTTTTGCTGTGCTTCTGGCAATCGATCCGGACAGGCAACGCATTACTTTCAATCTATAGGTGTAGATTGTGAAAACGGTGGTTCTTGGTTAGAAGTAAATTACCTTGTTAATCAGCAGTAAGCCATGTCTTTGTTAAAGAAATTATTCGGTGGCACAAGTATAAATTACGCTGAGCTCGTTAAGCAAGGTGCCTTGATCATCGATGTGCGCACGCCTGCAGAATTCAATGGCGGTCATATCAAAGGTGCGGTTAATATGCCCTTACAATCGTTGCAAGCCAACATGTCCAAAGTCCCAAAAAACAAAACAATCATTACTTGTTGTGCATCCGGAATGCGCAGCGGATCAGCTAAAAGTATACTCAAAGCAGCAGGTTACACCGTGCATAACGGTGGCGGCTGGATGAGCCTCAAGTCCAAGATCTAATAGTATATGCGAACAATAAAAAAGGCGACCAACTGGTCGCCTTTTTTATTGGGGTTTGTTTTATTTATTGTTTTCCAATATATATAACAACACCTTTTCCATCAAATGTGCGCGGTCTTTGCCCATTACGTTGTGTGGGTGCATGGGGTATACAAAGTAATCTGCCTGCACACCATTGTCGATAAAAGACTTCAATAAGGCCTCGTTGTGTTGCATCACCACGACGTCATCGACAGTTCCGTGGATCAACAATAGCTTGCCTTTGAGGTTTTTGGTATGATTCAAAAGTGAATTGGCAGCGTAGCCCTCCGGGTTTTGTTCAGGGCGGTCCATGTAGCGCTCGCCATACATGATTTCATAGAATTTCCAGTCGGTAACTGGCCCACCAGCAACCCCAACATTAAAGACACCTGCTTGGCGCAGCATCAAAGAAGTGGTCATGAAGCCGCCAAAAGACCAGCCATGGACCGCCAAGCGCTGGCCATCGACGTAAGGCAAAGACTTGAGGTATTCAACGCCGGTGAGTTGGTCTTCCATTTCAACGGTTCCGAGCTGTCTGTGGATTTGGCTCTCAAAAGCAAAGCCGCGTTCGCCAGAGCCGCGGTTATCGAGCGTAAATACAACATAGCCCTGATTGGCCAGCCAGTGCATCCAGAGATTGGCGCCCGCCAACCAGCTGTTGGTGACCATTTGGGCATGTGGCCCGCCGTAAACGTATACTAAAACAGGATATTTTTTAGCCGGGTCAAAATCTGCTGGCTTGATCATACGGTAGTAAAGTGCCGAACCGTCTTTTCCTTTGATGTTGCCAATTTCGGTGGTTCCGATGTTGTATTCGGCTAATTTGTCCGGAGCATCTTGAAGTAGTTTGGCCATTTTCCCGTTTAAGGTCATGACGTATTCTTTATTAGCAACCTCTAAACTGCTGTAACCATCGTAGTAATAAGCGCCTTTTGGTGCCAAAGCAAAGCGGTGTGTGCCTTCTACGCTTGTCAATAAACGGTTGTTGCCTTGGAGGTCACATTCGTAAATGAGTGTGTTGCATGGGTTTGTTCCGGTTGCACTGTAATAGATTTTGCTACCGTCTTCGCTCGCTTCTAAAATATCTTTAACGACAAATTTATTGGCTGTAATGGCCTTCACATTTTCACCTTTGATATCGACAAAGTAAAGGTTGTTAAAGCCATTCTTTTCTGAAATCCAGACGAAATTGTCTGAAGTTTTTGAAGGGAAGAATGCCGGATGCTCAGGCTCTACCCATTTGTCATTTTGCTCTTCCCAAAGGGTGCGAATGAGCTTTCCTTTGAGGTCGTAAAGGTAAAGCCACATGTGGTTTTGATCGCGGTTTACTTCTGCCACTAATAGGTATTTTTCACTTGGGGTGAATGCGACATTTGTGAGGTAAGAATCTGCGCCCGAACGCGGCGTAATGAACACCGTTTTCTTGGTTTTACAGTTGTAAATGCCCACACGCGGTTTTTCTGAAGCCTGCCCAGCCATTGGGTATTTGATAAATTTAACCGCACCTGGGGTTTGGTTGATATCGAGCAGGGGGTAATCGTGCACCGCGCTCTCGTCTTTTTGATAGAAAGCCAACAAAGCACCAGAGTTGGACCAAAAAATCCCTTCCGTAATGCCAAACTCACTGCGTGCATAGGTTTGCCCTGAAACAATGTTTTTGTCTTTGTTTTTGGTTACGGCTCGACCATCGACGTATAAATTGTTTTCAATTGTATAGGCGAGTTGCTTGCTAAGGCTATGGAAATGAACATTTTCTGCGCCTTCAGCAACTTTATGCACACTTCCGGTTTTCGAAACTACATTATAAAGTGCATACACACTCCCGCCATCCGAAACTTCGATTACATCTTTGCTGACCCATTTGGCAAATCCGAGATGCGCAAAGGAAGTGCCCAACTTTTCATTGATTTCTTTGACACTTGTAAGTTCGATGGCTTTCTCAGCTGCCACAGAACTTTGTTGCAGACTTTGCCAATCTGAACTGCAAACCGTGTACTGGTCTGTGTCTGGAATCCATTGAAAATTATTGAGTCGAACAGGCGAGAGCGCTCTTTGTTTCAGTACAGACTCTTTCAGGTCAAAGTTTTTCTTTTGTCCAAAACTTACAAAGGTTAGTCCGATAAACAGTAATTGAAAAAATTGTCTCATGAGCGTTGGATAAATTGATTAAAAAATAATTCGAGTGGTCTTCCGACCTCATAACAGTTCAAAAGTAATTGATCTAGCGCAGGATCTAAAACGCGCTCGGCTTCAAAAGTGCTGTAAAAATAAAACTGTTTGTTGAAAAGGAGGGGCTCTATTGCCGCTACTTCTTGAAAATCTTTATCGATTTTTTTGTTTTTCTCCCCGTGAATTTCACCAAACAAGTCCTTGAATGCCTTATCTCGATATAATTTTTGAAACGCAGAAAGGTTATCAGCAATTCCTTCACGAAGTGCATACAAATCGTCTTTTTCGATTTCATAAACGCCGCCGTAAGCCCGCACGTGCGCAGGGTTGAGCTCAAAGTAAATGCCATGAATAGAGCTGCTCTTTTTGCCGTTTGGTGAAATCACCGCTGAGCACATTGTTTTGTAAGGGGTTTTATCTTTGGAGAAACGGATGTCGCGGTTGATCCTAAAAATGCAGTCACTGGCTTTCAAATCCCTGAAAACCGGTTCTTTCTTAGCCAATTCATCAATCAAATGTTGGGTAAAAGCTTTAAATGGCTCTTTGACACTGTTTTCATAGCGCTTGCGGTTGGCATCAAACCACTCTTTGTGATTGTTCGCGGCCAGTTCCTTGAAAAAATCGAGGTAATCTGCGGTAAAAAAAGACATGGGGGTAAAGGTAAGAAAAAAGCCCCGTTTGGGGCTTTCACTTTTAATTCTTTACGATTTGTATTGGCTTTTGACTTCCAATCTGAAGCCAATAGGCCCCTCTTGCAATTTCGCCAGTTTGGATCGCTTGAATGTGTGTATGAATTTCTCCTTTCTTTAAAATTCTGCCATTCAAATCGAATAGTTCATATGTCATCCCTATCATTTCTTGGGGCACCTCTATTGTGAATTCACCATTGTTTGGGTTCGGATAAACAAGTACTACATTCGGATTCATTTCATTCAATCCAATGGTCGAAACTTCCGCACAGTCTGAGGTGTCTGAACCGCAGCTGTTGCTTACTATGACAGCATAATATGCATTCGCAGTTGGATTGAATACTGGGTTTGTTGCCCCTGGAACCGGAGTGAGGTCAGAGCATAAAATCCATTGATAAGCAACGCTATCTTGTTGAGCGGTCACGAGCGATGTGTCATCTACAACACTCACAATTGGAGTAATTGGCGATTCAGTAATTGTTAAATCGATTGTTATTGTTGAATCGCAGCCAAAAGCGTTAGGCAAAATCTGAGAGTATATTCCGCTTTGCGAATAGGTTTGGCCATTAAGTTGATAGCTGTCACAGGCATTGATTATGTTCGAACTACCTGTAGGTGCGTTGATTGCAATTAGAAAGTTCTGAGTTGTTCCATAGCATGAAATATAATCGAAATAAACCGGGGTGACTGCTATATTAGCTGTTGTGGTGGTATTATTGACCAGCGTAGGTGTGAAACCTGGAATGTCTCCTGTACCATTGGGTCCTAATCCGATTCCCGTATTTGAATTTGTCCATTCATAACTTGTTCCAGTTCCCGTAAATGGAATTTGTCCAATACTTGATCCGGCACAAATTGTAATATTTGACATCTGATTGACTACTGGAATCGGATTTATATGAAATTCAAACGAAAAAGCGGCACCACTGCATGTTACGCCACCATTTGTATAAGTGGGTGTAGCGACAATTTGCCCAGTAGCAGTGGATATACTCGTATTTTGTGCAGTAAAACTTGGCAAGGTGCCTGTTCCAGTTGATGCAAGGCCAATAGAGGAATTAGTATTCGTCCAAGATACATTGGTAAAGGTTCCTTGAAGTGCAACCGGCGTTGTCGTTTGACCATGACAATAATTCCAATCAAATTGATAAACAGATGGTGTCGGGTTGACTGAAATAGTGAAGGATTGCGGAGTACCATTACATCCATTGAGAACTGGTGTAACCGTGATGACTGAACTTACCACTTGCGTATTCGAATTCGAACTGGTCATGAAAAATATGGAGCCAGTTCCGTTGGTAAATGACAAGCCAGTGTTCGGATTTGAATTTGTCCAATTATAAGTTGCACCAGCGGTACCGTAAAATGCGATCAGCGAACTCCAAGTATTATTGCAAAAAGTATAGTTTGAAATGGGGTTTACAGTTGGGGTGGGGTCTACAGTAATTAACGCAGTACCTGACGAATTTTGGCCATTTTCCGTTACAGTACATGTATATAACGTAGTTGACGACGGAGAAACCGTTATGGATGGAGTTGTGAAGGCTCCTGGCATCCATAGATATGTCGCATTAATGGCATTCGTTGTTGCTGTCAAAGTTACATTACTACCTGAACAGATAGTAGGATTGCTAGAAGAGATGGAAATTGATGGTGGTAAGGTATTCGTATACAACGCCGTAATCTCACTTTGCGTTAGCGCGCGATTCCAGATTCCGATGTCGTCGAGGGAGCCAAATAAATAATTTGGGTCGGTTTGCTGACAATTACCACATGTAGTTCCGTAAAACTTGCCAATACGAATTGGGGTTAAATTAGAAAAGTTTGTGTTGTTTACCGGAGATCCTGGGGAAGAGATACAATTTTGAGTTAACAACACCCCATTTTTGTATATCTTTTGGTCTACGACATTGCTTCCTGCTAATGGATCATTTACGACAGTATAATAATCCCATGAATTGTTGTGGATTACGGTTTTAGCTAGTGCTGCGCCATACGTGTCAAAGGTAATACTTTGATTACAAGCATTTACCCAAGCACTCCCATTAACAGTAATATTTAAACTTTGACCCATGGAGTTAATGTTATTTCCTCCGTAACCAAAAATATAACCCACCCCACCTGATGGACTAGCATTAACGGACATATTGGTTTTTAACCAGAACGAGACTGTGACTCCAGAATTACCGCTTGGTCCAGCATTTAGCATTTGAATGAAATTCGATACCCCATCAAAACTATATGCACTATTTGCATTTCCAAAGCGATCCGCTGTCAACGTTGAACCATTGACCGTGCCATTATTCCCATTCCCGCTCAAATCATTCGCATTGCCATTAAATGGCCACCAGCCGACGAGGCCTGTGGTTGGAACGTAGGAGGGTACTTGTGCGTAAAATTTCGCGCTGAATATGGTGAGGGCGAGAAGAGTAAGTTTGACTTTTTTCATCTTTTGTATTTTTTTTATCTTATCAAATTCACATGACCATGGAATTCAACAATTTCTTGCGTTTGTAGGGTTTCGAGTTTGAGTTTCCATGTGTAAGTGCCTATTGGACAATCCAGCGCTGTTGGGCCATAAGTGCCGTCCCAACCGTAAGCAGGATCGTGGCTTTCGAAGACGAGTTCGCCCCAGCGGTTATAGATATAGAAGTCCATGTAGGTACGCTTCATGCCTTGTGACAACACAGGGTAGAAGGTTTGGTTCTTTTCGGCGTCGTGTGGCGTGAAGGTATTTGGCACGTAGAAAATCAATTCTTCGAACACGTGAATATCAATTGAAGCGGTGTCAAAACAACCTACCTCGTTAAATGCGGTCATTAAGACATAGTAGTCTGCTCCTTCCATTGGATAGGTGTAGGTCGGGTTGTCGTCATAACTGATGCCGCCGTCGCCCATTTGCCAGATGTATGAAATGGCATGCTGAGAGGAGTTAGAGAACTGAACTGTAGGGTTGAGCGCATTGACGCTTGTTGGCGAAGCACCGATAAAAGCAATTGGATTTTCGTACACGCAAACGTAGTCATCGTAACTTTCTTGTGCCACGCACCCTTCAGGGCTCGTAACTGTTAGTGTGACGTCATAGCAACCGGCTTGTCCATAGTAGTTTGTAACATTTCCGACTTGTGCAAGGGTTTGCCCGTCTCCAAAGTCCCAAACCATTTCACTGCTTGCTTGATAATTGGCAAAGAAGGTTGCGTTTAAGTTGCCACAGCCAATTGTGTCCATGGTGTAGAAACTAGCATCCGGCATTTTATTAACGATGATAGTAAGTGAGTCTGCCGCCGAACAGTTATTGAGTGGGTTGGTGCCTACCAACATTACTTCATATACACCAGAGTTGTTGTAAATGTGTATCGGTGCAAATTCCTCAGAGGTACCTCCGTCTCCAAAGCTCCAGTCAAAATCAAAGTTTGGAGATGATAAATTGACAAACTGAATGGTGTCTTCAGAACATAAAGGTGTTGTAAGAATACTAAAGTCAATATCTGGTTGGTCATGTACTATGACCAATATAGAGTCTAGCGGAGCCGTACACCCATTGGAGGTTGCCAAAACTTCATATACCAAGGTATCGTCTTGCCCCGTATTGTTGATTAAGAAATCATTGATATACGTGCCGGAAATGTTTGCATAGGTTTCCCCAATGATTGGAATGTTAAATACGCCATTCCAAACGATGCTTGCCGGAATATTTGTAATCAAATTGATATTCGTGTATTCGCCAGAACAGATCGTTGTATCGTCATTCAACAATAAAGGCAATGGCAATACGTTCACCGTAATCGGCAAATCATATGCCTGGCAACCAGAGTTCAAGGCCGTAACGTCCACGGCGTAGAAGACTTGCTCTGTGAATGCAGAGTTATTGACCAAGAGGTCATTGATAAGGCTGTTGTTTTGAGGCGTTGTGGATTCACCTTGAACCACACCATTATTGGTTGCCGACCAAGTAAAGTTGGCATTAACTGTCGCTGCTAAATTGAGGTCGAGCTGCTCATTGCTACAGAGGTTAATATTGGTAGCGTTCGTGAGTTGAATGGCAGGATAAACAAGAACAGTAATGAGTTCTGGAATACCGCTACAGCCTTGAGGTGACGATACCATATCTACGTAATATTGAACATATTGATTAAATGGCGTATTGTTAACTAAAATATCACTGATATAGTTACCGGCAGTTGCGGTGGTGGTTTCGCCACTTACATTCGGATTATTAATAGCATACCAAATGATAGAAGAAGGGTAATTGGTTTGTAATAAAATATTGGTCAATTCGCCACTACATATGGTATCTTGAAGTGGGGTGATGGCTTGATTCAAAGAAATATCTGGAACAACTTCTACGGTAAAATCTAAATCTGCTCCAACGCAACCACCAATTACAGAAGTAGGTGTAATTGTGTAGTCGACATATTGTAAGGTAGAAGTTGTATTCACCAAACTATTGTAGATGAAATTCGAATTTATCGGTCCTACAGATTCCCCGTTCACATTCGGGTTGTTTTGCGCACCCCAACTAAAAGTGGAAGGGATACTCGAGTTGATCGCGACACTCACTATGCCATTACTACAAATGGTAAGGTCATTGATGTTGCTAATTACAGGTTCAGGGAGTACCACAATCTGCCCCAAAGGCCCTTGGGTCTGGCAAGCATTGAGCGGCGTCGTTACAGTTCCTTGGAAAAGTACTTGCTGAGGTCCTGTGCTTGTGTTGGTAAGCGTCATACTAGGCAAGGTATTGTTCCCTGTGAGATTGTTGATGCCACCAACCGAAAGCGGAGGATTAATGATTTGCCAAGAAATACTTGCACCCGTGGTTGGAGAGCTCATTTGAACAGGATCACTTTGCTCTCCCGAACATAAATCTTGATTAGGGATGTCATAACTAATACTCGGAATTGGCTCAACAGTAATGGTGAGTTGGTCTTGCGCTCCTGCACAAATAAATCCATTGTTGATATATTGCGGCGTTACGGTAATGGTAGAGACCAAGGTCTGAGGCCCAGCGTTGGTCACGTTAAACGCTGGAATATTGCCATTCCCGCTCAAAGCCAAGCCAATTGCTGGATTATTATTCGCCCATGTATAATTTGTTGCTGTTCCAGTAAAATTTATTGGGTAAATGGAAGATCCCGAACACCATAATTGGTCAATTGAAGGATCTACAACCGGAACTGGATTCACAATAATGGACAATGGTAAGGACTGCGCATCACAACCCGTAACTGTCGAGGTTGCACTAATTGTATAATTTACAATTTGGTGGGTATTTACACCAGATGCAAGGCTCAAGTTATCATTGAGTGTATTCGAATTTTGAGTAGTCGTAGATTCGCCATTTACCGAGCCATTTTGCGTTGCATACCAGCTAAAGTTGGCATTTTCTGTGGCCGTAAGGTTCAAGCTGAAAGGCGCGCCGCTACACATCTGTGTTGGTGAAGCGTTCGTTATTGAAATTTCAGGATGCACCTCAACTGTAATCAACTGTGGCAAGCCATAACAATTGTAAGGGCTAGAAACTACCTGAACGTTATAACTGACAAGTTGATCATAGGCTGTTGTGTTGCTTAAGATGTCGTTGATATAGAATCCGGTTTGCGAATTGACCGTTTCACCTTGTACGTTTGAATTACTTACCGCTGAGTAGGTAAAGGTTCCGGGAAGATTTGATTGTAAGGTGATATCAGTTGGCTCACCGCTACAAATTTCGTAGTTCGCCAAGCTGGTAATTTGAATATTAGGTACCACTTCAGCAACGAAAGTTTCTGGTTGCCCCACACAACCTGCCGGGAAGGAAGTTGGTGTCACTGTATAAGTAACGTTTTGCAGGGTAGACGAATTGTTTTGTAAGGTATTGTAGATGAGGTTTGAATTGACTGCACTTGTTGGTTGCCCGACAACATTTGTATTGGTACTTGCCGTCCAGCTGAATGTCGATGGAAGACTGGCAATTAAACTGTAATTGATGAGGGAATTACTACAAATGGTGAGGTCGTTTAATGGTTGCATCACTGGAGCAGGATCAACGGTTATTGTGCCGAGCGGTCCATAGCCGGTACAGCCAACAAGTGGCGTTGTGGCCATTCCTTGGAAATTGAATTGTGAACTTGTCGAACCTGAATTGACAAGTGTCATGCTCGGAAGGTTACCCGTTCCGTTCATGTTTGGTATACCCGTGATCGCAGGCGACGGATTGAGGATCGTCCAACCGAAGCTCACACCTGGCGTTGTCGAACTTAAGTTCACGGCTGCACTGTTTGTACCCGTACAGATGGCTTGTCCAATTTGACTGTATTGTACCGCTGGAATAGGGTCAACGCTAAATGTAAAGTTTTGAGGTGAGCCTAAACAGGTTGCCCCTGCGTTTGTATACTGCGGTGTCACTTGAATTTGAGCAACGGCTGTATTCACGCCATAATTAAGGGCAGTAAAGGCAGGAATATTTCCGTTGCCAAATGATGGCAAGCCGATACTCGTGTTGTTGTTCAGCCAAGAATATGAACTTGCATTACCAGCAAAGACAACAGGTTGAGACTGGCTTTGGCTACACAATAATTGAGAAGATACGGTATTTACCGTAGGTGTAGGGTTCACAGTAATGGTAAAGATTTCAGGTGTACCTTGACAAGTTTGTGTGCCTTGCGCCGTTTGTGGCGTTACAGTGATGGTGGCCAAAAGCGGGTTACTACTCGTATTTGTATTGGTGAATACAGGTAAATTACCCGTGCCACTTGATGCCAAACCAATTGACGGATTCGAATTATTCCAGTTGAAACTTGTAGCAGTTCCAGAGAAAGCCAAAACACCTGATAAGTCACCATTACATGCAACCACATCTTGCACCGTATTGATGTATGGGCTCGGCAAGACAGTAATTGTCGTAGCAACAGGTGTTCCAAAGCAAGTGGTGCTATTGTAAGAATAAGATGGGGTGATAACAATATTTTCCACGTTGTTTGTCGCGCCTGCAATGGCATTGAAACCAGCGATGTCGCCTGACCCAGCTGCTGCTAAACCAACTGTGGTGTTGTTGTTTATCCATGCGTAGTTGGTAGCATTGCCCACAAAATCGATAGGAGCCGTTGCAGAGCCGTTACACAACACCTGCGGATTCACAGGGCTTAAAGTTGGGACTGGCAAGACATCAATGGTAAATAATTCCGGCGCTCCTTCACAAGTAAGACCTGCATTGGTGAATTGCGGCACCACACTGACGTTCGACGAAAGTACAGAAGGCAGGGTATTTTGCGTTACAAACGAGCTGATATTACCCAAACCAGTCGCACTCAGGCCAATTGCTGTGTTACTGTTGTTCCATTCAAAACTAGTAGCATTTCCAGCAAAAAGCATAGCTGGAGAGTTGGATTGCGCACAAAGTACTTGATCTGGAACAGGAGAAATCGTCGGGGTCGGATTCACCGTTATGGAGAAGTCTTCTGCAGGCGCCATACAAGTGAGACCAGCAAAGAAATTAACAGGGGTAACTGTAATGACAGTGCTAATGGGGTTCTGGGTTGGATTGTTGACATTAAAAGAGGCAATGGAGCCAGTTCCGATTGCCGCAGTGCCAATACTTGGGTTGCTGCTGCTCCAATTGAGTTCATTAGCGTTCCCTAGTATTTGAATAAGGTTAGTTGCATCTCCATTACAATAAACTAAATCTTGAAGAGGTAAGACACTTGGGGTAGGAACTACGGTAATTTGAACATTTTGTGAAGGCCCAGGACAAGATACCGTACCTAATGTGTACATAGGAGTAACTGCTATGGTCGCCGTTGTATTTGAACCTGTAGCGCTTGTTAAAAACGCAGGAATATTCCCAACGCCGCTTGCTGCCAAACCAATGGAGGTTTGGTTGTTGGTCCAGGTATAACTTGTCGCTGTCCCACTCATGTTAACAGTGGCGGTTAAGTCGCCGCTGCAAACCGTTTGAACGGCAGGTGTTACAACAACATTTGGATTCGGAAGAATCGTAATAGTGAAGGTTTCGATGTCACCAGGACATGTTGTTACCGCGTTAAATGAGGGTGTTACACTCAAGTGAGCCACAATAGGTTGCGTCCCGTTATTGGTAGCAAGGAAGGCCGGTAGAGTTCCCGATCCGGAGGAAGCGATGCCCAATGCTGGAAGGTCGTTGGTCCAGTTGTTGATCAGTGCGGAGCCATAAAACTGAACGCCATTAACGCCTGTTCCGTGGCACAACACTAAATCTTGTGGATCTTGTACATCTTGATATGGATTGACCATAATTTGGAACGTAACTGGTAGTCCTGCACATGAAGTATTCAGGATTGTCAGTTGTGGTGTAACACTAATATTCCCAATAATGCCAAAATTGTTCATATTGGTAACCTCGAAAGGCATTATATTTCCTGAACCTGAGGCTGATAAACCAATTCCTGGGTTGTCATTCGACCAAATATAGGTTGTCCCGGTAATGGGACCGCTGAATACAACCATGTCTGCGGTGTCGGCATTACAATAGAGGTAAGATCCCACTGAGTCAACAACAGGAACTGGCATGACAATTACCTCTGCTAAATTCGACGTTTGCACATTACAGCCATTGCCCGAAAGCGTTAGCGTAACATTAAAGTTATAAGTACCTGCAAGGTTAAAGCTTGGTGGTAAATAAGTTGCGCTTGTGGCATTTTGAATTGCTGTTGCTGTGCTTCCATTGATAATATTCCATTGATAGCTTGGAGTTCCAAAACCACCTGTATACGAGATGTTCAATGGCGCGCTAAGTGTTGTTCCGAAACAAACAGCTTGATTAGCGATAGGTTGAACCGAGATGATCGGGTCAGGATGAATCGTTACGCCGCCTGGGTTGGAGCTGATTGTCGTACAGCTTATCGCTGGGAAGCTAATGACGCAATAGTAATAAACTGTTCCAGCAGTTGTATTCTGTGGTAAGTATGATGCTGAGTTCGCTCCTGGAATAGGCGTACCTCCTGTATTGGCATTTGTCGAGTTGCTGTACCATTGATAGCTAGGCGTGGTGCTTGCGCCTGTATAACTAACAGTCAAGTTATTGAGTGTTCCTCCCACACAAGCCGTTTGCATTGTCATTGGTTGCGTTGAAATTGCCGGAGCTGGCGAGGTAATGATCAAGGCAGTTGCAGATGCAACAGAACAACCTGTGTTGGCTGCACCTTGGCTAACTAAACAATAGTAGTAAACAGAACCATTGGTTGTTACCGGAGGTGTATATGTTGCCGATGTAGCGCCATTTATAATGGTTCCGCTTGTGTTGGAATTCACAGCAGAGCTGTACCATTGATAAGTATATGCAGCGCTTAAGCCTCCGTTAGCAGTTACACTGAGCGGCTGAACAGGTGAGTAGCCATTACAATACGTAGCTGAAACAGGGGCAGACACAGTAGGGTCTGGTAAGACAATTACTTGGGCATTATTGGATTGTACCATTCCGCAACCACTGCCACTTAATGATACTTGTACCGCAAAGTTATAGGTGCCTGGTGTGCTGAATGCTGGGGGAAGGTAGGTGGATGCAGTTGCACCTCCAATCAGGGTGTTGGTTCCACCATTGACACTATACCATTGATAAGCAAGCGTTCCTGTCCCTCCTGTGTATGTTACACTGAAGGCATTCGGGATCGAACCGCCACCACAAATGGATTGAGTGTTCAATGGTTGGGTTGTTATCGAAGGATCTGCTACAACCGTAATTTGAGATATGTTTGATGAGATTGACGAACAACCGCTAGAAGCAAAGGTAATGACGCAATAATAATACAGCGTTCCGACCGTTGTCGTTAGCGGCATATACGAAGCACTTGCCGCTCCTGGGATTGCAACTCCGCCAATATAAGAATTGATGCTATTACTGTACCATTGATAAGAAGGTGAACCGCTACCACTCGCGTAGCTAACAGCTAAAGAGGATACAGCACCGTCTAAACAAACTGTTTGCGTTGGAATAGGTTGACTATTAATAGTCGGGGCAAAAGTTACAGCTATTGTAGCAGTATTTGAATTTACACTACAGCCATTACCTTGCGTGACAACACAATAGTAATAGTTGGTTGAAACAGTTGATGTAGCTGGTATATAACTTGCAGCATTAGCACCCGAAATCAGGGTGCCTGACGTATTGTTATTGACGCTATTCGAATACCATTGGTAGGAATATGGCGCAGTGGTTCCGCCATTTGCAGTAACAGACAAAGGCACAGCAGTGCTTGAATTCAAGCAATAAGAGGCCGATGCAGGGCTTGAAACCGTAGGGTCTGCGAGTACATTTACTTGAACAGTATTTGATTGCGCGATGCCACAACCGCTTCCGCTTAATGAAATTTGAGCCATATAACTAAATGTACCTACACTATTGAATACACTTGGTAAGTAATTCACTGAGTTTGCCCCTGGAATTAAGGTATTCGTGCCTCCAGAAACGCTATACCATTGGATAGTTGCATTTCCTGTACCGTTTGTGTATGCAACGCTCAACGGTGCCGGAATTGAACCGCCAACACATATAGATTGACTCGCAAAAGGTTGTGTACTGATCGTTGGTCCACTTGTTATAGTGATTGCTGCCAAATTTGATGAAATTGTTGAACAAGTAGCAGCATTGGCAAATGTCAAGGTACAATAATAGTAGGTAGTTCCGACAGTATTCGCAGCAGGCAAGGCATAGGTTGCGCTATTTGCACCTGTAATTGCTATTCCATTTGCCGTGCTATTAGTTGGCGAACTAAACCATTGATAGGTAGGTGTACCATTTCCACCTGAATATGCAACACTAAGATTGCTTAGACTTCCTCCTAAACAAACGGTTTGGCTTTGTGGTTGAGAAGTGACATTCGGTATTGGAATGACATTAATTGTATAAGATTGTGAGGTTCCGGTACAAACTTTTGTGCCAGAAACATAGCTCGGACTAATATTTATCGTGGCCAAAACTGGGTTATTACCTGTGTTTGTGGCTGTAAACGCAGGTATGGTTGCTGTAGAGCCAGTATTTGTGAGGCCTATGCTTGTTGCGTTGTTGGTCCAAGTGTAATTAGTTGCAACACCATAAAGGTTTACTGCATTTACTGCATTTCCGTGACATACAACAAGATTAGGTGGGGCAACAACTGACGGCGTCGGAAGCACTTCAATGTTAAATGTCGTACTACCACCATTACACCCGTTTCCGCTTCCACCAGTAAATTGTGAGGTGACTGTTATTGTCGCGTTAAGAGGTGTTGTACCTGTATTCATTGCAACAAATGGTTGAATAGACGTATTTCCATTACTTGCAATACCAATGTTGGTATTATTGCTGCTCCAAGCATAAGTGGAGCCGCTGCCAGAAAAGTTAATTGGAATACTGGTTTCACCATTACATAATTTAACATTTGGAATACTGTTAATTGTAGTACCTGGGTTTATGGAAATGGTAAATGTTGTTGATGGTCCTTGACAAGATTGACCATTAAAAGAAAGGTTTGGAGTTACTGTTACCAATGAACTGGCAACAGAGGTAGTACTTACATTTGCAGTAGTAAAAACAGGTATATTTCCCGAGCCAGCTGCTTGTAAGCCAATTGCTGGATTGGCATTCGTCCAAGTATAGGTTGCCCCGGTAACGGTTCCACTTATTGGAATTGCAGTGGATTGAATGCCACTACAAAAATCGATATTGTTGAGTGGTGTTACTTGTGGGTTTGGTGCTACTTGGATGGTAAAACTAGAGGGGGTGCCCGGACATTGCACGCTGTTATTCGTGTAAACCGGGCTGATTGTCACAAGACCTGATATGGCTGTCGTAAATGGATTGTTTGTATTAAAGCTGATATTACCACTTCCTGCGCCTGACAGACCAATTACTGTATTTGAATTGGTCCAGTTGTAAGTTACACCAGATGATATCGTTGAGCTCAGAGGTATGGTAGCAGCAGCACCATAACAGAACGATGGATTGTTTGTAGTAGTCATCACCGGAATAGGATTAACCGTAATTGTAGCTGTTACTGGTGAGCCAACACAAGTTTGGTTGTTGGTTACTAATGAAGGTGAAACACTGATTAAGCCTTGCGCGGGTTGGGTACCTGTGTTCACACCTGCAAAGGCACCAATTGAATTTCCGGATCCACTTGATAACAAGCCAATTGTCGCATTGGAGTTGGTCCAGGCGTATTGTGTGCCTGTGAGGTTCGAAGTAAAATTGATGGCATTTGTTGATGTGCCACTACAAACGGTTTGGTTAGAGATAGCTGACATTACCGGAGTAGGTAATACGACAATATTGAACGTTTGCGGAGGCCCCCAACAAGTGCTGCCTGCATTTGTAAAACTAGGTGTTACAGTGATTGTTGCACTGATTGGCGAACTTGTGGTATTAGTGGCGTTAAAAGACAAAGCACCCGTTCCCGAAGCTGCTAAGCCAATAGCCGTATTATTGTTGGTCCAGTTGTACACGGTACCAACTATGTTAGGTGTCGAGGTAAACTGTACACTTGCACTACTCTGCGCACAAACCTGCTGATCTATGATTGGATTGACATTCGGCGTTGGATTGATATTGATGCCAAATTGCGCTGCTGTACCTGTACAGGTGATGTTGTTATAGGTATAACTCGGAACAACACTTACTGTTGATACATTTGGCGCATTCGTGTTATTTAATCCTGTAAACGAAGGAATGGTACCCGTACTGCCACTTCCTAAACCCGTTGAGGTATTGTTATTGGACCAAGTATAAAGTGTTCCGGGAATATTTCCTGACGGAGTTACTGCAGTTGTAGTGCTACCTACACACAAGCCTTGATTGGCAATTGCATTAACCGTTGGCATTGGGTTGACGGTTATCACGAATTGATCAGCTGCACCTGTACAGGTTACACCATTATTTGTATAAGTAGGGGTGACCGTTACTGTGCTGGTAATAGGAACTAATGATGTATTGGTTGCCGTAAAAAAGTGAGAACCATTTCCAGACGAAGCCATTCCAATTGCAGGATTAGAATTGGACCATGCGTAAGTGGTGCCTAAACCAATAATTGGATTTAAACTCGAAAATTGATTGTCTCCAGTGCTTGTTGCACAAATGGTATAGTCTGGCAAAGGAATAACATCTGGAAGTGGATTGATCGTGATTCCAAATGGTCTTGGTGTTCCAGGACAAGAAACTCCACCATTTACATAGCTTGGTGTAACAATCAGGTTAGATGTCAGTGGTTGATTCGAGTTGTTTACTGCCAAGAAAGAAATACCTGCACCCGGACTCGTACTTGTGCCTGCTGCTGGCAAACCAATGAGCGTGTTGTCATTGGTCCAAGAGTACGACATATTCGATGAAATATTCGAGCTAAATGGAACCGTTCCTGTTGCGTTTTCACAGAAAACAAACAACAAGGGGTTAAAGGCTGGCATCACTGGGGTTGGGTTTACGGTGATGGTATAAGCAGTAGTAGGGCTTCCTGCACAAACCAAACTACCTGTGGTATAGGTAGGCGTAATGTTCACTGTCGCTGTTAATGGTGCCGTACCATTATTAATAGTTGTAAAGCTCGGAATTGAACTTGTGCTTCCGGTGGTAGGAGTGAGCCCGACGCTTGAGCCCGTTACAGACCACGTATAGGTCATGCCTGAACTGTAGTTGGCGCTTATAGCTGTTGCCGGAGCAACAGTGTTTCTACAAAATACTTGATTGGAGATAGGATTCACAGTTGGTGTAGCCAAGACCGTGATTGCAGTGGGGTTTGTACTAATAACTGAGCAGCCGCCGGTTGAACTAAAACTGATCACACAATAAAAGTAGGTTACCCCAGCAGTTGCACTCAAGCTCGAAGGAGGAGTGTAGGTTGCATTTGTCGCACCTGAAATAAGCGTTCCACCTGAGTTGCTATTTGTCGTATTACTGTACCATTGGTAGGTTGGTGTACCAGAGCCACCAGTACTTGTAAAACTGAGCGCTGAGAATGTCCCGCCAATACAACGAGTCTGACTAGCTGGCTGATTGGTTATGGATGGTCCTGCGGTTACTGTAATTGTCGCTACCGAAGAGGTTGTTGAACAACCAGTCCCTGCTGGTGGTATAGTTACAATACAATAATAATATCTAATTCCAACAAGATTAACCGGAGGGGTAAAGGTCGGTGAAGTAGCACCTGAAATCAGTGTACCACTTGTATTATTATTAACGGTATTGACATACCATTGGTAGCTATATGAAGTGCTGATTCCGCCGGAAGCACTTACACTTAGCGAGTTAACAGATGCGGCGTCTTGGCAATAACTTGCACTTGCTGGCGCACTTATAATTGGGTCGGCAACTACTGTAATTTGTGCGTTGGGTGAATTGACACTACATCCGGTTGAAACTGCAGGGTTGATGGTCACTTGGCAATAATAGGTGCCGTTTGAAGCAGGTGGGGTGAACATACTTGTTGTAACGCCTTGGCTCACACCTGCGGAGTTGAACCATAAATAACTATAGTTTGTATTTGTTCCTCCACTCGCTGTAACGGACAGCGCAGTTGGCGTACCCCCAGTACAAATGGTTTGTCCGGTCGGCGCAGAAACCGTTGGGTCAGGTACGACGGTAACGGTAATTGTATTTGATTGTCCTTGACAAATGACTACAGAACCTATTAGAACATTAACGAGTCGGCGGTAATAAGTAGTAGTAGTTAAGGCCGGTGGGTCAAAAGTTGCACTTGTTGCACTAGAAATATTACTCCAGTTGACGTTGTCTGTTGAAATTTGCCATTGATACACTAATGACGCTGATGAAGTATTTGTTGTCGCGGCTGCACTTGTAAAAGCTATGGGGTCGCCACCTGTACAAATGGTTTGTGAACTTGAAATGGAACCTGGTGTGAGTGTATTAACAGTAATAGCAATAGCAGGCGTATTCGCTGAACAACTCACGCCGTTCAGCACGCTAGTAGCGGCAATTGAATAAAAGGTAGTGCTGCCTAAAACAGGTGGGTCATAGGTAGTCCCAGATTGCCCTACAATAGAAGTCCATGGACCAGTTGAATTACTGCTTTGTTGCCAGATGAAAGTTGTAGTTCCTGTACCAGTTGCACCTGTAACTACATTGAGAGCAGCCGGGTCATCACCCGTACATAAGTTCTGAGCTGCACTTATTGTTCCGGGTGTAATTGTATTTACAGTTATCGTAACCATATTAGATGTGCCCGTACAGCTCACCCCATTGGATATGTAGGTGACGATTCTTCTAAAATAGGTGAGTGCACTTAATGGACCCGGTTGGTAAGTAGGACCTGTTGCGCTGCTGATATTCGTCCAGGTTGTGCCATTTGTAGAACTTTGCCATTGATAGCTCACAGTTCCCGCACCGCTTGGTGTAGTCCCGGTCAATAACGCCGGACTAGTTCCACTACAAATCGTTTGATCACTTGAAACAACCCCTGGATCTACATAATTGAGTGTTACTGTAAAAGTTGCTGCATTGCCCACACAACCTAAATTTGAGGTAGGTGTAACCGTATATGTTACCGTTTGAAAACTCGTGGAATTATTGTCGAGCGTATTATTTATGGTGTTTGTTGTTTGCGTAGTTGTGGACTCACCACTTACATTTGAATTTGAAGCCGCAGACCAAGTGAAGGTAGAGTTGGCGATGGTGGTTCCTGCTTGTAAATTTACCGACAATGGGTAAGGGTTGGTGCATGTACTTAAATTGGTTGGTGTATAGGTAGGTTTTGGATTCACCGTAACCGTTTGACTACAAGTTGATGTGCAGTTAGGATTTCCAAAGTTTTGAGCCGAAGCGTAAGGGTCTTTTGGTGTTACAGTAAGGGAAATAGTAAATGTTTGTGGTAGAGTGGT